>Ga0114931_10000640_pt1 | contig 43195 bp, 42 predicted proteins | sample 2SBtaG_FD_89579 | JGI IMG/M metagenome (GOLD analysis project Ga0114931, IMG submission 89579) | Deep subsurface microbial communities from Kolumbo volcano to uncover new lineages of life (NeLLi) - 2SBTROV14_V59a metaG | ecosystem: Environmental > Aquatic > Marine > Volcanic | place: Kolumbo... | reverse complement strand
TGCTCGGCAAGGGCGGCCTCGAGGTCCGCACCGCCGTGCTCGAGGGGCGCAACAACTACGTGTGCAAGCGGCGCCTCGCCCTGGCCGACCAGGAGGAGCGCGAGGCCCTCGACCGCGGCGCCCTCGACATGCTGCTGGCCTGGGAGGCGACGAGCGCGACCGGCTCGCGCACCGACCTGCCCGAGGCCGTGCCGAGCGCCCTGTGGGACCGCGTCGAGTCCGACTCCGACCTCACCCTGCGGGTGCGCTGCCCCCACTACGAGACCTGCCGGTACTACGCGGCCCGGCGCGAGGCGGCCGGGGCGCACGTCGTAGTCGTGAACCACGCGCTGCTGCTGGTCGATCTGGCGCTCCGGGACGCGGGCGCGCCGGGGATCCTGCCCCGCTACCAGCGGCTGATCCTCGACGAGGGGCACCACCTCGAGGACGCGGCGACCGGCGCGATCTCCGACCGGCTCACCCTGCGCGCCATCCAGCGGGCCGCCGCGCCCCTGCTCGGACGGCGCAAGAAGGGCGGCGCGCTCGACCGCCTCGTCAAGCAGCACGGCGGCGAGGGCTCGGCGATCCCGCCCGAGCAGTGGGGCGACCTGCGCCGCCACGCCGCCGCGGCCGCCGAGGCGGTGCGGCGGGCGCGGAAGGAGGGGGCCACCGTGCTCGAAGTCCTCGCGTCGACCGCCCTGGACCCGAACGGCAACCCGCGCCGGGTGCGGCAGCAGGACGAGGAGACCCCCTGGTGGCAGGACACGGTCGCGCCGGCGGCCGCCCACCTCGCGGGGCGGCTCGAGGAGGCCGCCGGGAGCCTCGACCGGGCGCTGGCGCTCTTCGACGACCTCCCCCTGCCCCGGGACCGGGCGCAGTCGGTCCTCGACGTGCGACGAGGTCGGCGCCGGCTCCTGGGCCACGCCGGCATCGCGCGCACCTTCCTGGAGGAGGCCGACAACCGGTGCCGGTGGGTCGAGCCCGATCGGCGGCGCGGTGACGTCCACGCCGCGCTGGTGGTCGCACCCGTGGATGTCGGCGAGGTGCTGCACCGGCTGCTGTGGGAGAAGCTGCCGGGCACGACCGCGACCTCGGCGACGCTCACCGTCGCGCGGCGGTTCACCCACTGGCAGGCCCGGATCGGGCTGCGCGAGGCGGACACCGAGGTGCTCCCCTCCCCCTTCGACCACGCCACCCAGGCGCTCCTCGGGCTGCCCCGCGACCTGCCGCGCCCGGACACCCCCGACTTCCTCGCCGCGACCGCGCGGGCGGCGGCCCAGGCGATCACCACGAGCGGCGGCGGCGCCTTTCTGCTGTGCACTTCCTACGAGGCGGTCAACTACTACGCTCGGGTGCTGGACCAGGCCCTCCCGCCGGGCATCCCGGTGCTCGTGCAGCGCTCCACGGGCCGCGCGGCGCTGCTGCAGCGGTTCCTGGAGCACCCCGACTCGGTGCTGGTCGGCACCGACAGCTTCTGGGAGGGGGTGAGCGTCAAGGGGCGCGGGCTGCGGCTGGTGATCATCCCGCGCCTGCCCTTCCGGGTGCCCACCGATCCCTTGCAACAGGCTCGCCACGAGCGGATCCAGCAGCGCGGCGGCGACCCCTTCCGCGCCTACACGCTCCCCCAGGCGGTGATCAAGCTGCGCCAGGGCTACGGCCGCCTGATCCGCCACCGCACCGACCGCGGCGCGGTGCTGCTCCTCGATCGGCGGCTCCACGACCGCAGCTACGGTCGGGTGATCCTGCACTCGCTCCCGCCCGCCCGCCGGGTGACCGGTCCGTGGCGGCGCGTGTCGGAGGAGCTGACCCGGTTCTTCGGCCAGCTCCGTCAGGAGCCCGCGCGTGCCCCGGAGTGGAGGTAGCGGGCGAGATCGAGGAGCGCCCGGAGCTCCGCGAGGCGGCCCGCGACGGCCTCCGGGGACAGGTCCCGCTCCACCGCCCTGGCCTCCGCGCCCACCCGCTGCGGCACGTACAGGTCGCGCAGTACGCGCAACCGCGCCGACACCGATTCGGGGAAGAGATCAGTCTTCATCGTCGAGCCCGAGGCGCTGGAGATCCGCGATGTCCTGGGGGCGACCGGCGAGCCGCTTCATCTCGGCGAGCCCCTCGAGCGACACCACCCACAGCCGGTCCTCGGGCAGTTCGATCGCCACGCGGTCCTCGAGCAGCCGCTCGAACCGGTCCTCGTCGAAGTCGACGAGCCGGGCGGCAGACCTGGGCGCTTGGCGCGATGGAAGATGGCGGGCATGGGGCCTCCGGGCGACGAGCGAGTCTACTGCAACCGGCTCCGGGCGCGGCCGCGGGCCCGAAAGTGACAGGATCGGCGCACTACGACGTGCATCTGCGCTGATTGCTTCCCAATGCCCTGATCTCACACGATACTGATCAAGTTAGACTGACACGTCAGTCTACTCCGTCATACACTCCCGCGGTCCGATCCCCGGGAGCCTCCGTTGACCACCGCACGCCCCGCTGCCTTCTTTCGGCTCGAAGGCACGCTGGTGGCCCGCCCCACCCTGGCCGCGGCCGCCTGGCTCGCCGCCAACGCGTGGCGGGTCCGCGAGCGCGTCGTCCGCCTCGGCGCCACCGCCGCCGCCCTGCCCCTCGCCTTCGGCCCGCTCCAGGACCACGCCCTGGCCAACCGGGTGGCCTGGGCCGGGCTGCGCGGGGTGAGCGCCGACCGGCTGCACGTGCTCGGCGAGGAGTACGCCGAGCGCTTCCTGTGCGGCGCGACCGACCCCGCCGCGGCGCGCCTGCTGCGCGAGTGCGGTGAACAGGGCTTCGTCACCGTGCTCGTCACCGACAACCTCGACGTGGTGGCGCGACCGGTCGCCGACCACCTCGGGATCGACGTGCTGGTGAGCAACCGCCTGGAGCTGCGCGAGGGCCGCGCCACCGGGCGGCTGGCCGATCCGGTCCTCGGAGCGCACCTCGACGGCGCGTGGGCCCGCCGCCTGGCCGAGGAACACGGCCTCGACCTGCGCAGCAGCCGGGCCTACGGAGCCCGCGAGGCCGACAGCGTGCTCCTCGGTGCGGTGGGCAACCCGTGCACCGTCCACCCCGACCGGCGCCTGCGGCGGATCGCCCGCCAGCTCGACTGGCCGATCGTGGAGGCGTGATGGGCTCGATCCGACAGACCCTTGCGGGCGCCCACGTCCTCCTCACCGGGGTCACCGGGTTCCTCGGCAAGGTGTGGCTCTCCCACGTGCTCTGGGACCTGCCCGAGATCGGCCGGGTCACCGTGATCGTCCGCGACCGGGACGGGCAGTCCGCGCGCGAGCGGGTCGAGGCGGCGCTCGACACCTCCCCCGCCTTCCGTCCACTGCGCGCCCGTCACGGCGACGCCTGGGCCGCCTGGGCCTCGGCGCGGATCGAGGTCCTCGCCGGGGACTGCGCCGCCCCCCTGTGCGGCCTGACCGAGGCCGAGGTCGCGCGCCTCGCCCGGAGCGCCGACGCGGTGCTCCACTGCGCGGGGTTGACCGACTTCGAGCCCGAGCCCGCCCAGGCGATCGCGTGCAACGTGCGCGCCGCCGAGCACGCCGCCGATCTCGCGGCGTGTCTGCGGGTGCCGCGGCTGATCCAGGTCTCCACCTGCTACGTCGCCGGCAACGGCTCCCGGGAGGTCCCCGAAGCGCTCGAGCACGGCACCTCCCCCGCGGGCGAGCCCTTCGACCCCGAGGTGGAGCTGGCGGCGCTGGAGGAGGCCGCGGCGGAGGCCACGCCCCGCGACCGCGTCGAGGCCGGCGCCGCCCGGGCCCGCACCCTGGGCTGGCCCAACCTGTACACCTTCTCGAAGGCGCTCGCCGAGCACCGCCTCGGCGCACGCCACGACGTTGCCGCCCTCGTCGTCCGCCCCTCGGTGATCGAGTGCGCCTGGCGCTACCCCTTCGCCGGGTGGAACGAGGGCCTGAACACCGCCGGTCCCCTCGCCTGGCTGCTCTCGAGCCCCTTCCGCGGCCTGTGGGCGCGGCCGTCCAACCGCTTCGACGTGGTGCCGGTCGACCTCGTGGCCCGGGGGCTCACCCTGGCGCTGACCGCCGCGCTGAACGGTGCCGCGGGCGAGGTGTGGCAGCTCGGCAGCTCCACCCGCAACCCCTTCACCTTCGAGCGGGCGATCGAGCTGAACGGGCTGGCCTACCGCAAGTACACGCGCGACCGGACGAACGCGCTGGACGGGTTCCTCCGCCACCTCGACCCGCTCCCGGCTCCGGCCAGCAAGGGCGTGGGGACGGTGCCCTGGCTCGCCCGGATGGCGCGGCGGGTGGAGCGCGCGGTCGGCGGCCCGGACCCCGAGCGGCTGCTGCCGCCCGCCCTGCGCCGCTACCTCGCCCCGCCGGTGCGCACCGCCCAGGAGCGGGCCCACGCCTCGGTCAAGGGCGCGCGCCGGATGCTCGGGCGCGTCGACCGGATGCTGGAGCTGTACCGCCCCTTCACCCACGACAACGACTGGGGCTTCCGCACCGATCACGTGGCCGCCGCCACCGCCGCCCTGGACGAGGCGGAGCGCGTGACCTTCGGCTTCGACGTCGAGGGGCTCGACTGGCGGAGCTACTGGGTCGACATCGAGTACCCGGGCCTGCGCACCTGGACCTTCCCGCTCCTGCACGGCCGCGACGCCCCGTGCGACCCGCCATCCGACCCGCCCCTGCGCCTGGAGGCGCCGGCGGCCCGGGCCGAGGAGGTCGCGTGATCCTAGTCACCGGCGCCACCGGCTACCTCGGCAGCTACGCGGTCACCGAGCTGCTCGAGCGCACCTCGGATCGTCTCGCGCTCCTCGTCCGCGCCCCCGACCGCGACGCCGCCGTCGCCCGCCTGTGGAAGTCCCTGCAGCTCCACCTCGACCCCGAGGCCTTCCGCGCCGCGCTGCCCCGCCTGGAGCCGCTGCTCGGCGACCTGCACGCCCCCGGGCTCGGCCTGGACGACAAGACCACCGAGCGGCTGAGTGCCGAGGTCGACTCGGTGCTGCACATCGCCGCCTCCCTGAACCGCAAGTCCGAGAAGGCGTGCCTGAACACGAACCTGCGCGGCGCGCTCTCCGTGGTGCAGCTCGCGCGGCGGATCGCGGACACCTCGGGCCTACGCCGGTTCACCTTCGTCTCCACCGTCGCCGTCGCCGGGGAGCGCCAGGGCGAGGTCGTGCACGAGGAGGACGCCGTGGACTGGGGCCGCCACGACTACGACCCCTACGCCCGCACCAAGAAGTTCGGCGAGCACCTCGTGCGCACGCTGCTCTCGGACGTGAGCACCGTGATCGTGCGCCCCTCCATCGTGCTCGGGGACAGCCGCCGGCCCGAGACCACGCAGTTCGACATGGTGCGCGCCACCTTCACCCTCGCGGACCTGCCCGTCGCTCCGCTGCGGCGCGACGCCCGCCTCGACATCGTCAACGCCGACTTCGTCGGACGCGCGCTGGTGAAGCTCCACCTGAAGCCCCAGCCCACCTGGGACACCTACCACCTGTCCGCCGGGACCTCGGCGCCCACCGCCGGCGCGCTCTCCGACGCCGTGCGCGAGGCAGCGGGGCGGCGCCGGCAGCGCTTCGCGCCCCGCCTCGACCGGCCCTTCGAGTGGACCTTCCGCGCGATGAACCGCCTGCCCCGGGGCAAGGTGCAGAGCGCCGGCGCGGTGATGAAGGTCTTCTGGCCCTACATCACCTTCGACACCGTGTTCGCGAACCGCCGGGTGCTCATCGACACCGGCGAGGCCTCGGTCTCCTTCGTCGCCTACGGCGGCGACCTGTACCGCTGGTGCCGCGAGCATCGCTATCGCTACCCCTACGTCCCGCTCCCCGCTGCCCGGGAGGCCGCGTGATCGACCTCGGAACTCTCGCCGGACGCCTCGCCACCGCCACGGGCCGCGCCGCCCGGGGCACGATCGACGCCGACCGCCACCTGCAGCGCGCCATGGCCGCGACCATCGAGATCGCCGCCACCCGCTACGCCCTGGACCCGGGCGACACCTGGAAGCCCGGCGAGCCGTTGAAGCTGCTCTTCGCGGGCTACGCCGGCTCCCGGAACACCGGCGCGGACGCCCGCGTCGAGGAGATGGTGCGGCAGGTGCGGCACCTCCTCGGCGACGCCCACGTCGACCTGTCGATCCTCACCGTCGACCCGCGGTGGACCTGCGGGTACTTCCGCACGGTCAAGCAGATCGAGCTGCCCAGGGTCTTCCCGCGGTTCCTGCTGGACACGGTGCACCGCCAGCACGGGGTGATCGCCTGCGAGGGCTCGATGTTCAAGAGCCGCTTCGCGAACGCGCTCACCACGATGATGGTCGGCGCGCTCGGGCTCGCCGCCGCCGAGAACAAGCTCTCCATCGCCTACGGCGGCGAGGCGGGGCATATGGATCCGCCGCTGCGGCGGCTCGTGGCCCGCTACTGCCGCGACAGCCTGCTCGTGGTGCGCAACGAGCAGTCGGCCGAGGTCCTCGGCGCGCTCGGCCTGAAGACGCAGCCCGGGACCGACACCGCGTGGACCTTCGAGCCCCACCCGCCCGAGCGGGTGCGCCCGCTGCTGGAGGCGGCGGGCTGGGACGGACGGACGCCGGTGCTCGCCGTGTGCCCGATCCATCCCTTCTGGTGGCCGGTGCGCCCCGATCTCGGCAAGGCGGTCTCCCACGCGGTCACCGGCGCACACCGCGACGCCCACTACGCCTCGATCTACTTCCACGACGACGGACCGGGCGTGAAGGACGCGCTGGAGGGCTACCTCGGAGGGATCGCCGCCGGCGTCGAGCGGTTCCGCAAGGGCCGCGCGATCTTGCCGGTGCTGATCGGGATGGAGGCCCTCGACCGCGGCCCCTGCGAGGACCTGGCCGCGCGGCTCGGCGGCGCCCCGGTCTTCGTCGCCGACCAGCACGACCACCGCACGATGGTCGGGCTGCTCCGCCTCGCGTCGATGGTCGTCTCCTCGCGCTACCACGCCTGCGTCACCTCGATGCCCGGCGGCGTCCCCTCCGCGGGGATCACGATGGACGAGCGGATCCGCAACCTGATGGCCGACCGCGGCCAGCCGGAGCTGGTGCTCGAGGTCGACGACCCGGATCTCGGCGAGCACCTGTACGACGTGCTGTGCCGCCTCGAGCGCGACGCGGACGCGATCACCGACGGCATCGAGCGGACCGTCGTGACCAACCTCGAGCGCATGGGACGGATGGGGCAGATCCTCGTGGAGCACGTCCGCGCTCGGCACCCCGACTTCCCGCTCCGCGCGGGGCTCGGCGCCGAGGGCGACCCCTGGGACCACCTCCCGCCGCTGTCCGACGACCTCGCCGCGCTCGTCGCGCGCCACGCCGCACCCCGGAGGGCCTCCGCATGAGCTTCGTCGACACCTTCTACGACAACCTCGCCGCCCACCCCGACCGCGCGCTGCTGATCGAGGTCCACGGGGAGGCCCTGGAGCCGGCCCCCGGCAGCGAGATCGCGGCGCTCGTGGCCCGCGCCCGCGGCGCCCTGCGCACCCGCGGCGTGAAGCCCGGCGACCGGGTCGTGCTCCTGGCGCCCAACGGGGTCCGGTGGGCCGCGAGCGACCTCGCGATCCTCGGCGAGGGCGCGATCGTCGTGCCGATGTACGCGCGCCAGGACCCGGCCGAGCTGGTCGAGATGATGCACGACTGCGACCCGCGCGCGGTCATCGTCCCCGGTGCCGACCTCGGCGACGCGATCGCCGCGCACTGGCCCGAGGCGCCGCTGCTGCCCTTCGAGGCCCTGTTCGCCGGCGAGCCCGTGGACGAGCGGCCCCGAGAGCGCGCAGACGACGACGTGGTCACGATCATCTACACCTCCGGGAGCACCGGCGTCCCCAAGGGCGTGATGCTCACCGCCGGCAACGTCGCGCACATGCTCCCGTGCACCGCCACCGCGCTGGAGCGGATGACCGGGCGCCCCGCGGGGAACGACCGGGTCTTCCACTACCTGCCCTTCTGCTTCGCGGGCAGCCGGATCCTGCTGTGGACCTGCCTGCTGCGGGCCAACCCGCTGATGGTGAGCACCGATCTCGACGACCTCGCTCGGGAGCTGGGCACCGCGCGGCCGAACTACTTCCTCAACGTCCCCGTGCTCCTCGACCGGATCCGCAACGGGGTCGAGGCGGGGCTCGCCGACAAGCCCGCGCCGGTGCGGTGGCTGTACCGGCGCGGGAAGGCCGCCTTCGAGCGGGCGGTGCAGGGCCGCGCCGGCCGTCGCGACCGGCTGGCGCTCACGCTGGCGAACCGGGTCGTGTTCGGCGCGATCCAGCAGCGGATCGGGCCGGAGCTGGAGTGCCTGATCTGCGGCTCGGCGCCGCTGGCGGAGTCCACCCAGCGGTGGTTCGAGATGATCGGGATCCCGGTCTACCAGGTCTACGGGCTCACCGAGACCACCGCGATCGTCACCATGGACCGCCCCGCGCCCGACGATCCGCACGCGGTGGTGCCCGGGCGGGTCGGCCCGGCCATCGACGGCGTGGCGATCCGCCTGTCCGAGGACGGGGAGCTGCAGACCCGCGGGCCCAACGTCTTCGCCGGCTACTGGGGCCGCGAGGAGGCGACCGCCGCCGCGTTCACCGAGGACGGCTGGTTGCGCAGCGGCGACCGCGCGGACGTGGACGCGGCCGGGCGCTATCGGATCATCGGCCGGATGAAGAACCTCCTCGTGCCCTCCTCGGGCCACAACGTCGCGCCCAAGCCCCTGGAGCAGCGGCTGCAGTCGGTCTCCGGCGTCGAGCAGGCGCTGGTGGTCGGCCACGGCCGGCCCTTCCTCTCGGCGATCCTCACCGGCGACGTCGACGCCGCCGCGCTCTGCGAGGCCGTCGACGCCCTGAACGACGATCTCCCCCACTACCGACGGATCCGCCGGTTCCACGTGACCTCCGAGCGGTTCACGATCGAGAATGGGCTGCTCACGGCGACCCAGAAGGTGCGGCGCGACGCGATCGAGCAGCACTTCGCCGACCCGATCGAGGAGATGTACCGGTGACCGCGTTCCTCGGCCGAACCCTGTCCTGGGACCTCCGCGAGCGCGTGCTCGAGGTGCGCCTGCACCGGGCGCCCTGCAACGAGATCGGGCTTCAGACCCTCGAGGAGCTGGAGCGACTCGTCGACCACCTGGTCGGGGGCGGCGGCGGCGCGCGGGCGGTGCTGATCCACTCCGGCCTGGAGTCCGGCTTCTGCGCGGGCGCCGACCTGCGCGCGCTGCACGCGGGCCTGAAGGAGCGCCGCGAGCAGGGGGCGCCGGCCCGGGCGCTCCGGGTGGCCCGGCGCGTGGCGACCCGCCTCGGCATCCACCGCGGCGAGGGGCTCGCCGGGCGCGCCGCCGAGCGGGTGCACCGGGCGCTGGTCCGCCAGGCCATCGGGGGGTTCATCGACCGGATCCACCGGGTCTTCGACTCGCTCGACACCCTGCCGCTGCCGACCATCGCCGCGGTGCACGGCCCGGTCTTCGGCGGCGGCTTCGAGCTGGCGCTCACCTGCGATCTGGTCGTGGCCGACAAGAGCGCGCGGTTCTGCTTCCCGGAGCTGCGGCTCGGGATCCTCCCCGGCTTCGGCGGGATCCCGCGGCTGGAGCGCGACGTCGGCAACGCGGTCGTCCGCGACCTGCTGCTCACCGGCCGCTCCCTGGGCGCGAGCCGGGCCCACGAGCTGGGGCTCGTCTCCCAGGTCGTCCCGCGCGGGCGCGCGCTGGAGGTCGCCCGCCGCGTCGCGCGGCAGCCGCTGCGCTTCGACCCCGAGGTCCTCGGGCCGGTCAAGCAGTTCGCCAAGCCCCTGCCCGCCCGCCGCCTCGCCGAAGAGCGGCGACGCTTCGTCCGCTTGGTCGCCGAGCCGCGCGTCGCGGAGGCCCTCGACGACTTCGTCCACCGCACCGACGCGAGGCCCTACCTGCCATGAACGCCCCCGACGACCTGCTCCCCCGCCTCACCGCCCTCGCCGGGCGCCGCTTCGGCCCGCGCGCGGCCACCCTGGGCCCCGACGAGGACTTCTTCGAGGCGCTGGGCATCGACAGCCTGCAGGCGCTCGACCTGCTCACGGAGCTCGAGGACGCCTTCGGCGTCGAGGTCCCCGACTACGAGCTCCAGGGCGTGAACACCTTCGGCGGGCTCGCCGAGGTGCTGCGGAGCCGCCTGTGATCGACCCGTCCACCTACGACAGCCTCGGACAGCTGCTCTCCGACGCGTTGATCCAGTTCAAGACGGACACCGCGCTGATCGAGGCGCGGCGCCGCGAGGAGTCCCTGCGGCTGCAGTATCGCGAGTTCTCCGCCTCGGCGCTCCGGGTGGCGAACCGGCTGCAGGCGGCGGGGATCGGCGCCGGTGACCGGGTGGCGATCCTGATGTCGAACCAGTCCAAGTGGCTGCTCTCGGCCTACGCCGTCTTCTTCCGCGGCGCCGTGCTCGTGCCGCTGGACTACAAGCTCTCCCCGGAGGAGCAGGCCGCCCTGCTCGCCCACTGCCGGCCCGCCGCGCTGGTCACCGAGCACGGGATCTGGCGCCGCCTGCCCGATCTGGCCGTGCCGCTGGCCCTCGTGAGCGAGGCGCCCGCCTCCTTCGGCGCGCCCGCGGGCGTCGAGCGGTGGGAGGCCACCCAGGAGCGCCCCGCCGAGGCCGACTTCGTGCCCCGGAGCCGCGAGGACGTGGCGACCATCGTGTACTCCTCGGGCACGGGCGGCACCCCGAAGGGGTGCATGCTGCCCCACCGCGCCTACCTCGCGCAGCTCGACGGGCTGCTGCAGCTCTTCCCCATGGAGCGCGGCGACCGGTACTTCTCGATCCTCCCGACCAACCACGCCATCGACTTCCTCGTCGGCTTCGTGGGCCCACTGTGCTGCGGCGCGACGGTGGTGCACCAGCGCACCCTGCGCCCGGAGCTGCTCCTGTGGACGATGCAGCAGTACGGGATCACCCACATGGCGGTGGTGCCGCTGATCCTGGCGGCCTTCGAGCGGGCGCTGCGCGAGCGGATCGACGCGCTCCCCCGCTGGCAGCGGGTGGCCTTCGAGGGGCTGGTCGCGACCAACGCCGCGCTCACCGAGCGCCGGCCGCGCACCGCGCTCTCCCGCCGCCTCCTCGGCCCGATCCACGAGGCCTTCGGCGGCCGGCTGAAGCGGCTCTTCTGCGGCGGCGCCTTCGTCGAGCGCCAGCGGGCCGAGTTCTTCTACCGGCTCGGGATCCCGGTGGTCATCGGCTACGGCCTCACCGAGGCGTGCACGGTGGTCACGGTCGGCGGGCTCGCGCCCTACCGCGCCGACTCGGTCGGCCGTCCCGTGCCCGGGGTCGAGATCCGGATCGTCGACCCCGACGCGGGCGGCGTCGGCGAGGTGCAGGTGCGCGGCGACACGCTGATGGCGGGCTACCTCGACGCCCCCGAGCTGACCGAGGCGGCCTTCGACGGGCCGTGGCTGCGCACCGGCGACCTCGGCCACGTGGACGGCTCGGGGCACCTGCACCTGCTCGGGCGGCGCAAGAACATGGTGGTCACCGCGGGCGGCAAGAACGTCTACCCGGAGGACATCGAGGGCGCCTTCGCCGCGGTCCCCTGCGAGGAGATGGCCGTGTTCGCCGCGGACTACCTGTGGCCACGGCGGGGCCTCGTCGGCGAGCGACTCGTGGCGGTAGTCCGTCCCGGGACCTCGGAGCGCGAGGCGTGGCGGGTGCTCCGGGAGCGCAACCGGCGCCTGCCAGACTTCAAGCGGGTCGACGGCGTCGTCCCGTGGGTCGAGCCCTTCCCGCGCACGGCCTCGATGAAGCTCAAGCGCGGCGCGCTCGCCGAGGCGATCCGCGCCCACCTCGACCGGGACGCGGTGCGCCCCCTCGCCCGCCTGGAGGGGCCGTGAACGCCCGGGTCATCGTGAACCCCGCCTCGGGCGGTGGGCGCGGCTCCGCCCGGGTCCAGGGGGCCCTGCAGACCCTGCGCGAGCACGGGTGGGACCTCGACGTGCGCGAGACGACCGGTCCCGGCCACGCCTCCGATCTCGCGGTCGAGGCGGCGGAGCGGGAGGTGCCCGTGGTGCTCGCGGCGGGCGGCGACGGCACCACCTACGAGGTGGTCAACGGCCTGTTCCCGGCGAAGGGCACGGTGCCGCGCCTCGGCCTGCTCCCGGTAGGCACCGGCAACTCCTTCCTCCGGGACTTCGCGATCACCGATCTCGCCGCCGCGGTGCAGGCGATCCTCAGGAAACAGCCGCGGGCCTGCGACGTGGTCCGCGCCACCCACGCCCAGGGCGCGGTGCACTACGTGAACCTGCTCTCGCTGGGGTTCTCCGCAGAGGTCGGGGCGCTCACCAACCGGCGCTTCAAGGGCCTCGGGCTCGCCGGCTACGCCCTGGCGACCGTGGGGAGCCTCGTGCGCCTCGACCACCCCTGCTTCCCATACGCCCTGGATGACGGCCCGCGGGAGACCGCGCCGGTCGTGCTCCTCTCCTTCTGCAACAGCCGGTTCACCGGCGGCACGATGCAGATGGCTCCCGCCGCCGACCCGACCGACGGCGCGCTCGACGTGATCCACGTGGGCGCCATGCGCCGCCGCCGCCTCCTCGGCGCCTTCCCGAAGATCTACCGCGGGACCCACGTGCACCTGCCCGAGGTCCGCACGACCACCGCGCGCTCGGTGCGCTTCGACCTGTCCGGGCCGGTGCCGTGCATGATCGACGGCGAGGTGTGCGACCTGACGCTGGAGCGCCTGGACGTGCTCCCTGGCGCGCTGCAGGTCTTCGCGTGACCGCCGTGTCCGCCACCGAGGCGCCGGGGCAGGACACCCTGCGCGACAAGCTCGTCTCCGGCGTGCTGTGGGCCGCCGGCGCCGCGTGGCTCGGGGGGATGCTCTCGGTGCTGATGCTCGTGCAGCTCTTCGTCCCCGCCGACCGGGTCGACTGGCTGGCGCGGCTGTACTGCCGCGGGCAGGTCTGGCTCACCGGGAGCCGCTGGCGCGCCGTGTTACACCCCGACGTCGACCCGGACACCCCCTACCTGTTCGTGCAGAACCACGTGAACCACTTCGACCACGTGACCTGCTACCCGGCGACCCCCCACTTCAAGCAGGGCATCGAGCTGGAGGAGCACTTCGGGATCCCCTTGTACGGCTGGTTCATGAAGCAGCGCGGCACCATCGGGGTCAGCCGCGGCGCGCGGGGCCAGCTCCGCAAGCTGAAGCGCGCCTTCGCCGCCGAGCTCGCCCGGGGCCACTCCCTGCTCGCCTTCCCCGAGGGCACCCGCACCCTCGACGGGCGCGTCGGGACCTTTCACCACGGTCTGCTCTACCTGGCGCGCGAGCTCGGCGTGCCCATCGTGCCGGTGGCGGTGACCGGAATGTACGCCGTGATGCACAAGGGGTCGCTGCTGATCCGCCCGGGCCACGAGGTCACCGTGTACGTCGAGGCGCCGGTGCCCACCGAGGGCCTGTCCAAGGAGGACCTCCCGGCGCTCGCCGAGCAGCTCCACGCCACGATCAGCGGACGCGTCGACGCCTGGTGGGCGAGCCGATGAGCGAGATCGAGGACGGCCGCACCCGCCGCGCGCTCGAGGCCCGCGAGCAGCGCCGCGCGCAGATCCTGGAGTCCGCCCTCGAGGTGTTCTCCGAGCGCGGCTACCACCAGGCGAGCGTCAGCGACCTCGTGGCGGCCGCCGGCGTCGCCCGCGGTACCTTCTACCTGTACTTCGACAGCAAGCAGGCGATCTTCCACGACCTCCTCGACGACCTGCTCCAGCACCTGCGCGAGAACGTGGTCGGCGTCGACGTCACCCCCGGCGCGCCCCCGGTCCGCGAGCAGCTGATGGGCACGGTGCTCAAGCTGCTCGACACCGTCGACGCCAACCGCGCGCTGGTGCGGATCCTGCTGCGCGAGGCGGTGGGCCTCGACGCCTCCATCGACGAGAAGCTCGCCGAGTTCTATGGCAGCCTGCACGCCCTGCTCGTGCTCTCCCTGGAGCAGGGCGGTGCGCTGGGCGTCGTGCGCGCGGACCTCGACGCCGAAGTGATCGCCGCGTGCATCCTCGGCAGCGTCAAGGAAGTGCTGCAGCGGTGGCTCGTGCAGAGCGACGCGCCCATCGACGCGGAACGGCTCGCGGCGGCGGTGCTCGACCATGCCCTGCACGGCGTCACGCCCTGACGAGAGGGCGTCGCGGCTACCAGCGCACGCGGACGATGCCCATCAGGTGCGTGATCACGCGCCGATCGATGCCGGTCAGCGCCGGCCCGGCGAACAGGTGGCCGCCCTGGACCTCGACGCTCGGGTAGAGCCTTTGGAACACCGGGAGCCACTTGTCCAGCGCACGCCCGTAGGAGACGGCGCAGTCCACCTCGGTGCCGAGGTAGCGGCCTCCGCTCGCGAGCTCGTAGGGGTTCGTGTACGGTCCGCTCGACCAGGCGAACAGGCCGCCGACCCGCACGTCGGAGCCGTGAAGCGCGCTCCAGGGCCAGCGCCGGCCGGGGAAGAGCTGCGCGACGGGCTGCAGGAAGGTCGCGCCGTGCAGCGCCCCCCTCGCGCACGAGTTGGTCGACGCCCTCGGGCGTCGGCTCGGAAGGCCGAGCCCCCAGTGGCGCGTCATCAGGCCGCCCTGCAAAGCCAACTGACCGAGCCGCACGTGGACGAAGGCCCGGCGCGACCCAGCACCAGCCGTGGTAGTCGCCGGTGACCCCGACGCGAACCCGCTGGTCGAGCCGCAGCGCCCGCTGGGGCGGGGTGCCCGCGGCGTCGATGGGGAAGCCGTGCGCCGCCGAGAACACAGGGCGGTCGGTCGCCCCCGACGAACGGAGAGACGGTGTTCGCGCGGATCCGAGGCGGAGGAAAGCGATTGAAATCGTCACGCGGGCGCGGCGCGGTACACTGGATGCCGTCCGACACGTCTGATTCGACCCCATCTTTCGGAGGTACCGATGCGCCTGCCCCGCGTCGCCGTCCTGGCCCTGCTCTCCCTCGCCGCGTGCAATGGCGCGCTGCTCGCACCCTGGTCCTCCGCGCCCGACCAGCCGGCGATGCCGGGGATGGATACCGCTTCGATGTACGGCAGCTACGACGCCTACCTGCGTGGCACGCCCGAGGGGATCACCCAGTCCTCGTCGCTGTGGAGCGCGGCGGACGGCATCGGCTTCGCGCCGGACGGCCAGCACGGCGTGGCCGGGCTGGTCTCCATGGCCTGCCGCTTCGACGTGTACACCGGCAACATCGACCTCGATCTCGACCCCGACACCAACGGCACCGAGCAGGTCGACGACGGGACCACCGACGACAGCGGCAACCTGGTGGTGCTCACCTCCACCGACAGGGGCCTGCAGATCACGCGGTTCCTCGACTGGGACGGCAACACGACGACTCGGTACGCCGCCGTCGGCGTCGTGGACGGACGGTTCACCCACGACGGGGTGGTCGGGCTGCAGCAGGGCAGCCGGTGCGCGGTGCGGTGGTACCCGAGCGACGTCACGGCGAGCGTCGGCCAGCACTGTGGCGGCCTCGCGGTCGCCGCCGACGGCCGAGTCTTCGTGGCCGCCGACGGGACCTTGAAGGTGGTCACGCCCGACGGCGCCGTCACCGACACCGGCGTCGGGGCCGACCTCGTCGCCTGGGACCCGGTTCACTCCCTCGCCTTCACCGCCCGGAACGGCGACATGCGGCTGCTGGCGGTCCACCCCGACGGCCAGGTGGCCTGGAGGCACGAGCTCACGAGCAACGTCACCGCGCTCGCGGCCCTGCCCGACCGGGGCCAGGCCGTCGTCGGCCTGGCCCCGGTCGGCACCGAGGGCGGACTGGTCGTGCTCGACGGCGCCGCGGGCGACCTCGCCGGCCACGCCGACACCTACGAGGCACCCAATCGCCTGTACGCCGCCCAGAGCGGCGGCGTCTTCGCCGCGCGGACGGCCTACGACACCCACCTGCTCCGCGCGGATCGCTGATTCGGCGTCAGTCGTCGCGACCCGGGGTGCCCCGCAGCGCCTTGATCTTGCCGCGGTGACGCTTCTTCTTCACCCGGCGCCGCCGGCTGGCGCGGGTGGGACGGGTCTTGCGGCGGCGACGGCGGGGCCGGAGGGCCTCCTGGAGCATCTCGACCAGGCGCTCGCGGGCGATCTGGCGGTTCTGGTGCTGGCTGCGCGTGTCCCGCGCGGTCACGAGGATCTCGCCGTCGACGGTGAGCTTCGAGGCCAGGCGCTGGAGGAGCCGCTCGCGCTGCGGCTCGGTGAGCACCGCGCTGTCGCGGACCGACCAGCGGACGGTCATCGCGGTCTCGGTCTTGTTCGCGTGCTGGCCGCCGGGGCCCCCCGACAGGGTGGCCTCCTCGGTCAACTCCGCGGCCGGGAGCACCAGGCTCCCGGAGATGGGCAGATCGTCGGGCATGTCGCGTGTGTAACAGCGTTGCGCGGGACGCACGGCCCGATACACCCCAGCAGATGCGACCCGCCCTCCTGTTGATCCTCCCTACCCTCCTCCTCTGCTGCCCCGCCGGCGCCGAGGCATCGCCTGGAGTGCCCATGGACGAGCCCGGAAGCCTGCGCGGCTGTGACCACCTGGACAACTGCGTCTCCACCCAGGACCCGCCCGAGGACGCGCGCCACCACATGGAGCCGCTGAAGTACGACGGCGACGAGGCCGCCGCCAAGGCCCGCCTGAACAAGATCATCGCCGAGATGCCTCGCACGAAGCTGGTGGAGGAGGACGGGAACTACCTGCACTTCACCTTCGCCACCGCGATCTTCCGGTTCACCGACGACGTCGAGTTCCTCTTCGAGCCGGACGCCAAGCAGATCCACTTCCGGTCCGCCTCACGGATCGGCAACGGCGACCTCGGGGTGAACCGCAAGCGGATGACTGCGATCCGGAAAGCCTGGGAAGGCTGAGGATGGCGCGCGACGGGCTGCTCTCGACCATCGGCGACACGCCTCTCGTGGAGCTGCGCGACCTGTCGCCGCGACCCGGGATCCGCCTGTTCGCCAAGGTCGAGGGGCAGAACCCCTCCGGGAGCATCAAGGACCGGATCGCGCTGGCGATGGTCGAGGCGGCCGAGGCCGAGGGTCGGCTGAAGCCGGGCGACACCCTGGTCGAGGCGAGCACCGGCAACACCGCGATCGCGCTCGCCATGGTGGCCCGGCGGCGCGGCTACCGCTTCGTGGCGGTGGTGCCCGAAGGGGTGGTGCCGAGCATCGGCGACATCCTCGGCCTCGCCGGGGTCCGGGTGATCTCCGCCCCGCCACGCGCGGGGATGCTCGGCGCCATCGAGCGGGTGCAGGCCCTCGCCGTCGAGCGCGGGTGGGTCGCCCTCGGGCAGTTCGACAACCTGGCCAACCCCCGGGCCCACGCCGAAGGGACGGGCGCGGAGATCCTCCGCCAGCTTCCCGAGGTGGACGTGCTGGTCGCCGGCATCGGCACCGGGGGTACGCTGATGGGCGCGGGTGGCCGCCTGCGCGCAGCGAACCCCGAGGTCAAGCTGGTCGGCGTCGAGCCACGCACCGGCGATCACCTGCAGGGGCTCCGCTCCATGGACGAGGCCTACTACCCTCCGCTCGTCGACCTCGACCGCCTCGACGCGCGCTACCTCGTGTCCAACGCCACCGCGCTCCGCCGCTGCCACGAGATCTTCCGTACCCAGGGCCTGCTCGCCGGCGCATCCTCCGGGGCCGCGCTCCACGCCGCGCTCCGCTTCGCCGAGCGCCTCGACCACGCGAACATCGTGGTCGTCTTCGCCGACGGCGGCTGGAAGTACCTGCCGAGCCACCCCTGGCACGCCGCGGAGGACGACGACCGCGCCCTGGACGACGTGCACTGGTGGTAGCTACCGCCCCGAGCCCCGTCGCATCGCGCGAATCGCCTCGTAGGCCCGTTGGATCGCCAGGGTCTGCTCCTCGGCCACCTTCCGGATCGCCGGGCTCAGGTGCGCCACCCGGTCGGGGTGGTTGAGCTTCATCTGCTCCTTGTAGGCCCGCTTGATCTCCTGGTCGGAGGCGTCGGGCTCCACCCCGAGCACCTCGAAGGGGTCGGGACCGGCGACGACGTGCGGCGAGGTGATCGGCGCCTCGGCCTCGCGCGCCGTGCTCGTGGTCTCCGACCATCCACCCAGACGCACCTTGGCGTCGAACAGGTCGATGATCTGCTTGGCGGAGGCTTTCGGGTCGAGCCACGTGGACGGGATCCGGTGGGCGCGCACCGCCCCCACCTCGAACAGGTAGTACCCGCTCTCGATCTCCCGGGTGCCGCGCACGATCGGGCCGAAGGAGGTGCGAAAGTTCTCGCCCCACCAGGTCGGATCGGTCACCCGCGAGCGATCGAACACTCCGTAGGTGAACTGCCGCGGGTAGCGGTCGTCGAAGTGCTCCATCAGGTACGGGTTGAACTTCAGCCCGAGCCCGCTGTCGACGCGCACGATCGCGAACCGGGTCGCGGTGATCTTCCCGAAGAAGTCGCGGGGGGTGAGGCGCTGGGCGAAGCGGTGACGCATGGACCCTACCGTGGACGACGCATCATAGCTGGCAACCTCGTCACCGCTTGACCGCGACCTTGTAGAAGTAGAGTTGCAGGCCCTCGTCGGGGCAGAAGACCGCGCCTGCCATCCAGCCGGGCGCCGTCTTGGTGAGGGTTCCCGCCGTCCGGCACTGCTTGCCCACGATCTCCGTCCGGTAGCCGTAGTAGGCGTCGTCGGGGTGCACGTCGACGACGTTGATCGGGATCCCCGAGGGCAGCGACTCGCCGGTGAACCGGCCGTCGCCGGCCGCCGGAGCGGAGGTGCCGCCTCCCGCACGCCGCACCGCCGCCTTGTAGAAGTAGTAGTCGACGCCGTCGTCGCCTTGCAGGCGTCCGCCCACCCAGCACGCGTCCGTGCGCTGCAGACCGCCTACCTCGGGCGCGGTGATCCGCACCGGCCGGGGCGCGGTCGCCTCGCACCCGTCCCCAGCGACGAGGTCGGAGGCACGCCCGTCGAGCGCCACCGTCGCGGCGGTGCCCTCCGGCACGCCGATGAGCTCGATCCGCACGTCCCGCGCGGCGACGGCCGGGCCCCCTGTGTCGTTGCCGGCCCGCACCAGCCCGAACCCGACGCCGGCGATCAGCGCCACCGCGCCGAGGGCCACGACCGAGAGCAGCGCGACCCCCAGGGCCAGCAGCCCGAGGACGAGACCGCTCCGTCGCCCGCGAGCGCCTCGTACACGGCGGTCATGTCGGGCAGCCGGTCGTCGGGCTCCGGGTCGGTAGCACGGCGCACGATCTCCCGCAGGTCCTCGGGGAAGCCCTCCCCCGGGTCCAGGGGATCGGCCTCGAGCTTGCGCCCCATGAGCTGCACGAGGCGCTGTCCGGTGGACAGGCTGTCGCTCGTCTCGGGGTAGGCGTGCTCCCCGGTGAGCGCCTCGTACAGCACCTGCCCCAGCGCGTACACGTCGACCTTCACCGGGTCGGGCCGAACCTCGCCGCTGAAGATCTCCGGGGCCATGTAGGCGGGGGTGCCCGGCACGGTGCCCAGGGTGGTCAGCCGCGTGCGGCCGGACTGCACCGCGATCCCGAAGTCGACGATCCGGTTCGCCGGCTTGATGTCGCGGTGGAAGATCCCCTGGGCGTGGGCGTGCCGCACCGCGTCGGCGACGATGGTGAAGATCCGGCGCGCGTCTGCAGGCGGGAGCGGGCCGCGCGCCAGGTGCTTCTCGAGGTCCTCGCCGTGCACGAGGTCCATGGCGAGCCACAGCAGGCCGCGCTCCTCGTCCTGGCCCCAGCCCTTGATCCGCACCACGGCGGGGTGGCGCACGGCGTCGAGGGCCTCGATGCGATCGGAGAGCGCGTTCCGGCACCGGTACACGGCGCCCATGCCACCCTCGCCCAACACGTCGACGACGATCCAGTCGCCGATCCGATCGCCGGCTGTCAGCACGCATCCCCCGCCACCCCCACCCGACGGGATAGGCTCCTCCATCGCGACACGGACGAGCCATTGGACGTGGACTCCTCGGTACTCTCTCCTTTCGAGCTGCTTCGGCCGCTGGCGCGGCACCCGGGCTCGGTGGTGCTCGAGGTCCGGCACCGGCAGACGGGCGAGCGCTTCGCCCTGACGCTGTTCCGCCACCGGGATCCGGAGGCCGTCGCGCACCTGCGGGAGATGCTCCCCACCCTGCACGCCCTGCGCCACCCGAACCTGGTCGGGGTCCACGAGGTGCTCGAGGTCGACGGCCGCCCCGCCCTCCTCCTCGACCCGGCGGAGGGGCCGACCCTGGCCGACGCCCTCGCCGACGAGCCCTTTACCCCCGAGCAGGCGGACGACATCGGCCGCGGGCTCCTGGAGGGGCTGCGCGCGCTGCACGAGGCCGGACTGGTGCACGGGAGGCTCGACCCCCGGAGCGTGCTGCTCGTGGTCGGAGCCACGGGACCGATCGCGCGGATCACCGACCCCGGCCCCTGCGGCGGAGTGCCCATCCAGCGGCACCGCGCGACCGCCTACCTCTCCCCCGAGCAGGTCGCCGACCCCCTCGCGTGCACCGTGCAGGGCGACCTGTTCTCCGCCGGCGCCATCCTGTACGAGCTGGTCACGGCGACACGGGCCTTCGAGGGCGAGGACGCCGAAGCCGTCGCCGCACAGATCGTCGAGGGCCTCTTCGTGCCGCCCCAGGAGCGGGTCCCCGGGCTACCCGAGCGCCACGTTCGCGCGATCACCCGCGCCCTGCGCCCCGACCCGGACCAGCGCGCCCAGACCGCGCGCGAGCTGCTCGCGGTATGGGAGGGCGCCGAGGAGAGCACGGGCCGCGTGGCGCCGAGCCGCGCCTGGGACGACCGCTCCACGGGACGCCTGCGCGCCCTGTGGACGGACCGCCTCCCCGAGGAGATCACCCTGGAGGACCTGATCCCGCCCGCGTCACCGCCCGTGCCCACCCCGCGCTCCGGGGGACAGTGGGTCGTCGGCGCGGTGCTCGCCCTGGCGCTGGGCTTCCTCGCCTTCCTCGTCGGCTGGCTCGGATGAGCACGCCCACCCTCGTACAGGTGCTCCGCGTCGACGGGCCCTCCGCCACCGCAGCCTTCGGCGGGGCCGTCGCGTGGATCGCCTTCGGCGCCGCGCTGCTGATCGGCCGGGTGCCCTCCGATCCGGGGCGGTGGGTGCAGTTCACCGTGGCCGATCCCTGGCCCGCCGTGCTGACCCTCGGCGGGACCCTGGTCGCCGCCGCGGTGATCGGCGCGCGCGCCACCCGCTTGCGCCGGCTCCTCGGGGACGGCCATGAGGTCGGGGCGGTGGTCGAGTCCACCAGCTTTCACCGCGGTCGCGGCCGGATCTGGCTCGCCTACCTGTGGCGTGGCGAGGAGGTGCGTACGTGGATGGCGGTACGGGATGTCCCAGCCGCACGGCGGCTGGAGCCCGGCCAGAAGGTGACGGCGCGCATGGACCCGGCGCGGCCGGACCAGGTGGTGCTGCCCGTGCTCTTCGAGCCGTGAAGCTGCAAGGCGATCCGGCGCTCCGCGTAGTGCTCCAGCGGGCCTCGACGTGCAGCACCCGGATCGGGTGGCACCCAACCCGATCGGGGTGCCCGTCCTCCGTGGGCCGCTCATGCAGGCGGAAGGAAGAGCAGGCCCGCGAGCACCGGGACCGGGGTGAGGTCGACCACCGGCCCGAGGAGCACGAGCACGACGAGCATCACCACGCCGGTGAGCGCGCTCGACAAGCGGGACCGCGAGCCCTGCTCGTAGTCGAGCGCCGAGCGCGAGGGGCTGCCGGAGGTCGGGAACCCGCCGCGGAAGGCGGCCACGAGGTTCGCGATCCCCTGCCCCGCGAACTCGGCGTTGGTGTCGATGCGCTGGCCCGACCGGTTCGCGACGCTCCGGGCCACCGCGTTCGACTCGACCAGGGAGAGCACCATCACCGCGACCGCCACCCCCATCAGGGGCTGCACCGCGTGCAGGTCGTACAGTCAGGAGAGCAGGATCCCTCCGCTCATCACCAGGATCGACCCGGGTAGGCGTGGCGCGAACCGCCGTTGGGGCACGAGGAAGACCACCGTGCCCACGGTGAGCGCCACCGCCGCCGGCTGGGTGTGGGGGAGCTCCTGCACCCAGCCCCAGAGCTGCTGGGGCAGGTGCCCGCAGACGAGCGACGTGCCGGTGGCGTTCGGGAGCTGCCCCGCGGCGATCAGCACGCCCGCGCCGGTGATGTAGCGGAGCACCGCCGTGGTCGAGATGTAGTCGACGAGCGCCACGAGGTTCGCAAGGCCCGCGAAGAGCTGCATCGCGCCGACCATGAACGCGAGGGTCGCCGCCGTCTTCACCGGATCGTACGCCCCCACGTGCGCCGCCACCGCCATCCCCACGAGCAGGCTCACCGCGTTCGTGGGCCCCGAGACCACGTGGTGGCTGCTCCGGAACAGCGCCCCGAAGATCGCGGGGAGCGCCGCGGCGTAGAGCCCCATCGCGGGCGGCAGCCCAGCGATCATCGCGTAGGCGACCGGCTGGGGCACGCCCAGAAAGGCCACCCCGAGCCCCACGAGGGCGTCGCGACGCAGGTCCTCGACCCGGTAGCCGGCCAGGTCCCGGAAGCTCGAAAACCCACCCAGGTAGCTCCACATCGCGCAGATTACACAGCAAGATCCGTGCCGTGCGGCGGGGTCGGCCGGAGGCGGCGGTCCTCCAGCCAGGTCGCCCCCTGTCGCGTCATCGTTGCAACCCTTCGCGACGTCCCGTACAGGAAGGATCGGTGCGAGGCCCCCTTCCAGTGGCACGAAACCTGCTCTACCCTCTCCGGAGACCGGTGGGATCGATGAACTACGGCTTCGTGATCGACAACTCCTCGTGCATCGGCTGTCACGCCTGCTCTACGGCCTGCAAGAGCGAGAACGAGATCCCACTCGGGGTGAACCGCACCTGGGTGAAGTACGTCGAGGCCGGCCGGTACCCGGACGTGCGGCGCATGTTCCAGGTCACGCGATGCAATCACTGCGCCAACCCGCCCTGCGTCCGGATCTGCCCCACCGGCGCCATGAAGCAGCGCGACGACGGGATCGTCGAGTTCGACACCGACGCGTGTATCGGGTGCAAGGCGTGCATGCAGGCCTGCCCCTACGACGCGATCTACCTGGATCCCGAGTCGCACACCGCGGCGAAGTGCCACTACTGCAGCCATCGCGTGGACATCGGGCTCGAGCCCGCGTGCGTCGTGGTCTGCCCCGCGCACGCGATCATCGCCGGGGATCTCGACGACCCGGAGTCCGAGATCAGCCGGGTCCTCGCGCACCGCAACACGACCGTGCGCAAGCCCGAGCAGGGCACGAGCCCCAAGCTGTTCTACATCGAGGGCGAGGAGCTCTCGCTCACCCCCACCGCAACCACTGCCGGCGCCGGCTTCCTCTTCGCCGACGTGAGCCAGGACGAGGGCATGCAGCACCCGCCGCCGCCCCCACCGCCGCGCCACCGGCGTGCCCCGACCGATGATCGCGGCACCAGCCTGCGCGTGCCCCAGGCCCAGGGGCTGACCTCGGGCGGGCCGATCCAGGTCGGCGGACGGATGGCCGAGCACATGGTGCAGGTCGCCTACAACGCGCAGCATCGGATCCTCTGGCACTGGGAGATCCCGGCGTACCTCGTCACCAAGCACATCGCGGGGGGCGCCTTCCTGCTCCTCGCGCTGATCGCGCTCACCCCCCTCGCACCCTTCTCGCCCGCGCTGATGGCGTGGATCGGCGGGTTCGGCCTGGCGATGCTCCTCGTGACCCTCGGGCTTCTGGTCGTCGATCTCGACCGCCCCGACCGGTTCTTCTACCTGCTGCTGCGCCCCCAGTGGCGTTCCTGGGTCGCCCGCGCGGCGTGGATCCTCTCGGGCTTCGCGGCGGTGGGCAGCCTGTGGTGGGCCGTCGAGACCGCGGCGTGGCTCGGGTGGGTCGCCCCGGCGGTGGCCACCGACCTGCGGGTACCGCTCGCCATCGCGACCCTGCCGCTGTCGGCCCTCGCCGCCACCTACACCGCCTTGCTCTTCGCCCAGGCCGAGGGGCGTGACCTGTGGCAGGCGCCACACATCCCGGTGCAGATGGGCTTCCACGCGCTGCTGCTCGGCGCCGCGCCCTTCCTGGTGCTGCCGCTCGTCGCCTCCGTCCCGCCCGCGGTGCTCACCCTGGCGCGGTTCACGATGTTCCTCGGGCTCACCGGCAGCGCGACGACCACCCTGGTCGGTGATCTGCTGGTTGCCCAGCCGAGCGAGGTCGCCCGCCGCGCCCACTACAGCCTCGTTCGCGGCAAGTGGCGGCAGAACTACTGGTGGGGCGGGCTGGTGTGCGGCCACGTGCTGCCCCTCGCCCTGCTCGCCTCCGGCCGCCCGCTGCCCGCGCTCGCCGCCCTGATCTGCGCCGTGCTCGGGCTGTACCTGTACGAGGTCGCCTTCGTGACCGTGGCGCAGGAAGTGCCGAACTCCTAAGGAGCCCCGATGCCCTTTCCCCAGAGGATCGCCGACACCCTCGCCCGTCTGCTCGGGCTGCCGTCGAGCCGAGGGGCCGACATCCGGAGCGCCGCCTACCCGTCCAACCTCGCCGGGGACAAGCCGCCCGTCTTCGGGGCGAGCCACCAGGAGCCCACGCCGCTCACCGAGGAGCGCCAGCCCGACGGACGGATGGCCAGCTACCCGCCCCCCGACAAGTGGGAGGACTGGATCGAGTGGGACAGCAAGGCGTGGCCGAACAAGGTCGCGCGGCGCTACACGCTGGTGCCCACGATCTGCTTCAACTGCGAGAGCGGGTGCGGGCTGCTCGCCTACGTCGACAAGACCACCTTCGAGATCCGCAAGTTCGAGGGCAACCCGAAGCACCCGGGCTCGCGCGGCCGCAACTGCGCCAAGGGACCGGCGACCCACAACCAGATCTACGACCCGGAGCGGATCCTGTACCCGCTCAAGCGCGTCGGGCCGCGCGGCGCCGGCCAGTGGAAGCGGGTGTCCTGGGACGAGGCGCTGGACGACATCGCGGCGCGCATGGCGGACAGCCGCCGCGAGCGTCGGGACGGCATCGTGTACCACGTGGGCCGCCCGGGGGAGGACCACTACGCCAACCGGGTGGTGCAGGCCTGGGGCGTGGACGGCCACAACAGCCACACGAACGTGTGCTCGGCCTCGTCGCGGCTCGGCTACTACCTGTGGGCCGGCTTCGACCGTCCGAGCCCCGACTACGCCAACGCCCGCACGATCCTGCTCATCAGCAGCCACCTCGAGACGGGCCACTACTTCAACCCGCACGCGCAGCGGATCATGGAGGGGCTGCGCAAGGGCGCGAAGCTGATCGTCCTCGACCCGCGTCTGTCGAACACCGCGAGCAAGGCGGACGTGTGGCTGCCCACCTGGCCCGGGTCCGAGACCACCCTGCTCCTGTCCATCGCACGCCACCTGCTGCACACCGGGCAGTGGAACAAGGCCTTCGCGCGCCGGTGGGTCGACTGGGAGACCTTCCTCGCCCGCGCCCCCGAGGTGATCGACGACCCCGAGGTGCTCGCGGCGCTCCCCGCCGAGGGCGAGGAGCCATCCTTCGAGCACTTCGAGGCGGCGCTGAAGACGCTGTATCGCGAGTTCACCTTCGAGCGGGCCGCCGAGGAGGCCCAGGTGCCGATCGAGCGGCTGCGAGAGGCTGCCGAGCACGTCGCCCGCGCCGGGACGCGCCTCGCCGCGCACAACTGGCGCGCCGCGTCCATCGGCAACCGCGGCGGGTGGCAGGTGGTCCGCGCCCTGTTCCTGCTCAATGTCCTCACCGGCAGCATCGGGACGAAGGGTGGCACCTCGGCCAACTCGTGGAACAAGTTCGTGCCCAAGCCCTTCGTGAGCCCTCCGGCGGGGAGCACCTGGAACGGCCTGCACCTGCCCGACGAGTGGCCCTTCGCCCACTACGAGATGTCCTTCCTCCTGCCGCACTTCCTCGAGGAGGGCCGCGGGACGATCGACGTGTACTTCACCCGTGTGTACAACCCGCTGTGGACCAACCCGGACGGCTTCATGTGGTACCGGGCCCTCCGCGACGAGGAGAAGATCGGGCTGCACGTCGCGCTGACCCCGACGTGGAACGAGTCGGCGTGGTTCGCGGACTACGTGCTGCCCATGGGCCACTCCGCCGAGCGACACGACCTGATGAGCCAGGAGACCCACGCGGGCCAGTGGATCGGCTTCCGCCAGCCGGTGCGCCGCGTGGCCATGGAGCGCGCTCACCAGAAGGTCACCGACACCCGCGAGGCGAACCCCGGCGAGGTGTGGGAGGAGTCGGAGCTGTGGGTGGAGCTCTCCTGGCGCATGGACCCCGAGGGCGATCTCGGCGTGCGCAAGTGGTTCGAGAGCCCCACCCGGCCCGGCGAGCCGATCAGCCAGGACGAGTACTGGAGCTGGATCTTCGAGCACAGCGTGCCGGGACTCCCCGAGGCGGCCGAGGCCGAGGGGCTCACGCCCCTGCAGTACATGCGCAGGTACGGCGCCTTCGAGGTGAAGCGCGAGGTCATCACCCCCTACGAGGCCGAGGTCGACCACGGCGGCGTGGAGATCGACGGCGTGCAACGCAAGGGCTTCGGGACCCCGAGCGGCAAGCTGGAGATGCTGTCGGGGACCCTGCTCGACTGGGGCTGGAAGGACAAGGCCTACGCCCTGCCCTGGCCCCTGCCGAGCCACGTCGCCCCCGAGGCGGTGGACCGAGCGGCGGGCGAGATGGTGCTGCTCCCGAACTTCCGGCTCCCGACGCTGATCCACACCCGGTCGGCCAACGCGAAGTGGCTGATGGAGATCAGCCACCACAACCCGGTGTGGATCCACCCGAGCGACGCCGAGCGGCTCGGGGTCGAGATCGGCGACCTGCTGCGCGTCGAGACCGAGATCGGCTGGTTCGTCGACCGAGCGTGGGTGACCGAGGGGATCAAGCCCGGCATCGTGGCGGTCTCGCACCACCTCGGGCGGTGGCGGCTGGCCGAGGACCAGGGCGTGAACCGCGGGTCGAGCTCCCTGGTCGAGATCGCGGACGCCGGCGAGGGCACCTACACCCTGCGCGCGGAGCACGGGGCGGCGGCATGGAAGTCGAGCGACCCCGACACCGAGCGGATCTGGTGGCAGTCCGTCGGCGTGCACCAGAACCTGACCCACGCGGTGCACCCCGACCCGGTGAGCGGCGCGCACTGCTGGCTGCAGCGCGCGGTGAGCGTGCGCAAGGCGAAGCCGGAGGAGACCTATGGCTCGGTGTGGGTGGACACCAAGCGCTCGATGGCCGTCTACCGCCAGTGGAAGCAGTGGACGAAGCCGGCGAGCGCGCACAGTCCGGACGGCACCCGGCGGCCCCTGTGGCTGAAGCGTCCCCTCCGACCGACCCGCGAGGCCTACGACCTCCCCGACGAGAAGGCGGCGAAGTAGGCGTGGACGACCCGGATCTCGTCTTCGCGCGCAGCCGCCTGTACGCGCTGCTCGCCCGCGGCGTGCTCGAGGGGCCGACCGATGCGCTCGGCGCGGACGTGGCGGGGCTGCCCGCCCTCGCGGCGGCGTGGCCCGAGGGGGACGCCGACGCGCGCGCGGCCGCGCACCACCGGGTCCTCGGGATGCAGGTCTTCCCCTACGAGAGCGTGTTCCTCGGGGACGGTCAGCTCGGTGGCCCGGTCGCCGCAGCGGTGGTCGAGGCCTACCGTGCGAGCGGGCTCCCCGGGTGGCCGACGGACGTGGAAGCCGACCACCTCGGGATCGCGCTGCGCAACCTCGCGTGGCTCTCCGCCGTCGAGGCGGACGCCCTGAAAGACGCCCGGCCCGAGGCGGTGGCGCGGGTGCGCGTGGCGACGCGCGCCTTCCTCGACGAGCACCTGCTCCGATGGCTCGCGCCGCTGGTGGTGGCGGTCGAAGGCACCCGGTCGGCGTGGCACGCCACGGTCGTGCAGATGGCGCTGGAGCTGGCGACCGGCCACCGGGAGGGCCTGGGCGGCGCGGCGCCGGCCTGGGACCTCCCTAATCCGGGCGACCCACTGGAGGATCCGGAGACCGGCCTGAAGCGGATCGCGGCCTGGCTCCTCGCGCCGGCCCGCGCCGGATGGCTCGTCACCGCGGGCGTCATCGACCGGTGGGCCACCGCATCGGGCGTCCCGCGCGGCTTCGGAAGGCGCCTGCAGACCCTCGAGAGCCTCCTGTTCGGGGCCGCGGACCACCAGCGCTTCGGGGTCCTCGTCCAGACGATGCGCTCCGACGTGGAGGTCGTGGACGCCCGCTACGAGGCGCTCGGCACGGCCGGGGCGGCGGTCGGCCCCTGGCGGCGGCGCCTCGCGGCCACCCGGCGCCTCCTGGACCGCCTCGCACGTCCCTCCTGAGCCTCCGCGACGACGACGACTGGGCAGACCGCCCGTCACGCGGCCTCGCGGAGGCGAGATGTCCCGAATCACCCCGATCCTGGTCGTCGTCCTCGTCGGTAATGCCAACCAGACCTACTTGTACGGCTACGGCGTGGCGATGGCGAACAAGGCACAGGACGGGGCATCGCGCGACGGCGGACGGGTGGACACCTTCGTGCTGCTGCCGTCCTCCCTGGGGGCGCCCCTGCCCGATCTGGCCCTCTACGATCAGGTGTGGGTGGTCGATCTCTCACAGATGGCAGACGACGACCCGAACCTGCAGGCCGGGTGGGCGTCCATCGAGGCGTGGTGGGCGAGTCGCGTCCAGGGGGCGGGCGTGATCCTCGACGGTCGGGTCGCCTCCTCGGTGGCCCCGGGCGGGTTGTACACCATGGGCTACCCGGGCAGCGAGGGGATGGACGAGGCGACCGACGTCTTCGCCGACTACTACCGCACCCTCGAGGCGGACGGCGCGGCGGTCGCTTCACCTACCTAAAGACGGTTGCTGACCGCGGCGATGGCGCGCTTCCAGTCGGTGGGGGCTGGGATGGCTCGTCGGAGGGCGTCTTCGGCCACGTCGGTGCGGCGGATGTCGAGGCGCAGGGTGGGGCCGATCCATCGGGTCTCGAGGGCGGCGGTGACGGCCTGGACCTCCAGGCGCGCCTGGAGGTCGGGGCCCAGCCACAGTCGGCCCGGGGCCACGGCGCGCAGCCAGCGGGTGGCCCAGGCGCGGTCGAGGGTGATCTGGCCGTGGATCCCGCGCGCGACCTCCCACGGGGTGACCTCGAGATCGAGTAGCTCGCCCCAGCGGGTGAGGAACGCCTGCACGAGGCCCGCGTCGCCGGCCAGGACGTCGAGGGCGCGGGTCAGGTCCGCCTCGGCGCGGTCGAGATCGCCACCGCGCAGGCCGATGGACAGGACGGGGAGCGGGTCCCGAGGGGGCGTGATGCCGATCCCGAAGGCGAGGCGGCCCACCGGCTCGACCCCATCCGCCTCGGAGAGCCACTCGGCGTCCACCTTGCCGAGGCCACCGGCCACGGCGTCGAGGAGCTCCGGCCAGCGCCCACCGTCGAGAAACCCCGCCGCGGCACCGGTGGTCAACTGCGGATGGCCCAGCCCGGGCATGGGGTAGCGGGTGGTGCGCACCTCGCCCGCATCGGGCACGGCGCCTCGCAGGGCCGCCACGACCTCGGCGGCCCGCTCCTCGGCGCGCTCGGGCTCGAGGACCACGAGGGCCACCAGGCAGGAGCGCTCGGCGAGCACCGCCGCCTCCCGCGGGAGCGCCAGCGCCGTCGCGGCGGCCGGGTGCTCCTCGACCAGGGTGCCGACCACCTCGCCCGTGGCGACGACCCCCGAGCCCCGCGTGGGCTCGAGGCGCACCTCGACGGTCGCGCGCCCGGACGCCCGCACGGTTCCGAGGACGTTGACCTGCACGCAGGTCGCGAGCCGCGCCCGGAGCGCGGACCAGGCCGCGGACGGATCGGCGGGCAGTCGCTCTCCGGGCGATCCCTCGGGAAGCGCCGCCCCGGGGAACCGCGCGACCTGGTGGTCTCCCTCCTCGACGAGCAACGCGTCGACGGCGCGTCCGGCCCGCGGATCGCCCAGGATCAACCGCACCCGCCCCCAGCGCACCACCGGGTCGCCGCCGCGCACCTGCACCACCAGTCCCGTCCCGGCGCCACCCCGGTTCAGGGCGGTGACGCCGAAGCGCACCGGGCCGCCGACTGCCGCCTCCACCGGCGCCTCGGGCTCGGCCCGCGCCGCGTAGACCCGGGCCAGGTGCTCGGGCGGGGTCTCGAGGGCCGGCGGGTCACCGGCGCTGGCGCGCGCTCCGCCCACCCAGCACAGGCGCGTCGCCTCGTGGGGGACCCCGCTCGCCAACAGGTACCGCGAGCCGGTCGACAGACGACCCGGGGTCAGCCCGAGGGCCCGCGCCAGCCCAGGCAGCGCGTCCTCCACGAACCGATCGCGGCGCTCGAAGACCCCCGCGAGCATCTCCTCCGACCCGTCCGGCGCGAGCAGGTGGCGCCAGGCACCCAGGTGGTCGCCCCCGGATTGGCGTGAGTCGTACAGGTCGCGATAGGCCCCCTTCACGAACAGTCCGAGCCGCAGCACCCGGGAGTCGTGGACCAACACCCAGAACACCGACGTGTCCAGGGCGGTGGACAGCGCCCCCACCAGCCGCCCCACCGCGACCTCGTCCGGGCCTTCGCCGCAGGTGTCGTAGATCGACAGCCAACGGCCCCCCGAACGCAGCACCGCCTCGCGATCCGCGGCCTGTCCAGGCCCGGCGGGATGCAGCCCCGCGGTGCGCGCGTCGGCTTCGAGGACGGCGCGCGCCTCGGCGAGCCCGTCAAGGCTCGGGGGGGCCAGGACGTGCAGACTCGTGAAGAAGGCGCCCATCGCGGCTCCGCAACGGGCATCGGCGCCCGAGGCGCAGAGCTTATCCCGCGGAGCCCCGTGTCATTGCCACGATAGGGAGCGCCCCGCATCCCCGGGATCGTGCCCAGGGCCGGGCGAAAGTACACATCCTCCGCTCGGCGGTTTGACCTCGATTGCAAGCCTTTCAAAACCTTCGAATTCCTGGTTGTTTGCATCTACTTGACATACGGTGGCGGGCCCTCGATGCCCGGCCCGCTACGATTTGCTCGAGAGGTCGCCATGTCGAAGGTCGTCTACACGTCGCAGGTCCGCATCGAACGCCAGCAGGGTCCCCGTCGCCTCGCCTGGCTCCCCGCGGTGGACGAGCCGGTGCGCTTCGGTGTGCACAGCGCCATCGCCGAGCACTATGGCGTCTCCCCCGAGGTGAACGACCCGAGCCCCGCCACCCTCGACTACGTGGTGGCCGCCGCCGCCGGTTGACTGACCGGAACCTTCGGGGGCGCGCTGGATGCGCGCGGAGTCGATGCGAGTGACGGTCGCCTGTGGTCCGAGGCCACGGGCGAGGTCGAGACCGAGGGCAAGGTGCTGGTGATCAAGCGGATCCACGTCCGCTACCACCTGAAGGCGCCGGCCGATCAGCACGAGATCGCCGAGCGGGTGCACGGCTTTCACGCCGACTACTGCCCCGTGGCACGGTCCATCGGCGGGTGCATCGAGATCACCACGGAGCTGACCTTCGAGTAGCGATCAGGACGGCTTGGGCCGGGTGAACATCCACTCGGTGTCCGAGGACAGGTCGGCCTGGAAGGTGTAGCCGAGGGCGTCGCACGCCTTCAGGTCCTCGGCGCCCTCGGCGCGGTGCTCGACGGCCCAGCGAACCATCGCGCCGCGCGCCTTCTTCGCATAGAACGAGATGATCCGCGCCTTGCCGCCCGAGACGTCCTTGAACACCGGGGTGATCACCCGCGCCTTCAGCGCCTCGGTCCGGACGCTGGTGAAGTACTCGCGGCTCGCGAGGTTCACCACGATGTCGTCTCCCTGCGCGGCGAGCCCGTCGTTCAGGCGCTCGGTGATCCGCTCGCCCCAGAAGGCGTACAGGTCGTCGCCGCGGTCGGTGTCGAGTCTCGTGCCCATCTCGAGGCGGTAGGGCTGGAGCAGGTCCAGCGGGCGCACCGCGCCGTACAGGCCCGAGAGGATCACGACCCGGTCCTGAGCCCAGCGGAGGTCGTCCTCGGACAGGCTCGCCGCGTCGAGCCCGCGGTAGACGTCGCCGTCGAACAGGCGCACCGCCTGCCGCGCGTTGTCCCGCTCGAAGGGCAGCGAGAGCACCTGGAAACGCTCGTGGTTCAGGGTGGCCAGCGCGTCGCTGATCCCCATCAGTCGCTTCAGGTCGTCGGGGCCGAGGTCGCGGACCCGGTCGAGCAGGCGAGCGGTCTGGTCGAGCATCCGAGGCTCTGTGGCGGGCAGCTCGGCGATCGCCGGCCCCTCCACGAGCCGCTTGGCCGGTGAGAGCAGCATGAGCATCGGGGGTCCTCCTCTGGGGACGCTATTGGAGCGCCCGCCGCACCGCCTGTGCGAGGTCCGCCGGCATGAAGGGCTTCTCCAGGTACGGCGCGCTCTCGTCGATGCCGTCGATCACGGCCCGGTGAGCAGCGAAGCCCGACATGAACAGCACCCGGATGTCCGGGTAGTGCTCGGCGACACGCTTTACCAGCGCTGGGCCGGACATCTGCGGCATCACCATGTCGGTGACCACGAGATCCAGCCGCCCGTCGCGGGACTCCAACACCTCGAGGGCCTGCAGCCCCGTGGCCGCCTCGACCACGGTGTAGCCACGACCGCGCAACACGCGCACGACCAGCGCCCGGACGGCCGGATCGTCCTCGACCACGAGGATCGTACGCTTCGAGGCGCCCTCGAGGGGCGTCGTGGGCGGGGCGGCGCGGCGCGGCGGGGCCGGCAGGCGGCGAGTCCGAACCGGGTCCGCATCCGGTCCACGATCCCGGCGGTCACCTCGGCGCGGCGGGCCGCGTAGATCGGCCAGGTGATGCGCATACCCCGCCTCTCCTCCTCGGAGATCACGGGCGGCTGGACCGCGGCGTATCCCTGCATGGGTACCTGGGTGGCGCGGGGTGGTGGGATGCGCGTCCGAACGGACGGGCCCGTCGGCGCATGGAACATACAGTGTATTGGATCCTCCACTGATGTCCGTCACCGAACCGAGCTCACGAGGAATTCCCCGCCTTCGAGCCACGAGTTGCGAGCCGCCATTCTGCCGGCAGAATCGGTGGAGCGCGGCGCGCGACCGGCACACGCGACGGCACCTGGCGATCGCATCGCGCCGATGGGCCTGCACCGCCCGTCTGACCGCTGGTGCCTACCAGCGGCTCCCAGGCGTCTGGCAGCCTGGGGGCTCGTGCCCCAGAGGCCTCCATGCGCCGTGTCGCCCTGCTCGCCACCCTCGTCGTCTTCGTGTTCTCCTTCGCGTGCGGCGGTGGGGGCTCGAGCACCGCGCCCGGCCTCGCGGGCACCAGCGCCTCGAACGGCCCGTGGAAGAGCCTGGGGATGCCCCTGGACGACGCGTCCAGCGTCGTGGCCACCGACAAGGCGCTCGCGATCACCTACACCGACGGCACCGTCGACGAGCGTACCGAGGCCTTGGAGAAGCCTCTCGAGGCCCGTGGCTGGACGAAGTCCAGTGACATCGGAGGCGAGAGCAGCGGGCGCGTGGTCACCCTGACCCAGGGCGGCGCCTCGATCTCGATCGCAAGCTCCAAGCGCGACGGCCAGGTGATGGTCGCGGTCTCCCTGACCGGCGATCTGCCCGCGGGCTCGGGCAGCGCCGCCCCGGAGGCCGCGCCCGCGCCCAAGCCGGCCCCCAAGCCCGCGGCGAGCTCCTCCAGCAGCAAGTCGTCGCTGTGCTCCTCCACCTACGAGCGGTGCATGAAGACGTGCGACGACACCCACTGGAGCTGCGTCACCTCGTGCCCCAGTTCCACGAGCGGCCCATGCGCCGAGGCGTGCGACGATGTGCGCGACCGCTGCGAGGAGGCGTGCAAGTCGGCCCGAGACGACTGCGACTGAGGGCCGCGACGGGGCGTCAAAGCAGGCGCGTGACGGCGCGCATCACGCTGGCGTCGGACTCGATCGCGTTCACCTCGCGCAGGGGCACCCACCGGGCCGCCCGCGCATCGGAGCCCGCGACGTGCTCCCGCGTACTCGCCCGGAGGAGGATCCGCGCGTCGAAGTGCCGGTGGGCCGGCGCGGCCCCGCGGGGCGGGATGACGTGGACGTCCACGTCGAAGAGCCCCTCCCCCACGACCTGAACGTCCTGTAGCCCCGTCTCCTCGTCGACCTCCCGCAGGGCGGCCGCGACGATGTCCGCGTCGCCGGGCTCCACGTGGCCACCGGGCTGTAGCCACCGGTGCAGCTTGCCGTGGAACACGAGGAGCACCTCGGGCGCGTCCGGGGCGAGGACGAAGGCGGAGGCGGTGAAGTGGCCCGGGTCCCAGTGGTCCCGGGCGAAGGGATCACCGGGCGCGTCGCACAGGTCGAGCATCGCCTGCCGATGGGCGGCCTCGGTCGCGTCGGCGGGGTCGTGGGCGGAGAGCAGCCTCCGCAGGTGTTCGCGGCGTTCCATGGCGGCCCCTCTAACGCCTCGAGGGGCGCTCCAGGCGGCGGAGGATCAGCGCCGACTGGATGCCGCGTCCCCGGTGCTCGGGCACCACCGTCGTGCCGAACAGGCTCGCCGTCGGACCCAGGGCACCGAGCCTCGCCGCACCGACGTTGGAGGACCTCGAGCGGGCGCGGATCGTCGAGGCCCTGCGCCGTAGCCGTGGCCGCCGCGGCGAGGCGGCCGAGATCCTCGGCATCAGCCGCTGTACGCTGTGGCGAAAGCTGAAGACCCTCGGCCTCCAATAGGAGGAGCCGCGCGAGGCGGGTCGTTATGATCGGGAGGTCACCCGGGCGTCTCATGGATCCCAGCGAACAAAGCAACGACCTCCCCGCGCTGACCATCGGAGCGGTCGCCCAGGCCACGGGGATCGGCGCGAGCACGCTGCGCGCCTGGGAGCGTCGGTATGGCTTCCCGAGCCCGACGCGCACCGAAGGCGGGCACCGGCTGTACGCGCCCGAGTCCGTGGAGCGGATCCGATGGATCGCCCGGGCGCTCGCCCGCGGTCTGCGCCCCCGGCAGGTGGTCCCGATGCCCCTGGAGGGGCTGAAGCGCACCCTGTCCACGGCCTGCACGGTGCCGATCCGGCGGGAGGAGGGCGCCGCGTCCTACGTACAGGCCTGGCTAGACGCCGCCCGCCACCTCGACGGCGAGGCGCTGGAGCTCTCCTTTCGCACCGAGACGGCCCACCTCGGCGCGCTCGCCTTCCTCACCGACCGGGTCGCACCCTTCCTCCACGAGATGGGGGCGGCGTGGGAGCGCGGGGAGCTCGAGGTCTACCAGGAACACTTCGCCACCGCCCGACTGCGGGGCTGGCTGGACTGCCTGTGGCGACCCCTGGCCGACCACAACCGCGGCCCGGTGTCCGTGGCGGCCACGCCTCCGGGCGAGCAGCACTGCCTCGGGCTGGAGATGGCGGTGACGGCGCTGATCCTGGCCGGATGGCGCCCGATCTACCTGGGCGCGAGCACCCCGGCGATCGACATCCTCGCCGCCGCGCGACAGATCGGGGCCCGCGCCGTGGTGCTCAGCATCTCCGCCCACGCCCCACGCGGCACGACCCGCTCCTTCGTGGATGAGATGGTGGGGTGCGCCAGCGACGCCGCCTTGGTGATCGGCGGGCAGGGAGCGCCCCGGGGGGTCCCCGGGACGACGTGGCTGCCCGACTGCGGCGCCCTGGCCGAGTGGGGCCGAGACAACGCATGATCGTCCGGACAGCGAATGGTCACGCCACGCCCCGCGGTGGTAGAACCACCAGACTCTTGGAGGCGTCGTGTCCCACGCCGATCTTGAGCGCCTGAAGCTCGCCTTCGCCTACTACCTGTCCGAGCAGGTGGTCGACGCCGACGGCCGGGTCCGCCCCGGCGAGGCCGCGTTCCTCGAGCGCAGCTTCCCGCGCGAGAAGCTGTTCGAGCACGGCCTGCTCGACGACGATGGCCAGTGGACCACGATGTTCTCGGCGACGGTCGAGGAGGCCCTGCGGGTGCTTCCCGTGGAGCTGTCGGCCGACGAGAAGAACGAGCTGATGCACGTGCTGCGGGCGGCCTCGGACGCCGACGCCGACGCCGAGGACACCGAGGCCGGGAGCTCCTCGGGCACGGCGGACCCCCAGGAAGTCGAGGAAGCCGAAGACAACGTGCTGATCGTCGCGGCGCGGCTCCTCGGAATGAACCCGGCCGACTGGATCGGAGGCTGATGTGCGCAAGGAGCTGAAGTCCCTCGCCCGTGACCTCGATGCGGCCCTCGCCGCGCGACCGGCGCCGGAGCCCGTCTCGGACGGGGCCCCTGCGTCGGCCCCGCGACAGGCCGCCCCGAAAGCCGCGGTCCCCTCCCCCCTGGCCACCGGCGGCGCGGCCGCCTCCCACGGGAACGGGCACCTGGTCCGCATCGAGGTGGCGCCGAAGGTCAAGTGTGACCTGCTCGCCTACACCGGGATGCACTGCGGAGGGCAGATGCAGATCGTGCGGGTCTCGGCGAGCGGGAACTTCAAGGGCGAGATCGACGGCGACGCCTTCCAGTCGCTGATGATCGCGGGGCCCTACGGCACGCGGATCACCCTCGCCACGGGAAGCGGCGAGGACTGGCAGGACCACCCGTGGCGGTCCATCGTCCTGACCAAGGGGCACGGGTTCATCGCGCGCACCGGCAAGCCCGCGGTGCGCATCCCGAACCTCGACACCCTCGACAAGCCCACGGCCCGGCGCGCCGACACCGAGTTCGAGGTGTCCTACGAGTTCGCACCGGCGCTCGACCAGGGCAAGGCATGGACCTACGGCCGTCCGGGGACGATCCGGAACAAGGTGCGGCAGGTCTTCATCGACAAGGTCTGAGGAGGCTCCGGGCTGCTAGAACGAGTCGTACCGCGGGTCCCGGCCGCGCATCAGCGCGTGCGCCTCGGTCGGCTCCAGCACGCCGCAAGTGCCCTGCGTCAGCTCCGCGGCGTTGCCCTCGTCGGTGTCGACGTGCATCTCGAGCTTGTAGGTGGGCTTCACCCGGATCGCGACGTCGCGGTAGACCACGTCGCGGCCCTCGGTGTCCAGCGCGACCTCGACCACGTCCTTGTCGTGGACCCCGTAGCGGGCCGCGTCCTCGGGGGTCATGTGGATGTGGCGCTGAGCGCAGATCAGGCCGCTGTCCAGCCGCACCTCGCCCTCGGGGCCTCGCAGCAGGATCCCCGGGGTGCCGTCGAGATCGCCCGAGACGCGGATCGGCGCGTCGATGCCCAGGGTGAACTCGTCGGTGCGCGCGACCTCGACCTGCGGCCGGTCGCGGAGCGGTCCCACCACCCGCACGCGCTCGAGGGTCCCCTTGGGGCCGACGAGGGTGACCCGCTCCCACGAGGCGAACTGGCCCGGCTGGGTGAGCGGGTGCTCGGGGTGCAGGGGGTGGCCGGCGCCGAAGAGCGCGTCGCAGGTGGCGCGATCGAGGTGCACGTGACGGGCCGAGACCGCCACCGGGATCGGCGCCCGCTCGCCCTCGGGAACCGCGTCCCGCAGCAGGTGGAGCACGTGGCGGGCGATGGCGCGCTCCTCGTCGGTCGCGACCACGAGCACCTTCACCCGGCTCTCGGGACTGGAGATCTCGCACACCGGCTGGTGGACGTCGTCGACCTCGGCGTCCTGGTTCCGATCCTCGTTCAGGCGGACCCCGAGGAAGTCCAGGCGGCTCAGGGTGCGCCCGCGGATCTCGGCGCTGTGCTCGCCGATCCCGCCGGTGAACACGATGCCGTCGACCCCACCCATGACCGTGGCGTAGGCGCCGATGTACTTGCGCAGGCGGTGCGTGAAGACCTGGATCGCCAGCCGGCATCGCTCGTCGCCCTCGGCGGCACGCCGCTCGATGTCCCGCAGGTCGTGGCCCGCGCCCGACAGGCCCTCGAGCCCGGAGCGGCGGTTGAGCAGGTCGTCGAGCCCGTCGACGTCGACCTCGCCGTCGCGCAGCAGCGCGATCAGGACGCCCGCATCGACGTCGCCGGCCCGGGTGCCCATCACGAGGCCCTCGAGCGGCGTCATCCCCATGCTCGTCTCGACCGACCGTCCGTACTCGATCGCGGTGATGCTGCAGCCGTTGCCCAGGTGGCAGGTGATCAGGCGCAGGTCGCGCAGGGAGACGCCGAGGTGTTCGGCGGCGCGCGCCGCGACGAAGCCGTGGCTCGGGCCGTGGAACCCGTAGCGCCGCAGGCCCCGGCGCTCGGACAGCGCCGCCGGGAGCGCGTAGGTGCGCGCCGCCGGTGGCAGGGTCGCGTGAAAGGCCGTGTCGAACACGGCGACGTGGGGGACCGCGGGCAGCAGGTGCCGCGCCGCGCGGATACCCGCGAGGTTCTCGGGGTTGTGCAGGGGCGCGAGGGGCGACAGCGAGTCGACCGCCTGCTCGACAGCGTCGTCGATGCGGACCGGCTTCACGAACTGCTCGCCCCCGTGGACCACGCGGTGGCCGACCGCGTCGATGGTCCGCTCCCCGAGGCGGGCGCGGATCCGCGGGAGCACGTGGGCCAGCGCCTCGTCGTGGCCCTCCCCCGGGCAGGTCTCGCCCGGGCCACCGTCGACGTGCAGGATCGAGCGAGGCTCGCCGATCCGCTCGACGAGAACGTCCACGAAGCGCTCGCCGGTCGCCGGGTCGAGCACGCTCACCTTGAGGGACGAGCTACCGCAGTTCAGCACGAGCACGTTCATGCCAACCGTCCTATCGGGTCGAACCTCGCTGCTCCATAGGGTGATAGCCTGACCCGGGGAACGACCCGCCGGAGAGTCCATGGCCCTGCGTTTCTGGCTCAACGACCGCCTGGTGGTCGAGCGTGACGTCGCTCCGACCACCACCCTGCTCGAGTACCTCCGCCAGCACCGGCACCTGACCGGGACCAAGGAGGGGTGCGCCGAAGGCGACTGCGGCGCGTGCACGGTCGCGGTGCTCGACGCCGACGGCCCCCTCGGCCCGAAGTGGCGCGCGGTGGACAGCTGCCTGCTCCTGCTGCCCCTGCTCCACGAGCGGCGGGTGGTCACGGTGGAGGGCCTGAAGCAGCACGGCGGCTACCACCCCGCCCAGGAGGCGCTGGTGCAGGCGCTGGGATCCCAGTGCGGCTACTGCACGCCGGGCGTGGTGATGAGCCTGTTCGAGGCCTGCTACCGCGACGACCTCGACGAAGACTGGAAGATCGACGACCAGATGTGCGGCAACCTGTGCCGGTGCACGGGATACCGCCCGATCCGTGACGCGGCCCACGAGGTCGCCGGCCTGCGACCCGCCGACGGGTGGGCCAAGCAGAAGCGCAAGGCCCGCCCCGCCGACCGGGGCCTTGACTACACGTCGCACAACCAGCACTTCGTCCAGCCGGCGACCTTCGACGAGCTGTTCACGGCGATCGCTCGGCACCCCGACCACCGCTTCGTCACCGGGGCCACCGACCTCGGCCTCGAGGTCACCAAGCGGCATGCCCGGTTCCCGAGCCTGATCTCCCTCGGTGCGCTCCCGGAGCTGCAGCAGATCCGGGCGACGGACGGTGGCTGGTCCGTGGGCGCGGCGGTGCGGCTGTCCGACCTCGAGGCCTGGGCCGCGGACACCCAGCCTCCCCTGGCGCGCATGCTCCGCTACTTCGGGTCCCGGCAGATCAAGCACGGCGCGACGCTCGGCGGCAACCTGTGCAACGCCTCCCCCATCGGGGACACGCCGCCGGTGCTCCTGGCGCTACAGGCCACGCTGATCGCCCGCTCCCGGCAGAGCACCCGGCGGATCCCCCTGGACGCCTTCTTCACCGGTTACCGACAGACCGCGCTGGAGCCCGGCGAGATCCTCGCGGAGGTGGAGATCCCGCGGCTCCCCGCGGGGGCCCTGGCCGGCGCCTACAAGGTGTCCAAGCGCCGGGAGCTCGACATCAGCGCGGTCGCGGCGGGGATGCTCGTGCGTCTCGACGACGGCGGGCGGGTGATCGAGGCCCGCCTCGGCTACGGCGGGGTGGCGGCCACCCCCAAGCGGGCCGCCCACGCCGAGGCCGTCCTGACGGGCGCGCCCTGGTCCGAGGCCACCGTCGAGCGCGCCGCCGCCGCCCTGTCCGAGGACTTCACCCCCATCGATGATCACCGTGGCTCGGCGTGGTACCGCGCCACCGTCGCCGCGAACCTCCTGCGCGGCTTCTACCTGGAGACGCAGCAGGACCGGCTCCCCGCGCTGCCCGCGCGGCCGAGTGGCACCGTGCTCCCCGGAGGTGCGCCGTGAGCAATAGCGCCAAGAGCCCCCTGCACCGCCCCGCCCTGCACGACAGTGGCTACCGCCACGCCTCGGGCGAGGCTCGCTACGTCGACGACCTCCCCGAGCCGCGGGGGCTGCTCCGCGCGGCGCTGGTCACCTCGCCCCACGCCCGCGCCCGGATCACCCGGCGCGACGCGACCGCCGCCCGGCAGATGCCAGGCGCGGCCGCGATCCTGTTCGCCGAGGACGTCCCCGGCCACAACGGGATCGGCCCGGTCAAGCACGACGAGCCGATCCTCGCCGAGGACGAGGTGCTGTTCCGCGGCCAGGCGGTCGCGGTCGTCTACGGCACCGACTTCGAGACCTGCCGCACCGCCGCGGCCATGGTCGAGGTCGACTACGAGCCGCTGCCTCCGATCCTGGGGATCCGGGCCGCGATCGAGGCCGGCAGCTTCCTCACCGACCCACACGTCATCGCCCGCGGCGAGGTGGAGCAGGCCCTGGCCGAGGCGCCGGTACGGGTCGAGGGCGAGGTGTCGAGCGGCGCCCAGGACCACTTCTACCTCGAGACCCAGGCCGCCCTGGCGATCCCGGACGAGGACGACAGCTACACCGTGTATTCCTCGACCCAGCACCCGACCGAGGTGCAGAAGATGGTCGCCCACGTTCTCGGGATCGGCAGCCAGCGCGTCACCTGCGAGGTACCGCGCCTCGGCGGTGGCTTCGGCGGCAAGGAGTCCCAGGCGAGCAACTGGGGCTGCCTCGCGGCACTGGGGGCCCGGGTGACCGGGCGGCCGGTCAAGGTGTGGCTGAACCGCGACGAGGACATGTGCTTCACCGGCAAGCGCCACCCCTTCTGGTCGTCCTACCGCGCCGGCTTCGACGAGCAGGGCAACCTGCTCGCCCTCGACGTGCACATCTACAGCGACGGCGGCTGGGTGACCGACCTGTCGGGCCCGGTGCTCGACCGCGCGCTGTTCCACCTCGACAACGCCTACTACGTGCCCGCGCTCCGCTTCGAGGGGCGCGTGTGCAAGACGAACGTCCCGAGCAACACCGCCTTCCGCGGCTTCGGCGGCCCCCAGGGGATGCTCGTGGTCGAGGACGCGCTCAACCGGGTGGCCGAGCGCCTCGGCCTCGACCCGGCCCAGGTGCGCCAACGCAACTTCTACGGCGACGCGCCCCGGGACCGGACCCCCTACGGCCAGCAGGTCGCGAACAACCGCCTGCAGCGGATCTGGACGGAGCTGGCTGTGAGCAGCGAGTACGCGACGCGCCGGCTGGCGATCGAGGCGTTCAACGCGACCTCGCCCCACATCAAGCGCGGGCTCGCCTTCCAGCCGGTGAAGTTCGGGATCTCCTTCACGAACAGCCTGCTCAACCAGGCCGGCGCGCTGGTGCTCGTTTACGCGGACGGCACCGTGCAGCTGAACCACGGCGGCGTCGAGATGGGCCAGGGCCTGCACACCAAGATGCTCGCCGTGGCCGCGGACGCCCTCGGGGTGCCGGTCGAGACGGTCCGGGCCATGAACACCGCGACCGACAAGGTGCCGAACACCTCGGCCACCGCCGCCTCCTCGGGCTCGGACATCAACGGCCAGGCGGTCCGCGACGCGTGCGTGGCGATCCGCGCGCGGATGCGGCCCGTCGCCGCCGACCTGCTAAGGCTGCCCGCCGCCGAGGCGGACGCGGTGCGCTTCGAGGTCGGCCGGTGCGTGGCCCCCGACGGCCGCGACCTGCCCTTCGCCGAGGTCGCGAACGCCTGCTGGGTGCGCCAGGTCGCGCTGTCGGCCACCGGCTACTACCGCACGCCGGGCATCGCCTACGACGCCTCGCGGGGGCGCGGCACGCCCTTCTACTACTTCGCTTTCGGCGGCGCGGTGATCGAGGTGGAGCTGAACGGGCTCACCGGCGAGCACCGCCTGCGCCGGGTGGACATCCTCCACGACGTCGGCGACAGCCTGGTCACCACCATCGACCGCGGCCAGATCGAGGGCGGCTTCGTCCAGGGCTGGGGCTGGCTCACCTGCGAAGAGGTGATCTACGACGACACCGGCCGCCTGCACACCCCGGGCCCGTCGACCTACAAGATCCCGGCGGTGGGCGACTGCCCCGATGACCTGCGGGTCGCGTTGCTCCGAGACGCGGCGCAGCCCGGCACGATCCACGGGAGCAAGGCGGTCGGCGAGCCGCCCTTCATGCTCGCCATCGGCGCGGTCACCGCCCTTCGGCACGCCATCGCCGCCTTCGGCCCGGCCCGGCGCGAGGTCACCCTCGCCCTGCCCGCCACCCCCGAGGCCCTGCTGCACGCCGTCGAGGACGCCCGCGCCGCCCTGGGGCAGCGCGAGGCCCGGGGCGCCGCCAAGTAGCGCGCGCCCCCGAGCCCGCGAAACGGAAGAGCCCGGACCTGGCTGTGTTCAGGTCCGGGCTCTGGTGTAGATGGTTGCGGGGATAGGATTTGAACCTATGACCTTCGGGTTATGAGCCCGACGAGCTACCTGACTGCTCCACCCCGCGCCAGGGACCCCCACATAACGGGGCTCGGCGGGGCGTCAAGCCCAGCGATCGTCCAACCGGGCGTGGAGGGATCGGGGCTGTCGCCACAGCTCGGAGGTGGGCAGCAACCCCACCTGCTCGGCCAGGGTCGTCGCCTCGTCGAGGGCGGCGCGAGCGGCCTCGCGGTCCCCCTGGAACAAGGCGAGTTCTCCACGCCAGGGGGATCCGCTCGACGCCGTCGACGAAGACGGCTGCTCGGCCCCGGTCCAGGTCACCTTGCTCGCCACGCCGACCGCGCTCCAGGGGCCCGACGGCCGGGCCACCTCCCGCGCAGGCGCAGGCGGAGGCGGGACGTCGCGAGGATGCGCAGACGAGGCGCCGCCTCCCGGGGCGTCAGACGCCCATCCGGGCCCCGGCGGTGGACCACTACCCGCACGAGATCGACCTGGCAGTCCTCGAGCCGGAGGTGGCGCGAACCCCACACCTTCAGGATCCGAGCACATCCGGCCCCAGCCTTGCCAGGAGCGGGCGTATACCCCTTACCGATCAGCGCTTGGACCCGCGGCGACGGCCCCGCTTGGGCTTGGCGCGAGCGAAGCCCTTCTTGCCGTGTTTCTTGCCCGCCTTGCTCGGGTTGACGCCCGCGGCGACATCGCGCAGGCGCCGCACCTCGGTCGGGGTGAGGCGGCGCACCTGGCCCCGCTCCATCCCCCGGATCGAGATCGTGCCGAAGCTCTCGCGCGGCAGCTTGCTGACCGGGTGCCCGA
>Ga0114931_10000639_pt1 | contig 43215 bp, 44 predicted proteins | sample 2SBtaG_FD_89579 | JGI IMG/M metagenome (GOLD analysis project Ga0114931, IMG submission 89579) | Deep subsurface microbial communities from Kolumbo volcano to uncover new lineages of life (NeLLi) - 2SBTROV14_V59a metaG | ecosystem: Environmental > Aquatic > Marine > Volcanic | place: Kolumbo... | reverse complement strand
GCGATGCGCTGGGCGCGGGCCTCGCGGGCCTCGTTCTCGGCCCGCTCGCGCGCCGCCGTGGCCTCCATCTCCTCGCGCTCGCGCTGGGCTTCCTGCTTCTTGCGTTCCTCTTCCTGGGCGCGCATCTGCTCGGCCTCGATCAGGTTGTCCTTGAACACCTCGACGGTGCGCGCCATGCTGCCGATCTCGTCGCCCCGGTCGGTGGCGGGAATATCGACGCTCTTGTCATCGGCCGCCAGCCGTTCCATGACCGAGGTCAGCGCCACGATCGGACGGGAGAACAGACTGCCGATAGCCATGCCGGCAACCAGGATGACCACAGAGGCAACGGCAACGCTAATCAGCATCTTGAGCATCATATTGTCCCAGATCGCAAAGGCCTCCTCGACCGGAATACGCACCAAAACCGACCAGTCCAGCCCGGGATAATCATAGACCCCCTCGCTGTGGGCGTAACCGGCGGCCTGGTCAATTTTTTTGCGGGCATGGGTGGCGACCATGGCGCCATTTTTCCCGTCAACCGCCGCCACAGCGGCCGATACGCCCTTTTGCACCAGATTGAGCTGGCCAATAACCGAAAAATCGCGCCGGTAATCCTGGGCGTTGCTGAAGCCGCGAACCTTGGGATCATAATCGACGATCACCCGGCCGGCCGGGTCGAGCACCGTCAGTTCCGCATTGGCCATGTCGCTCTGGGCAAGCTGGTCGTAAAAAGATCCGACAATTCCTTCGACAAGGCCGAAGTCAACGAAATTAACCCACACCCCGATGGTCTCACCGCGCGCGTTGTGAACCGGGGCGGCAAAAGTCAGTACATAGCCGTCATCGCCATAAAGCGCGGCAACGTCATCATTGACCGCCGCCTGTTCGACGACGGCCCCGGTCTGGCTGTTGGCGCCGGTCAGAAACTGCCCGTCGAGCGCTTTTTTCAACCACGAAGCCCCGGCAAAGGATTTTGTATAAAGCACTGAAGTGTCAAGCGGCTTGCCATCGTGAGTGCGCGAATTGGCCGCCAGAACCCGCCCCTGGGGCGAGACCAGAAGCATCAGTTTATAGATGCCGTATTCGCTCACATAGCCGTTCATCGCCCTGATCAGCGGATTGTCCGGAGATGGATTGCTCCAGTTCGTCGGGTCCTGAGCAGCAGTATTGTGGCCAAAGGCCTGAACGTCTTCATAACGGTTGGCGAGATTTCGGTCGATCACATTATTGACCTGGTGCGCGGTAACCTCGACCCGGGTTGTCAGGGCCGAATAAAAGGCGCCTTGCTGGGACACAAGAATGCCATAGATAAAGGCCGCGGGCAGAACGCCAAAAGCCAGAAACAGAAGAACAAGTTTTCCCCGGATGTTCAGTTTCACATGGGAAAGCAACCCCTTGAGGCTAAAATCCGCTTTTCTTTTCATGATTATGTCCTCTCAACATGACGGCCTCGCCACCACTCTTATTGCGAGAGAGGTATATAATCTTTATTAAAAAACGGTTATAGACGCATTAAAATTCAATTTATAGGTGTGTATGCCATCAGTTCTCGGGCGGCTGGTAGTCGAGCGTCACGGAAGGTTGATTATCGTCGCTAGCACTATAAAACCGGCCATCCACATTGATGAGAATCCTGTCCGTATATCCCTTCATATCATAAGGATAATCGAAGTCGAGCAGGACCCCTTCAGGCAGGGTCTGGAACACGCCGCTGGCCGGTGTCGTTTCAAAAAGCGTCAGCTTTTTTGTCTCGCCATAGGCGAAGTTCACCGGCTCGACGTCGATCTTCAGGCGCTCAAGCATGAGATCGCACTGCTCGCGCACCGTGACGCGAATGCCGATGCGCTGCCCCTGGGCCACCCGCTTGAGGGGTTTGGTGAAATCGGGCGTCATCACCTTGAGCGAGGCGAGATCGGACAGCCAGCGTTCATTGGTCGGCTGCCAATAGTCCTGGGCTTTCTTCCAGGTCCCATACTGGTCTTCCGGCGCGTCCGACTGCTCGACCACCCGAAAGCCGTTCTCGGCGTCGGAATCAGGAACATGCCAATGGGTATTGGGCCACCATGTGCCGGTAAGCTGCCACAACCCGCGCTGGCCGTTGCGAAACATCTCAAACACCATATTGTCCGACATTTCATTGGCCTGCTGCTTGCTCACCTGCTGGAAGCGCAAATTATAGGTTGATGAAATGCCGGCATCGATCAGTTCTTTCATGAGCCCGAGTGTGCTGTAGTTGCCGAACACCGGGATGATGGACGCATCCTTGAACTGGTGCTTGAGCGTTAGCACCGGCCAGGAGAACGTCCCGGTATAGCGCAAGGTCACCCTGCCGCCGGGGATATCGATCCCTGCGGGCGGATTGTCATAGGGATAGGTGATATCGGCGATGACCTGCCCGTTTGCCCCCGCGGAATAAATCCTGACCTCTCCGGCCGGCGCGACGGAAGTGGTCCAGCAGCCGGTCAGGCCTTGCGCCAGCGTCGGATCGCCGGTCACTTTGGGCGCCGGCCGCCCCCGCAGCGTGATCAGCGCCCCGCCCAGCCGGTCGATCCCGCCCGGCGCCTTCGCATCCGGTCCCTGGCCCTCCCAGCCGTCGAGTGCCAGCGCTTTTTTGCCACGCACCACCAGATGAACCGGGGTCGCCGGGTCGCCATCGAGCCCGGCGCGCCACAAATCATAGGCTTCGATCCTTACCGGCAATGTGACGCTCTTTTTGTTGTCCAGCAGCCGTGACAGGGCTTGCAGATCGATCCGCGCCACCACTTCGCGGCCATCTCCCGAGGATGAAGGCGCGACCGCGAGGGACTGTTCGCCAAAGGTAACCCGTACCCGCGGCGCATGGTCGGAGGTAAAAACCGGCCGGTTGAAGCGCAGCACCAGCCGGCCGTCAAGCGGCTGGCCGGGATCACCGCTGATGGTAAAGCCATCATCGATGTCGGTTTGCGTGCGCCAGGTGGCGCCGCGCGCCGTGCTGACCTCGGGCAGCCGCCGGATGCGCCACACCGGTTGCGCGCCCGCCCCGGGGGCCTGATAGGCCTCGATCTTCTCGAGAATGAGCGGGCTGGTCATCACCCCGACCACGGCATAGTCTTGGCGAACCACGGTGGTGCTGCCCCGGGGGTTGGGCTCCAGATTGACGGTGCTCACGACAAAGCGATCGCCACCATCGGCACCCTGGGTCTCCAGAATCGACCAGCCATTTTCGGCCGCCGGCGGCTCGATCACCTCCCAGGATTTCCGGCCGGCCTTGTTGTGCAAAATGCGGAAAGCCCATTGCCGGCCGGTCAGCCCGCGCACCGCCAGCGCGAACCGGCCGCCATAGCCGCCCTTGCCCCGGGCCAGCATGAGGCGCTCGTAATCAAACGAATAGTCGCGCGCGAAACGGTGCTCCAGCGCCAGCTTGCCGTTCTCGTAGCCGGCATAGGCGACCGCATCGACGGTGCGCATGGTAAAGGCCTTCTCTATCCCTTTTTTGCGAAAATAGCGTAGAGCGTAAGGGGCAATATCGGGATCGCGAAGAAAAAACGCCGCGGCGAATTCGACCACCCGCTGTTGCAGTTTTTCTCCCCAGGGTTTGGCGTCGCCAACGACATGGGCCAGCGCGTCATAGGTATTGTCGCCGGCTTTGGCGCGCGTGCGCTCCCACAGTTTTTTAAGGAAGCCGGCCGGGTCGGATGTGCGCTCGGCCAGATAGCTGAAAAAGGCGCTCATCCCATAGGCGTTCTGGCGCGCATCCGCGGTCACCGGATACCATGAGCGTATGTTTCTGACCAGAGTGTCCCAATATCCCCGATAGCCGTAATAGGCCTCTTTGAGTGATTTTATCCGGGGCAGGAAAATATATTCGGCCGACGTCGCGGTGGTTTCATAAAGCCAGCTGCGCTCGTCGAATGAATAGGCATATTGCACAAGGTGAAAAAACTCATGCGCAACCGTCGACAGGAAAAGCGTCTGAGTGATGTTTTTAGTGTCATTGGTGGAATATTTTTTGCCGGCCAGAATACGGTTGGCGAGCGCGGTCGCGCCCCAGTCTTCCATCGCACTGAAAGTATTGAGATAGAGCGTCGCCCGGCCGCTGACCTTGTCCGCCCGGGCAATGCCCCAGGCATCTTTGAGGGAGGTGATGACTACCGGCAGCTTGTTGTTTTTCAGCCAGGCAAGCTCGCGAAAGCCCTTGTCCTGGTAATATATTGCGCGCATGGTTTCGATAACCTGGATCATCTCCCGGGCGAGGCTTTCCTTGGTTTCGCCGGGTTTGTAGTAGAGCGAAATATTCGGCGAATGGAGAACGCAGGTTCCATCCTTGCAGTTGGGGCCGATCACGGCGGCCTTCACCCGGGCGCCGGCAAGCATCATGAAAACCGCCATTAGGACCAGCGCAACGCGGAACAAACGGTTCATGGCCCGCCCTCCAGCCCCCGCATGCCCATATTGGTCACCCGCACCACGGTGTGAAATGTCACATCACGCCAAACCAGTGTTTCGGTTTCGGGAAAGGCGGCGCTGGCGTCAGCCTCTTTGGGCACCGGCTTCCATTCTTCATGGCCCACGTCCCGGGTCACCTTTATGGTAAGCGGCTCGGCCGTCTCGCCGCGGGCCAGCACGCGGCCATTGAGCGCAAGCGTGCCGGCCTCCCCCAGGGTGAGCTCAAGCTGCGGCCAGGGCACCACCGCGAACACGCCGTCCGGCCCCGGGCCAACCGCCTGCGGAGCGCCCAGCGGCGTGCCAAACCCGTCAAGCGAGCGTCCGAACCAGAAAAAATCGCGCCCGCCAAAGCGGCCCTGGCCGCGATATTGAAGGCTGGTCCAGACCATGACCCGCACCCGATCAAGGCCGCCCAGGCCTTCTTGCAAGCGAACGCCGGCGAGGCGTTGGCCCGCTTCAAGGGCTTTTGCCAGCGGGGCGGCGACCATCAGCCGGCGATCATCGAGGGCAACGCCGGCATCGCCCCTTGCGGCAAATTCACCGCGCAGCACAACCGGCAGAGTGTCGGTGCTCTCGACATCAAGTCTGATAACGGTAATGTTGCCGGCGGTGGCTTCGGGCTCTTCAGGGGGCCCTTCCGGGGGGGGTTCCGGCCATGCCCACCAGAAAACAAACAGCGCCAGTGCCACCACACCCGCCGCCAGCATAGAGCGCCTCGTCATGCCTCACCTGTCTTTTTTTGTATTTCGCCAGGGAATCTACAATATTTTAGCGAGGGCGACCAGATGGTGGCAATTTAGAGCGCGCCGGTGATGACATATTTCAAGATCCGCGCCACATCCTCCGGTTCCCGGGCGGTGGCCAGGGCGGCGGCATCGACTTCCTTGAGCGGGTGACGCAGGGCGGGATCATGCAGGGTGATCAGCGGCTTGCCCAGCGCGGCGGCCATCCCGGCATCGAAGGCGGCGTTCCACTGGCGGTATTTGTCGCCAAAGCGCACCACCACCACATCGGCCTCGCGGATTAGCGTCAGGGTACGGATGGCGTTTATTTTGGCGGCCTTGTGATCATGCCAGAACGGATCGGGCTCGGCGCCCAGAATCTCCGCCCCGCAGGCATCGGACGAAGCATGATCGACATTGGGGGCGGTAAACACCAGCGGCAGGTCGGCTGCGGCCTCGGCGATGCGCGCGCGCCAGTCGGTATGGATCTCGCCAGACAGATAGACCGTCCAGATTTTGCTCATCAGTCGCTCCCGATCACCTTGTTTTCCTGATTGCGCAGCCGCAGCCGCAGGGCGTTGAGCTTGATGAAGCCCTGGGCGTCGCGCTGATCGTAAACATCGTCTTCCTCGAAGGTGACATGGGCTTCGGAATAAAGCGAATGGGGCGACTTGCGGCCGAGAATGGCAACCGAGCCCTTGTAGAGCTTGAGCCGCACCGTTCCGGTCACCCGGCGCTGGCTTTCATCGATCAGCGCCTGGAGCATCTCGCGTTCCGGGGCGAACCAAAAGCCGTTATAAACCATCTTGGCGTAGCGCGGCATCAACTCGTCCTTCAGGTGCATGGCTTCGCGATCGAGGGTCAGGCTTTCCATGGCGCGGTGGGCGGCCAAGAGGATGGTGCCGCCGGGGGTCTCGTAAATGCCGCGCGATTTCATGCCGACAAAGCGGTTCTCGACAATGTCGATGCGCCCGACGCCATTGGCCCCGCCCAGTTCGTTAAGCCGGGTCAGCAGGGCGGCCGGCGACAGCGCTTGGCCATCGATCGCCACCGGGTCGCCGGCCTTGAAATCGACCTCGATCACGGTCGGGGCATCGGGAGCCGCCTCGGGCGAGACCGAGCGGGTGTACATGTCCTCGCTGGGCGCGGTCCACGGGTCTTCCAGCGCCTTGCCCTCGCAACTGGTATGCAGCAAATTGGCGTCCATCGAATAGGGCGCCTGGCCGCGCTTGTCCCTGGCGATGGGAATCTGATGGGCCTCGGCGAAGGCGATCAGTTTGGAGCGCGAGGTCAGGTCCCATTCGCGCCATGGCGCGATTACCGTGATGTCGGGCTTGCAGGCGTAATAGCCCAGCTCGAAGCGCACCTGGTCATTGCCCTTGCCGGTGGCGCCATGACACACCGCGTCGGCCCCGGTGGCTTCGGCAATCTCGATCTGGCGTTTGGCGATCAGCGGCCGGGCAATCGAGGTGCCGAGCAGATAGCTCCCCTCATAGAGGGCATTGGCGCGAAACATCGGGAACACATAGTCGCGCACGAATTCCTCGCGCAGATCCTCGATGAAAATCTCCTTGCAGCCCAGCATCTCGGCCTTGTGTCGCGCCGGCTCCAGCTCTTCGCCCTGGCCGAGATCGGCGGTGAAACACACCACCTCGCAGCCATAGGTGACCTCAAGCCACTTGAGGATGACCGAGGTGTCGAGGCCGCCGGAATAGGCCAGTACCACCTTGTTGATTTTCTTGCTCATGGCTCATCGCACCCCATCTGTTCACGCCCGTTCAAAAGGCGTTCGGAATCGCGCGCAGTATAGGGCTTTTGAGGGGCCGCACAAGCCGCTATAGTGGCGCGATGGACCTTGATGTCGATCTCTATTTCTCGTTTCGCAGCCCCTATTCCTATCTTGCATCAGGCCGGCTCGCCGATCTGGCGGCGCGCTACGCGCTGTGCTTTCATCTGCGCCCGGTGCTGCCGCTGGCGGTGCGCGAGACCGGTTTTTTCACCGCGCGCAACCCGGCATGGGTGCCCTACCTGCTGCGCGACACCATGCGGATCGCCCAGATGCACCGCATCCCCTATGGCTGGCCCCGGCCCGACCCGGTGACCACCGACCCTGCAACCCTCGACGCCACCGCCGACCAGCCCCATATCCACCGCCTGACCCGGCTTGGCGTCGCCGCCGAGGAGCGTGGGCGCGGCCTTGCCTTCGCCTGCGAGGTGGCGAGGCTGATCTGGTCGGGCGAGATCAACGGCTGGGACCAGGGCGACCATCTGGCCGAGGCGGCGGCCCGCGCCGGCCTGGCGCTGGACGAGTTGGACACCGCCATCGCCGCCGCGCCGCGCGATTACGCCGCCCGGGTGGCGGCCAACCAGGACGCGCTGGCGGCGGCCGGACACTGGGGCGTGCCCTGCATGGTGTTTCAGGGCGAGCCGTTCTTCGGCCAGGACCGCATCGACGTTCTGTTATGGCGGCTCAAGCAACACGGGCTCAAGGCGCGGGTGAAACGCTGATCCCTATGCGCGCCGCTGTTTGACGCTGGCCGACTTCAACTGACCGCAGGCGGCCATGATGTCGCGGCCGCGCGGCTGGCGGATCGGGGCCGAGATGCCGGCGTTGAAAATATGTTCGGAAAAGGCCTTGACCGCCGCCCGCCCGGAGGTGTCATAGGCCACCCCCGGCCAGGGGTTGAACGGCAACAGATTGACCTTGGCCGGAATTTCATAGTGGCGCAGCAGGCGCACCAGCTCGCGGGCGTCGGCCAGGCTGTCGTTGACCCCCTTGAGCATGACATATTCAAGGTGATGCGCCGGGCGTTATTGGCACCGGGATAGGCGGCGCAGGCGGTCAGCAGGGCATCGATGGGATATTTTTTGTTGAGCGGCACCAGTTCATCGCGCAGCTCATCGCGCACCGCATGCAGCGAGACCGCCAGATTGACCCCGGTCTGGCGGCCGCAGCGCTCCATCATCGGCACCACCCCGGCGGTCGACAGCGTAATCCGCCGGCGCGATAGCGACAGCCCCTCGTGGTCCATCATGATGGCCAGCGCATCGCACACATTGTCGAAATTATAGAGCGGCTCGCCCATGCCCTTCATCACGATGTTGGACAATCGCCGGCCATCGGGCGCGGTGGGCCATTCGCCCAGGGCATCGCGGGCGATCATCACTTGGGCGACGATTTCCGCCGCGCTCAGATTGCGCACCAGCCGCTGGGTGCCGGTGTGGCAGAAACGGCAATTGAGCGTACAGCCGACCTGGCTGGAAACACACAAAGTGCCGCGGTCGTCCTCGGGAATAAACACGGTTTCGGCCAGTTCGCCATCGGCAAAACGCACCAGCCATTTGCGGGTGCCGTCGGCCGAGATCTGCTCGCTGGCCACCGCTGGCCGGGCCAGGCTGTAGCGGGCGGCCAACGCGCCCCGCAGGCTGCCGGCAACATTGCTCATGGCGCCAAAATCCTGCGCGCCGCGAAAATAAATCCAGTTCCACAACTGCTGAAGGCGCATTTTGCGCTGGCGCTCGGGCACCCCGAGGGCAGTCAGCGCGCCGGTCAGCTCCTCGCGCCCCAGGCCGACCAGGCTGATCATGGCGAAATCTTGCAGGCCGCCGAGATTGCCTTATAGGCGGCGGTAAAGCCGGCCAGGGAATAGCGGTCGGTGGTTTTGGTGCCCCGCCTGGAGACCCCGCGGATCACCAGCCGGCCGCCGCGCTTCATGGCCGCAACCATGGTCTTGTCCTGTTTGGGATCATAGGCCCAGGCGGCGTCGCCGCTGGTGAACATCTCAAAGCCGCGCCGGCCGTCAATCACCGCGCGGGCGACGCTGTCGGGCTTGTAGGGATAGCCGGTCACCACGCTGATTTCCCCCACCACCCGCACCGCCGGACGGTGGGTGATGGTGATATAGACCTTGCCGCGGCGCACATTCTTGGGCGCGCTGTCCTTGGGCACCGAGACCATGAAACAGGACTTCTTGCCTTTGTTGACCAGAACAAAGGCGTCCCAGTCCTTGTAACTGCCGATCAGCTTGCGGTTTTGCGCCGCCGCCGGCCCCGCCAGCGCCACCGTCAGCAACGCCGCCAAAATTGTCCTTGCTCGCACCATGGGGCCACCATAGCGGCGGATTATGGCAATTTCCAGACCCCGTGGCGCGCACCGCCCCGCGCTGCTCAGGCCGCCGCGCTGCCCGGCATGGCGAGGGTGGCGGCCAACGCCTTTCGGCCGTCCCCGTCAAGCAGGAAGTCGAGCCCGGCGCTGCCTTCTTCCAGCCAGGTGACGCGGGCGGAAAATTCGCTCACGCCGGGAATATCGAGGGCAACCTCCATACCCGCCTCAAGACCGGGGACCGCCTCCACCCGCGCGCCAGCCGGTGAAATATCACGCACCGCGCAGGGCCGCCACTGTCCGCCGGCGGCAAGCCGAATCGACAGACGCTGGGGCTGAACCCGATCCTCGCTCCGCCGGTTGCCGGCATGGGAGTTGCGCAGGATCTCGGTCAGCCGGTTCTGCAATCCCCTGATCTGCTCGGCGATCTGCACCGAGGTGCTTTCGACCTGTTCGGCCAGGGCGATGTTCTGGCGCGCCGAATCGGACACCACCGTGATGGCGCTGGAAACCTCCTGGGTGCCGGCCGCCGCATCGCTGACATTATGGGCAATCTCCTGGGTAGCGCTGTTTTGCTGTTCGATCGCCGCAGTAATCGAGGAGGAAATTTCCGAAACCCCGACAACCGTCTTACCAATGCTTTTGATCGCACTCACCGCCTGGCTGGTAGCCGCCCGCATGGCGGCGACCTGGCTGGTGATCTCATCGGTGGCCTGGGCGGTCTGCTGGGCCAGCGACTTGACCTCGCCGGCAACCACCGCAAAGCCCTTGCCGGCCTCGCCGGCGCGCGCCGCCTCGATGGTGGCATTGAGCGCCAAGAGGTTGGTCTGCTCGGCGATGCCGCTGATCAACTCGACCACCTCGCCGATTTTCTGGGCGGCGTCCGACAGGCCCTGGACGGTGGTGTTGGTGCGCTCGGCATCGGTCACCGCCTGGGTGGTGATCTGGCGGCTTTGTTCGACCTGGGTGGTGATCTGGTCGATATTGGCCGACATTTCCTCGGTGGCCGCCGCCACCGTCTGGACATTGGTGGTCGCTTCTTCCGACGCCGCAGCGACGGTGGTGCTTTGCTCACCCACCTGGCCGGCGCTGTCGCGCATTTTCCGCGCCGCCTCGCTCATCTGATCGGCCTCGCCGACGATCGCCGTGACCGATGACTGGATCTCCTGATCCAGAATATTGGACAGCTTGAGCATTTCATCCTTGAGGAACTGCTGCTGGCGCTGCTCTTCGCGGGCACGCTCCTCGCGCCGGCGCTCTTCTTCCTGGCGGGCGTGTTCCTCCTCGCGCTTTTGCTGTTCCTCCAACTCGCGCATGCGGATGGTCTCCTGGCGGAAATGATCGATCGCCCGGGCCAGAACACCGATTTCATCACGGGTGTCAACAGCCAGGGTAACCGTAGTATCCCCCTGCGCGAGGCTTTCAATCGCCTCCACCGCCGCGCCAAGCGGCCGGATGACGCCGCGGATGATCATCACCGCCATCAGCACCGTTACAATTCCGCCGATCAGCACAATCGCGGCAATCATGAAAAAGCCGAACCGGGCGCCGCTCGCCCGCGTGGCGGCAAGCGTGGCGAGATCCTGGTTCAGGCGATCCTCCACGGTCTTGTAGAGATCGATCTTGCGGGTGATCGCATCGAACCAGGTGGCGCCGCTGATCCCCTTGAGGTCATGGGTCTGATTGCTGGTCAGCACGATATTTTCCAGCCGCGACACCTCGTCGACCACCGGTCCACGCACGGTACGGGTGAAAAATGCTCGATGCTCCGGCGTCGTCGTCGCCTTGAACTGGTCGAGATAGGCACGTTGGGTCGCCATCAACCCGACGAATTTATGGAAAATCTGCGGCTCGAACCGGCCGCTGCTGAACCATGCCGCCCCCATGGCGCGTTCAAGCCCGGCCCGTTCCTTGCCTTCCAGCAGATCAAGATAGGCGGTCAGCGCGCCGGTCAGAACACCATCGTTGCTCAGTTTTGCGCTCTGGCCAATGAGGCCGAGCAGCCGGGCGATAGTGTCGGTGTAAAAGCAGGCCATTTAGCCTACCGACAGCCCCTGGTCGTCAATCTGGCGCCGGGTTTGCGCCAACTGGTCAAGCCGCTGCGTCGCGCCGCCGGTGGCGGCGGCGAAACTGTCGCCGAACGCCGCCGGATCAAGCCCGTCCAGCGCGCCGCGCAAACCGGTTAGCGCCGTATCGGTCTCGCTGCGCAGCGCCGCCATCTTGGCAGCGAATTTTTCGCCCTTCGAGCCCAGAAAACCAGCCGAGGTGCCGCGTTCCTTTTGCAATGCATGAACCAGGGCGCCAACTTTGGAATCAAGCGCGATCAGTTGGTCCAGCGCCACCATCTGGCGCCAGGTCCGCCCGTGCTCGACCACGCCCGAGCCGGCAAACCAGAGCAGGCCAAGCACCGGCAGGATGAAGGCCAGCGCAATTCTGCTGGAAATTTTAAGGTTTTTAAAATAGGTAAGAAGAGTGTTCATTTTCCGCATCTCCGCATTGGGAATTTAACTGTGCGGCTCTCTTTTCCATGCCCTTTTTTATGAAAAAAGAAGCCCACGATCGAGTCTTTGCCACCGGAAAACATGGCAGACAGATCTTAAGTTTTTGCTAATTCCCATATTTATATTATGGATACTAAATGCTCCAATGCCGCCATCTTTTAGCCCGCCATGATGCGAGAAAGACGTGCCTTTGCAGCCGGAACTTGCTATATCGCTTGCCGTGAAGACATGTTCCAGGAGACGTGAAGAGATCATGAAAAAAGTTTATCGCGACGCGCAAGCGGCGCTTGAAGGCCTGTGCCGGGACGGCATGATGGTCATGGCCGGCGGTTTTGGCCTGTGCGGCATTCCCGAAAACCTGATCGCCGCCCTGAAAGACAGCGGCGTGCGCGGGCTGAGCGTGGTCAGCAACAACGCCGGCGTCGACGGCTTCGGCCTCGGCCTGCTGCTGGAAACCCGCCAGATTGCCAAGATGATTTCGTCCTATGTCGGCGAAAACAAACTGTTCGCCCAGCAGTATCTCAGCGGTGAGCTGGAGTTGGAGTTCAACCCCCAGGGTACGCTGGCCGAGCGCATCCGCGCCGGCGGAGCGGGCATTCCCGGCTTTTACACCAAAACCGGCGTCGGTACGATCATCGCCGAGGGCAAGGAGCACAAGGATTTCGGCGGGCAGACCTATATTCTGGAAACCGGGCTGGTGGCCGACCTCGCCCTGGTCAAGGCGTGGAAGGGCGACACCGAGGGCAATCTGATCTATCGTAAGACCGCGCGTAATTTCAACCCGATGATGGCCACTGCCGGCAAGGTCACTGTGGCCGAGGTGGAAGAACTGGTCGCACCCGGCGAACTCGATCCCGACGCCATCCACACCCCGGGCATTTTCGTCCAGCGCATTATTCAGGGCGCGCACTATGAAAAACGGATCGAGCAGCGCACAATCCGCGAACGGGAGGACGCCTGACCATGGCCTGGACACGCAACGACATGGCGGCCCGCGCCGCCGGCGAGCTGCAAGACGGCTTTTACGTCAATCTGGGCATCGGCATTCCGACTCTGGTGGCCAATTATATCCCCGCGGCCATGACGGTGACCCTGCAATCGGAAAACGGCATGCTCGGCATGGGCCCCTTCCCCCATGAAGAGGACATCGACGCCGACCTGATCAACGCCGGCAAGCAGACCATTACCGAGCTGGACAAGACGAGCTATTTTTCATCGGCTGATTCCTTCGCCATGATCCGCGGCGGCCATATCGATCTGTCGATTCTGGGCGCCATGCAGGTCGCCGACAACGGCGATCTGGCCAACTGGATGATCCCCGGCAAGATGGTCAAGGGCATGGGCGGGGCGATGGACCTGGTGGCCGGGGTCAAGCGGGTGGTGGTGATCATGGATCACAACGCCCGCGACGGCGCGGCCAAATTGCTCAAGAAATGCGACCTGCCGCTGACTGGCGCTGGGGTGGTCAACCGGGTGATTACCGATTTGGGAGTGTTCGACATTACCCCGGGCGGCCTGCGGCTTGTCGAACTGGCCCCCGGGGTGAGTTTTGACGAAGTGCGCGCGCGCACCGAAGCGCCGGTGATCCCGGGCGACGGACTGCCGGGATGAGCGGGCGTTGAATGCGCGCCGGGCGGCGCTGTTGATGATCGCATCCGGCGCGCTTTACGCCATTTTATGGGCCTGCATCCGCTATGCCTCGGCCCAGGTTCACCCGTTCGTCATCGTTTTTTTCCGTAATGTGTTCGGCCTGCTGGCGCTGGCGCCATGGCTGATCCGCACCGGGCGGGCGGCGGTGAAAACCCGGCGTTTTACCGGCCATCTGGCGCGCGGCCTGGCCAGCACCATCGCCATGGCCGGGATTTATTATTCGATCAGTGCCATTCCGCTGGCCCAGGTGGTCGCGCTCAGTTACGCCGCGCCGCTGTTCGCCGCGCTGGGGGCGGTGGTGGTGCTGGGCGAAAAACTGCGCGCCCGGCGGATCACCGCCATCCTGATTGGCTTTGCCGGGATGCTCATTGTCCTGCGCCCCGGCATCGAGACCTTCAGCCTTGGGGTCGGCGCCGCGCTGGTCGGCGCGCTGGGCATGGCCGGCGTCATGCTGACGGTCAAGAATCTGGCCGATACCGAACGCCCGGCAACCATCGTGGTTTACGCTAATTCGCTAACCATGCCAGCGGCGCTGGCGCTGGCGATATGGTTCTGGCGCTGGCCGGTGGGTGTCGACTGGATCTGGCTAGTCCTCATCGGCACCCTGTCGACCCTGGCCCAGATCCTGATGAACCGGGCCTTCTCCCTGGCCGACACCAGTGTAATTTTGCCCTATGACTTCCTGCGCCTCTTGTTCGCCCGGACTGGGCGTGGCCCTGTTCGGCGAGCGCATCGACATGGTATCGATCCTCGGCGCGGCGATCATTCTGGGCGCCACCGTTTATGTTGCCCGGCGCGACATGCTCGCCCGCGCGCGGCGGCGGGCCTGAGCGCTGATTGCCCTTCCTGTTCCCCTGCGCTGCCCGTTCTGCTAGAGCATATGGAAACTGTTGGTTTGGAGGATCAGTCGATGCCCCGTTTCGCCGCCGGCGTCATTCGTTTCCAGAACGAGGTCTATCCTGAAAAAAAAGCGCTGTTCGAACACTTGAGCCACGGCCAGTCGCCCGAGGCGCTGTTCATCACCTGTTCGGATTCGCGCATCGAAACCGCGATGATCACCCAGACCGACCCGGGCGATCTGTTCATCTGCCGCAACGCCGGCAATATTGTGCCGCCCCACACCCATTACACCGGCGGCATTACCGCCTCGATCGAGTTCGCCGTGGCGGCGCTCAAGGTGCCCCATGTCGTGGTCTGCGGCCACACCGGATGCGGCGCCATGGCCGGCGCGCTCAACCCGGAGGGGCTGACCGGGCTGCCCCATGTCCACGACTGGCTGGACTTCGCCGGGGCGGCGGTCGCTATCGTCAAGAAAGCCGGCGCCGGCAAATCACCGGCCGCGCGCCTGCACATGCTGATCGAGCAAAACGTCATCCTGCAGCTTGAGCATCTGGAAACCCACCCCAGCGTCGCCGAACGGCTCGCCGCCGGCGAGGTGCAGCTTCACGGCTGGGTTTATGACATCAGGACCGGCGACATGCGCGCCTATGACGCCTCATTGGGTGAATTCATCCCCGTCGATCAATATTATGCCGCGGAAATCGCGGCGCTGGAGCCGCGCCAGCCGCCGTCCTAAAACTCCGGCACCACCGTTGCCGGTCCCTGCCGCCACGAGCCATCGGGTTGCAGGCAAGCGGTGCCATAGGCATCGACTTCCTCGCCGCCGACGATCACCCGGGTCTGATATTCCCGCTCCTGCAGGCACTGCGTGGCGGCGGGACGGACCGGCTGGCGATAGGCCGGCCGGCGGTAAACCGGCGCCGGATGGCGGTAGACCGGCTGGCGGTAGACCACCGTTCGGGGCTGGCTGTAGCGGGGGCGCGAGGCCTCGCTCAGCATATAGCCCAGACCGAGGCCGAGAATGCCGATCGCCACGGTGCGGCCGGTGCGCCCACGGTGGCGACCATAGCCGCGCCAACCGTCATGGCGACCATAGTAGCCGCGATGGCCGCGGTAATAGGAGCGGGAGCGATTGTGGGAGCCGCCATAGAAACCAGAGCCGCCATGGCCGCCATAATAGCCGCCAGAACTGCCGCCCCATCCGCCACCATGGCCGCCGCGTCGTCCATCGGCGCTGGCGCCGGCCAGTGGCGTGGCGGCCAGAAAGGCCGCGCAGGTGGTCAGGGCGATCCATTTTTTCAGTTTCATCATAGCCCGCATCCTTTACCATTCGAGCACAATCACACATCTTGTCTTTTAGCATAGACCCCGGCGTCTGAACTTGAGATGAATGAGCACCCCCGTGACCAATCATAATCTTTACGCCCTGTTCCGGGCCCATTTCCCCGCCAGCCCGGACGCTCTGTTCCTCGATCATCCCCGCCACCCCTTGCGCTATGGCGAGATCGACCAGGCCAGCGGGCGCTATCTGGCGGTGCTGCGCGCGATCGGGGTGCGCCCCGGCGACCGGGTGATCGTCCAGGTCAACAAATCGCCCGAGGCGGTGCTGCTTTATTTCGCCTGTCTGCGCGCCGGGGCGATTTTCATTCCCCTCAACACCGCCTATACCGCCGGCGAGCGGCGCTATTTCATCGCCGACGCCGAACCGCGCCTGCTGGTGCTGCGCCTCGAAGAGGCATCCGAAATCCATAACGGCCCAGCGCTGCTCACCCTGGGCGCTGAGGGAGAGGGCAGCCTGCCCCACCAGGCCCGGGCCGCCCAAGCACATACGGATATCGCCCCGGTCGGCGCCGATGATATCGCCGCCATTCTTTACACCTCGGGCACCACCGGGCGCTCGAAAGGGGCGATACTGTCCCATGGCAATTTGGCGGCCAATGCGCGGGCGCTATGCGCGGTGTGGGACTGGCGGCGCAGCGACGTGCTGTTGCACGCCCTGCCGATCTTTCACGTTCACGGCCTGTTCGTGGCGCTGCATTGCGCCCTGCTCGGCGGCTCGGCGGTGATTTTCCGCGATCGCTTCGAGGCCGGGGATGTGCGCCGCCATTTGCCGCGGGCGCGGGTTTTCATGGGGGTGCCGACCTATTATGTCCGGCTGCTCGACGATCCCGCCTTCGGCGCGCGCGATTGCGCCAACATGCGCCTGTTCATCTCCGGCTCGGCCCCCCTGTTGCCCGAAACTTTTGCCGCCTTTGAAGCGCGCAGCGGCCACCGCATTGTCGAGCGCTATGGCATGACCGAGGCCGGCATCATCGCCTCCAACCCAGGAAGCAGCGATGAGTCCGGCCGGGTGCCGGGCACGGTGGGTTTCGCCCTGCCCGGGGTGAGCGCGCGGGTGGCCGACGAGACCGGCGCGCCAAAAGCGCCCGGCGAAGTCGGCATTCTGGAAATCTCCGGCCCCAATGTGTTTTCCGGCTATTGGCGCATGGCGCAAAAAACCGCCGAGGAGTTCCGCGCCGATGGCTTTTTCATCACCGGCGACATGGCGGTGATGGATGACAGCGGGCGCATCTCGATTGTCGGCCGGGGCCGCGATTTGGTGATCTCGGGCGGGTTCAACGTCTATCCCAGGGAGGTCGAGTGCCATATCGACGCCATTCCGGGGGTGCGCGAATCAGCGGTGATCGGCGCGCCGCACCCTGATTTCGGCGAGGCGGTGGTCGCCATAGTGGTGCGCGAGGACAGCCCGGCGGGCGCGGCCCTGACGCCGCAGAGCATTGGCCAGGCCCTGGCCGGACATCTGGCCAAATTCAAGCAGCCCAAAAAGATCCTCTTTGCCGACAGCCTGCCGCGCAACACCATGGGCAAGGTGCAAAAGAACATCCTGCGCAATGAGGCCGCCGGCCTGTTCAAAGCGGCGGGGTGAAAGCGCCAACTGTCAGGTCAATGTCACGCCTCGCCGCCATGGCCTCCGGATGCTCGAAGGTCTGCCCCTTAAGCCGGGGGCAGCCCTCGTCTGGCGCGGTTGCGCGCCCTTGCTCGCGGGTAAATGGTCTGGAAAAGGTGATCGAAAGTCCGTCGCCAGGAAAAATTGGCCTCCACATAACGGCGGGCGACAGCGCCCATCTCCCGGGCGCGGCCGGACGACCAGAGCTGTCTGATATTGTCGGCCATGGCGCCGGCATCACTCACCGGGCCGAGCAGGCCGCCGCCCGCCGGCACGCGGTCCAGCATCGCTCCCGAGGCCACCCCCACCACCGGCAAACCGGCGGCCTGGGCCTCGATAATCGAAATGCCGAATGTCTCATAGGCCATGGCCGAAACATAAATATCGCAAGAGGCGAGCATGCTGGCGAGCTTTAAGCGATCCTGCACATAACCCGGAAAGATGGCGCGCCGGCCGGCGGCCCGTGCGATAAGGGTATCTCTGAGGTTTCCCGTGCCAATCATGAGAAGCGTCGCGCCCATCTTTTCGGGAAGCCGGGTGAAGGCGTCGAATACGACATCGGCCTGCTTTTCCCGATTAATTCGTCCGGCATAGACGAGCAACGGCTCGTGCGGTCCAACGCCCAGGCGCTGGCGCACCGCCGCATCCCGCCGATCGGGATGAAAAAGCCCGGTATCCACGCCCAGAGGGAGCTGCTCCACCCAGGGCATACCCAGCGATGCGAGCTTGTCGGCCATGCGTCCGTTAAGAGCGTATAATCCATCAAACCGGCGATAGAGCCGGGCGACATAGCGATATCCTACCGCCCGCAAGAGCCGCGCCGCCGGCGCACCGACAATTCGGCGCGACAGCCGTTCGATATAGACGGTCGGAAAATCGGTGCGGTAACCGGCAACCAGAACCGTCTCCGGCCGCTCCCTGCGGTAGGCCAGGGCCGCCCAGGGAAGATTATAGGCATCAAGGCATTCCACAACCGATGGGCGGTGGGTGCGCAGCGCCCGAATAACGGCCTTTGATCGCACAAGCAGCCGGTAAGCCGGATTTCCGGGCACGTGGGGAGAGCCGATCTCGACGGTGATATGGCGGCCCTGATGCGTTGTGCAATCTTGCGCCCCGGGAACGATCAGAAGGTGAGTGTGGGATGTTTGGGCGTCAAGAAAAGCGCGTTTCTTTAAAAGATACGTGTGAATACCGCCGCCGGTCGTCGCGTAAGATTGCGTCAGGTCACAAAACGTCGCCCCTTCACCCATCACGCTCCCGCCGCCAATTCAGGCCAAAGACAAATCCTCGTGCAGGCCGCAATTGCCGCACGATCATCACACCGCCGATGTCTTTTTGCAAGCCGCCGGCATGCTATTCCGGCGTAAACAGGGCGTCGATCACCGGGCAGTCCGGCACATCGCCGCTGTCGCACTTCGCCGCCATGGTCTCCAGCACCCCGGCCAGCGTGGTTAGATCCGCGATCTTGCGACGGGTGGTTTGTAGATGCTCTAAAGTCAGCGCCCTGACCCGGGCGCAACTGTCGTCGCCGCCATCGGCCAGCCCCAGCAGCGCCCGGATTTCGTCGAGCGAAAAGCCCAACTCGCGCCCCCGGCGGACAAAATACAGCCGCTTGAGATGGTCCGGCCCATAGCGGCGATGGCCGCTAGCGGTGCGCGGCGGATCGGGCAGCAGACCGGCGCGCTCATAATAGCGGATGGTTTCGATATGAACCCCGCTTGCCTTCGCGGCCGCGCCAATGGTCAATTCCGGGGCCGCGCCTCGCCCCGGAGCAGTACCGGAGAGTGCCATTTATTTTCCCCTTGACCCTGTAGTTGCTACAGGTTTTAGAATAGCAGCGAGGGGTTAAAACAGGAAGCAAGAAATGACATATAAAAGCCTTCTCGGCATCGGTCTTGGCGGCACCATCATCACCGCGCTGTGCTGCTTTACGCCAGTGCTGGTCATTTTGCTGGGTGCCCTTGGTCTGTCGGCCTGGCTGGGCTGGCTCGATTATGTGCTGTTGCCGGCGCTGGGCCTGTTCGTCTTGATCACGCTCTATGCACTTTATCGCCGCCGCCAGTGCACCGCCGAGGCCAAATCCTCATGACCGGGTCCGGCGACTGGGCCGCACGGCCAAAAACTTTCCTGCTCGGCTGGGGGCTTCCGCTGCTGATCGTCCTGCCGACGGTTTTCATCGCCACACCATCATGGCTGGCGACCACGCTATGGACCGGTGCCTTTATCTGGATGGGACTGGGCTGCGTGCTCAATGCCCGGCGCTGTCACCGTCGGCACTGTTATATTTCAGGGCCGGTGCTGCTGCTTGGCGCACTGACGGTGCCGCTGGTTGGCCTGGGGGTGGTCTCGCTCGGCCCCAACGGTTTTACCATCGTCACCTTTGGTACCATCCTGCTGGCCGGTCTTGCCATGGTGCCGGAATTCATCTGGGGAAAATATGCAAAACCCGCGCAAGGAGGTACCCTCAAGACCGATCTGGCGGCGGCCGGCGGCCTGATTGGCGCGATTGCCGCCTCGTCCTGCTGCATTGTGCCGCTGGTCCTGTTCGCGCTGGGCATCAGCGGCGCCTGGATCGGCGCCCTGACGGTGCTGGCCCCCTATCAGCCGATCTTCATTGCGCTGACCCTGGGCTTTCTCGGCTATGGCTATTATCTGGTCTACTGGCGGCCCAAAAAAACCGCCTGCGCCGGGGATGCGGCCTGCGCGCGGCCGTTGCCGAGCCGGCTGGTGAAATTTTCGCTGTGGACGGCCAGCCTGCTGGTCGCCGCCGCCCTCGCCTTTCCCTACGCCGCCCCCTATTTCCTGAAAACCTGACCCCGGAGACTCTCGATGCTGAAATATTTTTCCGTCACAACCGGATTGGCCCTGGCTATTCTGGCCGCGGCCGCGGCCCCGGCCACCGCCAAAATCCAGACCATCACCCTGGCCGTCGAAAAAATGACCTGCGCCTCCTGTCCCTATATCGTCAAGAAATCCTTGCTGGCGGTGCCGGGAGTGAGCGCCGTCGCGGTGTCTTATGAAGCCAAGACGGCAAGCGTCACCTTCGATGATGAACGCACGGCGGTCAGCGCGCTGACCGACGCCACCACCAAGGCGGGCTACCCGTCCCATCCCAAACCATAGGCCCTGATTATGACCGACGCCCGCATTCCCGAAAGAATTTATGACCTAGCGGTCATCGGCGCAGGGTCGGCGGGGTTTTCCGCCGCGATCACCGCCGCCGAGGCGGGGGCCAGGGTGGCGCTGATCGGCCATGGCGAAATCGGCGGCACCTGCGTCAACGTCGGCTGCGTACCCTCGAAAACCCTGATCCGCTCGGTGGAGATCCTCTATCAGGCCCGCGCCGCCGCGCGCTTTCCCGGGATCAGCGCCGAGGCGCGGCTGGCTGACTGGCGGGCGGTCAAACAGGCCAAGAACGATCTGGTGTCTTCGCTGCGTCAGGCCAAATACGCCGATCTCCTGCCCCATTACGACACCATCGACTATATTGCCGGACAGGCGCGTCTGGAGGCTGGCGGCGTGATCGTCGATGATGCGCCGCTGAAGGCCGGCAAGATCATCATCGCCACCGGCAGCGCGCCGGCGGTGCCAATGATCGAGGGCCTGGATGATATTTCCTGGCTGACCAGCACCACCACCTTCGAACTTGACCGCCTGCCCCGCTCGGTGGTGGTGATCGGCGCCGGCTATATCGGCTGCGAGATCGCCCAGATGCTGGCCCGCGCCGGGGTCATGGTGAGCCTGGTGTGCCGCAGCCGCCTGCTGCCCGCCGGCGAGCCCGAAATCAGCACCGCGCTGGCCGGTTATCTCGGCGACGAGGGGGTGCGCATTATTGACGGCATTTCCTACAAGGCGGTGCGGCGCGACGGCGCCGGCATCGTGCTGGCGCTCGAGCGTGACGGTGAGCCGGAAGCGATCAAGGCCGAGCGCCTGATCCTGGCCACCGGCCGGCGGCCCAACAGCGACGGGCTGGGGCTCGAGGCGGCTGGCATCACCCGCGCCCCGGGAGGCGGGATCGTGGTTGACGAGCACATGGAAACCGGCGCGCCGGGCATCTATGCCGCCGGCGACGTCACTGGCCGCGATCAATTCGTCTACATGGCCGCTTACGGCGCCAAAATCGCCGCGCACAACGCCCTGGGCGGCAATTCCCGGTGCTATGATAACCGCGCCATGCCGGCGGTGGTGTTCACCGACCCGCAGGTGGCCAGCGTCGGTCTGACCGAGGCCCGCGCCCGGGCCCGGGGGTTTGCCGTCAAGACATCGGTTCTGCCGCTCTCCTCGGTCCCCCGGGCGCTGGCCGCACGCGATGTCCGCGGCCTGATCAAGCTGGTGGCCGATGCCGCCGACGACCGGCTGCTGGGGGCGCATATCCTGGCCCCCGAAGGAGCCGACAGCATTCAGACCGCCGCCCTGGCCATCCAGCAGGGCCTGACCACCCGCGCGCTGGCCGACATGATCGCCCCCTATCTGACTACGGTCGAGGGCCTCAAGCTCGCCGCCCAGACCTTTGACAAGGATGTCGCCAAACTGTCCTGCTGCGCCGGATAGCCCCCGCCACAGCCCACCGCCAGCTAACGTGGCTTTTCGCGCCCGGTATTGCGTTCGCCGCCTCAACCTCTTATAACTTTTGAAATTTTAACGGCTGGCGCCGCATGCAGATTACTTGTCCGGACTGTTCGACACATTATCTGGTTGACCCCCAGACCATTGGCCCGACGGGCCGGTTGGTCCGCTGCGCCCGCTGTTCGCGGGTTTGGCGGCAGCAGCCGCCGGACGAAGCAGCGCCCGAGACAGCGCCGGCGCCACCCCCAGCAGACGAGACACCGGACCAGACCGCACCACCGCCCGATGAACCTGCAAGTTCGCCGCCTGAAGAGGCTTCGGCTTCCGGTGAGCCCCCCGCTCCGGCCCGCACCCGCAAGACGCAATTGCCGGCGCTGGCCGAGGATGGCAAGTCCGGCTTCATCGGCTGGGTGATGCTGGCGGTGGTGGTTTTGTCCGTGGTTATTGGCGCCGCCGTGCTGCGCAATGACCTGGTCGCCGCCTGGCCGCCGGCGGCCCGGCTTTATCACGCCCTGGGGCTGTCGCTTGACGAACCGGTCGCCGAGCCCGCCGCTGCGGCCGCGCCGGTACTGGAATTCAAGGACCTCCAGACCGAATTACGCGCCGAAGGCAAGACCACCATCCTGACGGTCTCGGGCACTATCCACAACGCCGGCGCACAGGAAACCGCCGTGCCGCCGGTCCGGGTCACCCTGCTTGATGCCAACCAGAAGGCGGTTTTCGACTGGGCCTTCAAGCCGGCGCAAGACCATATCGCGCCGGACGGCGCCTTGGCCTTTGAAACCCAGGCAACCAATCCGCCGGCGGCCCAGGAAGTGCGTCTGACCTTTAGCCAGGGAGAGCATGATGGCGCGCATTCTGGTCGCTGATGATGAAGAAGCGGTGCGCATTTTCGTTTGCCGCGCGCTCGAGGCCGCCGGCCATGAGGTAACCGGCGTGGCTGACGGCGGCGAGGCACTGGCGGCGCTGGGCCGGGAGAGTTATGACCTTCTGCTCGCCGATATTGTCATGCCGGTGATGGACGGGGTGGCGCTGGCGCTCAAGGCGTCGCTCGATTTCCCCGCTGTGCGGCTGTTGCTGATGACCGGCTACGCCCAGGAAAGAGACCGGGCGCATAATCTGGACATGTTGATCGACGACATTATCAGCAAGCCCTTCACCCTGGCCGAAATCCAGGACTGCGTCGCCCGGGCGCTAGCCAAAGACCCGGCCGGTTAACTTATCGGGGAGGCCGGCGATCGTCGCGGCTGGCGTCGCGCCGGCGCTGATGGATCATCTTGGCCAGATGACGGGCGCCGCCCCGCATCGCTTCCAGCGCCGCGAGCTGGTTTTTCGCCGCCATCGGCAGACGGCCCCGGCTGAAGGCGTCGCCGGCGCGGACCATCGCCGCCTCGGCCTGGCCGAGAAAATCGGAAAAAGCATTATCGGCAATGCCGAACAGGCTGTTGAGCACATCATGCAGGTGCTGTTGGCGAGCGCTCAGGCTTTGCCCTGCGGGCTGGCCCTCCCCCTTGAAATCCAGCTCACGAATGCGCTGGAAGGTATCATCGAGCAGGCCTTGCTGGGCCGCGATCAGGCCGGTCAGGGCCGCCAGCGCCTGTTCGGCATCGCTCATCGGCCCGCCGCCCATGCCCGGGGCGGCCGCCGCCAGGGCATCCAGCACCGCCTTCAGCGCCCGCAGATCGGCGCGCCGCACCGCCGCGTCACCGGGCGCACCAAAGCGTTGCAGCAGGCGCAGCAGGCTGGCGAAACGGGCGGCCGAAAGCGGCGCGACGCCGCGGTTCATCCGCCGGTTGGCCTGTTGCGCCAGAACCGAAAGAAAGGCCTGTAGCGCTTGGCCGACATCCTCGGTGCGCGCGTCGATGTCGCGGCGCAGCGCGGCTTGCGCCAGCGCCTGTTTCAAGCCGGCCACCGCATCGCGCAAATCCGCTTCCGCCAGGCTCACCCCGCCATCTTCAAGCTTGAGGGCGGTATGCCATAATAGCTGGCTGACCGCGCCAATGGCCTCCGGCCGGGGGTCGTGGCGCAACCGCCAATAGGCGTCGCGCAATTCCAGATAGACCCGCAAATCCTCGCCAAGAAGCTCCGGGCGCGCGGTCAGGTCGTGTAGGCGCTGGATGGCGGTAAAGCGCCCCCGGCGGTTATCGACCAACAGGCGGCGCACGCCGGTCAACGCGCGCGCCGTCGGATCGGTGAACAGCCGCGCCGGCAGAACAAAACGCTGGCGCTCGCTGGCCGCGCTCTGGCCCTTGGCGTCGGTGGCGATCAGTGTGGCCATGACCACCAGCCCGGCCCAGGGATCGGCGGTCAGATCGCGCACCAGCACCTCAGCGAGTTTTTTTTGTTCGCCATCCGGCGTCAGCAGCTTGATAATCCGCCCGGCTGCGGGATCGCCAGCCAGCTCGGGCCGGGTCAGCCGCAGCGTGACGGCGCGCACCCCAAAATCATCCTCGGCCTGAAAGTCGATGCGCAGCCGGCGGCGGGCATCGGCCCGCACCGGAGCCATGAAATGCACCGTCGGCGGGCGGTCGGCGGTCACCGCCAACGCCCAGGCGGCAATCTCCCGCCCGCCCTGCTCAAGCTGCAGGCGGCCGCTTTGCTCGATCGTCAGGCGCGCCTCATAGCGGCCGATTTCGCCTCCCTTGGCCGGAACGAAGCGCTCGTTGAGGCGCAAGGCCGGCACCCCCTGGCCACCGGAAAACTGCAACACCGCGGTGCTGCCTTCGGGAATCCTGACTGTGCGCAGCGGCTGCGCGGCGACATCGGCATTGGCCTGCGACAACACCACCGCCGGCTTGCCGGTATAGGCCGGCGGGGTTACCCGCAACTCGAAGACAACCGGCGGCGGCGGGCGAAAATCGATCTGTGACAGGGCGCCGGCCAGTCCCGCAATGCCCAGGGCGAGCCACAGAAATCTGGCTTTAGGCCGGCGCATTCAACCAGTCCGGCATAACATCCATGGCCAACATGTCGTCATAGCTCGGCCGTGGGCGGATGACGCTGAACGCCGCGCCCTTGACCAGCACCTCGGGAACCAGCAGGCGACTGTTATAGCTTGAGGCCATCACCGCGCCGTAAGCGCCGGCCGACATGATCGCCACCAGATCCCCCGCCGCCAGCGGCGGCATGGGGCGGTTTTGCGCAAAGCTGTCGCCGGTTTCGCAGATCGGGCCGACAATATCGACCGGCTCCAGCGGCGCGCCTCCGGCGGGCTGGCGCACCGGCACAATGCGGTGGTAGGCGCCATAAAGGCTGGGCCGCAACAGATCGTTCATCGCCCCATCGAGAATGACGAAAGTGCGGCTTTCCGCCGTTTTGACATAGATCACCCGGCACACCAGCACCCCGGCGTTGCCGACGATCACCCGGCCCGGCTCGAGAATGATCTCACAGCCCAGTGGCGCAATGGTGCGGCGCACAATTTGTGCATAATGCTCCGGCGCCGGCGGCTCCTCGGCCTCATAGGGAATGCCCAGGCCGCCGCCCAGATCGACCCGGCTGATGGCGTGACCCTCGGCGCGCAGCGCCCGGACCAGCCCGGCGAGGCGCTCGAAGGCGCGCTCAAAGGGTCCGATCTCGGTCAGTTGCGAGCCGATATGCACGTCGATCCCCACCGGCTCGATGCCCGCCATCGCGCGGGCACGGGCGAACAGCTCCGGCGCTCGGCCCCAGGGAATGCCGAATTTGTCTTCCTTCCTGCCGGTGGAAATTTTTTCATGGGTGCGGGCATCGACATCCGGGTTGATGCGCAGCGCGACCGGGGCCCGGGTCTGGCGGGCCAGCGCCACCGCGTTGAGAGCTTCCAGCTCCGGCTCCGATTCGACATTGAACTGATGAATGCCGACCTCCAGCGCCAGCGCCATTTCCTCACGGGTCTTGCCGACCCCGGAAAAAATGATCTTTTTCGCCGGCACCCCGGCGGCCAGGGCGCGGCGCAACTCGCCCTGCGACACAATATCGGCGCCGGCGCCAAGAACGGCCAGGCTGCGCACCACCGCCAGGTTGGAATTGGCCTTGAGCGAATAGCAGATGGTCGCCCTCTGGCCTTCGAACGCGGCCTCAAGCACCCGGTAATGGCGCTCGAGGGTGGCGGTGGCATAGCAGTAAAACGGCGTGCCGAGCGCCGCGGCGATGGCGTCCAGCGACACCGCCTCGGCATGGAGCAGGCCCTGTACATAGTCGAAATGGTTCATGGTTCAGGGTGCTTCACGGCTTTGGGAATTATCCTGCCTGGCCGCGCCGGGGGGCGGCTCCAGCGGCCCCTTGCGGCCACAGGCGCCCAACCCCATGGCGATGATCAGGGTGATCAGCAAAATACGCATCATGACATCTCCTTGCGCGCCCGCTTGATCGCCTCGCGCACCCGCGCCGGCGCGGTGCCGCCCGGGCTGGTGCGGCTGGCCACCGACTTGTCGACGCCAAGCACATCGAACACCTGAGCGGTAATTCCCGGCTCAACCCCTTGCATGTCGGCCAGGCTCAGGCCATCCAGCGCCACCCCCCGGTCCTCGGCCAGCTTGACAATGGCGCCGGTGACATGATGGGCGCGCCGGAACGGCATGCCCAGCACCCGCACCAGCCAGTCGGCCAGATCGGTGGCGGTGGCGTAGCCGGCGCCGGCGGCCTGGCGCAATGCTTCTTCATTGACCGCCAGATCGGCGATCATGCCAGCCATCGCGGCAACGCAAAGCTGTAGGCTGTCGGCGGCATCGAACACCTGTTCCTTGTCTTCCTGCATGTCCTTGGAATAGGCCAGCGGCAAGCCCTTCATGACCACCAGCAGGGCGCTCAGCGCGCCGATAATGCGCCCCGCCTTGGCCCGCACCAGCTCGGCGGCATCCGGATTGCGCTTTTGCGGCATGATCGACGAGCCGGTGGAAAAGGCGTCGGACAGGGTCACGAAACCGAATTGCGCGCTCGACCACACCACGATCTTCTCGGCCAGCCGCGACAGATGAATAGCGCAGATCGCGGCGGCGGCAAGAAACTCAAGCGCGAAATCCCGGTCCGACACGCTGTCGAGCGAATTGGCGGTCGGCCGGTTGAAGCCAAGCAGCCGGGCGGTCATCTCGCGGTCGATGGGAAAGGAGGTGCCGGCCAATGCGGCGGCGCCCAGCGGACATTCGTTAAGCCGCGCCCGGGCGTCGGCCAGCCGGCCGCGATCACGCCGAATCATCTCGACATAGGCGTGCAGATGATGGCCCAGGGTGACCGGCTGAGCGGTCTGCAAATGGGTAAACCCGGGCATGAGAGTGGCGGCATGGGCCTCGGCCTGGTCGAGCAGCGCGCCTTGCAGCGCCGCCAGCTCGCTGTCCAGCGCGTCGATCGCATCACGCACCCACAGCTTGAAATCCACCGCCACCTGGTCGTTGCGCGAGCGCGCGGTGTGCAGCCGGCCGGCGGCCTCGCCGATCAGCTCGGCGAGCCGGGCCTCGATATGCATGTGAATGTCCTCGAGCGCGGCATCAATGGTGAAGGTCCCGGCCTCGATCTCGCCGGCGATGCGCTCCAGCCCCTCGGTGATCGCCTCGGCATCGGCGTCAGAAATCACCCCGGTAGCGGCCAGCATGGCACAATGAGCCTTGGACCCGGCGATATCCTGGGCGTATAGTCGCTTGTCGAAATGGATCGAAGCGTTGATATGTTGCATAATCCCGGCGGGGCCGGCCTTGAACCGTCCGCCCCACAGGGAATTGGCGTCACCGGTTTTCGTCTCGCTCATGGGTCACATCCGGGTTCAAAACTAATGTCAGGACTAGCGCAAACCATCGCCACTTGGATCATGACCGGCGTGATCATGATCGCCGGAAGCGCGGCCGCCTGGGCTGGCAATACTGCACCTGACGCCACATCGCAAGCCCCCGCCCGCCTACTGGCGCGCGGCGCGATGGCGAACTTTAGCTTTTTGGCGACGCCGACGCCAGCCCCGGCGGTGCCCTTCCGGCGCGAAAACGGCGAGGAGGTGCGGCTGGCGGATTTTACCGGCAAAGTGGTCCTGATTAATTTCTGGGCCACCTGGTGCGGCCCCTGCCGGCGTGAAATGCCGGCGCTCGACCGCCTTCAGGCGGCGCTGGGCGGGGCGGACTTTCAGGTGCTGGCGATCTCGCTTGATCGCAAGGGCGCGCCGGTGGCGCGCAAGTTCATGGACGAGGTCGCGGCCGGCCATCTGTCCTTGTTCGTCGATCCCAAGAGTCGCCTGTCGCGCGCCATGGGCGCTCTCGGCCTGCCCACCAGCGTGTTGCTCGACCGCACCGGCCGCGAGGTCGGCCGGCTGGTCGGCCCGGCGGAATGGGACAGCCCGGAAGCCCGGGCGCTGATCCGCCATCTGATCGATAGCCCGGCCGGTTAGCCCGGTTCTGTTCTCGTCTGAATTACCAGGCCAGCCCACGCCCCGGCCCAACCACCCGTGGCACGGTCCCCTTGGGGTGGTTGGGCCGGGGGCGCGGGCGGTCCAGCTTGAAACAGAGAAACTCTAATCGGGAATAATTCCCGCCTGCTCCAGCACCGCGCCGGCCAGATAGAGCGAGCCGGCAATCACCGTCCGCCGGCCAGAAGCAACCGTCAGCGCAGCGGTAATATCGGCAACCGGGCGGGCGCACAGCCCCATGTCGCGGGCGACGCGCGCCAACTCGCGCGGCGCAGCGCCGGCGGCGTCCGCAATCGGCACGGTGAGCACCTCGTCAACCAGCGCCGCCAGCGGCGCAAGAAAGCCGGCGGCGTTCTTGTGTTCCATCATGCCCAGAATCAGGGTCACCCGATCGGCGCAGGAAACCGCCCTGAGCGCGTCGGCCAGCGCCGCGCCGGCGGCCGGATTATGGCCGCCATCGAGCCACAGCGCGCCCTCATGGCCGGCCAGATACAGGCGCTGGAAGCGGGCCGGCCAGCGCGCCCGTTCCAGCCCGCCAGCGATCGCCGCCTCATCGACCGCCATCTCACCGAGCGCGCGCAGACAGGCGATCGCCGTGGCCGCATTGTCGATCTGCCACGGGCCGGCCAGCGCTGGCGCGGGCAAAGCGATTTCGCCGCCGGCATCGGCGAACACGAAACCAGCGCCGCTGGGCGTCGCCCGCCAGTCGGCCCCGGCCAAGAACAGCGGCGCGCCCACCTGGCGCGCGCGCGCCTCGATCACCGCCAGAGCGGCGGCCTCCTGCGCGGCGACGAAGACCGGCGCGCCGGGCTTGATGATCCCGGCTTTCTCGCCGGCGATGGCCGCCAACCGGTCGCCCAGAAAGCTTTCATGATCCATCGAAACCGGAGTGATGATCACCGCCCGCGGCTCCCCGATCACATTGGTGGCGTCAAACCGCCCGCCCAGGCCGACCTCGAGCAGCACGACATCGGCCGGGGTGCGTGAGAAGGCCAACAGCGCGGCCGCCGTGGTGATCTCGAAATAGGTGATCGGCGCGCCATCATTGGCCGCCTCGCAGTCCGCCAGCACCGCGCACAGGGCGTCTTCGCCGATCAGTTCCCCGGCCAGGCGAATACGTTCGCAAAACCGCACCAGATGGGGCGAGCTATAGACATGCACCCGCCGGCCGGCAGCCTCAAGCATGGCGCGGGCAAAGGCCAGCGTCGAGCCCTTGCCATTGGTGCCGGCGACATGGATCACCGGCGCCATGGCGCGCTCGGGATGGCCCAGGCGGGCCAGCAGGCGGGTGATCCGACCCAGCGACAAATCAATCAGCTTGGGATGCAGCGCACCAAGCCGGGCAAGAATATTCTGACTTTCCAAGGCGTTATTGATCAAGACGCGGTTTGCTGCGCCGCCTCATCGCTGGCATCGGACAGTGCCGGCAGCGGCGTGCGCGGGTCCATCAACAGGGTGATTACCCGGATCAGGGTGTCGCGCAGCGCCTTGCGCGCGACCACCATGTCGAGCATGCCGTGCTCCAGCAGATATTCGGCGCGCTGGAAGCCTTCGGGCAAGCGCTCGCGGATGGTGTCCTCGATCACCCGCGCCCCGGCAAAGCCGATCAGCGCCCCGGGCTCGGCGATGGCGACATCACCCAGCATGGCGTAAGAGGCGGTCACCCCGCCGGTGGTCGGGTCGGTCAGCACCACGATATAGGGCAGGCCGGCCTCGCGCAGCAGATCGACCGCCACCGTGGTGCGCGGCATTTGCATGAGCGACAGCGCCCCCTCCTGCATCCGCGCTCCGCCGGCGGCGGTAAACACGACCAGCGGCGCCTCTTTTTCCACTGCCCGCCGGGCCGCCGCGACCAGCGCCGAGCCCGCCGCCACCCCCAGCGAGCCGGCCATAAAGTCGAAATTCTGCACCGAGACCACCACCTCGCGCCCGCCCATCAGGCCATAGGCGGTTATCACCGCGTCACGCTCGCCGGTGGCGGCGCGGGCTTCCTTGAGGCGCTCGCTGTAGCGCCTGCGGTCGCGAAACTTGAGCGGGTCGTCCACCGCCTCGACCGCCGGCGCGCGGCTATACTCCCCCTGATCAAACAGCAGCTCGAAGCGCGCCGTGGCCGCGATGCGGTGGTGGTAGCCGCAATAGACGCAGACATTCAGATTTTCGGTGAATTCCTTGTGATGCAGCATATGGCCGCAACCGGCACATTTTTGCCACAGATTTTCCGGAGTTTCCTTGCGCTGGCGCAGCACCGCGCGGATTTTAGGTCGAACATAATTGGTCAGCCAGTTCATGAAATATCCCGATCCTGTTGGCAAATCCCGTCGGCCAACGCTGATACAAAGGCCAGTACTTCCTCGACTGCGCCGCGCCGCGCCCGCCCCGCGTCATCGAGCATCGTCGCCAGCCGGTCGATAATCGCCGTGCCCACCACCACGCCATCGGCCACTTGAGCGATTTGCGCGGCGCGCTGCGGGGTTTTCACGCCAAAACCCGCCGCGATGGGCAGATCGGTCGCCGCGCGCAACCGCGCCACCCCGGCCGCCACCATGTCGGCCTCGGCCGATTTTACCCCGGTCACCCCGGCCACCGCGACATAATAGACAAAACCGCCCGCCCCGGCCAGCACCCGTGGCAGACGCTGCGCACCGGTGGTCGGCGCGACCAGACGGATAAAGCGCAGGCCCTGCTCGATCGCCGGCCGGCACAGCTCGTCGTCCTCCTCGGGCGGCAGATCGACAACGATCAGCCCGTCAACTCCGGCATCGCGCGCCGCGGCCAGAAAATCGGCCACGCCAAAACTGTCAATCGGGTTGAAATAGCCCATCAGGATGATCGGGGTGTCGTCATCATGCTGGCGAAAGCGGCGCACCATCTCGAGCGTGCGGCGCAAGCTCTGGCCGGCCTTCAGGGCACGCAGCCCGGCCGCCTGAATGCTCGGCCCGTCGGCCATGGGATCGGAAAAGGCGATGCCCAACTCGATCAGATCGGCCCCGGCCGCCGGCAGGCCGTCGAGGATTTGCTGGGCGGTGTCACGATCCGGGTCGCCGGCCATGACAAAGGTGACCAATCCGGCGCGGCCTTGCGCCTTGAGCGCGGCGAAGCGGCGTTCGATTCTTCCCATACTCACAACGTCACTCCCAGGACGCGGGCGACGGTGAAAATATCCTTGTCGCCGCGGCCGCACAGATTGACCACGATGATCTGATCGGGCGCCATTTGCGGTGCCACCCGGGCGACATGGGCCAGCGCATGCGCCGGCTCGAGCGCTGGAATGATGCCTTCAAGACAGGTGCACAACTGAAAGGCGGCCAGCGCCTCATCGTCGCCAATGGCACAGTAATCCACCCGGCCACTTTCATGCAGCCAGGCATGTTCCGGCCCGATGCCGGGATAATCGAGCCCGGCGGAAATTGAATGGGCCTCGAGAATCTGGCCGTCGTCGTCCTGGAGCAGATAGGTCCGGTTGCCATGCAGCACCCCTGAACGTCCCCGACTGATCGAGGCGGCGTGCTGGCCGCTGTCAAGCCCGCGCCCGGCGGCCTCGATCGCCACCATGCGCACCTCGGCATCATCGAGAAAGGGATGAAACAAGCCAATGGCGTTCGAGCCGCCGCCGATGGCGGCGACCAGCAGGTCGGGCAGCCGGCCCTCGGCGGCCATGATCTGCTCGCGCGCCTCGCGCCCGATCACCGACTGGAAATCGCGCACCATGGCGGGAAAAGGGTGGGGGCCAGCGGCGGTGCCGATCAGATAATAAGTGTCCTCGACATGGCTTACCCAGTCGCGCATGGCCTCGTTCATCGCGTCCTTGAGCGAGCGCGAGCCGGCGTGCACCGGGATCACCTCGGCGCCGAGCAGCTTCATGCGGAACACATTGGGCTGCTGGCGCTCGATATCCTTGGCCCCCATATAGACCACGCAGTCAAGGCCGAACCGCGCCGCCACGGTGGCGGTGGCGACGCCGTGCTGGCCGGCGCCGGTCTCGGCGATAATGCGCCGCTTGCCCATCCGCCGGGCGAGCAGAATCTGGCCAATGCAATTGTTGATCTTGTGGGAGCCGGTGTGGTTCAACTCGTCGCGCTTGAAATAAATCCGCGCGCCGCCAAGATGCTCGGTCAGCCGCTCGGCGAAATAGAGCGGGCTGGGCCGGCCGACATAATGGGCCAGCAGATGGTCGAACTCGGCGACAAACGCCGGATCGGCGCGGGCCGCCTCCCAGACCGCCTCAAGCTCCAGAATAAGCGGCATCAGCGTCTCGGCGACATAGCGCCCGCCGAACCGGCCGAAATGCCCGCGCTCGTCGGGCCCGGCGCGCCAGGAATTAACGCCGCTTGTCATTTTGCTTCTCCCGCCGCTTGCAAAAAGGCTGCAATTTGCTCCATGTTCTTTTCTCCCGGCCGACTTTCGACCCCCGACGACACATCGACCATACGCGCGCCGCTGACCGCAATCGCCTCGGCGACATTATCGGCATCAAGCCCGCCCGACAGCATCCACGGAATGCGCCAGTCCTCGCCGGCGATCAACCGCCAGTCGAAAGCCAGCCCGTTGCCCCCCGGCAGGGCGGCGGGCATAGATTTAGGCGGTTTGGCGTCAAACAGCAACATATCGGCGACCGATTGATAGCTTTTGGCCAGGGCGACATCCTGCGGCCCGGCGATCGCCACCGCCTTGATCACCGGCAGCCCGGCCAGGCGGCGCAGCTCGTCCACCCGGCGCGGCGTCTCGCGCCCGTGCAATTGCAGATAATCGAGCGCCACCTTACGGCACAGATCAGCCACGAAATCATCCGTAGCATCGACCACCAAGCCGACCCGCTTGAGCCGCCCGCCGGCATGGCGGGCCAGCACCGCCGCCTCGTCCAATGTCACAACCCGCGGGGATTGCGGATAAAACACAAAGCCGGCATAGCCTGCGCCGCCGGCGACCAGCGCCTTGATCGCCCGGGCCGAGCGAATGCCGCAAATTTTAACCTGAACCGTCATGCCGGCCGGGGAGCGGACCCCAGTTCGGCGACAATCGCCTTGACCGCCGCCAGCGGATTGTCGGCCTGGGTTATCGGCCGGCCGATCACCAGATAATCGGCCCCCAGCGCCACCGCCTCGCCCGGCGTCATCACCCGTTTCTGGTCGTCATTTGCTGCCCCGGCGGGGCGGATGCCGGGCACCACCAGTTTGAAATTGGCACCGCAGGCCGCCCGCAGGGCGGCGATTTCACGCGGCGAGCACACCACCCCGTCAAGACCGCAGTCGCGCGCCAGCCGGCCCAGCCGGACCACCTAATGGGCCACCCCGCCGGCCACCCCGACCGCCGTCAGGTCATCATCGTCAAGGCTGGTCAGCACGGTCACCCCCACCACCAGCGGGCGCGGCGCCTCGAGAGCATCGGCGGCCTCGGCGGCGGTTTGTGCCGCCACCCGCAACATTTCCGGCCCGCCGGCCATATGCACAGTGATGATCGCCGCCCCCAATGGGGCCATGGCGCGCACCGCGCCGGCCACCGTATTGGGAATGTCATGCAATTTGAGATCGAGGAAAATCGGCGCGCCGCTATTGGCCACGGCGCGAAAGTCGGCCGGGCCATGGGCGCAGAAAAACTCCAGCCCCAGCTTCATGCCGCCGATCGAGCCAGCAAGCGCGCCCGCCAGACGCACCGCCTGGGCGGTGTCGGTGGTGTCCAGCGCGCACAGGATGCGCTGATGGGCCGCCAGGGTCATGGTACCTTGTCTCCTGCGTTCACGCCATCATCGGGCAGCGCCAGCAAATCCGACGGTGGCTCCTTTGGCGAGGCCGGCTGCTTGCGGCGCGCCCGCAGGCCACGGCGCAACCGCCCGCTCCACACCACAAAGCCGCCAACCAGCAGGCCGAGAAACAGCGCCGCAAGCAACAGGCCATAAAGCGGCGCGATGATTTCAACCGGCAGCGGCGACAGGCTGAGGGTCACCGCGCCGCGATTCGCGACCGACAGCGCCATTACCACAATCGCCAGCGGCGCCAGAACAAGAAACCTGAGGATTTTCACGGGCAACGCCCACTTTTTGAGAACAACCGCGTCAGCGGCGTTATTTTTCGTTCAACCGCTCGCGCAATTCCTTGCCGGTCTTGAAAAACGGCACATATTTCTCGTTTACATGCACCGTTTCGCCCGAGCGGGGGTTGCGGCCGATGCGCGCCGGCCGGTGCTTGACCGAAAAAGCCCCAAAGCCGCGCAATTCCACCCGGTTTCCCTGCGCCAGGGTGCGCGATATTTCCTCAAAAATCGTGCCCACGATACGCTCGACATCGCGATGGTAAAGATGCGGGTTGGCTTCCGCCAACCGTTGAATGAGTTCCGATTTGATCATGGCGCCCGGCTCCTTAAAGCCTTTATCCGGCCCGCATCCATTGCAGGCGGCCTGTCTTAGGGTTCAGGTTGCCAAAGCGACACCAAGCCGTCAAGGGCAAGTCGTTCAGGAAACAACCGTTTTCCGCTTGCAAATGCGCCCAATTCGCGCCAAAGCCGCGTGCTGGCGTCAATATCCATATCCACCACCGGCAGATCGGCGGCCACCTTGCGGGCGTCCGCCAGCCAGGCGCGCGCCACCTCTTCGCCGCCCAAAGCGTCGATCAGCGCCGCCTTGAGCGCCTGGCGACCAGTATAAACCCGCCCGTCGGCCAGTCGGCGGGTGGTCTCCAGATCAAGGCCGCGGCGCTCGGCGACCAGACCGACAAACCAGTCATAGCTGTCATCGATCATGCCCTGGAGAACCCGACGGGTCTGATCATCCATTTTGGCGAAGGGCGACGGCCCGCCCTTGAGCGGGCTGCTTTTCACCTCGTTGACCCCGACCCCGAGCTTTTTGAACAGGCCGCTGAATTCGGGGCTCTGGAAAATCACCCCGATGGAACCGGTCAGCGAGGTCTCGCGGGCGACGATATAATCGGCGGCCAGGGCGGTGATATAGCCGCCCGATGCGCCCAGGGTGCCGATCACCGCGACCACCGGTTTTTTCGCCGCCACCGCGCGGATGGCGTGAAACAGCGCTTCGCTACCCGCGGTGGTGCCGCCGGGGCTGTTGATTCTCAGGATCAGCGCCCGCGCCCGGGTGTTGGTCGCGATGTCATGCAGCAATTGGTCGCGCGCGCTGTCGGCGGTAATCACGCCGGTAATGGCCAGCCGCGCGATATGCGGGTGCGCCATTGGGCCCGCGAAGCGAGCGAGGAAAAAGGCCGCCAGCGCCGCCGCCAGGGCGATCGCCGCCAGACGCCAGAAGGACAGCCGGCGCTTGAGCCGGCGCCGGTCCAGAATGCGGTCCAGATCGCTCGCCATCGCTTCCTTCATTTCTCCCGCTCATGGCACTCCCACTCATAGCTCTGGGGTACCATGCCAGGTGCGGGCCCCGCCGCGCAAAACGGCGGGGTCAGGCCGAGTCAGTCGTCTTTTTTCTTTTTGGCCTTGGCCTTTTTAGCCTTCGGCTTGGCGTCCGCCTCTTCGGCCGGAGCGGCTTCCTCGGCTGGCGCTTCTTCGGCCGAGGCCGCTTCGGCCGGAGTCTCTTCGGCCGGGGCTTCCTCAGCCGGGGCCGCTTCCTTGGCAGCCGCTTTTTCCTTGGCCGGGGTCACCTTGTCGCCGTTGTTGCTCTTGGCCTTGTTCAGAGCCGCGCCCAGGATATCGCCCAGGCTGGCGCCCGAATCGGTCGAGCCATATTGCGCCACCGCCTCTTTCTCCTCGGAGATCTCGCGCGCCTTGATCGACAGGGTAACCCGCCGCGAGCCGCGATCGATATTGACGATCTGGGCATCGATCTTGTCGCCGACGGCAAAACGCTCGGGCCGCTGCTCCGAGCGATCGCGCGCCAGATCGTTCTTGCGGATAAAGGCTTTCAGGCCGCGATCGCCATAGGTGACCTCGATTCCCATGGGCTGAACCTCGGCGACAGTGCAGGTGATCACATCGCCGCGCCGCTGCTGGGCGGCCGAGGCGAAGGGGTCGTCGCTCAACTGCTTGATGCCCAGGCTGATGCGCTCCTTTTCGGTGTCGACATCGAGCACCACGGCCTTGACTTCGTCGCCCTTTTTATAATCGACAATCGCCTCTTCGCCCGATTCGTCCCAGGCGATATCCGACAGATGCACCAGGCCATCGACATCGCCATCGAGCCCGAGGAACAGGCCGAACTCGGTGATGTTCTTGACCTCTCCCACCAGCTCGGTGCCCACCGGATATTTCTCGGCGAACACTTGCCAGGGATTGGCCATGGTCTGTTTGAAGCCCAGGCTGATGCGCCGCTTGTTGGGGTCGACCTCGAGCACCTGAACCTCGACCTCCTGGCTTTGCGACACGATCTTGCCGGGATGGACGTTCTTTTTGGTCCAGCTCATCTCCGAGACATGCACCAGACCCTCGACGCCCGGCTCCAGTTCGACGAAGGCACCATAATCGGTGATATTGGTCACCCGGCCGGTAAAGCGTGCGCCGACCGGATATTTGGCGGCAATGCCATCCCACGGATCGGCCTCGAGTTGCTTCATGCCCAGGCTGATACGCTGGGTTTCGGGGTTGACCTTGACCACCTGCACCTTGAGGGTCTCGCCGATATTGACCACCTCGGACGGGTGGCGCACCCGGCGCCACGACATGTCGGTGACATGCAACAGGCCGTCGATGCCGCCAAGATCGACAAAGGCGCCATAGTCGGTGATATTCTTGACCACCCCTTCCAGCACCTGGCCTTCGTGCAGATTGGCAATCAGCTCGGTGCGCTGTTCGGCGCGGGTTTCTTCCAGAACCGCGCGCCGCGACACCACGATATTGCCGCGCCGGCGATCCATCTTGAGCACCTGGAACGGCTGGGGAATGCCCATCAGCGGGCTGATGTCGCGAATCGGCCGGATATCGACCTGGCTGCCGGGCAAAAACGCCACCGCGCCGGAAAGATCGACCGTAAAGCCGCCCTTGACCCGGCCGAAGATCACCCCCTCGACCCGCTCGCCGGCCTCGAAGGCTTTTTCAAGCTGGTTCCAGGCTTCCTCGCGCTTGGCCTTTTCGCGGCTGATTACCGCCTCGCCATGGGCGTTTTCCATGCGTTCGAGATAGACCTCGACCTCGTCGCCCGGCTTGATCTCCGGGGCCTGGCCGGCGGTGGCAAATTCCCGCAAAGGCACACGGCCTTCCGCTTTCAGGCCGCAATCGACAATCACCACATCGTTTTCGACGGCGATGACCGTGCCCTTGATCACTGTGCCTTCGATGCCGCCACCGGCGCCGAAGCTTTCATCAAACATGGCGGCGAATTCGTCGCGCGAGCCTAAGCTCGGGGTTTCCTGGCTAACGTCGTTCATCACTTCTCCAATTCAAACCATATACCGGCCAGCCGGTTGTCTCCGCTGGTCTTCCTCCCACCATGCCCGGCTCCGGGAGCGTGGGAAGCGTGGTTCCTGTTTTTAAGGGTGGAGCCTGTCTATCAGCGCTTTCGCAGCTTCAAAAGCGCTGTCTATATCCAAATTCGACGTATCAAGCAAGTGCCCGTCTTCAGCCGGCCTCAACGGAGCGGTGGCGCGGGCGGCATCGCGGGCGTCGCGGGCCTCGATTTCGCGGCGGATTTCGGCCTCGTCAGCCGGCTCGCCGCGGGCCGCAAGCTCGGCCACCCGGCGCTGGGCGCGCACCGCCGGGCTGGCGGTGACGAAAAGCTTGATGTCGGCGTCGGGGCAGACCACGGTGCCGATATCGCGCCCGTCGAGCACCGCTCCGGTCGCACCGGTCACGCCATTTGTCCCCACCGGGGGATGGGCGGCGAAACGGCGCTGGAAATCGAGCAGAGCGGCGCGCACCGCCGGCTGGGCGGCGACCACCGAGGCCGCCGCGCCAACCGCCTCGTCGCGCAGCGCCGGGTCGTCAAGCGCGCCCGCTGTCACCGCCCGGGCCGCCGCCACGGCCGCCTCGGGATCGGCCGGGTCGGCGCCGGCGCGCAGCAGATGCAGGGCGACCGCGCGGTACAGCGCCCCGGTATCCAGATAGGCCAACCGGTAATGGGCAGCCAGTCGGCGCGCCAGCGTGCCCTTGCCCGCCGCCGCCGGACCATCGATGGCGATAATCACGCCGCCGCCTCGCGGATATCGGCCCCCAGGCTGTTCATCACGGAGGCGAAGCCGGGAAAACTGGTGTCGATCATCGCGCCGCTGTCAATGGTGACCGACCGGCCGGCGGCCGCACCCATCACCAGAAAGGCCATGGCGATGCGGTGATCATGTTCGCTCGCCACTCGGCCGCCGCCAAGACCATCCGGCGAAGCGCCGGTGACCGTCAGAACATCCTCGCCGGTTTTCGCCTCAACGCCATTGACGGCCAGCCCCCGGGCGATCGCCGCCAGCCGGTCGCTTTCCTTGATTCGCAACTCGGCCAGCCCGTTCATGGTGGTCTGGCCTTGCGCAAAAGCCGCCGCCACCGCGAGCACGGGATATTCATCGATCATCGCCGGGGCGCGCGCCGCCGGCACGCTCACCCCGGCCAGCGGGCTGGCGCGCACCACCAGATCGGCCACCGGCTCGCCGCTTTCCTCGCGCCGGTTTTCAAAGGCAAGATCGCCGCCCATCTCGATCAGGGTGTCATAAAGGCCGATGCGCAAGGGGTTGACGCCAACCCCCCGGATGGTGACCTGCGAGCCCGGAGTGATCAATGCCGCCACTGCGATGAACGCCGCCGAGGACGGATCGCCCGGCACCTCCACCGGGGTGGCGGTCAGCTCGGGCTGACCGGCAAGAATGATCTCGCGGCCGCCGCTGGCGCGCTCGCGCACCGTAACAGTAGCGCCGAAATGGCGCGCCATGCGTTCGGTATGATCGCGAGTCGGCTGGGGCTCGATCACCCGGGTTTGCCCCGGCGCATTGAGCCCGGCCAGAAAAACCGCCGATTTCACCTGGGCGGAGGGCACCGGCAATTCGTAGTCCAGCGCCACCGGATCATCCGCGCCGACCAGACACAGCGGCAGCCGCTCGCCGCTGCGAGCGAAAATTTGCGCGCCCAGCGTACGCAGCGGATCGCTTACCCGCGCCATCGGCCGGCGGCGCAAAGAAGAGTCCCCGGTGAACAGGGCGGTAATCGGCTGGCTCGCCGTCAGCCCCATCAACAGCCGCGCCCCGGTGCCCGAATTGCCCATGTCGAGCACCCGGTCGGGCTCGCACAGCCCGCCAACCCCCAGGCCGTCGACCCGCCACACGCCGGGGCTTTGGCGATCGATCGCCACCCCCATCGCCCGCAGCGCAGCGATGGTGCGCAACACATCCTCGCCCTCCAGCAGGCCAGAGATGGTTGTGCGCCCGACCGCGCAGGCGGCGAAAATAACCGCGCGATGAGAGATCGATTTGTCGCCGGGCGCGACGGCAACCCCCTTCAGGGGGCCGGCGGCCCGGGATATAAGCGCTGACATAAAAGGGTCCGTTTTGGCGTTGATCCGATTTCCTGTTGCAAGCCGCGCCTGTCTCTATCATAGTCCAGCGCCGCGCGCCAGAAGACGGCATCAAAAGACACCCGGTGACGCCCGCGCGATTTTGCGTTATGCGCCTGTCAGGTGCAATGGTTTTGCCCCGCAGGCGCAATTGGTTTTGACAGACGTTTGCGTTCGTGGCAATGGAAACAGACGGAACGCAAAGGACAGTGGTTGGAGGCTCTTCGTGGCGAAACCCGAATGGGGTAACAAACAGCAATGCCCTAAATGCGGTGCGCGGTTTTACGATTTGAACCGCGAACCTGTCACCTGCATCAAATGCGATGAGACGTTCGAGCCGGAAAGCGTGCTCAAATCGCGCCGCCCCTCGGCCCCCGAGGCGGCCAAGCCGGCCAAGCCGGCCGCCCCTGCCGCCCCGGCTGCCCCGGCCGCCCCGCCGGTCGAGGCCAAGGTCGAGGTCGATGCCGAGATCGACCCGGCAATCAAGGACATCCTTGTGGAGACCGAGGACGTGGCCGACGCCGACGACGACCTGATCGCCGACAGCGTGCTGGCTGATGACAACGACGAAGATCTTGCCGAGGTTCTCACCCCCGGCACGGAGATCGCCGTCGAGACCTGACCGGGAAGACCTGATCAGGGGTGACTTTTATCTTGATTTAGACGTCGGCTTTGCGCATACAGTGCTCGCGCCACGCATGCGGGGCCATAGCTCAGTTGGGAGAGCGCTTGAATGGCATTCAAGAGGTCGGCGGTTCGATTCCGCCTGGCTCCACCAGTTCAAAAACGGGGATGATCCAGCCCGGGTTATCCCCGTTTTTACGAGAAAAACCTAAATCCAGGCCTCGGACGGCTGGTCGTCGGGCAGGTGAACCGTCCACATTTTTTCCAGATTGTAAAAGGCGCGCACCTCGGGCCGGAACAGATGCACGATGATATCGCCGGCGTCGATCAGCACCCAGTCCGCCTGGGCGCGGCCCTCGATGCGCGGCGGCGCAAAGCCGGCCGCCTTGATGCGCTGGGTCAGATGATCGGCCAGGGCCACAACCTGACGCTGCGACCGCCCGGAGGCGATCACCATGTGATCGGCAATGCTGGTTTTTCCCTGAAGATCAATGGCAATGATTGCTTCGGCTTTATCGTCGTCGAGAGACTTTTGCACGAGCGATAAAAGCTCTTGCGCCGGGGTCGGCATGGACTGACTAACGATCGGGTCTTACTCCTCTTTCAAATTCCGGCTAAGTTCCGGCTCGTCCAGCCGCGGCGCGCAGGGCGCTGGCCGAGGCCGGATGCGCCCGCCCGCGCCACAACAGCCAGGCCGGCGGCGTCTTGTCGGCCAGGGCGCGGGCCTGGCCCACCGGCAGGCGAAAGCGGCAAAACCGCTGCGCCGCCCGGGATGCCGTCGCCCTTATAGAATAGGTGGGCCGGCTGAAAACCGCAACGGGAACCGCCTCGAATATTTCCGGCCAGCGCCTCCAGCGCGCAATATCGATCAGATTATCGGCGCCCATCAGCCAGACGAAGCGGGTTTGACCAAAGCGCGCCTTGAGCGCAGCCAGAGTATCGCAGGTATGACGCAGGCCGAGCCGGGCTTCCAGATCGCTCACCCTGATGCGTGGATCGCCGGCCTGGGCGCGCGCGCCGGCCAGCCGGTCGGCCAGCGGCGCCATGTCGGCCACCGGCTTTAACGGGTTTTGCGGCGAGACCAGCCACCATACCTCATCGAGCGCCAGCACCCGCAGGGCCATCAGGCTGATATGGCGGTGACCCCCGTGGGCCGGGTTGAACGAGCCGCCTAGCACGCCGATGCGCAGGCCCCGCCAGCGCGCCGCGCCGGGCATGATGCGCCCGCCCCTGAAACTGCTGCCCGTCGCCCTACTAGGGCCGAATCTGGCCATCGCCGCGCACGACATATTTGAAGGTGGTGAGCTGTTCGACGCCGACCGGCCCGCGGGCGTGCAGCTTGCCGGTGGAAATGCCGATCTCGGCGCCCATGCCGAACTCGCCGCCGTCGGCGAACTGGGTCGAGGTGTTGTGCATCACAATGGCGCTGTCGACCTCGGCAAGAAAGCGCTCGGCGGCGGCGGCATCCTCGGTAATGATCGCATCGGTATGATGAGAGGAATGGCGCCCGATATGATCGATCGCGCCGGCCACCCCATCGACCACCCGCACCGCCAGAACGGCGTCGAGATATTCGGTGTCCCAGTCGGCCTGGCTGGCCTCCTTGAGGCGCCCGTCGATCGCCCGCGCCCGGGCATCGCCGCGCAGCTCACAGCCTTGGGCGACCAGATCATCGACCATCGCCGGCAGCAGGCTGGCGGCCACCGCGCGGTCGACGAGCAGGGTTTCGGTGGCGCCGCAAATACCGGGGCGGCGCAGCTTGGCGTTGACCACGATGGCGCGCGCCTTGCCGGGATCGGCCGCGCCATCAACATAGGTGTGGCAGATGCCATCGAGATGGGCGAGCACCGGCACCCGACTTTCGTTTTGCACCCGCTCGGTCAGGGTGCGCCCGCCGCGCGGCACGATCATGTCGATCAAGCCGGTCATGCGCAGCATTTCCCCCACCGCCGCCCGGTCCTGGGTGGGAACCAGTTGAATAGCGGCCTCGGGCAGGCCGGCTGTCGCCAGACCGTGCTTGAGACAGGCCAGAATGGCGTGGTTTGAGCGCACCGCCTCGGAACCGCCGCGCAGGATAGCGGCATTGCCCGCCTTGAGGCACAGCGCCCCGGCGTCAGCGGTGACATTGGGCCGTGATTCATAAATGATACCGATCACCCCGATCGGCACCCGCACCCGGGCGATTTTCAGGCCGTTGGGCCGGCGCCATTCGGCTAGCACCGTGCCCACCGGGTCGGCGAAACCGGCAATGGCGTCAAGCCCGTCGGCCATCGCCGCAATACGCGCCTCATCCAGCGCCAGCCGGTCGAGCAGCGCGCCGGACAGCCCGCGCCTGTCGGCCTCGGCCAGATCCTCGCCATTGGCCGCCAGCAAAGCCGGCGTCTGGCGACGAATCTCATCAGCCGCGGCGCGCAGAGCGGTGCTGCGAGCCTCGCCCGAAGCGCTGGCCAGATCATGGGCGGCGGCCTGCGCCTGGGCGCCCAGGTCGTGCATGAGCCCGGCAATATCATCCTGCTGCTGTGTCATGGCGCTGTTCATTCCCGTATCACCAGATTGTCGCGATGGATCATTTCCTGCCGGCCACGATAGCCGAGAAGAGCTTCGATTTCACGGCTTTTGTGGCCCATGATACGCGCCGCATCATCCCGCGAATAGGCGATCAGGCCGCGCGCCAACTCGCGCCCGTCGCGGGTTTTGACCATCACCGCGTCGCCGCGCTCAAAGGCGCCTTCCAGCGCCACCACCCCGGCTGGCAACAGGCTCTTGCCGGCGGCCAGCGCCGCCGCCGCACCATCATCGACAATCACCGCGCCGGCCGGTTGCAGCGCGCCGCCAATCCATTGCTTGCGCGCCGCACGGGGCGAGGCGGCGGGGATAAACCAGGTGCCCCGGCCATCACGCTCGAAGGAACTGACCGGATGGGGCCGCACGCCATTGACAATCGCCATGTGGCAGCCGGCGGCGACCGCGATCTTGGCGGCGGCGATCTTGGTGACCATGCCGCCCGAGCCAACCCCCAGGCTGCGCGGCGCGCCGGCCATGGCCTCGATCTCGGGGGTAATGGCGCGCACCT
>Ga0114931_10000638_pt1 | contig 43252 bp, 39 predicted proteins | sample 2SBtaG_FD_89579 | JGI IMG/M metagenome (GOLD analysis project Ga0114931, IMG submission 89579) | Deep subsurface microbial communities from Kolumbo volcano to uncover new lineages of life (NeLLi) - 2SBTROV14_V59a metaG | ecosystem: Environmental > Aquatic > Marine > Volcanic | place: Kolumbo... | reverse complement strand
TTCGTTTCACCTGAAAAGGTCTCCCGGTGGTTTCTGGTTGGGTCTTGCAGCCCCAGAAACACCGGGAGTTTCAGATGGATTCCCGAAATTCGATCGGGCTACTTGCTAGATCAGGGACTAGGCAGATCCGCAAACCCAACAAAGTCACGGTCGGCAGATGGAGCGAGCTCGAAGATCGCCAGCCGGCCTATGCGCTCGTAGCGGGTGTCGACCTGGTCGTGCTTCGGTACGACGACCAAGTGTCGGTGCTCTACGGCCGCTGCTTGCATCGTGGGGCGCTGATGGCGGACGCGCGGGTCGAAGGGGACAACCTGGTGTGCGGCCTGCATGGCTGGGACTACCGATACGACACGGGGGTCAGCTCCTACCGCAACGAGGAGGTGCTGCAGAAATTCCAGGCATGGATCGACCGCGACGCAGACGCCGTGCTGGTCGATGAGGCCGAGGTTCGAGCCTGGGCGGAGCATTCGCCACAGCCCTACGATCGGGATGCATATCTCGGGCTCTACGCCGACGTACACGGATCACCCGCGGAGCCGTTCACCCGAACCATCCAGGAGCTCGCCCGCAACGGCTTGAAGAACGTCGGCCATGACGGCCCGGTTTCGGCGATGGGGGTGCCGAGGCAGGAGCTCCCCTCTTGGGAAGACGTTCTGCTCTTGCCGGCGCAGCTGGCGCGCCAGCCGCTACTCGGTGACGAGGAGGTCGGCGCCGAGGTCATCATCGGTCCCAAAGCCCGGAGGCCGCTCCGGCTCGAAATACCGCTCTTCGTGAGTGACATGAGCTTCGGCGCGCTGAGCCGCGAGGCGAAGATCGCATTGTCCAAAGGCGCGGAGCTGGCTGGGACCGGAATCTGCTCGGGAGAAGGGGGCATGCTTCCCGAGGAGCAGGGGAGCAACTCACGTTACTTCTACGAGCTCGCCTCGGGGCGTTTTGGCTGGAGCCTCGACAAGGTTCGCAAGTGTCAAGCGTTTCATTTCAAAGCCGGGCAAGGGGCCAAAACCGGGACCGGCGGACACCTCCCCGGGGACAAGGTCACGCCCGAGATCGCTTCGGTCCGGGGGCTCGAGCCGGGGGAGCCCGCGATCAGCCCCGCGCGGTTTCCAGACCTGGACGGACCGGCCGATTTCAAGCGCGTCGCGGACGAAGTTCGAGACGCCACCGGAGGCATTCCCGTCGGCTTCAAGATGAGCGCGCAGCACATCGAGGCCGACCTCGACTTCGCCCTGGAGGTGGGAATCGACTACGTCATCCTCGACGGACGCGGCGGTGCGACCGGAGCAGCGCCGAACATCTTCAAAGACAACATCTCGGTTCCCACGATGGCGGCCCTCGGCCGCGCGCGGCGCCACCTCGATGCCCGGAAACGTCCGGAAGTGACCCTGGTGATCACCGGCGGCCTTCGGACCGAAGGGGATTTCGTCAAAGCTCTGGCGCTTGGGGCCGACGCGGTCGCCATTTCAAACGCCGCAATTCAAGCGATCGGGTGTCTCGGTATGCGGGCCTGCCACACCAACAACTGCCCCGTGGGAATTGCCACACAGCGAGCGCATCTGCGTGCCCGGCTCGACATCGCAAAGTCTACGCAGCAGCTCTACAACTACCTCGGAGCCACCGTGGATCTCATGAAAGTGCTCGCCCGCGGTTGCGGTCATTCGCATCTCGGCCAGTTCGAGCTGAGCGATCTGACCACGTGGAAACGCGAGATCGCGGACCTGACAGGCATTCACTATGCGGGAGTCGCACCTTCATGATCTGGAAAACCGTCGGAGCCGTTGGGCCGAAAGATCTGGGAGATGCCCGTCTCGCGCTGCACTGGGCGGCGCAATTGGTGAGCGCCCCGGGAACGAGCTTGCTTTCGCCCGAGGGAGACTACGCACACACCAACCTCGGCTGGAATCACGAGTTGGGTCTGTTGACCGGACGGAAGTGTGGCCCCGAAGGATTGCAAAGCGCGCTGATGTTCGAGGGTTTGGAGCTCGCGGTTCTGGACGGCGCGCTCGAGTGCGCTTCGATGCGCCTGACGGGCCAGAGCCTGCAAGGGGCGCTCGGCTGGCTCGGCCGCGAGCTCGGAGCCGAAGCTTCCGCACTGGCCTTGCCGGCTCACGAGATGCCCTCGCATCCCGTCGGGGACGGTAGCGTCTTTTCCGAGGCAGGGTCGAGCGCACGCGCGGAGCTCGCGGCGTGGTTTGCCAACGCGTTCGAGGTGGTTCGAGCCCTCGTCAGGGACGATCCAGCAGCGTCCGCAGTGCGCTGCTGGCCCCATCACTTCGACGTGGCCAGTCTCGTCACGCTCGATTCCGGTCTAGGCGCGGAAGAGGCGAGGAGCATCGGGATCGGATTTTCTCCCGGGGACGGCTCCTACGCCCAGCCCTATTTCTATGTCACCCCCTGGCCGTATCCCGACACCGGCAAGCTTCCACCTCTGCCCGAGGGTGTCCGCTGGCACGTCGCGGGTTGGACCGCGGCCGTACTGACGGCTGAGCAGCTGCTTCGTGTGCCGCGCGCCGAGCAAGAGCGATCGGTGAGCCGTGCGCTCGCTGGAGCTCTTTCGGCCTGCCGGGAGCTTTTCTCGACCTAGTGTCCGGGGAACAGAACGCCCACACCGGCCGCGATCGCGATCACTCGAGGCCAGCCGGGGAGCGCGACCTGATCGTGCTCTAGTGCTCGAGCAACAGGTAGATGAACAGCTCACGCTGCTGGTCGAGACGTATCGAGATCAGCAGTGAACCGGGCCACGATAGATCAGCGCAACGTGACGGAGGTGGTAGCGGTGCCGGAGATGGCTCCGTCGACCGAGCGCGCCACGACGCGCGCCACAAGCGCCTCGCCCGTCGGCAGCGCCGGATCGTCGAGCACCATCACCGGGATATCGAGTCCGGAACGATCGATGATCGGCGTGCCGTCGGCGTGCTCGAGGAAGAAGCGGTATTCTAGCTTCACCTGTTCGTCGGGGTTATCGACCCTCCACATCATCAGGCTGCGTCCCGGCTCGTTCCGGACGACCTCGATCCTGAACTCTGGATCCTCGTAGCGCTTGATGAGCTCCGCAAACGCAACGCCGCTCGCAGGCTGCCCGTTGAACGTGCCGGCCACGCGGCAGCTGCCCTCCCAGAAATCGCCCAGCCAGTTCGCCCAGCCCTCGAACATGTGCGTCACGCTCCCGAGCAGGCTCGGCGGCGGGTCATCGACGATGGGAGTGAGCTGGTCGTGGTAGCGCGGCGTGATGCGCAGCGAGGTGTTCCACTCCGGCGCGTCGAAAGTCCACTCCGCCGCGTAGATGGCGTGCTGATCCGGCGAGCGCCAGAAGCGCGTGCGCTTCCAGCGGTGCGAGCCTATGAGCTTGTCGAAGGTGCTATCGGCGCGGATGAGGCCCGCCCCGCCGTAGGCAGGCAGCCCGGGCGTGCGCCCGTCCGGCTCCCACACGGTGGTGAGCAGGATCTCGTCGCCCGAGTCGAGCTGGATGCTCATCCACTCGTACTGCTCGAGGTTCTTGGTCCGGAAGGGCGTGACGTAGAACGGCCCCCACTGGTGGTCGTACCAGCCGCTGCCGTCGACGGCGATCGTCTCTTCGCCGCCGCCGTTCTTCGGCAGCCTGAGCGTGCCAGCCACGGAGAGCCGAGTGAGCGAGTAGTAGTGGAACGAGCCGCGCTTGCCGAACGGCAGAAAGCCGACGCCGCCTGCTTCGTAGGGGCGCTTCTGGCACTCGAGATCGAGATCGACCGAGAACTTTCCGGCGTCGTCGAGAGCGTGCAGCCGGGACGCGAACGGGATCGGGTCGCCCGCAGCGTCGAGCCGGGTCTTCCACTCGTCGGTGCCACCGCCGTGCTTGAAGGTGAGATCGAGCCGCTCGGCGGAGGGACGAAGCAGGCCCCACGCCGTCCCCGTCCAGCCGCCGAGGTAGCGGTCCTGCGCGTCGAACGCGCGCACCACGAGGAAGCGCAGGTGCTGGGTGAAGTAGGCGGCAAACACGACGAACGTGCGCCCCGTCCCGCCCTGCTCCTTGACGTGGCTGTTCAGATACACCCACTCCATGTCGCCGAGCGCGGGATTGGCAACACCCAGCGGCAGCAGGCGGTGCCAGCCCTCGTCGCGCGGAAACGACAGCGCGGAGCCGGTGCGGTGGTACGGCCAGGTATGGAAGGGGGGCGGCGGCATGCCCGGAGGGTAGATGAGGCCCGCGCGCAGGCAAAGCGTGGCATTATCGGCGCATGGTGGAGCACGGGCGGGCTGGTCGTTACCTGTGGATTCCATTCGGGATCGGGCTCGCGCTCGCGGCCTGCAACCACCCGAGCGAGCCAGCGCCGAGCCCCGGAGCTTCCGCGGCCATGGCGGTTCCGGGGGCGTCCGTCGGTCCCGGCCCCAAGCCCGCCGCGACGTCCTCGTCCCATCCCCCAGGCAACGCCCGGGGCTGCGGCGGCCTCGACTGCCGGCTGTACGATTCGCCAGCGAAGGCGCTGTCCGCGGTGCTGGCGGAGAAGCCTCTCGTGCTGGCGGTCGGCGAGACGCATGCACAGCAGGGAAGCGAAGGCGTCGAGTCCGCCACGAAACGCTTCACCGAACAGCTGCTCCCGGAGTTGAAAGGGCGCGCCAGCGATCTGCTGCTGGAGCTGTGGCTGGGGAACAGCCGCTGCCAGAAGCAGGTCAAGAAGGTCGCGAAGAAGCAGAAGGTGGTCACGAAGCACCAGGCCAAGAGCGACCAGAACGAGTTCATCGCGCTCGGCACCGCCGCCAAGCATCTCGGCATCCAACCGCACGCGCTCAGACCGTCGTGCAAGGAGTACGACAAGATCCTGAAGGCGGGACCAAACGACGTCGAGCAGATGCTCGACATGATCGCGCGGCTCACCGGCAACGATCTCTTGACGCTCGCCAAGCGCAACGAAAAGGACGGCAAGGACGCGAAGCTCGTGATCGCGTACGGCGGCGCCATGCACAACGACCTGTACCCCCGCAAGGGCCTCGAGCAGTGGAGCTTCGGCAAGCGCGTCGACGAGGCCACCGGCGGGCACTACGCGGCGCTCGACCTGATCGTGCCGGAGTTCGTCAAGGACACCAAAGCGTGGCGCTCGCTAGCCTGGTACCCGTACTTCAAGCGCGGCCAGTACCCCGGCAAGACGCGCCTCTACCACCCGGGGAAGGGCTCATGGGTGCTGGTTTTCCCGGCCGGCAACGCCGCGCCCGCGCCAGCCGACGCGGCACGGAAGTGATCCGCGCCCTGCCCCCGGAAGATCGTGCTGGACGCTACCGGAATGAAATCCTACCGACGTCGCGTGGCCTACCCGACGCGTTTCGAAAGCTCCTACGACCTCGCCCGACTGCCCTGGTTCGACGTGGTGGACCGGCGACTGGTGGTGGATCCGGACATCCCCCCGGCTATCGACGTCCACACCCACCTGGCGCTCGCCTACGTCCTCCCGCGACGGCTCGATCTGGGCCGCCAGTGGCCCGAGACCGAACACTACCTGCCGCTCTCGGGCACGCTGGATCTGGACGTGTACGCCAACGTGAATCTCTCGCCGGGCGATCTAGCGAAGATGAAGCGCGATCTGACGCTGGGCTCGGTCACCGCCGGCGGTATGCGCCGCACGCATACCCTTCCGGACCTGGCGCGCGAGATGAAGGAACTGGGCGTTGTCGGCTCCGTGCTGCTCGCTATCGACTACCCGTTCCTGAGCGACAACGCGGACGATTGGCTGAAGGCGGCGAAGGGACGCGAGGACTTCATCGTGTTCGGCTCGGTCCATCCCTACAAGCCGAACATGGAAAGGGAGCTGGATCGCCAGGTCGCCCTCGGCGCCAGAGGCATCAAGGTACACCCGGCGGTGCAGACGGTGCTGCCCAGCAACCACCGAGCCATGAAGCTGTACCGCGCCTGCGGCCGCCGCGGCCTTCCCGTGCTGTTCCACTGCGGGCCCGTCGCGATCGAGCCGCCGCTGGGCCGCTGGCTGTCGCAGGTGCGGCACTACGAAAAGCCGCTTCGGGAGATACCGGAGACCACTTTCGTCCTCGGGCACTCGGGCGCGCTCCAGCTGGAGGCCGGCATCGAGCTCGCGCGCCGCTACCACAACGTCTACGTGGAGATCGCCAGTCAGTCGCTTACGGGCGTGCGCAGGATCCTCGATCGCGTGGACCCGTCGCGCATCCTGTTCGGCAGCGACTGGCCCTTCTATCACCAGAGCATGCCGCTGGCGAAGCTGCTGATCGCCACCGAAGGCGCACCGGAGCTCCGCGACAGGATCCTGTACCAGAACGCCGCGCAGCTTCTGGGGCTGAGCCCCGAAGCCCTGCTGGCGCGCAGGGAGTGACACGTTACGGCATAGTCTGCGAGCTATGCTGGAAAAGCTCTCGAGCGGGCTCTCGGGATGCGTGTCCGAGGGATCCCCTCGAGTTTCGCATGCACCGTGGCGCGTAGGTGCTCGATCTGCACGTAGAAGCGGCTGAGCGCATCTCGGGCGCGTCGAGCGCGTCCCGGAAATCTGGCGCACCGTCGGGAATCCATGGCCGTGGGGACGCGTTGCGGGGGCCATGAATGTGGGACGCTGGCTCGCTGCCCGACGGCGGCCCTCAGGAGCCGATGCCCACGCTCTGCCAGCGCTGGCACGCACGCCGATGCCGCTCGCGCTGGCACTCCCGCCGGCTGCAGACACGCTGGCGATCACCCGCTCGAAGGCGGAGACGGAAGCATCGACGACAGCTGCGACACGGGCGTGAGCGGACCACGCACCCTCTTTCCCTCCTTCCAGGCCTACCGGCGAACGGTCAGCTCCGCTAGGGGTGGACCGGCACGTCGGGCACGCGCGGCCCTGAGCTCAGTTCACGGGTCGCGCGAGGGCGGCCTTCCAGGTGGCCAGGGCCGCTCGCTCGCTGCCGTTCTCGTCGTATAAGCCCGTGTCTCGCCACACGCTGCCGCTGTCTTGCACAGGACCGGGCGGCAGCGTGGCCCACAGCGCGTCGTAGTCACGCACCAGGTAGTTCACCACGAAGGGCATGGGCTGGCTCTCCGCGGCGGCCAACATGTCGCTGATGAACGCGTCTTGCTTTGCCTCCGTCCCGTCGAAGGTCAGGCCGTAGTTCGGGATCGAGAAGGCTTGGGCCGGGTAGCCGCTCTCGCTGATGACCACGGGCTTGCCGCCCGCGAGGGTGGCGAGATCGCTCCAGGTGGAGGCGGGGTACGGATCCGTCATGTACTTGGACATGAACGGATAGAAGGAAATGCCCAGGTAGTCCGAGTAAGGCAGCACGTCGGCGAGGGCCGCCATCTGCTCGCCGTGATCCGCGCCGGTCCAGCCGTCCAGGAGATTGACGCCGGTCATGGTCACGAAGATCGGGAGCGTCGGATTCTACGCCTTGAGCGCCGTGTACGTCGCCTTGTGCAGATCCACGTAGGCGCTCCACGCGGCGGGGTTGTTCTTGCGCAGCAGGTTCACCTCGATGCCGATGGCGAGATAGTCCGGATGAAAGAAGGCGATCGCGGCGCGGCAGGTCTGGAGATACGCGCTCTTCACGTCCGCCGAGTCGAAGCTGGCGGTGGCCCAGCTCCCCGGCAAGGGCATGTGCTCCGCGCTGCCCCAGTAGTCGGCGAGCTTCGCGCGGCCGTCGTCCAGCGGGGTGAGCGCCAGGTACAGCTTCTGGCTGGGCGTCACCGCGGACTTCATCTTGGTCCACTTGGCGGCGATGGAGCTGCCCATCTGCTCCACGGGCTTGTGCTCCAGCGCTTCCACCCAGGGCACCCCCTCGGTGGTGTGGATGGTGAACAGGTCCGTGTCCTCGGCGATCTTCCCGTACACGTAGTCCACCGCGGATTGTGTGGTGTCGTAGGGAAACGTGGTGAGGCCCAAGCGGTAAGGGCGCGGCGTTCCCGCGTCATCCCCGGCGCTGCCGCCGGAGCCGCTTGCGCCCCCAACTCCCGAGCCGCCGGCGCCACCGCCGGAGCCGCTCGCGCCCCCGACTCCCGAGTCGCCGGCGCCACCGCCGGAACCGGGGCCGTCGTCCGAGGAGCTGCAGGCGGGAAGCAGAGCGAGGACCAGGAGCAGAGCGAGGCGACGCACCCCCCAAAGGTACACAAAACGACGAAGCGCGTCGACAGCAGGGCTCCCGACGCGCTCGTCCTTCATGCGCGTGTCACGGCTCGATGAGCTTCATCGTGTTGCTGGGCATTGCAGTGGCCTCCGCATGCAGGTCTGACACTGGCTTGCGAGGGGCATCGTGCCGCACAGGCCGCTCTGGGTGAGGGTATCACGCCGCATGGCTTCGCGGGGCTACAAACGCGCGGCGCACAAGCGTAGACTCTGCGCCATGTCGATCAATACCGTCTACGTCATCGACGCCATCCGCACGCCAATCGGGAAGTTCCGCGGTGCGCTCGCCAAGGTGCGCACCGACGACCTGGCCGCGCTGACGGTGTCGACTCTGGTGAAGCGCCAGGCCGCGCTCTCCGAACGCATCGATCAGGTGATCTTCGGATCCACCAACCAGGCCGGCGAGGACAACCGCAACCTGGCGCGCATGGCGCTCTTGCTCGCGGGGCTGCCCTACGAGGTGCCCGCCGTCACCGTGAACCGCCTGTGCGGCTCCGGGCTCGAGTCGATCAACGACGCCGCGCGCATGATCGCTCTGGGCGAATCCGAGGTCGCCATCGCCGGCGGCGTCGAGAGCATGACGCGCGCGCCCTATTCCATGCCCAAGCCGGAAGAGCCATTCGCCCGTGGAGCACCGAAAATCTACGACACCACGCTCGGCTGGCGCTATCCGAACCCGAAGATGGCCGAGCGATTCGACCTCATCGGCATGGGCGAGACCGCCGAGAACGTCGCGACGAAGTGGGGCATCAACCGCGAGGAGCAGGACCGCTTCGCGCTCGGGTCGCAGCAGAAGGCCGCCGCGGCGTGGGAGCAGAAGGCATTCGCCGACGAGATCGTGCCGGTGGAAGTGCCGCAGCGCAAAGGCCCGGCAGTCATCGTCGATCGCGACGAGTCGATCCGACCCGACACCAGCATGGAGAAGCTCGCCAAGCTGAAGCCCGCCTTCCGCGAGGGCGGGTCGGTCACGGCCGGCAACTCCTCGCCGCTCAACGACGGCGCCGCCGCGGTAATGCTGGCCAGCGAGAGCGTGGTCAAGGAGCTCGGCGTCCAGCCCGCACTGCGCTGGGTCGCCTCCGCCACGGCCGGTGTGGACCCGAGCTACATGGGCGAAGGGCCGATCCCGGCGACGAAGAAGGCGCTGGCCCGCGCCGGGCTGCGCTCGCCGAACCTCGACGTGATCGAGCTGAACGAGGCGTTCGCGTCGCAGAGCCTCGCCTGCATCCGGGGCCTGGATCTGGATCCGGCGCGCGTCAACGTGCGAGGCGGCGCGCTGGCGCTTGGTCACCCGATCGGCGCCTCGGGCGCGCGCATCGTCGCGACCCTGCTCGGCGCGATGAAGGCCGACGACAAGGCGCGCGTGGGGCTCGCTTCGCTGTGCATCGGCGTCGGTCAGGGCATTGCCACTCTGTTCGAGAAGGTCTGATCGGGAAGATGGGCAATCTGCCGAGCTGGTTGCAGGAGGTGATCTCGCCTCGCCCGGACGATTCGTCCGACCTGCGCTGGGCGGTAGAGACAGTCTCGGCCATGTGGGCTCGCGGTGATGGGCGCAAGACCCTGCTCGGGCTCCGACAGGCTGCCGAGACGGCCCGCGGCGACGGGCTGGACGCGCGCGCCGACGGACTTGCGCAGGCCGCGGTGGAGTTCGAGCGGCTCGGGCTCGCGGAAGGCACGGCCTCCGGCGAGGTGTCCATCGCAGGTGCGGCTCCGTCGGGGGCCGGCCCCGCACCCGCGCATGCTCCCGCACCCGCGGATGCTCCCGCCCCTGCGCCACCTCCAGCCGCCCCCACTCCCACGCCGTCTCCGGCAGCACCGAGCCCCAGACGCAAGCTGGCTCCTACGGCGCCCTATGACCTGCCGCAGACGCTACTGGAAGCGCCGGCCTCGGATCTGATCGAGGCGATCCGGCGCGTGGACGACACCGAGCCGGATCATCAGGGCCCCAGGGCCGAGTCGTCGTCGCGGCCTTCCCGCCCGATGCCCCCGGCGGTACGGCGCGAGCCGCTCGAACCGACCGTGGTGATGGAGGAGGATCACGAGCTCGTGAGCTCCACCGCGCCGCATGCCCCGGATCCACCCCCGGCGCCTCGCTCCAGCAACGGCCCGAGAACGCTGGAGAGCATCCCCGACCCGCTGGAGCCGATGCGCGCCGTCCGCGTCGCGGTGCGCCTGGGCCAGGGCAAGGAGCTGTCCGTGCGCCTGCTCGACGACGGCGAGGTCGCGCCCGAAGGCTCACAGGAAGCGCTGCTGCTGGCAATCCGCCGCACCCCGCACGACTGATCCCGGGCCCAATCGGGCGGGAAATACTGCAGCCGCGACGTCGCTCTGGAATATCTCCCCCGGCGTGGTGTTGACAGCAGGGCTGCGGGGCGCCACGCCGCTGTGTACACTCCGCGCCGGCCTCGCCGAGGCCGCGGAGATGGGAGCGCATGAAGGCCAAGCGAACGCAGCTGAACCGCCAGGAATGGCGAGCAGTCGGCGCACTGAGCGGCGTATTTTTCCTGCGTATGCTCGGGATCTTCCTCGTGCTGCCGGTGCTGAGCCCGTACGCGAGCCACATGAAGGGAGCGAGCCCGCTGCTGGTCGGGCTGGCCTTCGGAGCGTTTCCGCTCCTGCAGACCGCCTTCCAGGTGCCGTTCGGCTGGATGAGCGACCGCTTCGGTCGCAAGCCGATAATTGCCGTGGCGCTGTTCATGTTCACTGCGGGCAGCCTGTGGGCGTCCTTCGCGCACTCGATCCTGGAGCTCATCGGCGCCATGGCCCTGCAGGGCTCCGGAGCCGTCGCCGCCGTGATCCTGGCACTGGTGGCCGATCTGACGCGGCCGGAAGTCCGGACCCGCGCCATGGCCGTCATCGGCAGCAGCATCGGGCTCGCCTTCGGCGTGGGCTTCGTGTGCGGTCCGCTTCTGGCCGGCCACTTCGGCGTCGCGTCGATCTTCGAGATCATGGCGGCCCTCACGCCGATCGCGATGCTGGTCGTGCTGTTCGTCGTGCCGACCCCCGAAAAGCACGAGCACCACGACGAAGCGGAGGTCTCCGCCGGCGGGTTCAAGGCCGTGCTGACGAACCCCGATCTGCTCAGGATGAACACGGGGATCTTCGTGCTCAACGGCACGCTGCGCGGACTGTTCCTGGCGGCGCCGTTTCTCCTGTCCACGCTGGTGCAGAAGCAGCACGAGTGGCTGGTCTACCTCGGCGCTCTTCTGGTCAGCGGCGTCGTGATGGTGCCTGCGATCATCTTCGCCGAACGAGACGGCTACATGAAGGAGGCGCTGTACTTCTCCCTCCTGTCTCTGGGCCTGGGGCTCTTGCTGTTCACGAGCGGCGGCCGCAGCCTGACCTGGTTTTCCGTGGCGATCGGCCTGTACTTCATCGGCTTCAGCCTGCTCGAAGCGATCATGCCGTCGCTGGAGACGCGGCTCGCCCCCGCCGAGAACCGCGGCACCGCCGTGGGCCTGTTCAACATGAGCCAGTACCTCGGCTCGTTCGGCGGAGCCCTGCTCGGCGGAGCGTTCCTGCGGCGCGGCAGCGCCGGTATTTCGCTGGGCCAGAGCTACTGGGTGCTGTTCGTGATCCTGGCGTGCAGCGTCGCTGTCTGGGCCTTCATCGCGAGAAAGCTCCCGATGCCCACGCGGCAACAACATGCAGCGGCCGCCGACGCTCCTGTTGCTGATGGGGAGGCGTAGGGTGCGTTGCCTTCGCGGGGCGAGCCGATCGTAGCGTCGCGGCTGCGTACGGGAAGACGTGAGAGATACCGACCCGCTCGGGGCCGAGCCGCCAGAGCGCGCATCGACTCCGCCGGTCCGCGCGGAGCTGTGCTAGACCCGGTGCCCGAACGATCTACCGGTCACCCGAACCAGCGAGGAGCTCCATGGCTGAACCGAACTTTCCCCCGATCGAGGTAGCGGGCAGCGGGGCGCTGTATGCGCGGCTGCATACCACGCAGGGCAACATCATCATCGAGCTGGAAGAGCAGCGCGCGCCGAAGACGGTCGCGAACTTCGTCGGGCTCGCCAGCGGGAACATCGACTGGAAGGATCCGAAGACCGACCAGAGCATGAAGGGCACGCCCATGTACGACGGCGTGCGCTTCCACCGTGTCATCCCCAACTTCATGGTGCAGGTGGGCGACCCGCTGAGCCGCCACCAGGACATGCGCGGGCGCTGGGGCACCGGCAACCCGGGCTACCGCTTCGGCGACGAGTTCCACCCGGAGCTCAAGCACGACCGTCCCGGCATCCTGTCGATGGCGAACTCGGGTCCGGGCACCAACGGCGCGCAGTTCTTCATCACCGAGGGGCCGACGCCGCATCTCGACAACAAGCACACCGTCTTCGGTCACGTCGTGGCCGGCCAGGACGTGGTCGCGAAGGTCGCGCGCGTCGCGACCGGTTCGCGCGACATGCCGCAAGAGGACCAGGTGCTGGAGAAGGTCGAGCTGTTCCGCAGCGACACGCCGCCGACGGCCTGATCGAGAAGCCGGGAGCCCCGCGCGGCGGAGAGCTGCGCGGGGCTACTCCGTGCAGATCGCCTATCGCCAGCAGCCGTGCAGGCGCCGGGTAGCGGCAGGGCCAGCGCAACGAGCGCGCGCGTCATCTCAGGGCTCGAAGTCCTCGACCGGAGCCTCCTTCGGCGGGGGTTTCTCGAGCGGCGCGCGGCGCACGGCGTGGTGCGCCGGCGCATGGTGCGCGGGCTTCTTCTTCGTCTCGACCAGCTTGGTCTTCTCCTGCGTGTCGTCCCCGACGCCCGGCACTCCTTGTGCGGTGAGCTTCGCGGAGAAGCGGGGCGGCGTGTCGCTCTTGCATCCAGGCACGAAGCCGTCGGCCGAGAAGCGCACGTCGGTATCGCCCGTCTGCCTCGTCCCCTTCTTGTCGGTGATCGTGATCTGGACGCGCAGCCTGCGCACGCCGCCGCGCGACGGCGAGCAGTACGAGAGGAGGTAGTTGCCGGACTCGAGCGATTTGACCTGCTGGGCCGCCTTGGCGAAAGCGTTGTCGAGGCTGACCTGTCCCCCGACGCGGAAGGTGCCTTCCCGGCCGATGTGGTTCAGCGAGACCTTCTTGTCAGCGCCCTGGCCGATGGCGACGACCGGGTAGGGCGAGTTGTCGAGCTCGCTGTCGAGATCCGGGTAGGTGCGGCGCCCTGCCAGATCCGGACCGCTCGTGAACACCACGAGCGTTCCGACGTGCACCGGCCGGTCGTCGCCGCCGAGGGAGCTGTCGAGCTTGGAGAGGCCCTCGGCCACGGCGCCGTAGAGGTTGCGCGACTGGTCCGTCACCTTCATCTGCTCGAGCTTGTCGAGGCTCGGGGGGCTGTCGGCACTCTTCGAGCTGTCGGCACTCTTCGAGCTGTCGGCACTCTTCGAGCTGTCAGCGCTCTGCGAGCTGTCGGCACTCTTCGAGCTGTCGGCACTCTTCGAGCTGTCAGCGCTGTCTTCCTTCTTGAAATCCGCCACCGGGTGCAGGTCGGCTGCACCGTCGAATGCGAACACGCTGACCGACTGGTCCTTCTGCACCTCCGCGACGAACTTCGCCGCGGCATCGGCCAGCGCCTTGCGACCGGCGCTGTCTCCGGTGATGTCCACCAGCAGGATCACGCGGTGTTCAGCGACGGAGTCGGCCGGCAACAGCGTGAGCCCGATCTTCGTCGAATCGAGCAGCTGGTTGTCCTCGTACACCTTGAAGTTGTCGGCCGTGAGATCGGTGAGCGGTTTTCCCAGGGCGGACACGGCCAGGTACACGGCCACGTTGCTCGGCTTCTGCACGGAGGTGGCGACCGGCTTGACGTGGACGTAGCCCCCGCACGCAGCGAATGCCGGCACGAGTAGCGCTGTGAGGACCCAGCGGCGACAGGCCCGGGCCAGGAACGGACGAGGACGGATCATTGAACCGGTTTCCAGTCTGCCATCCGCCGTGCCGCCGTGGAACGGGTTTTCCGCTCTGGAGCCAGCCTCAGGAAACCGCCGCCATCAGCTGGACTTCCACGACCGGGAAACCGACCAGGTCGTGGACGGCGCGGCGGGCGGCGCGCCGGAGCTCGTCTTCCAGGTCCAGCCCCTGCCAGCCCCTCACCCGGTCCAGCGTGCGGATGACCTCGCTCGCTATCGCCGCCAGCGCGGCCGGGTCGTCATCCACTCCGGGCACGCCGCGGGCACGGACGCTGGGTCCGGCGACCAGGGAAAGCGCGTCGTCCAGCGCGAGCGCGACGTTCACCGCGCCGGTCCGCGCGAGCTCCGCGCGACGGCGGAAGGCCTCGTCCGTGAGCCTGGCGCCGCCATGGGCGACCGCGACGCGGCCGTGTGACACTGGCTCTTCCACGTGGAGCCGAGCCTCCGAGAGCAGCACGGGAGTGCCGTTCTCGATCACCGCCACCTGCTTCACGCCGAGCGAGCGGGCAAGCTCCGCGTGGCGCGTCAGGTGATGTAGCGTGCCGTGAACCGGTACGAACGCGCGCGGGCGGACCAGCTCGAGCATGCGCTGCTGCTCCGATCGCCCGCCGTGGCCGCTTGTGTGCACCCCTGGGTCCGAGACGCGGCTGTGCACACTGGCACCCAGGCGGATCAGATCACTCATCATGTCGAAGACGGCGCGGTCGTTGCCGGGGATGATGCGACTCGACATCACCACGGTGTCGCCCGCTTCCACGGACATGTGCTGGTGGGCACCCTGGGCGAGACGGGCCATGGCCGAGTTCGGTTCGCCCTGCGATCCCCCGGCGAGCACCAGCAGCTGTTCCCGCGGGACGCTGCGTGCCTGCTCGGGGGCCACGCGCAGATCGCTCGGCCAGGCAAGACGGCCAATGGCGGTGGCGACCTCGACCTGTGTGTTCAGGCTGCGGCCGAGCAGACAGAGCTTCCGCCCGCTCCGCTGCGCAATCCCACCGAGCATCATCAGCCGCTGGATGTTACTGGCGAACATCACGATGAACACGCAGTGTTCCGCCCGCTCTACCAGCGCTTCCAGCGCTTCGGCCACGCCCTTTTCCGAGCCCGCGCGCTCCGGCACATCGATGCCCGTGCTGTCGCTGAGCAGGAGATCGACGCCCGCGTCGCCGATGGCCCGCAGGCGCGCTTCATCCGTAGGCTCGCCGTCGGGGGGATCGGGATCGAAGTTGAAGTCGCCGCTGTGAACGATGGTGCCGGCCGCCGTGGAGATCCGGAGCGCGCTCGCTTCGACGATCGAGTGCGCAACTCGCACCGGTTCGACTTCGAATGGGCCTACCTGGTAGCGCTCCCCCGCAACTGCCACGTGGAAGGGGACCTCGCCAGGGCGGAAGTCGTGTTCCGCGAGTCGGCGTCGCACGAGTCCAAGCGCATGCGGTGGCCCCCACACCGGCACGTCGAGCCGGGGGAGCAGATACGGCAGCCCGCCGATGTGATCCTCGTGACCGTGCGTGAGGAACACTCCCCTCACCTGTTCCGCCCGTGCGACTAGCCAGCTGAAGTCCGGATGGATCACGTCGATGCCGAGATCCACGTGCGGGAAGGCCATGCCGCAGTCGACCACCAGGATTCCGTCGGCCTGCTCCAGGGCGAAGCAGTTCATACCGATCTCGCCCAGCCCGCCGAGCGGGACGAGGCGCACAGTGTCTGGACCGGGGAGTGGGGGCACCGGTCCAACAGCGTAGACAACCGCTGGCGTTTCGGCCACACCCACGCGGAATCCTGCGCGCCCGGGCAGCTTCCGAACGGCAGATTGCCGGACCGGGGCTGGTGGTAGACTGGAGCGATGAGACGGCTTGCATGGCGTGGCGGAGCGTGTCAGGCGGCGCTTTTCGCTGCCTGCTCGGCATCCAGCCCGAGCTCCCGACCGGGAGCCAGCGGCGGCTCGGGAGGCACGGGTGGAGCCGGCAACGCGGCGGGCAGCGGCGGACAACCGCCCATCGATGGTTCCACGCTGGACGTGAACAACGGCGGCGCTGGCGTGGGTCCGGCGCTAGGCGAGGTCTACGGCCACAGCGACAAGACGCTGTACAGGCTGGAGCCGTACTCGAAGACGATCAGCATCGTCGGCAACTTCGACTGCCTGGACAGCTCGCCGAGATCGACCTCACGACGGGCAAGGGCACGGCCATCCCGCTCCAGAACATCCCCGCGGGGCTGTCCTTCTGGGGTGCAGGCGTGACCACCGAGGCGCCGATCGAGCCACCGCAGTAGCGCGGGGGCTGGCGTAGCCGTCCGCCCGGAACTAGGTTGCCGGGCACGATGTCCGGCACCAGGAAGGTGACACCCGAAGAAGCCGCCGAGTTGCTCGAGGCGGGCTACGTCTACGTCGACGTGCGCAGCGAACCCGAGTTCGAGCAGGGACACCCTCCCGGGGCGTTCAACGTGCCACTGATGCATCTCGGCCCCGGCGGCATGACGCCGAACAGCGAGTTCATGCAGGTGGTGGAGAGCGCCTTCGGAAAGAACGAGAAGCTCGTCGTCGGCTGTCGCTCCGGCGGCCGTTCGCGCCGCGCCGTGGAGCTGATGGCCGCGGCTGGGTATGCCGATCTCGCCGATCTGACCGCGGGCTGGGAGGGCTCGCGCGATCCCTTCGGGCGCGTCGTTCCGGGCTGGAGCAGGAAGGCGCTACCCGTGGAAGCAGGCAAGCCGCCCGGTCAGGCCTACAGCGACGTGAAATCGCGAAAGCCGGGCTGAAGCGATCCCGCGCACAGCGACCACTGAACGACCGCGACGTCCACACGCATTGGGTTATGCTCGGGCATGCCGACGCGGCACAGGTTCGCGCTCGCGCTCGTCTTGCTCGCGGCGCTCGCCTGCGTGCTCACGGCGTGCCGGCGCCCGCACGCGACCAGTCTGCTCGCCGGAAAGCAGCCGGCCGAGGCGCGTCAGGTCGAGCGCGCACAGACGCTCACCGACGGCAGCGCGACGCCCGAGGGCGCGAGCTGGAACACGAGTCGAACGGCCGTGCTCGAGCAGGAGGGAGCCCTGGTCGTATACGACCTCGGCGCCGTGCGGCAGATCCGCGCGGCCTGGCTCCAGGGCGACAACAACGACAGCTACATCCTATCGGTCTCCGAGGACGGCCGGACGTACCGGCCGCTGTGGACTGCCCGGCCCGTGCAGAGCGGCGGAAACCGGGCGCGCTGGAGCGAGAATCTCCACGGCAGCGGGCGCTATCTGCGGCTGACAGCCCGGGGCGGGGACGCTCACTACTCCGTGTCCGAGCTCCAGGTGTTCTCGGCTGTTCCCGCGACCTTCCCGCCCGACGTCCCCCGGAGCTATTCGACCCAGGTGCGCACGGACATCATCCTGTTCGGGCTCGCGCTGATGCTCCTCGTCCTCTTGTCGATCCGCCGCGCCAACCCGCGCTGGATCGCGTTGTACGCACTCATGCCGCTCGTAGCCGGCTGGAGTCTCGTGCGCGTGCTGCTCCACAGCTGGCCCGCCGAACCGCGTAGCGTTTCACTGGTCCGCGGCACGATCGCGGCAGTGGCAGCCCTGGTCGTCGCCTGGGAAGTGTTCGCGCCGAAGCGCCTCGCGCCCAACCGGCGCGTCGTCGCCGGAACGCTCGTCGTGTGCGCACTTGGCAGCATCCTGGCGTTCTACAATCTCGGTCGTCCGCAGTTCTGGAACAACCAGCTCCAGACCTGGAGCTTCGTCCACGTGCTGGATCTCCGCCAGTACTACGCCACGGCGAAGTACTACCCCGAAGTCGGCTACTTCAACCTCTTCGACGCGGACGTGGCCGCGTACTCCGAGGACTCGGGCATCCCGCTCGACAAGCTCGACCAGCAGCCCATGCGCAATCTGCACACGGGCCGCATGAGCACGGTCGGGGCCATGCGCGGAGAAATCCAGGCCGCCAAGAGCAGATTTTCGCCCGAGCGCTGGACCGAGTACAAGCACGACGAACGCTACTTCCGCGCCGTGATGGGCGACAAGCGCTGGCTCCACTACATGGTGGACCTGGGCGGCAACGCCACACCGGTGTGGATCTCTGTTGCGTATGTCCTGTTCAACGCTTTTCCAGCGAGCCAGTCCGCGTTGCTCGGCATGGCACTGCTCGACCCGCTGATCTTGTTGCTGATGTTCGCCGCCATCTGGCGCGTCTTCGGCTGGCGCACAATGCTGGTGTGCGTGACCGTGTTCGGCACAACCGATTTCGTCATGTACGGCAGCAACTGGGCCGGTGCGATCCTGCGCCACGACTGGCTCGTCTACCTGGGGCTCGGCGCCTGTGCGCTGAAACGGAAACGCTGGCTTGCCGGAGGCGTGCTGTTCGGGCTAGCCACGTCGATCCGCGCGTTTCCCGCATTCGCTGTCGTCGGAGCGAGCGTTCCGGCGCTGTGGTGGATCGGGGAGCGCTGGTGGGCCGAACGCCGCTTGCCGCGACTGCGAGAGATCTACGCCGCCCAGAAGCCGACGTTCACGGTCGGCTTTGCCGCGATCGGAACGCTGCTTGTACTGGTCGGGGTGACGTCGATATTCCTGGGGCCCGACAGCTGGAGTGCGTGGTTCAACAAGATCGCGCAGCTCGACGCCGAGTCGCACGTGAACCCGGTGGGTCTCCGCACCGTCCTGGTCGGCTCTACGGGAAACGCCGGCGAGCTTCTGCGACTACGCGCACCGCTGGTAGCGGCTGCCGTGCTTGGCTACGTCGGCCTGCTTGCCCTCGCTTACCGCAAAAAGCGCCGCGAGCAGGCCGCCATGCTCGGGCTTCTGCTGCTCCCCATCTTGATGTACGCGGCCAACTACTACGAGCACCTGATCTGCCTGCTCCCGCTGCTCGTGGTCGACCGCACGCACCTGGAGGACGGCGAGACTCCCGCCGAGCGCCCTGTCGACGCTACGGATGCGTGGGTGTGGATGAGTCTGCTCCTGATGTGCGCAGCGGAGTACTTCACGACGCTGGTGCACGACCTGAGGCTGCACTTCTATCTGGGCAGCGTGCTGCTCATGGCCACGATCGGCGTGATTGTCCTGGCTATTGTGCGTCGCGACGGCGCGGATCTGCTGGCGACGCCTGCCGAGCCGCCTTGACCCGATCGTAGTCGTCGGCGGCCTTCTCGACCATACGGTAGTCGCGCGCCGCCTTCTCCGCTTCGGAAACCAGCGTCGCCGTGAACAGCGTCAGACCCCAGATGCCGTTGTCGCGCCGGCGGAAGGGGTAGCGCGTCCCGCGCGCTGTCTCGACGGTAGCCCGCTGTCCGTTGATCTCGACCTTTTTCACGCCCGACATGTCGCGCCTGAGTCGCCCGAGCCAGCCGCGCTGGCGCGCCTGCAGCGCGAAGATCGCCGCGCCGTCAGCGGCCCCGGCCTCGGCCTTGTACTCGCCGGCCAGACGCGTGCGCTCCGGTTCCGGATAGGAGACAAGAACGCGCTCGCGAGCCTTCTTCCGGTAGTTCCGGATGGTGAAGCAGGCATGCTGCGCCGCGGTCTCGATGTAGGCGAAGAACGCCTCGGGCCGACCGCGGTTCACCGCGCTCATCACCCGGAGATACGCCCCCGCGGGCGTGCGGTCGCTCGGATACGTGATCCACGACCACGCGAACCACAGGACCGGCAACGCCGCGGCCCCGCCGGCGACGTAGACGATGGCGCGACGACGTTCCACCGCGGGCGCTCTACCGCAGCGCCCGATCCACGGCAACCGGCCTCACTCGATACCGTGGCCAGCGCGGAGCTCTCGTAGGCACGGAAATCGTCCGGATTGCCGCTTCCAATGAGATCGAACAGCACGCCGCCCAGCCCGGCCGCGACAAACCGCTCCAGCACGTCCGGCTGGCTGTCGTGCTTCGACGCCGCCGCCGCTGCGCCAGCAAGCAGCAGGCACGCCGCCCACGCCGAGAGCCCCGCGAACCGCAGCACGTCTCCAGTGTACCAGCGACTTGCCACGGCGTGGCCGGAAGGCTAATCGACGGGGGATGTGGCGTGACTCGCGCATTGCCGTCGTCGTGCCTGCGTACTGCGAAGCACGGCTGATCGGCCAGACCCTGGGCTCTATGCCCGGCTTGGTGGACGCGATCTACGCCGTGGATGACGGCAGCCCCGACGACACCGCGTCGGCCATCCGGGCCTGCGAAGACCCGCGCGTGCAGCTGCTCGAGCACGACGAAAACCGCGGCGTCGGCGCGAGCATCGTCACCGGCTACCGGGCTGCACTCGCCGGGCGCGCCGACGCGATGGTGGTGATGGCCGGCGACAACCAGATGCACCCGGATGATCTCGAGTCACTGCTCGAGCCGGTGGTGACGGGAAACGCCGACTACGCCAAGGGCAACCGCTTCCTGCACGCCGAGCGCAGCCGCATGCCGCTGGCTCGCAGGTGGGGCGGGCGCGCGCTGAGCGCGGCCACGCGGCTCGGGACAGGTCTTGCCATCGACGACAGCCAATGCGGCTACACGGCGCTGTCCGCGGCTGCCGCGCGCGTGCTGCCACTCGACGAGCTGTGGCCGCGCTTCGGCTACCCGAACGACCTGCTCGGAATGCTGGCAGCACGCGGACTTCGCATCGTGGACGTTCCTGTCCGCCCGGTGTACGCGGACGAACAGAGCGGCATCCACGCCTGGCACGTCGCGATCATTGCCGGCATCATCGCGCGCCGCTGGTGGCGCGAGCGCGCCGCGCGCGTGGCCGCCGGCGCCGTGGCGGAAACGAGCCCGTAACGCGTCAGCGTCAGCTCCAGCAGACAGCCCTTCGCGGTGACGAGCGAGACGCCCTTCACTCTGCTGGGCCTGGCATCACTGTGCGATGGCGCGCTCGACGATCGCCGACGCCCAGCGCAGCGCGTGGTCGAGGTCGAAGCAGGCGTCGAGCTCCGCCGCCGAGAGCAGCCCGCCTACGTCGGGATCGGCGCCGAGCAGCTCGCGGAAGCCTCCCTCGCCGTGGAAAGCCTTCATGGCGTTCTTCTGTACCCTCTCGTAGGCCTGCTGACGGCCGAGGCCCTTTCCTACCAGTGCCAGCATCACGCCCTCGCTGAAGAAGAGCCCTCCGCTCTGCTCCAGGTTTTCCTTCATCCGCTCCGGGTAGGCGACCAGGCCTTCCACGAGGCCGGTCGCCCGCTCCAGCATGAAGCCGAGGCTGGTCGTCGCATCGGGCGCGATCATGCGCTCGACCGACGAGTGCGAGATGTCGCGCTCGTGCCAGAGCGACACGTCCTCCAACGCGGGCGTCACCGCCGCGCGCACCACGCGCGCAAGCCCGCACAGATTCTCGCTCAGCACGGGGTTTCGCTTGTGCGGCATGGCGCTGGAGCCCTTCTGCCCCTTTCCGAAGCGCTCCTCGGCCTCTCCGACCTCGGTGCGCTGCCAGTGCCGGATATTCGTCGCCAGCCGCTCGATCGCGGCGGCCATCAGGGCCATCGCGCTGAACAGCGCCGCGTGGCGGTCGCGCGCGACCACCTGCGTGGCGACGGTCTCCGGCGAGAGCCCCAGGCTCTCGAGCGCCTGCTTCTCGATCTCCGGCGTCAGGTGGGCGTAGGTGCCGACCGCTCCGGCGATCTTGCCGACGGCGATCTCCGAGCGCGCCGCGGCGAGGCGCGCGCGCCCTCGCTTCACTTCTGCAAGGTGCCCGGCAAGCACTACGCCGAACGTGACCGGCTCGGCATGGATGCCGTGCGAGCGACCGATCATCGGCGTCTTTTCATGCTCGCGCGCGCGCGTTTCCAGCGCTGCGATCAGGCGGTCGCTCCGCTCCAGCAGGAGGTCCGTCGCCCGCACCAGCAGCACCGCCAGACTGGTGTCGAGCACGTCGCTCGATGTCATGCCGCGGTGCAGCCAACGCGCCGGTTCGCCCGCCCTTTCTTCCACGTGGGTCAAGAACGCGATCACGTCGTGACGCGTGGTCTTCTCTATGGCCTCGATGGCGGCCGCGTCGGGGCTGAGGCCGAGAGCGCGGATAGCCCCCGCCGTGCCCGCCGGCACCAGACCGGCCGCTTCCATCGCTTCACAAGCTGCGAGCTCGACCTCCAGCCACACCGCGTAGCGGTTCTTGTCTGACCACAGCTCGGCAAACTCCTTCGGCGTGTAACGCGGGATCATGACGCGCCACGCCTACCCCAAACGCGCCCGGGCGACCAGAGTGCGCAGGTCGAGCCCCCGGCGCTCGCGGCCTCAGTGGGCCATGCGGACGCTCTTGCCGACCGCTGGCGGTGCTCCAGCAGCCGCCCGATACAGCTCGGGCGGGACCTCGACGCCGGTGTCGAACCGGCACTTCATCACCCGGTACTCGATGCGTCCGTTGCTGGCGCCGGGCGCCGTGCTGAACAGCCAGGCGTGATCCAGATCGTCGATCGGCAGGATCGCGCGCTCGCCGTGCACTTCACCGCCCTCGAGCTTCACGGCGTCGGCGTCGTAGGCCGCGACGCACGGGGACGACGGCGTGCCATACATCACCGCGAAGCGCGTCAAGAGCGCGCGCAGCGGCTCGCTCGCGTCCGGGACAATGACCGGGTGGCGCGTTCCGACAACGCTCCGCTGGATCGAGCGCGCCGTACTGGTGCGCTGCGTCGTGCTGCAGCGCGAGGGCCGGTCGGGCAGATCCTGTTGCATCGGCAGAGCGACGGGCGAGTCGAGCACGGCGCCGCTGTCACGGAACAGGAACAACTGGCTCCCATGCTGCCCGCCGTGACGATCCTCGAGCGTGACCACCAGTCCGGCACGGCCGCCGAGATAGGTGAGACCGATGTCCTGGTCGAGGCCGAAAGCCGCCGGCTCGACCAGCGACGTGGTCATGGCGTCGAACTGGTAGCCGCCAGCCGAGTGGAGAGCGCGGGTCAAGGCGACGCCCATCTTGATGGGCAGATGAGTGTGCCCCGCGTGAACCATCTCGCTGCGCACGGACCGCACTGCATCGGGCCAGCTCACCGGCGGAATGCTGGTCACCGCGTGCCCGTCGAGGAACAGCGTCTTCTGCGCGTCACCGCGACTCCCATGCAGGCGCAGATACAGCCCGCCCGACGCGATGCTGAGCAGCGCGGGGCGGGCGAGCTGGGAGCGGGTGCCGCTCCCCAGGCTGGCATAGTCGCCCGGTACGTAGCCGCCGCCGTCGGCGAGCCGCGCATGGACCACCCGGCCTTCGAAGAGATTGTCCCAGGCCACCTCCACGTGCCCGAGGCTCGTCTCGTGCACGCCGTCGGGAACGTCGTAGCGGAGCGCGGCGCCGCCCTCCACCTGGTGGGACGACTTCATGGCCACGGCGCCGGGGTGGCGCACCGGCGAGAGCAGCGTGACCTTCTCGAGACGTGGATGGGCGCCGCCCGTCGCGTGGATCATCCACGCCGCGGCGTGCCCGGGGTCTTCCACCAGGGCGAACCAGACGGCTTTGCCCAGCTCGGCCTGTGCGGCGGCTGGAGGCTTGCGAAGTCCATCGATGGCCTTCCAGGGCGCCGGGTCGAGCGTGCAGGAGATCGGCTCGCGCAGGGCGGCGTCGTACGCCGCGGGCGCGGACGGCGCGGGCGGAGCCAGAACGCCTTCATCCGGATCAGCCTGGCCGTGCCACCCGATCCGCGACAGCTGGTCGCCGATCACGCATCCACCGGGGTAGCAGTAGACGGGCACCTTGCACCGGCTCGCGCGGCCGCACAGATCGAGCGGCAGCTCGCCGATCGGATCCCAGGTGGCTCCGCCGTCCAGCGACTCCCAGGCGTCGCGCGTGCCGGGTGTCACGGCAAGGGCGCGCGTGCCGGCAGCTCCGATGGCGGCTTGCGAGGACGGCGCGTGCGACAGCGACACGACGCGCCCTTCATCATCGGTGACCAGCAGGGTCGTCGTCCGGTAGCGGGAAACGACCATGGCCAGGGTGCCGTCCTCGGCGGCCATCACGGAGTCGACTTGTGTTCCGCTGCTGCTGCCGTAGCGGCGATAGCCGTAACCGCCGTGGGAGCTGTCGTCGTAGTCCGCCGGCAGCTGGTCGATCTCGTGTGCCTCGAAGCTCCGCCCGCCGTTGTGGGAAACGAAGACGGTGAAGGCGCCGTTCTTCGTGCGACGACCGATTGCGTAGGCCGTGCGCCCGTCACTGGAGAAGGCCAGCGCGGCGGCGCTGTCCTTCAGCGCTGGCGTGGCCGCAGGCGCCAGCTCGTAGTCGGTCTTCGCGACCGGCTTCGCTTCCGCATCGGCGTGATCGGAGCTGTGCGCGGGCGCGCCGCCGTCCTGCTCGGCGCGCCGCCGGTAGTACACGCCCTGCACGCCGCAGCCACTGCCGGCCGCGCGCGGCGGGCACACGCCGCTGACCAGCAACGCACCGCGGGCGCCGACCGCGATCCGGAAGTCGTCCGTGCTGCCGACGACCGGATAGTCTTCCTTCGTCCAGTGCTTGCCGGAGTCCTTGCTCGTCATCAGCGTGATGGGACGCGACGTACGGCCAAGGCTCGAGCGGGAGCACGCCAGGTAGAGCCAGTGCGAGAAGCCCGCGATGCGCACCGCGCGGCACCCCTTGGCCTCCGGCAGCGGGTGCTCTTCGAACTGACCGTCGACGGGACCGGACAGAAGCCGCCACGAGCTGCCCTCGTGGGTGAGCTCGAGATACCGTCGACCGACGATCGCTGCGCGTCCCTCCGACAACGCCGAAGCGTCGGGCCCGCGCGGCGGCGGTAGGGGCAGCTTGTAGGCGCTCTTGACCCTGGAGGTCGAGGCGAGCTCGACGAACGGCTTCGCGGCATCTGGCTTGTACTCGCGAGCGCCCAACACGCTCGACAGGGTGATGCTGTCGTCGGGGCGACGCTCGATCGACAGCGCGCCGAAGGGCTTCTGGCCGAGCGGCTTCCAGGTCGCTCCGCGGTCCCGCGTCGCGTACAGGCGCTCGGGGACAGCGAGCGCCAGGCCGCGGCCCTTGTCGTCGAGGGCCACGTCCGAGAAGCGCGTGCGTCCAGGTCCGACGATGTGCCACGACGCGCCGGCATCGCTGCTCCGCACGAGCGCGCCGTCGCGACGCACGCCCAGAAGCGTGCCCGCCGCCGCGCCGACGCGCGCAAGCGGATCCAGCGGCGCGCTGGAACGGCTGAACGCTCCGAGCGGCTTGTCGGCTTCATAGCTGGTGCCGCTCTCTCCCACGAACAGCCAGCCGCCAGCGTCGAGCTTCAGGATGGCGACCAGATCCTCGGGCGCGAGCCGCGCCGCCGCGCGCACGGAATGGTCGTGGGTGTCGACCAGCCAGCGCTCGCCGCGATCGCCCGCGTACAGGGTGCGGTCGCCGGACAGCTTGCGGCGAACGCGCAGCCGCGCTTCCTTTTTCGGGTGGTAGCGCCACGTCGCGGGCGACGGATAGGCCGGCGTGACCTCCGCACTGGCGAGCAGCGATTTGCGCGGATGGCGCGGCGGCTCCGTACGCCCCCCCGTGCAGGCGCCCGCCGTGAGCGCACCGGCCAGCCCTGCCGCGACCCACCCGCACGAGCGGCGCAGGGCGGAGACGTTTCGACGAGCTGGGCTGGCGTGCATGGCCGGAGGCATCCTAGCGCCGCCGCGCCGGCCCGTCGCGTGCGCGAGCGCCGGACCGACCTCAACCCCGCCTGAGCACCAGGAGCGCGATCTCCGGGGGCACGCCGAGTCGCATCGGCGGCCCCGTGGTACCCAGCCCCGCGTTCACGTATAGCTGGCTCGAGCCCGAACGGAACAGCCCGCGCGACCACGTCCCGGCGAGCGTGGCGATGTTGTAGCGCTCCCCGACGAACGGCAGGCCGAGCTGCCCGCCGTGGGTGTGGCCGCTGAGCACGAGGTCGACGCCCTGCTCCGCGGCCCGCTCGAAGAAGTCCGGGTAGTGCGACAGGAGCAGCGTCGGGGCCCCCACCGGTCGGCCGGAAAGCGCCTGTCCCAGGTCGTCCCGCTGCGTGAACCAGTCATCGAGCCCCGCCACGACCAGCGTGGCACCGTCGCGGACCACACGGGTCCACTCGTTCAGGAGCACCGAGGGACCGCGGGAGCGGATGGCGGAGATGAACCGCTCGGCGTCCCACTGGTCGTGATTGCCCATCGTCACCAGCACACCGTCGCGGGCGCTGAGCTGGCCCAGAAGCTCGGCGGTGTCGTCGTAGAACTCGACGCCCGAGGTCACCAGATCGCCGGTCACGACGGTCAGGTCGGGCTGCAGCGCGTTGCAGAGCTCGACCCAGCGTGCGCCGCGCGACGGCGGATCGAAGCTACCGATATGCAGATCGCTGAGCTGCGCCACGGCATAGCCGTCGAGCTGGGGCGGAAGCCCGGCGATCGCCACGTCCACCCGCCGCACGCGAGGGCGGCGCCGGAGCCCCCACACGCTCCACGCGCTGACGGCCAGGCCCACCGCATACGCCGCGAGCGCCGCGCGTGTCGGCGACCACCCGCCGAGCACGGCGACGGGCACGGCCGCCGCGAGCAGCGGCAGGCCGACCAGACAGCCGCCCCAGTGCCAGAACACCGGCTCGTCGACGAGGTGCGTCAGCCAGCGCGGACGCCGCCGGTCCAATCCGGGAGCGTGCAGCCTGGAGGCGGTCAACAGCCAGAGCGCCAGCGCGAACAACACGGCCGTCCACACCGGCAGCAGCGCGGAGAGCGCCACGGCCGGAACGACGTGCACGACCGCGGTCAACGCGTGCGCGATGATGACGAAGCGTCTTCGTCGACGCCCGCGACGAGCCCTGTGTCGTGGCGGAGCCTTGGCCCCGCTCGCGCGATTAGACGTCGACCAGTGCGATCAGCTTCTGCTTGGTGGTGAGACCGACATGCTGGGCGGCCCGCTCGCCGTTCTTGAACACCATCACGGTGGGTACGCCGCGAACGCCGTACTTGCCGGCGCTGACAGGTGCCTCGTCGACGTCGAGCTTGCCGACCTTGAGCTTGCCGTTCAGCTCCTCGGCGACCTGGTCGACGATGGGAGCGAGCGCTTTGCAGGGGCCGCACCAGGTCGCTGTGAAGTCGACGAGTACGGGTACGTCGGACTTCAGGACTTCTTCGTCGAAGTTGAGATCGTTGAAGACGTGAACGTTCTGAGATGCCATGAAAACTGCTCCGGAAAACTAGCTGGGAGGCGAGAACATAGTCCCCGGATCGCCTACAGGAAAGCCCCGCCGCACCGGCCGTGTCCCCACCCGGCAGCCTTTGTCAGGCATTTCCGCGGGTTTGTGCTACATGTTCCGGCCCCCCGGGCTGGGGCGGCTGGAGGATCTGGCGATGCTGATCATGATGAGGTCCCACGCCACGCCGGAGCAGATCGACGCGGTCTGCGAGCGCGTGAGGGAGCTGGGCTACACCCCGAACCAGATCCCGGGCGCCGTGCGCCTCGCTATCGGCATCACGGGCAACAAAGGCGCCGTGGACCCGGCGCTGTTCAATCGCCTGCCCGGCGTCCAGGACGCCGTCCCCGTCAGCCGCCCGTACAAGCTCGTCAGCCGCGAGGTGAAGCCGGACGATACGGTGATCGAGGTAGGCGGCACGAAGATCGGCGGCGGCAAGCTCACCGTGATGGCGGGCCCCTGCTCGGTGGAAAGCCGCGAGCAGGTGATGTCGACGGCGCGCCACGTGCGCGAGCGCGGCGCCACCGTGCTGCGCGGCGGCGCGTTCAAGCCCCGCACCAGCCCCTACGACTTCCAGGGCCTGCGCGAGGAAGGCCTGCAGCTGCTTGCCGAGGCGCGGCAAGAGACAGGCATGCCGATCATCACCGAGGTGAAGGACACGGAAACCCTACCGCTGGTCGCGAAGTACGCCGACGTCCTGCAGATCGGCGCGCGCAACATGCAGAACTTCTCGCTGCTCGAAGCGGTCGGCAACCTGGGCAAGCCCGTCATGCTCAAGCGCGGGCTCGCCTCGACCGTCAAGGAGTGGCTGATGGCCGCGGAGTACATCGTGTCCCGCGGCAACTACCAGGTCATCCTGTGCGAGCGCGGCATCCGGACCTTCGAGACCATGACCCGCAACACACTGGATCTCGGCATCGTTCCGCTGCTCCGCGAGATCACGCACCTGCCAGTGGTCGTCGATCCTTCGCACGGCAGCGGCGTTGCCCGTGCCGTGGCGCCGCTGGCGCGCGCCGCCGTGGCAACGGGCGTGGACGGCGTGATGGTCGAGGTGCATCCGGAGCCCGGGCTGGCGCTCAGCGACGGCCCGCAGGCGCTGACCTTCGACATGTTCAGCGAGATGATGGATCAGCTCGGCAAGGTCGCCGCGGCGGTCGACCAGGCCCTTGCCTGAGCCAGCGCAGCGTGGACCGCGACGACGAGGACGCCTTCGAGCCGGGCAGCGGGCGCTGGCCGTGGGCCGCTGACTGGTCGGCAGAGGGCATCATCGACGTGCTGGAACCGCTCGTGCTCCCGCCGCGGCGCGAGCGCGTGCTCTCGGTCATCGCAGAGCGACTCGGCAACGTGACCGTGCTGATGGATGCCCCCCACGATCCGCACAACGGCGCGGCCGTGATGCGCTCGTGCGACGCGTTCGGCGTGCAGGCGCTGCACGTCGTGCCGCGCATCGAGCCGTTCCTCGTCTCGGGAGGCGTAGCCAAGGGCACGCAGCGCTGGATCGACGTGGTACGCCACAGAACTCCGGAGGAGGCCGTCACGACCCTGCGCCAGCGCGGATTCGAGCTGGTGGCGACCCACCCCGAAGGCGAGCTCCTGCCCGCGGAGCTCTCGGGCATCGAGCGGCTGGCGCTGGTGCTCGGCAACGAGCACGACGGCATCTGCGAGGCGCTAGAGAAGGCCGCAACCCGCTCGGTGCGGATCCCCATGCGCGGCTTCGTCGAGAGCCTGAACGTGAGCGTGTCGGCCGCGATACTGCTGGCGGCCGCCACCCGCGGGCGGCCGGGCGACCTTCCGGAAGGGGAAAAACGCCTACTCTACGCGCGGGGGCTGTTCCGCTCCGTCTCCCAGGCCGCCCGGGTCCTGGCGGCTTCCACGCCCCGGTGACAGCGAGCCGCGCCTGTACTAGCGTGCGCGCCGCGATCCCATGGCGAAGCACAACCCCGACATGAGCGTGCTCGGTGCGGCAACGCGGCTGACCGGGCAGGTCAACGGCGAAGGCGGACTGCGGGTGGAGGGCAACATCCGCGGCGATATCGCGGTGACCGGCCCCGCCGAGGTCCCGGAGGGCGGCGCCGTGGAAGGCAACGTGCACGCCGAATCGCTCGAGGTAGCCGGAACGCTGCTGGGCGACGTCGTGGCCCAGGGGCCCGTGCTGGTGCGCGCCGGCGCCGTGGTCCGGGGCCAGCTCTCGGGCTCGCGCGTGACGATCGAACCAGGCGCACGCGTGGCAGTGCGTCTCGAGACCGATTTCGAGCTGGATCTGGAGGCGATGCGGCGCCGCCGCTGACGCTCTCCCCCTACCCTACCCACTTTGAAGCGAGGCGAGATGGCAGGCACGGTGATTGGCGAAGGGCTCACGGTCGAAGGTGAGCTCACGAGCGACGAAGAGGTCGTCGTGCACGGCAACCTGCGCGGGACCCTGAGCAGCAGCGACGCGGTCAGCGTCGGATCCGGCGGCAATGTCGAGGCGGACATCAACGCCTCCGCGCTCAGCGTCGCCGGGCAGGTCACCGGCAACGTCAACGTCGCCGAGCGGGTCGACCTGCAAGCCGGCGGACGACTCATCGGCGACGTGAAGTCGTCGCGGCTTACTATCGCAGACGGAGCCTCGTTCAAGGGCAACGTCGACATGGAAGTCTGAGCGGAGTACCGATGGCGGCCGCTTCGATAATCGGACAGGGAACAGTCGTGCGCGGCAACGTGCGCGGCGAGGGTTCGCTCGCGATCGACGGGCGCGTCGAAGGCGACGTGAGCGTCGACGGCGACGTGACGCTCGGCGAACACGGCGCCGTCAAAGGCAACGTGAGCGGCGCGCGCATCTCGGTGGCGGGCGCCGTAGCCGGCGACCTGCACGGCACGGACGCGGTACTGCTGGAGAGCAGCGCGCGCGTGGTCGGTGACCTCGGCGGGCCGAGCATCGGCATCGCCGACGGCGCGCTGGTGCGCGGCAACGTGCGCACCGACGGTGAGCCGGCGGCACTCGCAGGGCGTGCCCGGAGCACGCGCAGCGAGACGCCGGCCCAGCACGAGGAGACCTCAGCGCCGCGCGCCGCGCGGCCGGCTCCCGCTCCGCGCCGCACGGCCAAGAAGGCCGCTCCGGCGAGAGCCAAGGCCAAGCCAGCCAAGGCAGCGCCGCGGAAGAAGGCGGCCAAGCGGCGTCCGCCGCCGCCCGTGGTCCCGGCCCTCAGCAAGCGCACGCGCGGTCGCAAGAAGAAGAAGAAGACCCGCAGGTAGCGCGTGATCGACGAGAAGCGACGCCAGCGCCTGATCGAGCTGCTCCGCGAGCGCAGCTTCGCCAAAAAGCGCGTGACCCTCGCCTCGGGGCGCGAAAGCGACTTCTTCGTCGACTGCAAGCAGACCGTGCTCACCGCCGAGGGCCACGCGCTCGTCGGCGAGCTGATGTTCCAGGCGCTCGCCAAGCTGCCGGAGTGCGACGCCGTCGGCGGCGTGGAGCTCGGCGGCTGCCCCCTGGCCAGCGCCGTCTCTCTCGTCAGCCACCAGCAGGGGCGCGATCTGCCGGCACTCTACGTCCGCAAGGCGCAGAAGGACCACGGCAGCGCCAAGCTCGTGGAGGGCGACAAGGCGCTGTTTCCCGGCATCCGGGTCGTGCTGCTGGAAGACGTGGTCACCACCGGTGGCTCCAGTCTGGGGGCGGTGGAAGCGCTCGCCGGAGCGGGGGCCAGAGTGGTCGGGATCCTGGCGCTCGTGGACCGCGAGGAAGGCGGCGCCGAGACGATTCGGCAGGCTGGACTGCGGTTCGAAAGCCTGGCCCGCCGCTCGGACTTCATGTGAGCCACGGCCTGCGTGACCTCGGGCAAAAGCCGGGCTACCTTGGCGTCTTCTCGCGTATGCGGCCACCGGCTCCCAGATCCCGCCCGCTCGGGTGCGCTCGCTCCCTCTGGGCGGGCGTGTTGGCTTTGTGCGTGTGCCTGCCGGCCGTCGCCCGCGCCGCCGAGGCCAAGGACGAGCCGAAGACGCGCCAGCTCACGCCGCAGGAAGTCTCCGCCTGGCTCGACTCGCGCAACCTGCCCCAGACGAAGGACGCGGGCCAGGGGGAGGCACCCGAGGTGCCGCCTCCCCCACCCCGTCACCACGGCCTGGTCGTCGAGTCGAGCATCGGAGCCCTGCAACACCTCGGCGCGCTCAAGCACGTCACTCCGCTCTCGCCGTGGTTCCACCTGCAGGTCGGCTTCGAGCCCGTGAAGTGGGCGATGCTGTTCGGCGAGGGCGACATCACGCTGTCGAACACCACCTACGCCCACCCTCCGCCGACGCCGCGTACCTACGCCATGTTCGGTTTCGGCGGCGGCGCCCGGTTCACCATCAAGCCCACCGATCGCTTCGGCATCTACGCGCAGGGCAGCATCGGCGCCGCCAAGGTGACGAACGACTCGCTGATCACCTACGGCTACAACGACTCGACGTCACTTGGCCCGTACTACGGCGGCGCGCTGGGCCTCGAGTGGTACCAGATCGACCCGCACTACGCGCTCGCGCTGAACGGCGGTGTGCGCAACTACAACAGCATCCTCGACCGCTCGCGCAGCAACCAGACGGCCCTCGCCCTCATCATCGCCGCCGCGCTGCGCTACACGTTCTGATCGCGTCCCGCGGCGCGCCTTCGATGCGCTACGCCCGGGCGCGCGACGCGCTCGGTGTCGAGTCGGTCCAGCGCTTGAACGCCCGGTGGAACGCGCTCGGCTCGGAGAAGCCCAGGAGAAACGCCACCTCGGAGATCAGCGGCAGTCGTAGCGTTGGTACGTCACGCCCGCGTTGGAGCGCAGGGCGTAGATCACGCCGCCGTCGTCGAGCACGGCAAAGTCACGGAAGCTCTCCTCGGGCAGGGTGTTCGCCGGCAGGAGCGCCCCGCCGATGACCGCGCCCGTCTCGGCATCCAGACACGAGAGCGTCACCTTGGCCGCCGCGCCCGGACGCTGGAACTCCACGGCGAAGTAGATGGTGCCCGGGAGATCCGTGTCGAGCAGCAGGATCTGGTGGATGACCGGGACCAGCGCGATGTCCCGAGCGAAGCGTACGGCGCCGCTCGCACGCACGATGCTCGTGACGCGCACGCGACCGGCGTTCGCGTCGGCGATCACGGCCGACAGCAGCGATTTTCCGTCGCGGCTGGGGCGACCGGAGAGCGTGCTACGGGAACTGCCGGCGGTACCGCTCGTGTCGCCGAGCTTGACTAGCTTGTCGTGCTCCAGCTCGGCGTACACGTCGTTGCCGTCCGTGATGATGCTCGTGACCTCCCCCGGATCCGTGAGACCGCTGCCGACCAGCGGCAGGCTGCCCTGCAGCGCACCGGAGGAATCGTAGAGCGCCACTTCCTTGCCGGCCGTGCGATCGAGCACCGCAATCGAGCCGTCAGACGCGATCGCGATATCGTCGGGCGTCTGCTGGTGTAGCGGGATGGTCGCTTCGGGCTGTCCATCGGCGTCGCGCCGCACGATCCGGCCGTTGACCTCGTCGAGGATGTAGGTGCGCCCTTTCGAGTCGACCGCCAGGCTCATCGGCCCCATCGGGTCTCCCTCCTGGGGGCGCGTGTGTCCGAGCTGGTCTGGCCCGGACCCCCACGCGGCGAAGAACTTCGCCCCAGCGCGGTCGCTCGCGGGGGGCGGGGCTGCGCTGGCTGGTGCGGAAGCTCGCGCGGCGGCGCTGGGCGGCGGGGGCGCGGGGGACGGTGGAGGGTGACGAACCGTGCGCTTGGGGCCGACCGACGCCGCGGGCTCTGGACCGGAGCGAGAGGGCCGTTTGCTGCCACGGTAGGAGATCACAATCGCGATCACCACGCCGAGCAGCGCCAGCGCGCCGAGCAGCGCCGGCCCGCGTGACCGGCCTGCCGAGGCCACGCGCTAGTACCCCGTACGTCGGATCGCGTGATAGGCGCTCGAAGCCGTACGCATCCCCGCCGTGCAGCCGTACGAACAGCCCTTGCACTCGTAAGCGTACATCGATCCCCAGCCGTCGCCGTGATCGTAGATGAAGATGTGTCCGGCGCCCCCCGATCGGTGCACCATCGCGTCGGCCTGCTTCACCGAGCCGCGCGACACCGTCGACCACTGGCTGGTGTCCTGGTAGAAGTCGGCCGTGCTGTACGGATGCGACTCGACGCTCATGTCGTTGTTGCTCGACGGCACCTGCCACACCTTCGCTGCGAAACCGGAGCAGTCGCCGCCATAGCTGCCGCCGTGCGTGCAGCTCGGGCAGTTGCCGGTGCAGGAGCCCGCGATGCTCGATGTCGGGCCCTGCGCCAGGAAGCGCCCATGGCCCCACCAGTACGAGAACCCGACTCCGGCTTTCGCGCGATCGATCGCCGCCTGCTGGACACTGGTGGACCCGGAACCTCCGGCACCGCCAGCCCCTGACCCGCCCGAGCCGCTGCCGCCCGAGCTGCCGCCCGTGCCGCTGCCGCCCGTGCCGCTGCCGCCGTAGCCGCTGCCTCCCGAGCCGCTGCCTCCCGAGCCGCTGCCTCCCGAGCCGCTGCCGCCCGTGCCGCTGCCGCCCGTGCCCGGCGAGCCGGCAGTGCCGCTGCCGCCCTGGCCGGTCGAACCGCTCCCTCCCGCACCAGTGCTCTTGCCCGCGTTGCAGGCCTGCGAGCACTTCGGATCGCCGTGCGTCGCACACAGGCACGAGTCGACGAAGCTCGAGCAGGCGCTGCAATCACCCTGCGCGCAGCCCGGAGTCGACGCGGAGTAGCTACGTCCGTTGGGCGGACCCGACGCCGCACTGCAACCGACCCCAACGGCAACCAACGAACCCAGTGCGATCGCCAACAGGATGCGGAAGCGACGAGTTGCCATGACCCGATCAGGATATCACGGCTCGCGGTCCACCTGGTGAGAGCAATTTCCGTTCATTTCCACCGGACGCGGATGTTTCCGACGTGACGGCTTCACGCACCGCCCAATGCCTCGAGCGCTTCGCAGAACCCACGCCCGGGGCACATGTCCTTTCCGTCGCGGACCCGCGCGTCACGAAGCGCCGTGGCGTACCACTCGAATTCGTCGAGGAACTTCCCTGCACGCTTGTCCCAGGCTGCCGCGTCGATGGGCGTGCCGTCCTCGTCGAAGGCGCTCTGCACACGGGGCACCGGCAGCGTCGACGGGATCGACGACATGCCGAGCTCCGCCAGCATCTCGCGCAGCGCGACAGCGGCCCTTACGCCGCCGAACGACCCCGCCGAATAGGGCACGATCCCCGAAGGCTTCCAGAAGTACTCCTCGAGGAAGTGATCCAGGATGTTCACCAGTGCCGGCGGAGGCAGGTGGTTGTACTCGGCCGTCACGACGATGTACGCGTCGGCGACGCGGACGAGCCGCGCTAGCTTCTCCAGCGTGTCCGGTGCTTCGCCCTTCGCATATTCCTTGTACATGCGATCGAGCAGCGGCAGCGGGTAGTCGAGTGGATCCACGAGAGCCACGTCATGTCCGCGCGCCCGGCACGCCGCCGCGATGAAACGCGCAGCTCGAATGCCCTGCCGATGGCTGCGCACTGAACCGTGGAAGACCACCACTCGAAGCGTCATGCCCTACCTCCCGTCGTCGCCAGCGTCGCACGGTGCGGGCGGCGGGACAACATCGGCAATCCCTATGCGATCGACAAGGCCCGCCCCACGATGAACTTCAGATACCGGCCTTCGAGGTGTCCGGCCATGACGGGATGATCGGACGCCTGGCCAGCTTCGTGGATGATCTGCAGACGGCGCTTGGCGCGCCGCGCCGACTCCGCCAGGGCCTCGCGGAAGGCCTGCGGAGACACCTGCGCGGTGCAGCTCGCCGCCGCGTATAGCCCCCCCGGCTCCGTCACCCTGAGACCCAGCATGTTCACGCGCGTGTAGGCCTTGAGCGCCGCGTCGAGCTGGCTCCGTTCACGCGCGAAGCTGGGCGGATCGCACACGACCAGATCGAAGCGCCGCGCCTGGCTCACCGAGCGCTCGAGGAACTCGAACGCGTCCGACACCACCGGCTCGTGGCTGTCGGGGTCGAGGCCGTTCAGCTCGAGATTGCGCGTCGCGTCCGCCATGGCCGCAGGCGCGCTGTCCACACTGGTCACCGCCGCCGCGCCCGCAGCCGCTGCATGCACCGAGAAGCCCCCCGAGTACGAAAACAGGTTGAGCACGCGCCGCCCTGCGGAGATCTGTCCCACCGTTCGCCGGTTGTCGCGGTGGTCGAGGAACAGGCCCGTCTTCTGCCCGGCGTACAGATCGACCGCAAAGCGGAGCCCGTGCTCGCTCACGATGAGCTCGCGCGGCGGCTTGCGCCCGGACAGGAGCTCCAGCTTCTCGCCCTTGCGGCGCCGCACGATGCCCGCAAGCTTCGTCGTCTGGCCCAGCGCGTCGACCACCCACGGCAGGAGCGGCTCGACCGCATCAGCGTAGCTCACGACGACGGCGAAACCGCCGTACAGGTCCACCGTGACGCCCGGCAGCCCGTCGCCCTCGCCGTTCAGCCAGCGCAGGGCGGTCGTGTCCCCGGAGCGCACGAGCTCGCGCAGTTCCCACGCCCGCCGCACGCGTTCCAGCGTCCAGAGCGCGTCCGGCAGCCGCTCTGCCGACAGCACGCGGAGCGCGATCGGCGAACGCTCGTCCCACAGGGCGTAGCCACTGAAATTGCCGGCCCGCACCCTGACCCAGCTGCCCGACGGCAGGGACAGCCCGCGCGGTACGTGGTCGCGGTACACCCACGGGTGCCCCGCCGCGAGCGCACGCTTGAGAAATCCCGGCAGCTGGATCGTCGGCAGCTCGGGATCCATGGCAGAGACCGCTATCCGCCGACGATCTCGCGGACCTGCGCCAGATCGCTGTCCTCGATGGCGCCGTGCACGACACAGCGCAGCTCGCCCTTCGGATCGACCAGAAGCTGCACCGGCAACGCAGTGTCCTCGTCGATGTGGGCGTCCTTCAGGAAATCCTCGCGCTTCTTGCCGTCCGGCAGCCAGTAGGTCGAACGCATGCCGCTTCCGGGCTGCCCATCGAGGAAGCCGTGCAGCTGCCGCTCGTCGTCATCCATGCTCACGAACAGCACCTGCATGTGCGCACCCAGCTGTTTCTGCCAGGACAGGAGCAGTGGCATCTCCTGCTTGCAGGGCGCGCACCATGCCGCCCACAGATTCACCCAGCTCCAGCCGCTCTTGCCGATGGGCATGGCCGCGGGCGGCTCGGCCACGCCCTTCGCCGCCGCGCGGGCCGGCGTCACCTTCGGGAACGGTCGCCCGGGCTTCTTGAGCTGGTCCACACACAGCCTGCGCGGCTTCTTCACCACTTTGGGCTTATCCGGAGCGGAGGCCTGCGCCGGCGGCGCCGTCGCGGTGTCGGCGGGCCCGGTCGCCACCACGGACTGGCTGCGCGCCCTGGGCGCGAGCGGGACGTCATCCTTCTTGCTGCAGCCACTGGAAACCAGCGCTGCAGTCAGCGCGGCTACAGCCGGCAGTCCACCCAGGAAACGAATGCGCTGCGGTTGATGGCGTCTTCGTCGCACTTCTTCTCCGGACGTGAATTGGGCCACGAGCAGTATTGCGTGGAGAGCTGGGCGAACTCGTTGCCGAGCCAGAGCAGCCCGACCTTCTTGTCGATCTCCGGATCATTGGAGATCTTCTTGAGATAGAACATCACGGAGTTTGCCCGGCGATGGGACAGCGCGCGGTTCTTCGCGACGGTACCGGTCTTCGAGGCCCGTGCGACCACGAAGAAGTACCGCGCCCCCTTGCGCTCGAACCACTTCTTCTCGAGCAGCTTCTTGGCGGTATCGTCGAGCTCGTCCTTGCCGACGTCGAACATCAGCACCGCCCCACGATCCTTGAGTGGCGTGAACAGGGCGTTGAAGTCCTCGTCGCTGATGGAGGCGAAGGTCTTCACATCCGTAGGTTTGCAGCCGCGCCGCTCGCCGCCGCTCGCCAGGCCGCAGGAGTGCAGCACGCGCTCGAGCACCTTCTTGAACCGAGGCGTGCAGTAGCCGACCTCGGCTTCGTTGGCGACGGCGACCTTCGGCTTCTCGGCTTGCGGGGTCACCAGCCGTTCCTTGGCGTTGCCGACCGTCGTGCTGACCATTACGACCATGGAGATGAGCAGGACCAGGGTGGCGAGCATGCCCGAGAGCGGCGCCAGCCACGCCGGCAGGCCTGCCTTCGACGGTGGGCTACCCGCTGGCGGGACGCCCGGCGCGCCGCCGCCCGGCGGCGGGCCTTCCGCGGTCGGCGCTCCGCCCGGCTGCTGTCCGCCGGGAACAACTCCGCCGGGCAACGTGCCGTGGGGTCCCATGGGCTGTGTCATTTGAACACCTGCGGGGCAAGCTGCTGGAGGGTGTACATCAAGCCGAGGTCCGTGTCCTCGTCACACACGCGCCTCTGCCCCAGGTACATCTGCGGGGTCGAGACCGGGATGTTGTTGTCCGCCGCGTAGTGCAGGTTCTGGTTCAGCCGCACTTTGGTGCTGTTCGCGTCGATGCACTTGAGCATCTTGTCCCCCCAGCGCTTCTTGATCACCGCGCGCAGCGTGGGCTCGCCGGCCTTGCCAGCCCGCTTGAGGTAGTCCTGGTCGTGGAACGCCCACTCCAGCACCTGCCGCGCCTGATCGCCGCCGCACAGCACGGCCTTGGACACGGTGCACGCGCCGGGATGCAGCGAGCTGTCCAGCATCCAGTTGCACTCCGTGTCCAACGGGAACAGCGCCAGCTGCACGTTGAGCTTGTCGAACACCCCTTCAGAGACCAGGCGCTCGTGGAACGCCTTGCACGTCGGGCAGAGCGGGTCCTCGAAGAGCGTGGTGGGCTGCACCGACGCCGGCGTGCTCATCTTGATGAGCGCGTTGTGCGACTCACTGGCCTTCTTCAGCTTGCCGCAGGTCGACAGGTAGGGCCGCTGGTCGGGCATCGTGCTGGCGTACACGAACGAGGGGATGAGCGTGATGACGGCGAGTGCGGCCAGCCACAACACCGGAAACACGATGTTGATGCCGGGTCGCGGCGGCGCATCCATCGCCTGCGCTCCGCGCCCCTTGAGCGTCATCAAACCGATCAGGGAACCCGTAGCGAGCAAGGTCGACGAGAAGTAGATCCCCGCGCACACCTTGCAGATCTCGCCCAGCTTGATGACGGAGATCGCCAACATCAAGAGCGACACCAGGAGCGGAGTCGTCCCCACCACCGCCTGGAACACCACCGCCTTCTTCGGCGAACGCGGGCCGGAAAGGAGCAGGTAGAGGGCGAAGCCGGCCAGGAACGAGAACGCCCCCAGCGCGAACAGCGAAATGGGGATGCCGCCCCAGTACTGCCCCTTGAACAGCGCAGAGTACGGGCTGTACATCGCCGCCCGGCACGCCTCGGCCTCGGAGGTCGGCGGTGCCCCGGGAATGAAGCTGCAGTGGATGTTGTGCAGCCGTCGGTCGAGGTGCGCGGCATAGTCCAGCGTCGAATAGGACGCGAAGACCAGCCCCAGCACCGCCCCGAACAGCGCAAGCCCCGCAGGCCACCTGGATCTAGGTCCCATTGCGGGGCCCAGCGTGGCAACAGGTGCTGTCAGGGCGCAAGTCCGCACTCCCAAAGCAAGATGCGCACCCGAACGGCAGAGCGCGGCTACCGGAGCCGTAACCTGCGGATTTCCTGGGAGAGCGCAGAACCCGTGCCGGGCTGGCAACGGGAGTTCCGGAGGATATCGCGTGGCATTTCGCCTCTTCGTGGCATCTCTGGCGTGGCGCCGCTGGCAGGGCGGGACGATGCGCGGCGCTCCATGCGGGAGCGGCGCCATATCGCCGGACCGGTCGGATGCGGTAGAAATTGCAGGATGATTCGGGGGGCAGTCATTCGACGTGGACCAGCGCGGGCAAACGGTGCCCATCTGGGTGAGCGAAGACGGTATCGGCAAGCTGTCGAGCGACGACATCCAGGGGCTCTGGTACCTGAAGGGGCGCCGCCACACCACGCACTCGCCGATGCCGATGTACGTAACGAATCGCGGCTACGGCCTGCTCCTGAACACGCCCTACTACTCCAGCTTCGACATGTGCGCTGAGGACGAGAACGCGGTGCGCATCGAGTCCTGGGAGAACAAGCTGGATGTGACGCTGTTCTACGGGCCCGACCCGGCGACGACGATCGAGAAGATGACAGCCGCCGTCGGCCGCCCGGCGCTCCCTCCGCCCTTCGCCTTCGCGCCCTGGCTCGACGCGATCTACGGTTCGCAGAACGTGCGCGCTGTCGCCCAGGCGCTGCGCGACAACGACATTCCGGCGTCGGTGATCTGGACCGAGGACTGGCGCGGCGGGGCGAAGGACGGCCTCGGCTACACGCTGAGCGAGAACTGGGAGGTGGACCGCAACCTCTATCCGGACTTCGAGCAGGTGGCGAGCGACCTGCACGACGAGGGCTACAAGTTCTTCACCTACAACAACACCTTCCTCGATAGCACCGAGCCCATCTACCAGGAAGCGGTGAAGGGCGGCTACACGATCAAGGACAACGCGGGAAAGCCGTATGTGTTCAGCGGCGTGAAGTTCCACGACACGTCGATGGCGGATCTGTCGAACCCCGACGCCGTGGCCTGGGTGAAGAAAAAGTACAAGCAGGGGCTGGACCTGGGCGCCGACGGCTACATGGCGGACTACGGCGAGTGGCTGCCCACCGACGCGAAGCTCGCCTCCGGCGAGAGCGCCGAGGCGCGCCACAACCTGTACCCGGTGGATTTCCAGCGCCTGGACAAGGAGCTGTTCGACGCGATGCACAAGGCCGACGGCGTCGACCGGCTGTTCTTCGTGCGCTCGGCGTACGTGGGCTCACAGCCGCTGGTGAGCGTGGTGTGGGGTGGCGATCAGCAGACCGATTTCAGCGACGGCGACGGCCTGCCGAGCGTGATCCCGATCGGGATCGGCCTGGGCGTGACGGGCTTTCCCTACTTCGGCAGCGACATTGCCGGCTACATGAGCCAGGGCACGCAGCCGAGCACGAAGGAGCTATTCTACCGCTGGGCCGAGCTCGGCGCCTTCTCGCCCGTGATGCGCACCCACCACGGCAAGAGCGCCCAGGCGAACTGGAACTGGGAAAAGGACGCGGCGACGATCGTGCTCTTCAAGCGCTACGCAAAGCTGCACATCCAGCTGTTCCCCTATCTGGACGGGCTGGCGAAGCAGGCCTCCGACAAGGGCACTCCGATGATGCGGCCTCTCGCCTACAACTATCCGGACTTCTCACCCGGCTGGAGCATGACCGACGAGTACATGCTCGGCGACCGGCTGATCGTCGCACCGGTGGTCAAGCAGGGCGCCACGAAGCGCGACGTGCAGCTGCCGGGCGGCACGTTCTATCCGCTCGAGGGCGGCAACCCGACGACGATCCCCGACGGCGGCGGCACGACGAGCGTGGCCGCGCCGCTCGACCAGATCCCCGTGTTCGTGCCAGCCGGCTCCGTGCTCGTGCTGCTGCCCGACACCATCGACACACTGGTTGCGGCGAACCCGGCCACCGGCACGGTGACGCTCTCCGACGTGAAGGACGACCGCGTGCTGTGGCTCTATCCCGGCGGCGGCAGCGACTGGACGGAAGCCGGCGGACTCTCGTACTCGTGGCAGGCGGCTGGGCTCACTGCCGCGCCGTCGAGCGCCACCTGGAACGGCCAGAGCGTCCCCACCATGAGCGGCACGATCGACGTGACCGGCCCGGGCAAGCTCGTCCTCGACGGCGGCAAGGCCACCCTCGACGTGAAGGGCGGAGCCGCCGACCGCGCGCTCTCCATCGTGGTGCGCTGAGGAGCGGGTAGTCGAGAAAGCCGGCGAGGGGCGCTCAGCGCTGCTCGGTGAGCAGCCGCAGCACGTTGTCGCCGAGTATGCCGTCGATATCGCCGGCCCGGCAGGGCAGCCGCTCCACCCAGCCCTGGATCGCAAAGCCGTACTCCACTTCTGGGCGGGCGCCGGCTACGCGAGCAGCGCGGTGAGCCGCCCGCGGATCATGGCTTCGGCCTCGCTCATGATGCGGTCGATCAGCTCTTTGCAGGTGGGGATGTCGCTGATGAGGCCCGCCACCATGCCGCAGGACCAGGCGCCGGCGTCCATGTCCCCTTCCCGCATGATGCGCGGGTAGACGCCCGCGACCTCCTGGATGATGTCCTGGATCTGGAGGTCTTTGCCGAGCGCCTTCTCCTTTTCCAGGATGCGCTCGACGGCAGCGTTGTTCATCACGCGCTCGGTATTGCGTAGTGGGCGCATCACCAGCCGCGTGTCCAGCTCCGAGGCGGCGACGATAGCCTGCTTCACGTTGTCGTGCACCGGCGCTTCTTTGGTGGCGATGAAGCGCGTTCCCATGTTCATGCCTTCGGCGCCCAGAACCAGGGACGCGACCAGGGAGCGTGCGTCGGCCATGCCGCCGGAGGCCACGAACGGGATCGACAGCTCGTCGGCGGCCCGCGGCAACAGGATCATGTTGGGGATGTCGTCCTCCCCGGGGTGACCGCCACACTCGAAGCCGTCCACGGACACCGCGTCGCAGCCGATCTTCTCGGCCTTCAGCGCGTGGCGCACCGACGTGCACTTGTGAATGATGCGCACGCCGGCGGCCTTCAGCTTGGGCAAGTACTCCTGCGGGTTTCTGCCCGCAGTCTCCACGATGGTCACGCCGCCGTTCAGGATGGCGTCGATGTAGCCCGGGTAGTCCGTCGCGGCGAAGGCGGGCAGAAACGTCAGGTTCACGCCGAAGGGCTTGTCAGTCATTCCCTTGCAGCGCTCGATCTCTGCGGACAGCGCCTCGGGGTTCGGCTGGGTGAGGCCCGTGATAATCCCGAGCCCGCCCGCATTCGACACCGCCGCGGCGAGCTCTGCGAAGCCCACGTAGTGCATGCCGCCCTGGATGATCGGATGCTGGATGTCGAACAGTTCGGTGATCCTGGTCTTCATGGCGTCTCCTTGTGGCGCGGAGTTTCGACGCATTCCGCCGCGGATTACAAGCGCGCGGAAGCATCGCCGAGCGGCGGATGCGACTCGAAGCCTGAAAACCCGGTAGCTGGCGCTCTCCCGCATCGACGAGCGCTTCGCCGCCGGGCTACCGCGTCACGCGGGGCGTTCAAGCAACTCCGAGGTCTCGTGCCGCTGTCGCCGATGCCAGTCCTACTTGTAGCTCTGGTAAAGGGCGCGCTGGTCGAACTGGACGTGGAGGCTGGGGGTGGCGCGGCGGGTGTCGTCGTCGATGCCCTGGGTCTCGGCGTCGAAGGGGTCGGTCCAGGTGTCGTCGCCAGCGGCGTATTGGTCTGGGGGTGCCCCAACCGGCGCGTCCTCGGCGGGCGCTCGGCGGCGATGCTACGCCGCGCGACGTCGTTGCCGCCTGCGGGCGCTCCACCTTCCCCCGATCGGTGCTCGCCCGCGCCGCTCCATCTAGTTCCATCAGGAGACGTGCGTCACGGCGCGGCGGCACGGGCTGCGCGCCGATGGGGAAGGTACGTTGTCGCGTCCGGGGGCCGGATGGCCGGGGACTGCCAGCTGGTGCCGCCGGTCAGGTTCGCGCGCGCAGCGCAACCACCGGATTCAGAGCTGTGGCCCACTGCTTCGCTGGGCCCCCCACACCGACAGGACCACCACTTCGCTGTCGTTCACGGCGAAGTACACGTGGTTGCAGGTTCTGGGCATCAGCACCCGCCGGACTTTGACGGCGAAGCGAGCCGGGTACTGCCTCCCGAGCGTTGGCGTAGCCAGGCTGGCGTCCAGAACGGCCGTCAGCTCGTCCTCGAAGAGATCGGGAGCAGCTGGGCGGTTCTCGAGCCACCACGACTTCTTGCGCTTGGCCTCGGCCAGGGCCCTGGGCGTGAAGCGCAGCGTCACCGGTGGGCGCGCAACGCAGCGAGAGCCTCGTCGGCATCGATGAGACTACCTGCGTTCATCTGCTCGATGCTTTCTTGTATGGACTCATGTAGCCGCTTCCGTTCCTCCTCGTCGAGATAGTCCCCGCCGTGGGCGAGGATCTCGTCCACCGGGACCAGCTCGACGACCTCCCCCTCCGGCAGGTCGGTGGGCTCGTCCAGGCGGAGCCGGCCATTCTCGACGCGGGCCTTGAGCGCTGACATGCCCCGAACATACCGCGTTTCGGCGCCGGGCACCGCCGCGGATGACGGCCACCCGGACCACCCGGGCAGCCAGCTCGTGCCGGGTGCCCGGAGTCGCGATTCGATTGTCACAGAGCGGGGCGCGTCCAGCGCGGCGGCGGGACGCGAGCGATTCTACGCCGAAGCTGTTGAACCCCACCCTCCGGTCGTAAACCAGAACCGGATCCG
>Ga0114931_10000637_pt1 | contig 43287 bp, 40 predicted proteins | sample 2SBtaG_FD_89579 | JGI IMG/M metagenome (GOLD analysis project Ga0114931, IMG submission 89579) | Deep subsurface microbial communities from Kolumbo volcano to uncover new lineages of life (NeLLi) - 2SBTROV14_V59a metaG | ecosystem: Environmental > Aquatic > Marine > Volcanic | place: Kolumbo... | reverse complement strand
TGGTTTCGCCGCCTGGCGCTGGGCCGGATCGAGCATTTGATCGTGCCCTCGCTAACCCTCCAGCGGCTTGCCAGCGAGGTGTGGCGCATCGCCCCGGAGCGGCTGCGCTATATTCCCAACGGGGTTGACTGCGCGCTCTATGGCCAGCCGCCAAAGCCGGAGGCGCTTGCGGCGGTGGTGAAAAAACCGGGAGAGGTTTTGGTGGGCACGCTGGCTCCCCTGCGGCCGGAGAAAAACATTGCCCGGCTATTGCGCGCCTTTGCAGTGGTTGCGCGAGATATTCCGGGGCGTCTGGTGATCATTGGCGACGGGATGGAACGGCCGGGGCTGGAAAGGCTGGCGGGTGATCTGGGGCTGGGCGAGCAGGTGGTGTTTGCCGGCCATGCCGAAAAACCGGCCGAGGTGATCGGCCTGCTCGATGTGTTTGCCCTGTCGTCGGACACCGAGCAAATGCCCAACAGCCTTAACCAGGCGATGGCCGCCGGCCTGCCGGTGGTGGCGACCGATGTGGGGGATGTCAAACATATGCTGGCGGCCGATAACCGGCCGTTCGTGGTGGTCCGCGAGGATGAAGCCGCTTTTGCCGCCGCCTTGCACCAACTGGCGAATAATGACGAGCAGCGTGCCCGGCTGGGAGCGGCCAACCAGCGCCATGTGCGCGCGCATTACGACCAGCAGGCCATGTTTGAGGCTTATGAAGCGGTTTTTGAGGGGCGAAAATGCGGATCCTGACCTTCACCACCCTGTTTCCCAACGCCGCCCGGCCGACTTTTGGGGTATTTGTCGAGAACCGGCTGCGCCATCTGGTGGCCAGCGGCGCAGTGAGCGCCCATGTGGTCGCCCCGGTGCCATGGTTCCCCTTCACCTCGCCCCGTTTTGGCGATTATGCGGCCTTTGCCCGCGCACCCAAAACGGAAGTGCGTCACGGCCTGAGGGTCGATCATCCGCGTTATCCGCTGATCCCCAAAATCGGCATGACGCTCACCCCCTGGCTGCTTTACGCCGCGCTTCGGCCGGTTTTGGCGCGGCTGGCGCGGCGCGGCGATGGCTTCGATCTGATCGACGCGCATTATTTCTATCCCGACGGGGTGGCCGCGGTGATGCTGGCGCGGGCGCTGGACAAGCCGGTGACCATCACCGCGCGCGGCACCGACCTTAATCTCATTCCCCGCTATGCCGCGCCGCGCCGGATGATCAAGGAGGCCGCGGCGCGCGCCGACGGGCTGATCACGGTGTGCCAGGCGCTCAAGGACACCCTGGGCGAGCTGGGGGTTGCGCCGGAACGAGTCACGGTGCTGCGCAATGGCGTCGATCTGGAAATTTTTCACCCGCCGCGCGACCGGGCGGCGCTGCGCGCCGAATTGGGACTCGCTGGCCCGAGCCTGTTTTCGGCCGGCTATCTGGTGACCCGCAAGGCCCATCATCTGACCATCGCGGCGCTGGCCGAGTTGCCGGGGGTGCGCTTTCTGCTCGCTGGAACGGGACCGGAAGAAGGCGCGCTCAGGCAATTGGCCCGGGAGCGGGGGGTGGCCGACCGGGTGGATTTCCTGGGCCAGATCCCTCATGACCAGTTGCATCGCTATTATGGCGCCGCGGACGCTTTCGTGCTGGCCTCGAGCCGCGAGGGCTGGGCCAATGTGCTGCTGGAATCAATGGCCTGCGGCACCCCGGTGGTGGCCTCCAATGTGTGGGGCGCGCCGGAAATTGTCACCGGCCCCGAGGCCGGGGTGCTGATGGCCGAGCGCACCCCGACCGGGGTGGCCGAAGGGGTCCGCCGCCTGTTGGCAGCGCCCTGTGACCGGGCGGCGACCCGGCGCTATGCCGAAGGCTTCAGTTGGGACGAGACCACCGCCGGGTAGCTAGACCTGTTCCACAGCATTCTCGAGTGCCGCCGGGGCGCGGTCGGTTAACCGGCGATAGACCTCCTCGTAGCGCGCCACGATCGCCGGCCAGGCCCGCTCAGCCGCGACATAGGCCCTGGCGGCCTCGATCTGCGCCGGCCAGGTCTCACGGTGGGCGGTCATATCGAGAATGGCGCTGGCCAGGTCAGCCGCGTCATCGGCCCTGAACAGTCGGCCGGTCTCGCCATCTTTGACCATTTCACGATGGCCGCCGACGTCGGAGGCCAGCACCGGCTTGCCATAGGCCATGGCCTCCAGCGGTTTGAGCGGAGTGACCAACTCGGTCAGGCGCATCGATCGGCGCGGATAGACGAAAATATCCACCAGACCATAATATTTTTGGATATCATCATGGGGCACGCGGCCGGTGAACACGATGCTTCTGCTTAGCCCGAGGCGCCGGGCGAGGCCCTCCAGCGCCTGTCTTTCCGGTCCCCCGCCAACCAGCAGCAGCTTGATTTGCGGATTCTCGTGGATGACCGGGGCCATGGCCTCGATCAGCAAATCAATGCCCTCATAGCCATAAAACGAGCCGGCAAACCCCAGGATGGTCGCGCCTGACAGGCCGAGGGTGGCGCACAGTCCCTCGTCGCGGGTACCGAGGCTGGAAAATTTATTGAGATCGACCCCATTGGCAATGACGGTGACTTTTTCCGCCGCCAGGCCGCGCGATATAATATCCGTCTTGAGCCCGGCGCAGATCGTGGTGATCGCCTCGGCGTGGCGCATGACACGGGTTTCGGCCAGCTTGGTCAGATGATAGCGCGGGCCGCCATTGCGGCAGGTACCATGGGCGGCGGCGGCGTCTTCCCAGAACGCCCTGATTTCATAGACCAGCGGCAGGCCGAGGCGACGCGCCGCGCTGGCTGCGGCCAGCCCGTTGAGAACCGGAGAATGGGCGTGAAGGATGTCGGGCTTGACCTCCCGGGCGACCTCGACAATCCGCCGGGCGGTGGTGCGCACCATTGCGGCTTCGCCGAGCCCCGGCAGGCGGGACAGCGCGCCGGGCGCCGCCGGGGTGCGATAAAACTCCAGCCCTTCGACGGTTTCACAAGGAGCTTCGAGCGGGCCCTGTTTGGGACTGGTCAGATGAAAGGTCCGCCAGCCGCGGGCACGCTGCTGGCGCAAAATGGCCAGGCTGCGAAAGCTGTAGCCGCTATGCAGCGGGATGGAATGATCGAAAATATGAAGAATCCGCATGGGGCCTGCGTATTTTTCCTACAAAACCGGAGGGGAGGTTGGCGCCGGCGGGGTGGTTGGCGCGGCGCGGGGCAGTATTTTGACTTTTTTCGTGGCCGTGCCGAGCTGGCGCGAGGCGAGGGTGTGAGCGATCACATAAATGACCAGGAAATGATAATAAAGGTCGAACCGCGACAGGTTTAAAAAGGTGCCATTGACCGCATAACCGACCAGGGAGACTTGAAACATCATTGCCAGATCGCGGGCCCATTTTAAATCGGCTCGATCGCCAATGCGTTTCTCCAGTCGCCGGGCCGAGAAAAACGCTGTGCAGCCGATGGCGATAAACAGGAACAGGCCGACAAAACCGCTGGCGCCGAGCACCTCGAACCAGATGCTGTGCGGGGCGCGGGTGACATAATTTGGCACCAGCTTGGGGCGCATCCGGTCAACCGTTGGCTTGTGAATGAAAACATCCGGTCCGCCGCCGACCAGCGGGCGCTCGAGCGCGACATACCAGGCGAATTCCCACACCGCCAGCCGGCCCATCGCCGAGCTGTCCTGTTCATAACTTTCGATGGTGCTCATGCGATTGCGCCAACTGTCGGGCATGAAGCTGACCCCAACCGCCAGCGCGAACAGTGCGAAAAGGATCATCAGCCCGCGTTGGCGCGATTTCAAAATCATGAAGGCCATCATACAGCCCAGGGCGAGCAGCGCGCCGCGCGACTGCGAGCCAAAGATCGACAAAATGGTCAGCCCCATCGCCCCGACCAGCGCCCAGGAGATCCATTTGACCGGCGCGTTCATTTGCAGATAGCGCATCATCGGCAGGGTCATCACCAGCGCCAGCGCCAGTTGATTATTATCCGCAATGAAACTGCCCGGCGGTCCCCAGACATGTTGCGAGCCACCGGAAAGGGCGGTGAACAAGCCGCCTTTCATGCCGAAAAAGCCCAGCGAGATCACAATCACCCACAACAGGGCGTGCATCCGGTTTTTCGACAGCATCAGCCCCAGGCTGACGAAGGTGAAAAGCTGGATTTTCATGGTTTCGGTCCAGCGCGGCCAGGCCTCGGCCTGGTTGTAGGCGAAAATGGTCGCGATGGTGTACCAGGCGACGTAAATCGCCAGCAGCACGATGATCGGATGCCAGGTGATTTTCTTGGGTTCCTTGGAGATCAGCCAGCCGATCAGCGTGGCGCCGGCCAGGGCGTCGAGCAGGGGGGCGGAATAGGCTATTCCCCAGGTTAGCCGGTGGGGGCTCATGTAGGACACCCACGACCAGACCAGCACCCCAACATGCGGAATTGCCAGGGCCAGGGGCACCGAGCCATAGACCAGAATGAGAACCAGAAGGCTGCGCATGTCGACGGACGATCTTTCTTGCAAGCTATACCGCTTACCGCCTTAAGCCAAAAGTGTTAATTTTGGCTAACGCGAGCGCGGTCTGGTGACTGGCAAGCCGCCTTTGGGCTTTTTTGCAGGGCGGCGGCGGCAAGAATAAAAAATAGGAAAGCAACCGGTGGGTTATCCAGAATTGAGCCAAAAAGCCCGACGGCGAGAAAGGCGACAAAAGCGGTCAGCGTGGCGTAAGCCAGGGGAGGGCTGTTTTTCAAGAGCCGTCCTTGCCGCCAAGCCGCCACCACCAGCCACAGGGCGAAGGCGGTTACGCCCAGCAGCCCCTGTTCGAAAAAAATGTGCAGCAGCAGGTTTTTTTCATGCCATTCGACATGGCTGAAATCGCGGATCATGTACCAGTGATCCATGCCGGCGGAAAAGTTACCGTTTTCGATGATGTTTTTCCCCTGTTCGTCGAACAGCCGGATGTCGGTCATCTCGACAATGCCGGGGTGGTTTTCGCTGACGTGAAGCATGAGGGTCACCGGCCACCAGGCGCGCGCCAGCACGCCCAGCCGGCCCGATTGCAGCACGCCTTCGAAGGCGCTCCAGTCCGGCCCCGGGATCACCTTGAAAGTGACATGGGTGCAATTGGGGATATAGCGCTCGGAAAACAGGATGTGTTTTTCACACAGTTTGACGCTGATCACGCCGCCGCTCTGGCTGCGCGCCGACAGGTGCAGGCGATAGGTTTTATAAGGCTTTATCGGTGCTTTCTGGGTGATGTTGTAATCGCCGGCGCCAAAGGCCAGAAAGGCGCGCTCCGAGGCCGGCTCACGCCGGATGCCATAGTTGACCAGACTGTCCTGGCCAAAGCGGGCCAGAAAAAACAGCCCGGGAAAGCTGCCGACCCCCATGCCGACGAGATGGGCTCGCATGGTGTGATCCATGGCGCCCAGAACATCGCCCCAGTGGGTCTCGCGAAACGCAAGGTCGGGAGTGGCGCTCGAAAACCGTTCGGTGATCCGATAACCCCTGGAGGCCGGAATGCCGATGCCCCACAAGGCGGTCAGAATCAGGGCCAGGGCGCCGGCGTTGCGCCCGCCCAGCACCGGAGCGCCCAGCCACCCGCAGGCGAAGGCCAGCCCGCCCAGCGCCAGCGTCAGCAGTCCGGCGACAAGGGGGGCCTGGGTATCGGGCAGGGTGCTCCAGCGGCTGTCGGTGATGCCGTCGGCAATGCCATAGCCGATGATCAGGCCAACCAGAGCGAGCACGGCGAGGGTGGGGGCGAGGGGCCGTCCGGCGCGCCGGACGGTAAAAAAGGTGGTAAACGCCCCCCAGGCTATGCCGAGCAGCAGAACCTGGCTGCCTCCGGCGGCGTAGCCGGCGAAAAACAGCCCGGAAAACACGATGACGGCGACCAGAGCGCCCAGCGACCGGCCCTTGAATTTGGCCATCGTGAGGCGGTGCTGATAGACATAAAGCATGGCGAAACAGGCGAACGCCAGCACAATGGCGCCATAAAGCCCGCGTGAGAAGGTCATGATCGCGGCATAAAGCCCAGCCAGCATGGCGATGCCGCCGAGCGCGCGCAGGCGTGGATCGCGGTCGTGGACCAGCAGCGCCATGGCGGTTGGAATGGCGAGGGCAAGATAGCCGTCGAGCGCGGTGCCCCCGGTGTGCATGCCCGAAAACAGCCCCGTAGCGCGGTAGCTGGTGGAAAAATCGAGAATGACATTGGCCAAGTGATAGATCCCCTGCCAGTCGACCAGCGCGGCCAGCGTGCCTTCTTCCCACAGGATCGAGACCCCGCAGCCCACCAGCCCGAGGGCCATGCCGGCCATGAGATAGCGCGCCGCCGTTGTGCCATTGCGCCGCCAGGCGTCTTCCAGTGCGGGCAACAGCAGCCAGGCCCAGAAAAATCCCTTGGCCACGCGCAGGGCGTTATAGGGGCTTTTGTAGCTGGCGAAACTGGTGATGCTCGGGGGCTCGAAAGGCAAAAACCAGATCAGTGCGCTAAGGGCAAAAGACAGCGCCATGAGCGAATAAAGCGCGCCGTTCCCCCGAATGAGGGGAGGCGTCATGCGTTTTTCGCCGGCGCGCAGATATAACACGGCGAGGGTGACGAGGATGAAATAGTCGAACTCGTTAAAATAGATCCGCCCGGTCCAGGGGGTGAAATCGATCACCGGCAGAACCGCCGGCAAAACGATCAGCCAGAGACGCGGATGTAGCGCCAGGCCAACGGCGTAAAGTGCCAGCAGAGCCCCCAGCAGGCCGCGAAAGGCCGGATGATAGACCACCCCGACGAGCGCCAGCCCGGCCAGCACCACCCCCAGAACAATATGAACCAGCGCGCACGGTGCGGGGAATGTTGAGCTGTGCGGTGTCATGGCGCTATAGTGACCGCCTTAAAACCGCGCGACAAGGGCGCTTTTGCGCCCCTTCGGGGGGGGGATGTTAATTTCCCTGTAACCGGTTGTCTTTAAGGCTGGGCGCGGACCCTGGAGCAAGACCAATGCTTGAATCAATAATTTTCGCCGTTTTCTGTGTTTTGATTTATTACGTGGTGTACTGGTCGATCAAAAATGACGACGGCCCCGCGCGGCGTGGCAAAAAGCGCTTCTCACCCTTCAAAAACAATCAGGCCAGCCCTCAGGCTAGCCGCGAAGAGGCCAGCGCAGCAAGCCAGCGGGTGGTTTCCCCGGCGACCCGCCGCCGGCCTTCGTTGCCAGAAAAAGTGTGATCCGTCCGGGGCAGACGAACAAGCGTAAGGGTATTTTTTTTCAAGGCCTTGCGGCCGGTTTTTGAGCGTTTGGCGTAGTCTTCGAATTCGCGCGCGGTATAGTCATTATCGCTTAAAATCAGCAGTATCGGCCCGGCAAACTGGAGCAGGTTTTCCAGCATGCGATCGGGATAGGGGGCGGCATCCTCCTCGCCTTTGCGCTGTGTGGCGGCCATGTTTTCGGCCAGTCCGCCCGCCGCGCGGCGCAGCGACAGCCGGCCCGAGAACAGTTTTTTCCAAAACGCGGGGGTGGCAAGGCGACGCAGGTAATAATGTTTCAGATAGGTGCGCGCCTGGCCGGCCTCGGTGCGCGCCCAGGGATTGGCCACCACAATGGCGCAAACGTCCGGGTGATGCACGCCATCGAGCAGAATGGCTGAGGCGGCATCGCACAAGCCCCACAGCACCACCCGCCGGACACCGGGGACGTGGCGCTTGAGCGCTTCGATTGCGGCAGTGATGTCGGGGCCGAGGTTTTCAAAGCCGGGCAGTGCGCCGCCGGCGTCGCCGATGCCGCGATAATCGAACCGCAGGGTTGCCGTTCCCTCGCGGGCCAGCGTGCGCGCCAGATGGACGAACTGGCGGTGAGAGCCGATGCGATATTGCGGCCCGCCGACGATGATCACCACCCCGATGTCGCTGTTACCGGCCGCCGGGTGCAGGATGCCTAGCAGGTTTTCGCCCTCACAGGAAAATTGCACCGCCTGCTCCGCCATCATGGGCCTTCACTCCCGGTAATGGCCTTGATGCCGGCATCAATCAGTGCCGGGGCCCATTCGGGCTCCTGCAGGGTCCAGAACGGCGGGCCGGCGACCACCTGTGTGGTGACCGGCACGCCGGCGTCTCGCCAGCGCTCGATTACCCGGCGTGACCCGGCGGCGGGCTCGCGCGCCTCGTTGCCGGCAACTTCATGCCAGAACACCGGCAGCGGCGGCGGTGGCCGGGCCATGTCGGCGGCCTCGATGGCCGCAGCCATGGCCGGGGTCAGACCATAGCCGGCGATCTCCAGGGTCTCGCCCTCGGCCAGACGGGCGCGCAATGTCTTGGTGGTCTCGCCGCGCGGGCTGTGGCCGGTCAGATCGGCGGCCAGGCGGATGCGCAAAAACTGGTTGAGAAAATTCTTGCCGCTGGTCACCGGCTGCCACAGGAGCAATCGGTCGGGTGTTTCAGATAGTTCTGTCAGAACATCCAGCGCCAGCAAGGTGCCCAGACGCAGGCCCCACAGGCCGATGCGCGCATGGCCCTGGGCCGTCAGCCAAGCCATTGCCGCGACCACATCGGCGCGCCATATCGGCCAGGAGGCCTCGGTGAAATCACCCTGGCTGTCGCCGGTGCCGAACAGATCGAGGATCAGTACGGCGCAGCCGGCCGCAGCCAGCGCGCGTGCCTGACGCGCGATCATGTGGCGCGAGCGGTTCAGCTCCTCGGCGAAGGGAGCGACAAAAACCAGGGCGGCGGGCTCCTTGTCGCCGGAAGCGGGCGAGGGGAGATGATAGAGGGTGAACAGCCGCCCGGCCGGGCCGGTGATGAACTGGGCCTGCGGGGTGAGCGGGGCTTGCAAGGCTCAACCGGTCATCTTTTCGCTGACGAAACGGGTCAGGCTGCCGACCGTCTCGAAGGTTTCGGCGCTGATTTCGTCGTCTTCCACGAAGATATCGAAATAGTCTTCAAGCGCGGTCACCACCGTGACGACCGCCATAGAGTCCAGCTCGGGAATATTGCCCAAGAGGGGGGTGTCTTTTTCCAGTTCGCCGGCTCTTTCGCCCAGTTGCAGGGCGTCGCCGAGCACGCGCTTGATGTCATCGAATATCGCCATAAACGGTTCCCCGTTCCGTTATCCTTTTGCGCCTTATAGTCGAGGTCCGGCTTCGAGAAAAGCTATTTGGCGGTTTGGCGCCTGAGATCATGCAGCCGGGCCAGCAGGCTGGCGCGGTAATAATTGACATGAAACATGGTGCGAAACTCGTCGCTCCACTTGGTGTGCCAGTCGCGAATGCGGCCATAATATTCAATTATCCTGATCGGGCTGTGATCGAACAATTGCTCGAAAAGTTCCTGGCGCATCAGATGAGCGGGCGAGGTTTTCTTCTCGGTTTCATCATAGGTGGTCTTGAGAATGATAAACTCGGCGCCATTATCGATGCACAGATCGGTCGCGGTCAGCCGGTCATTGTAGAAATAGCGGCATACTTGGGCGCGGCCCTGGACGGCGAAGGCGCGCATGAGGTCGGCATAGAACGGGCCCTGCGGGTTGTCCATAGCCACCGCAGTGCCGGCCGCGCCCTTCCAGCCGGCCGATTCAAGTGCGCCATAATCGGCCACGGCGCGCGTCATGTCCTCGGGAGCGGTCAGAATTTCCAGCCGGGTGGCGATATTTTCGCGACCCAGCCGGTTGCGCTGTTTGCTCATGTTCTGGCGCAGGTTCTTGCCGCGGGCCGCCCAGTAGCTTGCAAAATCACCTGCCAGGGTTACCCGGGCGGTATCGATATAATCGGCGCTGCGCAGCCGGCCGCCGTCGGCGGGGCGGGCCAGCAGGTCGGGATCCTGTTGCGAGACCCCCAGCACCCCGGCCAGGCCCGGCAGAGCCCGGCACAAGCTGGTCAGGAGTTCCTCCAGCACCGCGCCGTCCTCGCTCAGCCAGGCGCCGATCGGTGCCTGGGCGGGCTGGAAGGTCTGCCATGAAAAACGCCCGGTGCGGCGCAAAATGGCCATGGCCTGCGGCGTCGCCGGGTCGCCATAAATCCCGAGCACCTCCTCGCCGGTGGAAAAGTGATCGATCAGCGGATCCCAGAACAGCGGCTCAAGAAGTTGACTGCCGGGGCCGCGCCGGTTCAGCGCCTGCCATGCCGCGCGATGTTCGCCATAGCTCTCAAGGGAAAGAAGGGTCCAGGTCATGAATGTTGCCTTATGAGGGTTTCAGCGCCGTTTCAAGCCGGGTCAGGATGGAGGCGATCTCCGCCTCTTGCAGGCTTTGATGGCAGGGGAGCTGCACCGCATTTTTCGACAGCGCGGCGCCGACCGGACATTGGGTCGGGTCGACGGCGGGGTGAAGAAACTGACCGAAGCGCTGGGTGGGCACTGCCATGTCTTCGAGCCGCGCGAACACCCGGTCGAGATCATCGATCCACAGCGGAAAGGTATAGGGCACGGCGCCGTCTGGCAGCCGGGGGATCAGCGGGCGGCAGCCGGGTAGGCCCTGGACGCCTTCGAGCAAGAGACTGAAATGATGCAGTCGGCGGTGCGCGTCGCGGTTTTTGGGCGAGGCGGCCAGGATTAGCCGGGAGAAGGGGTCGAGGGTCAGACCAACCCGCGCGCGATCAAGTCCGACTGGCGCGCCCGATTCGGACAGCCTGTTATGCCCGGAGCGACGGTTCCGTGGGCGGGTGACCAGGGTGCGGCCGGCGGACAGGGTGCCGAGCAGCGGACGCAGCGCCGGCAAGCGGCCATAGTTGACCGCTCGCTCCACGGTGTTGAAGGCCAGTTTTGCGCCGGTGCTCCAGGGCTGGGCGCGCCGCGCCAGCCGGTCGAGCCGGTGGCGGGCGGAGACCAGCAGACCGCCTTCGATGATGGGGAAGAATTTTTTGGGGCTGGCGATGGCGTAATCGCCAAAAGAGCCCAGCGGCGCGCCGTCGATCTGACCGAAAAAGGCATGGGCGCAATCTTCGAGCAGCAGCAATCCGGCGTCGTCGCAAAAGCGGTGAATCGCCGGCATGTTCTGGGGCAGGCCGAAATAATGGGTGACAATGAGGGTTTTGGTGCGGGCGGTGCATTTGCGCTCGATATCGGCCAGGTCGATCGAAAGATCGTCATGGATACGGTAGAACATCGGCTCGGCTCCGACCCAGGACAGGGGCTCATACATCGAGGCGCAGTGATAGGCGGGCAGCAGCACTTGGTCGCCGGGCCTAAGCCCCATGGCCTCGAGCGCCAGCGCAATGGCGAAGCGCCCGGCGGTCTGGAACAGCGGCCGGCCAACATCGAGAACGCTGGGAATTTTCGGCCCGTTCGGCGCGAAAACCCCGGCCAGCGACAACACCGGCTCCACCGGCGCGTCGGGCACCGGAATAACACGGCCGACTTGCGGGACATTCGGCCCCTCGCCGGGCATGCTCATGGAGCGGGTGGTGCCCAGCCGGGCCGCGCGCAGGGCTTGCTTCCTTTCAAACCGGCTTGGCGATTGTGTCACGTCAGCTTTTCCCCCGCGGCTTTGTCTTGTAAAGCTGTCTGAATGCGCCCCAAATGGGCAAAGCGGCTTTTATAAGTGACCATAAAACATTAATAACTTGCTTCTATAGAGCAAGGAAAGAGAGCAAGGAACGCAAACGGGGCTGATGGTGCTTTTACACGACCGATTATTCGCCGCCGCGCAAGCCCGGCCAGATGCACCAGCTATGTTATCGCGGCCAGATACTCGACTATGGCCAGCTTGCCCGCCTGGTGCAAGATGTCGCCGCCGGACTGCAAGGGCTGGGCCTGGAGCGCAATCAGCGGGTCGGGGTCTATCTGCCCAAACAATTCGAGACCGTTGCCGGTATTTATGGCGCCGCGGCGGCTGGCGGGGTGTTCGTGCCGCTCAACCCGGCGCTCAAGGCCCGCCAGGTTTGCTATATCTTGCGTGATTGCGCGGTCCGGGTACTGATCACCAGTCCGGATCGGCTGGCCGGGCTGCGCGAGCGTCTTGCTGACTGCCCCGATTTGCGCGCCGTGGTGCTCACCGGCGCCCTGCCCGAAGATATGTTGCCGGCTGGTTATACCCTGCTGACTTGGGATGATTTTGTGGCCCAGGGCGGCGCGCCGCCGGTGCGGCGCATCGAAAGCGACATGGCGGCGATTTTTTATACCTCGGGCTCGACCGGCTCGCCCAAGGGGGTGGTGCTGTCGCATCATAATATGGTGGTTGGCGCGCACAGTGTGTCGCGCTATCTGGAAAACCGGCCGGAGGACCGCATTCTGGCGGTTCAGCCGCTCAGCTTCGATTACGGATTCAGCCAGATTTCCACCGCTTTCACGGTGGGGGCCTGTGCGGTGCTGATGAATTATCTGTTTCCCAGGGATGTCATAAAATTGCTGGAAAAAGAGCGCATCACCGGCCTGGGCTGCGTGCCGCCATTATGGATTCAATTGGTTGAACAGGACTGGCCGGCGGCTATTGGCGAGCATTTGCGCTATGTCACCAATACCGGCGGCAAAATGCCCCGCCCGGTGCTAAGCCGGCTGCGCGCGCTGTTGCCCCAAACCCGGGTCTATCTGATGTATGGCCTGACCGAAGCCTTTCGTTCGACCTATTTGCCACCTGAGGAGGTTGACGCCCGGCCCGATTCGATCGGCAAGGCGATCCCCAACGCCGAGGTGATGGTGGTGTGCGAGGATGGCACGCCGTGCGAGCCGGGCGAGCCGGGCGAGCTGGTGCATCGCGGGCCGCTGGTCTCGCTGGGCTATTGGAACGATGCCGCGCGCACCGCCGAGCGTTTCAAGCCGGCGCCGGGCCAGCCGGCCGGCATTCCGCTTCCGGAAATGGCGGTGTGGTCGGGCGATACGGTGCGCCAGGACGAAGACGGGTTTCTCTATTTCGTTGCCCGGCGCGACGAGATGATCAAGACCTCCGGCTTTCGGGTCAGCCCCACCGAGGTCGAAGAGGTGCTCTATGCCTCGGGCGAAGTCGGCGAGGCGGTGGCACTGGGTGTGGCGGACGACAAGCTGGGCCAGGCGATCATCGTGCTGGCCACCGCGCCCGAAGGCCGGGCGGCGCTGGATGAGAAGGCGATTTTGGCTTATTGTCGCAAGGAGATGCCGAGCTATATGGTGCCCCGGACAATCATGGCGCGCGAGGCGATGCCGAGAAACCCCAATGGCAAGATCGACCGCAAGGCGCTGGCCGTGTCTTTGAACACGGCGGAGGGCCAGCCATGAGCAGTCGAAAAAACCCGCCCCAACACGCTCCCTTGTGGGGCTTTGAGGTGATTGATGGCTGCCTGTATATCGGCGGCATGGCGCTGCCGGTGCTGGCCGAGCGGGTCGGCTCGACGCCGTTTTACGCCTATGACCGGGGGCTGATTAGCCGCCGGATCGCCGAATTGCGCGCCCATTTGCCGGATGGGGTGCGGCTGCATTATGCGATCAAGGCCAATCCGATGCCGGCGGTGGTGCAGCATGTCGCCGGGCTGGTCGATGGCCTTGATCTGGCCTCGGCCGGAGAGATGAGGCTGGCGCTGGACACTCCGATGGCCCCGGCCCACATCAGTTTCGCTGGCCCCGGCAAGCGCGACAGTGAGTTGCGCCGCGCAATCGCCGCCGGGGTGCTTATCAACCTTGAATCGCCGCTGGAGATGGAGCGGGCCGCCGAGGCCGGCCGGGCGCTGGGTGTCAGGCCGCGGGTGGCGGTGCGGGTTAATCCTGATTTCGAGCTGAAAACCTCGGGCATGAAAATGAGCGGCGGGCCCAAGCCGTTCGGGGTCGATGCCGAGGAAGTGCCGGCGATGCTCGCCCGCATGGCGTCACTGGCGCTTGATTTCGAGGGCTTTCATATTTTTTCCGGCTCGCAGAACCTGCGCGAGGAGGCGCTGGCCGAGGCCCAGCAAAAAACCGCCGAGTTGGCGATTGCGCTGGCCGCCCATGCCCCGGGGCCGGTGAAAAAGCTCAATATCGGCGGTGGCTTCGGCATTCCCTATTTTCCCGGCGAACAGCCGCTCGATTTGGCCCGGGTGGGGGCCGGGCTGGCGGCGCTGATGCCGCGCATTGCCGCCGACCTGCCGCAGGCGGCGGTGGTGGTCGAACTGGGCCGTTACATCGTCGGCGAAGCGGGAGTCTATGTGACCCGGGTGGTTGATCGCAAACGCTCGCGCGGCCGGGTGTTTCTGGTCACCGATGGCGGTATGCACCATCATCTCGCCGCCTCGGGCAATTTCGGTCAGGTGATCCGCAAGAACTATCCGCTGGCGATCGCCACCCGCATGGGGGTGGCGCCGGATGAAGAGGTCGATGTCGTGGGCTGTCTGTGCACCCCGCTCGACCGGCTGGGCGACAAGGTGGCCCTGCCGCGCGGTGAGGTTGGCGATCTGGTGGTGGTGTTTCAGTCGGGCGCTTACGGGCTGAGCGCCAGCCCGCAGGGATTTCTTGGCCATCCCGCGCCGGCCGAGGTGCTGGTGTGAGCGGGTTGTGCGGCTGGCTGGGCGAGGTCAGCGCGCCGGCCGAGGTGCTCGAGAACATGGCCCGCGGCCTGTCGGCGCCGGGCGGCGGCGCCCGGCAGGACCATGCCGCATCGGGCGGCGGGCTTTGCGTCGCGCCGTGGGAGGATGGCGACAGTCTGTGGGCCGGGGACGGGATGGTTGCCGCGATTTGCGGCCAGCCGCGCTGGGCCGATGATGATCTGGCGGCATTGGCCGCCCGGCAAAGCGACGCCGCCGCGCTGGGTGAGGCTTACCGCCGGTTTGGCCCCGGCCTGTTCAATCATCTGTTCGGCAGTTTCGCGCTGGCGGTGATCGAGCCGGCGCGCGGCCGGGCGCTGATCGCCATCGACCGCATGGGCATCGAGGCCCTGGACATGGCGCGTGGGCGCGACGGGCAACTGGTGTTCGGCTCCAGCGTGCAGGCGGTGCGCCGCCATCCGGCGGTCAGCTCGACCATCACCGCGCAGACGATCTACAACTACATGTTCTATTTTGTTGTGCCCGCGCCTTCGGCGGTCTATGCCGAACATGTCAAATTGCTGCCGGGCCAATATATGTTGCTCGAGGATGGCGCGCTCAAGACCGACTTTTACTGGCAGATGGACTACCGTGAAGATCACGCCCCCTCGTTCCAAGAGCGGGTCGAGCGGTTGAAATCCACCCTGCGCACCGGAGTCTCCCGGGCCTTGCAGTCCGCCGGAGAGCGCCCGGTGGGGGCGTTTTTGTCGGGCGGGCTGGACAGCAGCTCGGTAAGTGGCTTTTTCGCCGAGCAGCGCCCCGGGGCGGCGCGCACCTTTACCATCGGCTTCGATCTGCCCCGGTTTGACGAAAGCGGTTACGCCAAGCTGGTGGCCGAACATTTCGGCACCCGCCACGCCGCCTATTTCGTTACCCCCGATGATGTCGCCGATCTGTTGCCGCGGCTGGCGGAGGCATTCGACGAGCCATTTGGTAATTCCTCGGTCATCCCGACCTATTATTGCGCCTATTTCGCGCGCGAGAACGGCATCGAGGTCATGTTGGCCGGCGATGGCGGCGATGAGTTGTTCGCGGGCAATGCCCGCTATGTCGAGATGATGCGCTATGAGAGCTATGGCCGGATACCCCGGCTTTTGCGCAAGGGGCTGATCGAGCCGGTGCTGTTTGGCGTGCCGGGGCTTGAAAAGCTGCCGGTGGCCGCCAAGGCTCATAGCTGGGCCAGCAGTTATAATCAGGCGATGCCGGAGCGGCTGTTCAAATATTCGTTTTTCGTCAACACCCCGATTGAGCAGGTTTTCGAGCCCGAGCACGTCGCCCGGATCGATGAGGACAGGCCGATCGAGATTGCCCGCGAGGCCTATAACCGGCCGGCCGGGGGCTCTTTGCTGCATCGCATGCTGTCGCTCGATCTGCAATCGATCCTGGCTGACAATGATTTGCGTAAGGTCAACCGGATGTGCGAGCTGGCCGGGGTCAGGGTGCGCTATCCCATGCTGGACGATGATGTGGTGCGGTTTTCCGGGAGCATTCCGGTCGATGTCATGATGGCGGGGGGCAGACTGCGTGATTTTTATAAACGGGCGATGGCCGATTTCCTGCCCCGCGCGGTGATTGACAAGAAAAAACATGGCTTTGGCCTGCCGTTTCAGCAATGGCTGAAGGAAGACCGGCGGCTCAAGGAAATGGTTGAACAGACTCTTTTGAGCTTTCGTGAGCGGGGCTATCTGAAGGCCTCCTTTGTCGACCAGGTGCGCACCAGCCATCTTGATCGCGAGGTCACCGGGGCGGATGGTTTCGCCTATGATCTGATGGTGCTGGAATTGTGGCTGCAAAAACACGCCTAGGGTGCGCAAATGCTGGAAAGTGTCCCTGTTGGCCCGGTTCCCGGAAAGTCCCCGGAAAGATTGACGATCGGGGCGCGCCGGGCTAGTGTAAAATTATTGTGAGGGGTAAGTGTTCTGGTTCCGGGATTTACTGCGGGTCAGTGTGAAAAATCTTTTGATCTATAGGCTTTATTAATTTCTTGATGCCAAAAAAGCATGAGAGTGGCCGGAAAATGGCCAAGGATTGCTGGAGTTAAAGCAGGCGTCGCTGGAGTTGAAATGGCCCGGAAAGATTTTCAAGCCGCAAGGTCCGTTTGGGACAGGAACACCAGGCTTTCATATTTTTCGGGCTTTCGTGTTTTGCGGCATGTTTTTTTGGCATGTCTTTTTTGAGCCTCGAATCCCAGATCGTTAGGGGGAAATACCGTGATACGCACATGCAATAAATCAAATTGGCTGCGTTTTGTCTTGATCGGCGCCATGAGTCTGGCGCTTGCCGCCTGTGCGCGGCATGATCCGTTGCCGTCGGCGCAGTTTGTTTCAGCCGGCGAGGGCCCTGGCCCCAATTATATCATCGGGCCGTTGGACAGCCTGCAGATTTTCGTATGGCGCAACCCGGAGGTGTCAACCTCGGTGACCGTGCGCCCCGATGGTCGTATTTCGGTGCCGTTGATCGAGGATTTGCCGGCCACCGGCCGCACCCCGAGCGAACTGGCGCGTGATATCGAAAAACAACTGGCAGTCTATATCCAGAACCCGATCGTCACCGTGATTATGAGTGGCTTTAATGGTCCGTTTGCCCAGCAGGTCCGCATTGTTGGCGAGGCATCCCAGCCCCAGGCCATTCCCTATCGCGCCAATATGACCTTGCTCGATGTGATGATTGCCGTGGGCGGAGTGACTGATTTCGCCGCTGGAAACCGGGCCTCTCTGGTTCGTTTTGAAGGCGGCAAGCAACATCAATATTCCATCCGGATCGACGATCTGCTCAAGGATGGCGACATCAGCGCCAATGTCAATATTTTGCCGGGCGATGTGATCATCATTCCGGAAAGCTTCTTCTAGGGAGGCCTGGAGGCCGCGGCATGTGGCGCCGGGGCCTTTCAGTCCGGGAAAAGTTTTGATTAAGAGAGCACGCGCAGAGTTTGGTTTGGGCAGCTTATGAACGAAATATATCAGCAAATACTGGCTATTCTGCATGGCATGTGGCGCCGCCGGTGGTATGCCCTGGCTGGGGCGTGGGTGGTTTCCGCGATCGGCTGGGGGGTGGTGGCGAAAATCCCCGACAAATATGAATCATCGGCGCGCATCTATGTCGATACCGAGACCATGTTGCGCCCGCTGATGAAGGGGCTCGCGGTCGATGTCAATATCCTGGCCCAGATTTCGGTCATGCAGCGCACCCTGCTCAGCCGGCCGAATATTGAAAAAGTGGTCCGCATGACGGATCTCGATCTGCAGGCCACCACCGACCTGGACATGCAAAAACTGGTCAAGGAGTTGACCGATAACATCAAGATCAGTTTTCAGGGGGCCAATCTGTTCCGGATTTCCTATGAAAACGAGGATCCGCAGCTTGCCAAACGCGTGGTGCAGTCGCTGCTGACGATTTTTGTGGAAGGCAACCTGGGGGCCATCCGCAAAGACCTCGCCGGGGCCCGTCGCTTTATTGATGAGCAGTTGCGCGATTATGAACGCCAGCTTGACGAGGCCGAACAGCGCCGGGCCCGCTTCAAGCAGGAAAACATGATTTTCTATGAGGGCAAGGGCACCTATTACGAGAGCGTGAAAGCGGCCAGGACAGACCTGGCGGCGCTGGAGCGCGAACGCAAGGAAACCATTCTGGTGCGCAACCAGCTTGCCGCACAGTTGAAATCATTGCCGCGCTATATTCGGGTGCAGTCGCCTCTGGGACCGCCAGGCATGGGGCCGATGGTAGGCACCAGTGGAAAGATTTCAGCCTTGCAGGCGCGGATTCTGGAATATCGCCGCTCACTTGACAATCTGCTGCTGCGCTACACCGAAAAACACCCGGACGTGGTGGCGGTGAAACGCGCCCTGGCGGCGGCGGAACAGGAGCTTGGTGCCGAACAGAGTGCGTTGGTCGCACGGCTTGATGGCGATAATGCCAAACCGGCCGATGTGGTGGGCAATACGACCGTGCTTAACCCGGTTTATGAACAGGTGCAGCTCAAGATCGTCGAGGCCGGCAGCAAGATTGCAACCCTGAATTCGCGCCTGGCCACGCAAAGGGAATTGGTCGCCAAACTGGATAAAATGGCGAGCACGGTGCCGGTAATCGAGGCCGAAGTGGAGCGCCTGAACCGCGATTACACGGTTATCAAAAAGAAATATGAAGAACTGTTGAGCCGGCGCGAGCAGGCGCGCATTGCGCAGGATCTGGAGACCAAATCGGACAAGGTTCAGTTCCGGATCATCGAGCCGCCCCAGGTGTCGCTGGAGCCGACCAGCCCGAACCGGCCGCTTTTCCTGTCGCTGGCGATGGTTATCGGGGTTGGCGCCGGGCTGGCGCTGGCCTTTCTGCTCAGCCAGTTGCATCATACGTTTTCAAGTGTCGAACAATTGCGGGCGACTTACGACCTGCCGGTGGTCGGCGCGGTCTCGCAGGTTGTGTTCGAGGCCAACCGGCGGCAGCGAAAGCTGGAGAACGCGATTTATTCCGCGGTGTCGATCGGGTTGTTTGCGGCCTATGGTTTGCTGATGGCGCTTGAAATGTTTCTCGGACCCGGAACCGCTTGATCGGCGCAGCGAAAAGGTTAAATGATGGATTTGATCGAAAGAGCAGCCGAAAAACTCAAGCAGGCCTCGGGGGAATCGCTGGTGGAGCGGGCCGTCGAGAAAATCGGCGACGCCGCGCCCAAGCCGGATGACACCGCTGCGGGGGTTGCTTCGGAGTCTGGGAAAACCGGAGAAGTGGGTGCGAAAACTGCGGCGCCGACAGTAACACCGATCGAGCCGGCCAGAGAGGCGCGCAGCAGCCGGCAAATTTCGATTGATTTGGACGATCTTTCAAAGCGTGGCTTCATCGTTCTGGGCGGCCCACAGACCCGGATTGCCGAAGAATTCAGAATTATCAAGCGCCAGCTTTTGCTCAAGGCGTTCGGCGGTCTGTCGCAAGGGGACAGAAGCAATATCATCATGGTTACCTCGGCCCAGCCGGGCGAGGGCAAGACCTTTTCATCGATCAATCTGGCAATGAGCATCGCCTCGGAGCGGGATTTGACGGTTCTGCTCATCGATGCCGATGTGGCGCGGCCGCAACTTTTGAAGACCCTGGGGGTTGAGGCGGGAACGGGACTTGTCGACGCGATTGTCGACAATGACGTCACAATGGCGGACTGTTTGTTGCGCACCAATGTCGAGAATCTGACCTTGTTGCCGGCGGGCAAGCCGCATCCCCTGGCGACGGAGCTTCTGGCGAGTGAGCGCATGGGGCAGATTATTGACGAGATCGCCAAGCGATATTCCGATCGGGTCGTCATCTTCGATTCACCCCCTGTCCTGGCGAGCAGTGCGACCAGTGTGCTGGCGCTCCATGTCGGGCAGGTGCTTTTTGTCGTCGAGACGGACCGTACCAAGGAAACGCAGGTCACCGAATCCCTCTCGCTGATCAATGGCTGCAAGGACATCAAGCTGATGTTGAACAAGGCGGGCTTTGACATGGGCAAGGATAGATTCGGCGCCTATTACGGCTATGATCATGCGTAAGCCGAAAAGAGGGGAAACTGGTGGAAACGTCATGTAGGTCCGCAAGGCGCACCGTTGCGCCAAGGGTGGTATGCCGCTTTAGGCTGACGGTTTTGCTGCGGGCAAGCACTGCTGCCGGCCTGTTGTTGGCGGCAGGGTTTTCAGGCTCTGCATGGGCAGGGAAATGGCAGGCGACTCCGCGGATTTCGCTTAACGAGACCTATACCGATAATGTGGATCTCACCTCGACCTCCCGGAAGGACGATGTTGTGATTACGGCATCGCCGGGGATCAATATCTATGGTCAGGGCGCGCGCGGGGTGCTAAGCCTCGACTATACGGCGAATTACCTGAGCTTCCTCAAAAAAGACAAAACCGACCTGCGGCATAATCTGCTTGGTCTGACGCGGTGGGAGCTGATCGAGGATCTGTTTTCCATCAGCGCAAACGCCAGTATAAGCCAGCAGTTTCTCGACCGGACCAAGGCCTTTTCAGTTTCGGATACCAATCTGACCGACAATCGGCGAAATGTTCAAACGATCAGTATTGACCCCGAATTTCGTCACCGTTTCGGTTCGTTTGGAACGGCCTCTTTGGCCTATGGGTTCGACTATGTCGATATTTCCAGGAACCGCGAGCGGGTCTCGGGACAGATCGTAAGCGATATCCTGACCAACAGGGTGTCATTCAATTTTAACAGCGGCACGCGCTTTACCCGTTTTGACTGGTCGTTTCTGGCCAGCTATTCCAATAGCAATCGGTCCACTGGCGCAACCGACAGCAAGCGCACGAGCGTTGTTTTTGACGCGGAATATCGCATCAGGCGGCAAATCGGCCTTCTGGGGAGCATCGGGTATGAAGATATCACTGATCGGTCGCTGTTGCGGGCGCCGAATAATCTGACATGGGATATCGGTCTGCGGCTGGAGCCGGGTCCGCGTACATCACTGAGTGTCCGCTATGGCCGGCGCTTTCGGGGGGATATCTGGGGCGTAAATGGCAGCTATCAGATATCACCGCGCAGTTTTATTTCCCTGGTTTATGACGAGAGGATCGAGAGTTTCCAATCGGCATTCGCCCAGCGTTTCAATAATGCGATTATGGGTGACAACGGGGCTGTTGTCGATCCGGTCACCGGCTTGCCATTTTCTCCCAATAATCCAAATTTCAACTTCTCGAATAATGCGGCGCGGACCAAAAATTTTCGCTTCAGCTTTACCTCCCGGCGCGGGCGAAACAGCTACACTCTTACAACAAGCCACCTGAGACGTCTGACGGACATTTCCGGGCTTGGTGAAAAGAATGTGTCAATTACGGCGAGTGTGTTGCGCAACTTTACCCGCCGGGCTACGGGAAACATCTCAGGCGGATATACCAACCGTGATTTTAGCGGCACCCGGGTGCGGGTGGATAATTATTATTATCTTGTTTCATCGTTCAATTATCAGTTGGGAACGGCGCTGGACGGCACGTTACGCTATGCCCTGTCAAAGCGCACCTCTACGGATGTGACTGGCAGACTGAGGGAAAATTCGATCACCGCATCGTTAACCGCGCGATTCTAGACGGAATGTATACGTCCTTTTACAATCTCACCGGCCGGCCCTTTCAACTGACGCCGGACCCGCGCTTTTACTTCGACAGCAAGGCGCATAAAAAGGCGATGGCCTATCTCACCTATGGCCTGAGCCAGGGGGAAGGCTTTATCATCATCACCGGCGACATCGGTGCGGGAAAGACCACCCTGGTGGGCCATTTACTCGACACGCTGGACACCAAGCAATATGTCGCCGCCAAGGTGGTGACCACCCAGCTTCAAGCCGATGACGTGTTGCGCATGGTCGCGGCCGCTTTCGGCATTGATCACGAAGGCGCCGACAAGGCCACCCTGCTGAAAAAAATCGAGGACTTTCTGCTGGGCTGCATGAGCCAGGAAAAGCGCGTTCTGCTGATTGTCGACGAGGCGCAAAATCTGCCCAATGGCGCGCTTGAGGAATTGCGCATGCTGTCCAATTTCCAGGTTGACGAAAATGCGCTGCTGCAATGTTTCTTGCTCGGCCAGCCGCAATTTCGCGATCGGCTGGCGCGCGATCCCGATCTTGAGCAGGTGCGCCAAAGGGTGATCGCAACCTATTTCCTCGGGCCGCTGTCCGACGCCGGGGAAACGGCGAACTATATAAAACACCGCCTGCAACGGGTCGGCTGGAACGATGACCCGACCTTCGCCGAGGAAACCTTCGAGAAGATTTACAGCTACACCAGCGGTGTGCCGCGCATGTTGAACACCCTGTGCTCCCGTTTGCTGCTGTTCGGTTATCTGGAAGAAAGCCATGAAATCAGCGGCAAGACGGTCGATGACGTGATCGCCGATCTGGAGCGCGACAACGAACTGGTGACCAGGCCGTCACGCTCGCCGGTGGTCAAGGTGGCGCCCTCTTCCGGCACGGTCGAACGCTATGACCATATCGCCGAGCGGGTTGAAGTTCTGGAAAAATATGTCAAGGCGCATGAACGCACGATTTCCCGCGCTCTCGAGATCGCCGAGGCATGGTTGTCCGTCGGCGAGCAAAGCAAAGCGGAATAGGCGCCGTGCGCAACGCCATGTCGGTCGATGTCGAGGACTATTTTCATGTCCAGGCTTTCGCCCACCACATTAATTCTGAAAACTGGGACAGCCTGCCATGCCGGGTGGAGCGCAATAGTGACGCGGTTCTGGCGCTGTTCGCCGAGCATGGGGTGCGGGCGACTTTTTTTATTCTCGGCTGGGTTGCCGAGCGCTATCCGGAGCTGATCCGGCGCATCGCTGCTGGTGGCCACGAGGTGGCGAGCCACGGCTTTTCCCATGTGCGCATTTTTGAGCAAAGCCGCGAGGCGTTCCGTGACGACATCCGGCGCACCAAGGGGGTTCTGGAGGATCTTGCCGGTGCGCCGGTGCGGGGATACCGCGCGGCGAGCTTTTCGATTACCGAACGCTCGCTGTGGGCCCATGAAATCCTGCATGCCGAAGGCTATGCCTACAGCTCCAGCATCAACCCGATTCGCCACGATCTTTATGGCATGCCGCACGCGCCGCGCTTTGCCTTTCGTCCCGTTGGCGGGGGGGGCATTCTGGAGGTGCCGATGACCACGGTGGAACTGCTCGGGCGGCGCTGGCCCTGTGCCGGCGGCGGCTTTTTCCGCCTGTTGCCGCTGTGGTGGTTTACCCGCACGTGGCGGCAGGTGAACGAGGGTGAAGGCCAGCCGGCGGTGTTTTATTTCCATCCCTGGGAGATCGACCCCGGGCAACCCCGCCAAAGCGGCGCGCCGCTCAAGTCACGGCTGCGCCATTACACCAATCTGTCACGCATGAAGGGCAAGCTGCACCATATTTTGCGCCGCCACGAATGGGGGCGGATGGATGAAATTTTTCTGGAAGGGGCGTGATGCTGCATATCCGTGAGTTGGCAAGCGGCGAGGAAGCGCGCTGGGACAAATTTGTCGAGGCCTGCCCGCAGGCGGGGTTTTTTCATCGCGCCGGCTGGAAGCAGGCGATCGAGAGCGCCTTTGGTCATCGCTGCCATTTCCTTTATGGCGAGCGTGATGGCGAGATCACCGGGGTTTTGCCGCTCACCCATGTCAAAAGCTGGCTGTTTGGCAAGGCGCTGGTGTCGGCCGGTTTTGGCGTTGGCGGCGGACCAGTGGCCGGGGATGATGAAACCCTGGCCGCGCTTGATGCCCGGGCGCAGGAAATGGCGCGTGCGCTGGGGGTCGATCATCTGGAATATCGCGCCCGCACCGGGCTGCATGACGACTGGCCGGTCAAACAGGACTTTTATGTCAATTTCAGCCGCCCGCTGTCGGCTGATCACGACGAGAATCTCAAGGCGATCCCGCGCAAGCAGCGCGCCATGGTGCGCAAGGGCATCAAGGCCGGGCTGGAAAGCCAGCTCGATGATGACACCGCCCGGCTGTTTGCGCTTTATGCCGAAAGTGTGCGCAATCTCGGCACGCCGGTGTATTCCCGCAAATGGTTCGAGGCGCTCAAGGCCGCCTTTGGCGCGGATTGCGAAATTTTGACCATTGTGCATGACGGCGCACCGGTGGCGGCGGTGATGAGCTTTTATTTCCGCGATCAGGTGTTGCCCTATTATGGCGGCGGTTCGCTGGCGGCGCGCCCGGTGGCGGGCAATGACTTCATGTACTGGGAGGTGATGCGCCGGGCGGTGGAACGGGGCGCCCGGCTGTTCGACTTTGGCCGCAGCAAGCTGAACACCGGCTCCTTTGCCTTCAAGAAACACTGGGGGTTCGAGCCGGCGCCGCTGATTTATGAATTTTTCCTGCCCCGGGGCGGTCAGGTGCCCGAAATCAACCCGCTCAACCCGAAATACCGGCTGATGGTTGATAGCTGGAAACGCCTGCCTTTGTGGCTGGCTAACCGGCTGGGCCCTCTGGTCGCCCGCGATCTGGTCTGATCATGGCCCGGCTGCTGTTTCTCGCCCATCGCATTCCCTATCCGCCGAACAAGGGCGATAAAATCCGCTCATGGAACATTTTGCGCCATCTGACGGCGCGTCACGAGGTGGCGCTGGGCTGTTTTGTCGATGATGAAGAGGACTGGCAATTTACGCCGGTGCTGCGCGAGATTTGCGCCGAGTGCCATTTCGCCCCGCTCAAGCCGGGCTGGGCGCGCCTCAAAAGCCTGACCGGGCTGGCCCGCGGCGCGCCGCTGTCGCTGACCTATTACCGCGATGCTGGCCTGGCCCGCTGGGTGGGCGGGATGATGAAGGGTTTCTCACCTGAGGGGATTTTCCTGTTTTCCTCGCCGATGGCGCAATATGTCGCTTCTCATGCCGGGGGAAATATTCCGGTGGTGATGGATTTTGTCGATGTCGATTCGGATAAATGGGCGCAATATGCGCGCGAGAAAAGCGGCCCGGCGCGCTGGGTCTATCGCCGCGAGGCGCGCACCCTGTCCGAGGCGGAGCGCGCGATCGCCGGCTGGGCGTCGGCCAGCGTGTTTGTCTCGCGCGATGAGGCGGCGCTGTTTCGCTCCCGCGCGCCGGAAAGCGCCGATCGTATCGACTTTCTCAACAACGGGGTCGATGCGGATTATTTCTCGCCCGATGAAACCCTTGCCAATCCGTTTAGCGCTGCTGGGCCGCAACTGGTGTTTACCGGCGCGATGGACTATTGGGCCAATGTGAACGCGGTAAGCTGGTTTGCTGGAGAGATCCTGAGCCGGGTCCGGGCCGAGATTCCGACGGCGGGTTTCACTATCGTTGGCGGCAAGCCGACCGCAGCGGTCGAGGCGCTGGGCCAGACCGCCTGGGTGACAGTGACCGGCCGGGTGCCCGATGTGCGGCCTTATCTTCAGCACGCCGCCGCTGTGGTTGTGCCGATGCGTATCGCCCGCGGCATACAGAACAAGGTGCTGGAGGCCATGGCCATGGCCCGACCGGTGATCGCCACGCCGCAGGCGGCCGAAGGGATTGACGCGCGGGCCGGCGAGGAGTTGATTATCGCCGATGGCGCGCCGGCCCTGGCGCGCGCTATTGTGACGCAATTGCGCACACCGCACTGCGGGCTTGGCGCGGCGGCGCGCCGTCGGGTGGTGCAGGATTATAGCTGGGACAGCCAGTTGGCCAAACTCGACGGGATCTTTGGCGCGCCGCCGGGTGTGGGATAAGTAACCGACTGGCAACCTTTTTTTGGCACACCATCAGAACCAGACAGGATGATCGGGATGGAAAGGGCGACATGAGCGGGGAAACACAGACGGTCGTGCGCTCGCCCTGGATTGTCGCAGGCCCCACGGTGCTGCTAGCGATTGTAATATTGCTGGCGATTTTCCATACTACCGTGCTGTCCATGGTGACCATCTGGTGGACCAACGGCACCTATGGCCATTGTCTGCTGATTTTGCCGATTGTCGCCTGGCTGGCTCACGAACGCTGGCCCGAGGCGCGCCGGTTGATCCCCCGGCCCGATCTGCGCGGGTTGGTGCTGCTCGCCGGTGCGGCGCTGGCCTGGCTGGCCGGCAATGCGGCGAGCGTCCAGGTGGTCGAGCATTTTGCTCTCGTCGGCATGATCCAGGCGCTGGTTTTTACCCTGCTCGGCTGGCCGGTGACCCGGGCCTTCCTGTTTCCGCTTTTCTATCTCGTGTTCGCCATTCCCTTCGGGGAGTTTCTGGTCCCCGCCTTACAGGACTTTACCGCCTATTTCGTGGTCAAGGCACTGGTGTTTTTCGGGGTTCCGGTGTTTTCCGACGGCGTATTCCTATCCATACCGGAAGCCGATTTCGTGATCGCTGAAGCCTGTTCGGGCATTCGCTTTCTGATCGCCACCCTGGCGATTGCCGCCCTGTTCGCCAATCTGTCCTACAAAAGCTGGCGTCGCCGGGCGGCATTCATGGCCCTGGCGGTGGTGGTGCCGGTGGTGGCCAATGTGTTTCGCGCCCTGGGCATCGTGATGATCGCGCGCTGGAGCAATGCGAAATATGCCGTCGGCGCCGATCATATCGTCTATGGCTGGATCTTCCTGGCCATTGTGACGCTAATTCTGCTGAGCCTGGGCATGACTTTCGCCGACCGCAAGATCACCGATGCGCCAGACATCGGCAAGGCGCCGCCCGGCGGCCGGGCGCCGCTCACAAAAGAGCTGGCGCGCTCGATGATAATGGCTGGCCTGCTGGCCCTGGTCACGGTTGGCGCGGCCCCCGCCTATGGCGCCTTTACCGCCCGCGCCGCACAGGAAACGCAAGGGGATCTGGCGCTGGCGGCGACCGCCGCGCCACCCTGGCGAGTGCTGCCCGATCAGGGGAAGGGGAAGGAGAACTGGCAGCCGGTTTTTCACGGCGCGGCGGCCGAGAAGCTGGTGCAGTATGAAAATGCCGGCAAAAGGGTCGATCTTTATATCGGCTATTTCACCCGGCAGACGCAGGGACACGAAGTGGTCAGCATGGATAACCGGGCGTTTAACGAGCCCTGGCGGCGCGCTGATGGCGGCGGCGCGCAGATCATCCTTAATGGCCACAAACAATCGGTCATCTCGGTGCGGCTGGTCAGGGGCCTGCGCAATCGTCTGGTCTATTATTGGTATTGGGTCGACGGGCGCTTTACCGCCAGTCCGCAGATTGCCAAGCTGCTCTATGCCAAGGCGCGCCTGATCGGCGGGGTGCAGCCGGCCGCGGTGATCGCCATCGCCAGTGATTTTCCCGATAAGCGTAGAGAGGGTGCCCGAATTCTTGAAGACTTCGCCGCCCGGCTGGCCCCGTTGCAACCGCTGCTCCACCGCGTTCACGGGGGCGGATGAGATGTGCGGCATTGTTGGCATTGTCGATCGGGCCGGTGCACGCGAGATCGACCGGGCGCTGCTCGGCCGGATGAATGACAGCCAGAGCCATCGCGGCCCCGATGAGCAGGGGCTTTTTGTCGCCCCGGGGGTGGGGCTTGGCCACCGGCGGCTGTCGATCATTGATCTGTCAAGCGGCCAGCAGCCGCTGTTCAACGAGGACCACTCGGTGGTCGTGGTCTATAACGGCGAGATCTATAATTTTCAGGAGCTGTCGCGCGAGCTGATCGAGCGGGGCCATGTTTTTCGCACCCATTGCGATACCGAGGTGATCGTCCACGCCTGGGAGGAATGGGGCGAGGCCTGTGTTACCCGGTTTCGCGGCATGTTCGCCTTTGCGATCTGGGACGCCGGCCGCCAGATGTTGTTCCTGGCCCGCGACCGGCTGGGCATCAAGCCGCTTTATTACGCCGAGCTGGCCGACGGGCGGGTGCTATTCGGCTCCGAGTTGAAATCCCTGCTGGTGCATCCTGACCTGCCGCGCGAGATCGACCCGTGCGCGGTGGAGGATTATTTCGCCTATGGCTATGTCCCCGATCCGAAATCAATTTATCGTGCGGTGCGCAAGCTGGCGCCGGGTCACACCATCGCCTTTTGCCGGGATGGAACGCCGGCTGCACCGCGGCAATATTGGGACATGAGCTTTGCCCATGTGCAGCCGATGCGCGAAGGCGAGGTTGGTGAGGAGTTGATCACCCGCCTGCGCGATGCGGTCAAAGTGCGTATGGTGGCCGAGGTGCCGCTGGGCGCCTTTCTGTCCGGCGGGGTCGATTCAAGCGCCGTGGTGGCAATGATGGCCGGCCTGTCGGGCGAGCCGATCAACACCTGTTCGATCGGCTTTGACGTGCCTGATTATGACGAATCGCTGTTTGCCGAGCAGGTGGCGGCGCGCTATGCCACCAACCATCATGTCGAAACGGTTGATCCGGATGATTTCGATCTGATCGACCGGCTGGCGGGATTTTATGACGAGCCGTTCGCCGACAGCTCGGCGATGCCGACTTACCGGGTGTGCGAACTGGCGCGCCGGCGGGTGACGGTGGCGCTTTCGGGCGATGGCGGCGACGAGCTGTTCGCCGGCTATCGGCGCTATCGTTGGCATCATTATGAAGAACAGGTGCGTCAGAGAATCCCGGCCCCGCTGCGCCGGCCGCTGTTTGGCGCCTTGGGCGCGCTTTACCCCAAGCTCGACTGGGCGCCGCAGTTCCTGCGCGCCAAATCGACCTTTCAGGCCCTGGGCCGCTCGACGGCGGAAGGGTTTTTTCACAGCGTCTCGGTGCTGCACGACGGCCTGAGCGGGCAGTTGTTCAGCTCCCATATGCGCCGCGAACTGCAAGGCTATCGCGCGCTCGAGGTGCTGGAGAGCGCGATGGCCGCCGCCCCGGCCGAGGATCATCTGTCGCGCGCCCAATATGCCGACATCAAGACCTATCTGCCGGGCGATATCCTGACCAAGGTCGACCGCGCGAGCATGGCCAATTCGCTCGAGGTGCGGGTGCCGATTCTCGACCATGAATTTATCGAATGGGCGGCCTGCATTCCGGCTTCGCTGCGGCTCAAGGGGCGCGAGGGCAAATATATCTTTAAAAAGGCGCTCGAGCCCCATGTCCCCCATGATACGCTCTATCGGCCCAAAATGGGCTTCGCGGTGCCGATTTCGGACTGGTTTCGCGGCCCCTTGCGCGCCCGGGTGAAAGACGCTCTGCTGGGCCCGGTGCTGGGCGACAGCGGCTTTTTTGATATGGCCTATGTCGAAAAACTGGTCACCCGCCACCAGTCTGGCGTGGGTGAACATGGCGCGGCGCTGTGGGCGCTGTTGATGTTTGAATCGACCCTGCGCCGGGTGCATGATGGCCGGGCCAGCGTTGCCGCCTGACTTTGGAAAAGAGTGATCATGACCCGTCTTGCCGTGCTGCTGTTCTGCCTGATTGCCGGGGCCTCGCCCGGCGCGGCGGCGGCCGGTCTGGTCGAAACCATCAAGACGATCAAACCCAGTATTGTCGGGGTTGGCACCTTCGATCCCCTGCGCCGGCCGAGCAACGAGCTGCGCGGCACCGGCTTTATTGTCGGTGATGGCCGGCATGTGCTGACCAACAATCATGTTGTCGCCAAGAAAGTTGTGCCCGGTTCGCGGGCGGTGCTGGCGGTGTTTATCGGCACCGGAACCACGGCGCTGGTGCGCCGGGCGGAAATTCTGGCCAGTGACAAGGATCATGATATCGCCCTGTTGCGGTTTTCAGGCAAGCCGGCGCCGGCTTTGCGGCTGAACCAGGGGGCGATGGCCGAGGAGGGCACGCAGATCGCCTTTTCCGGCTTTCCGATCGGTGCGGTCTACGGGCTTTATCCGGTCACCCACCGGGGGATTATTTCGGCGATCACCCCGGTCGCCATTCCACAAGCGGTCTCGAATCGGCTGAGCGCGGCGATGATCCACCGGCTGGCGGCGCGCTATAATGTCTATCAACTCGACGCCACCGCCTATCCGGGCAACTCCGGCAGCCCGGTCTATGATATCCGCTCCGGTCTGGTGATCGGCATTGTCAGCAGTGTGTTCATCAAGGAAACCCGCGAGAATCTGCTTAGCAAGCCGAGCGGTATCACCCTGGCGGTGCCGATCAGTTACGCGGTAAGGCTGATGCGCAAAATGAACGTCGCGCCCTAAAAAAAGGGCGGGGAAAACCCCGCCCTTTCAGTTCAAGGCCCGTTTTTTCAGACCTGTATTTTCTTGCGCCGGCGCATGGCGCCAAGGCCCGCCAGGCCGAGGCCCAGAAGGGCGAGCGAAGCCGGTTCCGGAATGTTGTTTGCGCCGCCGCCAGTAACGGGATCGCCGGTCACATGCACTTTGACGGTAGAACTACATCTCTTAAACATAAAACGTCCCTTTCAAGAACACTTGATTCTAAAATATTGAGAATTGTTCAAGCAAAACTTGGGGTAAAATAAGAATATATTCATTTTCAACAACTTAAGTAAAAATTCCTACAGTGGAGCTTTGGGAGGTGTAAAATATTCCGACACTTCTGGATGTGCCTCCGGGTTTTGAACTGCAATATATGGCATCGGGCTCAAGATATGGTATGAACCCTTGTTGTTGTCGCACCAGCTTTAGGTTCCGCCGCCATGCCTTCAGACGCCGCACGTCACGATATTATCGCCATCGCCGCCGATCACGCCGGTTTTGAGCTTAAGGAAATCCTGAAGGAGGCGTTGCGCGCGCGCGGCTGCGAGGTACTCGATCTGGGCGCCTATACGCCCGAGTCGGTCGATTATCCCGATTATGGCCATACCATGGGCGCGGCGATCAAGGACGGCAGGGCGGCGCGCGGGGTGATCATCTGCGGCACCGGCATCGGCATTTCCATGGCCGCCAACCGCCACCCCTCGGTACGTGCCGCGCTGTGTCATGACGGCTTGACGGCGCGGCTTGCCCGCCAGCATAACGACGCCAATGTGCTGGCGCTGGGCGCGCGCATCATCGGCGTCGAGGTGGCCAGGGACTGCCTCGACAATTTTCTCAACACTGATTTTGAAGGGGGGCGGCACGCCCGGCGGGTCGCCAAGATTTGAAAGGTTTCCTAAAACTATGTCTGTGACCAAAAGTGGGTTTTTCACCGCTGATCTGGCGTCCCGCGATCCCGAGATTCAGGCGGCGATCACCGGCGAGAGCCACCGCCAGCAGGACCATATCGAGCTGATCGCCTCGGAGAACATGGTCAGCCGCGCGGTGCTCGAGGCCCAGGGCTCGGTGCTGACCAATAAATACGCCGAGGGCTATCCGGGGCGGCGCTATTATGGCGGCTGCGAGTTTGTCGATATTGCCGAAAACCTGGCGATCGAGCGGGTGAAAAAGCTGTTCAATTGCGATTTTGCCAATGTCCAGCCCCATTCCGGCGCCCAGGCTAACGGCGCGGTGATGCTGGCGCTGACCAAACCGGGCGATTGCATTTTGGGCATGTCGCTGGCCGCCGGTGGGCATCTGACCCATGGCGCGCGGCCGGCAATGTCGGGCAAATGGTTCAAGGCGGTGCAATATGGCGTGCGCCGCGCCGATGCGCTGATCGATTTCGACGAGGTCGAGCGGCTGGCCCGCGAACACCGGCCAGTGCTGATTATCGCCGGTGGCTCGGCCTATCCCCGAGAGATCAATTTTGCCCGTTTCCGAGCCATCGCCGACGAGGTCGGGGCCTATCTCATGGTCGATATGGCGCATTTCGCCGGGCTGGTGGCTGGCGGGGCGCATCCCAGTCCGCTGGAACATGCCCATGTGGTGACCAGCACCACCCACAAAACCCTGCGTGGCCCGCGCGGCGGGCTGGTGCTCACCAACGACGAGGCGATCGCCAAGAAAATAAATTCGGCGGTGTTCCCCGGACTTCAGGGCGGCCCGCTGATGCATGTCATCGCCGCTAAGGCGGTGGCTTTTGGCGAGGCGCTGCGGCCCGAATTTGCGGCCTATGCCCGGGCGGTGGTGGAAAACGCCCGCGCCCTGGCCGACACCCTGGTGGCCGGCGGGCTCGATATCGTTGCCGGCGGCACCGACACCCATCTGTTGCTGGTCGACCTGCGGCCCAAGGGCCTGAAGGGCAATATTGCCGAGACCGCCCTGGGCAACGCCAATATGACCTGCAACAAGAACGGCATTCCGTTTGATACCGAAAAGCCCATGGTCACCTCGGGGGTGCGGCTGGGCACGCCGGCGGGCACCACCCGGGGCTTCGGGGTGGCCGAGTTCCGCCGGATTGGCGAGCTGATTGTCGAGGTTCTCGACGGACTGGCAGCCAATGGCGCTGACAACAATGGCGCGGTTGAACAGGCGGTGCGCGCCAGGGTGATTGAGCTGTGTCAGGCCTATCCGGTTTATCCGGACGCCGGGTGATTTTTAAGGAAGGGGGAGGGGATGCGCTGTCCGTTTTGCGGGAACGAAGATACCCAGGTCAAGGATTCACGGCCGACTGAAGACAAATCGGCGATCCGCCGCCGGCGCTTCTGCCCGGGCTGCGGTGCGCGCTTTACCACTTTCGAGCGGGTGCAATTACGCGAGCTGACGGTGATCAAGCGCAATGGCCGGCGGGTGCCGTTCGATCGCGACAAGCTGTCCCGCTCGGTCAATATTGCGCTGCGCAAACGGGCGGTCGATCCCGACCGGGTGGAGCGCATGATCAACGGCATGGTGCGCCGGCTGGAAAGCATGGGCGAAAGCGATGTGCCGGTCGAGTTGATCGGCGAGTTGGTGATGGAAGGGCTCGCCAGCCTCGACCAGGTCGCCTATGTGCGCTTCGCCTCGGTCTATCGCAACTTCCGCGAAGCCAAGGATTTTGAGGATTTCGTGGGCAAGATGAGTGACACGGGCTATCACGACGATAAATCTTGACAGTATTTTCGATGCCGCCGCCGACGCACGTTTCATGGCGCTCGCCCTGCGTCTGGCGCGCCGCGGCCTGGGCCGGGTATGGCCCAACCCGGCGGTGGGCTGCGTGCTGGTCGATGATTGCGGACGGCTGATTGCCCGCGGCTGGACCCAGCCCGGCGGGCGGCCTCACGGCGAGACCGAAGCGCTGGCCCGGGCCGGAGATCGGGCCCGGGGGGGCTGCGCCTATGTCACGCTGGAGCCCTGCGCCCATACCGGCCAGACCCCGCCCTGCGCCGGGGCGCTGATTGCAGCCGAGGTGACCCGGGTGGTGATTGCCTGCCGGGATCCCGACCCGCGGGTGTCGGGCCGGGGAATCGCCATGCTGGAGGCTGCCGGCATCACGGTAACCACCGGAGTGCTGGCCGACGAGGCACGGGCGCTCAATGCCGGCTTTCTGTCGCGCATCGAGCGTGGCCGGCCTTATCTGGCGCTCAAAATGGCGACCAGTCTGGATGGACGCATCGCCACCCGGTCCGGGCAAAGCAAGTGGATCACCGGCGCGCCGGCGCGCGATTATGGCCATTTGCTGCGCGCCCGCTTCGATGCGGTGCTGGTCGGTGCGGGCACCGCGCAGGCCGATGACCCGATGCTCGATTGTCGGCTGGCCGGGCTGGAAGAGGCCTCGCCGCTGCGGCTGGTGGCCGATTCGCACCTGCGACTGGACCCGGCGGGCAAACTGGCGCGCACTGCCCGGCGCCAGCCGACCTGGGCGATCACCCTTGAGCCGGCGGGCAGCGAAAAAGCCCGCACCTTGGCGGCGTTGGGGGTCGAGATCATTACCACCCCGCCCGATACCGATGGCCGGCCCGACATGACCCATGCCTTGAGCGCGCTGGCCGGGCGGGGGCTGACCCGGGTGCTGGTCGAGGGTGGCGGCGGGCTGGCGGCGGCCCTGCTGCGCGCCGAACTGGTCGATGAGCTTTACTGGTTTCACGCCGGGTTGACTTTGGGCGGTGACGCCATGCCGGCGATCGGGCCTCTGGAAATCGAGGCGCTGGACAGCGCGTCGCGCTGGCGACGCACCGGGATTCGCCGATTGGGACAAGATTTGCTGGAAACCTTCGCGGCGAACCCGTAAGAAAAGGCATGTTTACCGGAATCATCACAGACGTCGGCGAAGTTCGCGCGGTGGAACACCGGGCGGACACCCGCTTTACCATCGCCACCCATTTCGATGTCGCGACCATCGATCAGGGCGCCTCGATCGCCTGTTGCGGGGTGTGTCTGACCGTGGTCGCCAAGGGCGAGGACTGGTTTGCGGTCGATGCCTCGGGCGAAACCCTGTCGTGCACCACCCTGGGCGACTGGGCCGAGGGCACCCCGGTCAATCTGGAACGGGCGCTGCGCCTTGGTGACGAGTTGGGCGGCCATATTGTCACCGGCCATGTCGACGGGGTGGGGCGGATCGAGGCGATCACCCCCGAGGGCGGCTCGCTGCGCTTCGACTTTTCCGCCCCCGAGGCGCTCAAACGCTTTATTGCCGAGAAGGGCTCGGTCACCATCGACGGCGTGTCGCTGACTGTGAACACGGTTGACGGTGCGCGCTTCGCGGTCAATATCATCCCCCACACCCAGGACCACACCACCTTCGGCCACTACAAGACCGGCGACCGGGTGAACCTGGAAATCGACATTCTCGCGCGCTATGTCGCGCGGCTGACTCAAGAGGATTAACCGGCGTGCCGCAACAAGACTATCTGTCTAGCATTGAAGACGTTCTGGAGGATGCGCGCAACGGGCGCATGTTCATTCTTGTCGACGACGAGGACCGCGAAAACGAAGGTGATCTGGTGATCCCGGCGCAGATGGCGACCCCCGAGGCAGTCAATTTCATGGCCAAATACGGTCGTGGTCTGATCTGTCTGGCGCTGACCCCGAAACGGGTGCGCGAGTTGGGCCTGCCGGCGATGGCGACCGACAACCGCTCGCGCCATCAAACCGCCTTTACGGTGTCGATCGAGGCCCGCGAAGGGGTGACCACCGGTATTTCGGCGCATGATCGGGCGCATACCATTTCGGTGGCGGTCGACCCCTCCAAGAGCAAGGACGACATCGCCACCCCGGGCCATGTTTTTCCGCTGGAGGCGCGCGACGGCGGGGTGCTGGTGCGCACCGGTCATACCGAGGCGGCGGTCGATGTAGCGCGTCTGGCCGGCCTGATTCCGGCCGGGGTGATCTGCGAGATCATGAACGACGACGGCACCATGGCGCGGATGCCCGATCTGGTGCAATTCGCCCAGTTTCACGGCCTCAAGGTGGCGACCATCGCCGATCTGATTTCCTATCGCCGGCGCAATGACAATCTGGTCGAATGCGTCACCCAGACCGGTTTTGAGAGCATTTACGGTGGCGAGTGGCAGATGAAGGTCTATGTCAACAAGGTGGAGAACGCCGAGCATATTGTGCTCTCCAAGGGCGATGTCACCGCGCCGGGGCCGGTGCTGGTGCGTATGCATGGCCTGAATATTTTCGAGGATCTGGTGGGCGACAGTCTGCGCCATCCCAACCAGGTGCCGGCGGCGATGAAAATAATCGCCGAGGAAGGCCGCGGCGTGGTGGTCATCATCAATGATATTCGCGAAGGCAGCCTGACCAAGGTGGTGCGCAAGCGCGCCGGCGCGGCCAGCGCGAGCACGCCGCCGGAATTGCGCGATTACGGTATCGGGGCGCAAATTCTGGTCGATATCGGGGTGCGCGAGATGATTTTGCTGTCTAACACCAAGCGCAACATCATCGGCCTGGAAGGCTATGGCCTGAAGGTGGTCGGCCAGCGGCCGGTGCCATCAGGGGAAGCGCTGTCGGGAGAATAGGATGGCCGCTAAACCCCATGTGATGGTCATCGAGGCGCGGTTTTATGCCGACATTGCCGATGAACTGGTGCGCGGCGCCGCCGAGGCGCTGGAGGCGGCGGGGGCGAGTTATGAACGTTTTGCGGTGCCCGGGGTTTTTGAGACTCCGGCGGCGGTGCGTTATGCGGTCAAGGCGATGGAGCTGTTCGGCGAGCCGCGATTCGACGGTTTTGTGGTGCTGGGCTGTGTGATTCGCGGCGAAACCACCCATTATGATTATGTCTGCGGCGAAAGCGCGCGCGGCCTGCAAGAGCTTGCCTGTCGCTACAGTCTGTCGATCGGCTATGGCGTGCTGACGGTGGAAAACCGCGATCAGGCCTGGGTGCGCGCCCGGGTGGATGAGGGCAACAAGGGCGGCTTCGCCGCTCATGCCGCGCTGGAAATGATCCGCCTGAAAGAAAAACTCGGGCTGATGCGACGATGAGCGCGGCGGCCTCCCTGAAAAAAAGTGGCGGGGCGCGCAGTGCGGCCCGTTTGGCGGCGGTGCAGGCGCTTTATCAGATTGACAAGAGCGGCGGGCCGGCGGCGCGGGTGGTTGAGGAGTTTCTCGAGCATCGGCTGGGCTGCGAGATCGATGGCGATGTCTACGCCCGAGCCGACGAGACGCTGTTTGCCGATGTGGTGCGCGGGGTGTGCGAGCGGCTGGGTGAGATCGACCCTCTGATCATTGGCGCCCTGAGCGCGGACTGGCCTATGGAGCGGGTCGAGTTGGTGATTAAGATGGTGTTGCGCGCCGGAGTTTATGAACTGCTCGCCCGCCCCGATGTGCCGGTGACGGTGATTATCACCGAATATGTCGATGTCACCCATGCCTTTTATGGCGGCAACGAGCCCGGTTTCGTCAATGGCGTGCTCGACCGGATCGCCAGGGTGGTGCGCCCCCATGGCGGCGGCTGAACGCGGCGTAGATGAATTTACTCTGATCGCGCGCTGTTTTGCGCCGCTGGCCAGGGATGCCCAGGCCTTTTCCCTGACCGATGACGCCGCCCTGATAACTCCGCCCGCCGGTCAGGCGGTAGTGGTCACCAAGGATATGATGGTCGAAGGGGTGCATTTCCTCCCCCTTGAGGCCCCCGGCCTGATCGCCCGCAAGCTGCTACGGGTCAATCTGTCCGATCTGGCGGCGATGGGGGCGGCAGCCCATGGCTATGCGCTGGGCCTGGCTCTGCCCCGGGGAACGGCGCAAAGCTGGGTTGCGGATTTCGCCGCCGGTCTGGCCGATGATCAAGACGCCTTCGGGGTCTCGCTGCTTGGCGGCGACACGGTGGCGACGCCGGGGCCCTTGACCCTGTCGCTGACCGCTTTTGGCTTCGTTGCGCCGGGCCAGGCGCTGCGCCGTGCGGGTGCGCGGCCGGGCGATGCGCTGTTTGTCTCGGGCACCATTGGCGACGCTGCGCTGGGCCTGAGGCTGGCAGGCGAGGAGGCGGGGGCTGAGGCGGCATTTTTGATCGAGCGTTATCGCCTGCCGCGCCCCCGCCTGGCGCTGGGCCGGGCGCTGGTCGGGCTGGCCAGCGCGGCGCTCGATATTTCCGACGGGTTGATTGCCGACATTGGCCATCTGGCCCGGGCCTCGGGGGTGCGGGCGGTGGTGCGGCGCGACCAGGTGCCGCTGTCGGAGGCAGCGCGCACCCTTCTGGCGGGGGATGCCGGGCTGTGGTCGGTGATTCTGACCGGTGGTGATGATTACGAGTTGGCCTTCAGTGTTCCCCCCGGGCAGGTGGCGGATGTTGTCCGGCTGGCGCGCGATCGGGCTTTGCCGCTGACCCGGGTCGGCCACTTTGAAGCCGGCGCCGGGCTGATGGTGCTGGACGGCGCGGGCGCGCCGGTGGACTATGGGCCCGGCGGTTATACGCATTTTTAGAAGGGAAAGCGGCCCGTGAAGCGGATCATCATTATTGTCGGTCTGGTTGCGCTGCTGGGCGGTGGCGGCGCGGCCGCCTATTTTCTGCTGTTCGCCGCCCCGCCCGAGGCGGCGGAGCCAGCCCCGGAACCGCCGCCGGAGCCCGATGCGCCCGACTATGTCAAGATGGATACCTTGGCCGCCCCCCTGGTGGATGCGCGCGGCAAGGTGGTGCGCTATGTTTTCCTCAAGGTCTCCCTGGAGATCGGCGATGCGGAAAAGCTTGCCCAGATCGAGGCCGGCAAGCCGCGGCTGCATGACGCTTTCCTGCGCGCGCTTTCCCGGGGCTCGCTCAGCCTGCCGGGGCAGCCGGGATCGGTCGATCTGGAGGCGGTCAAGGCGCGGCTGATGGCCCGCGCGGCGCAAGAGCTGGGGGCCGGTGTGGTGACCCGGGTTCTGGTGACCAGCGCCCAGGAATCCGGCGGCTGATGGCCACGACACAGCGCCGCAATGTTGCGATTTTATCGCTGGCCCTGGCGCTTAATGTCGTGGCGGTCACGGTATCGATCACCCTGAACAGTCTGGTCGGGGCGATGCTGGCGCCCCAGGCGGCCTTCGCCACCCTGCCGATCACCATGACCGTGCTGGGCACCGCCGCGACCACCGTACCGGCGGCGTTGCTGATGCGCCGTTTTGGCCGCCGGGCCGGCTTTTTATGCGGTGCGCTGGCCGGCGGCCTGAGCGGCCTGATCTGCGCCTATGGGCTTTATATCGGCTCGTTTACCCTGTTTTGCACCGGCACCTTTCTGGCCGGAATCTATAATGCCTTTGCGCAATATTATCGCTTTGCGGCGGCCGACAATACACCTCTGGCGGATCACGGCAAGGTGATTTCCTATGTGTTGGCCGGCGGCATTCTGGCCGCCGTCGCCGGCCCCGAACTGGCCAAATGGTCGAAGGATCTTTTGCTGCCCTACAGCTTTCTGGGCTCTTATCTGGCGCTGGTGGTGCTGGCGCTGACGGCGGCCGGGCTGCTGTCCCGGCTCGATATTCCGCCGCTGAGCGCCGCCCAGCGCGCCGGCCCGGCGCGCCCCTTGCGCGCCATCATCCGCCAGCCGGCCTTTGTGGTCGCGGTGATGGGCGGCATGTTCAGCTATGGGGTGATGACCCTGGTGATGACGTCGACGCCGCTGGCCATGCTGGCCTGCGGCCTGAAGGTCGATGATGCGGCCTTCGTGATTCAGTGGCATGGTCTGGGGATGTTCGCGCCCAGCCTGGTTACCGGCCATCTGATCCGGCGGGCCGGCGTGCTGACGATCATGCTGATCGGAACCTTGCTGCTGGCCACCTGCGCGCTGGTTGCCCTGAGCGGCATCGATCTGGCCAATTTTGCCATCGCCAACCTGTTTCTCGGGGTGGGGTGGAATTTCACCTTCATTGGCGCCACCACTCTTCTGTCCGAGGTTTACAGTCCGGCCGAACGGGCCAAGGTGCAGGCGCTGAACGATTTTTCGGTGTTTTGTGTGGTCGCCGGAGCCTCCTTCCTGTCGGGTGCCCTGCTGCATTATTTCGGCTGGCGGACGGTGGTCGCGCTGTCACTGCCATTTATCCTTCTGGTGGTCGGCGCTACCGGCTGGCTGGGGTACCAGCGGCGCCTCGCTCGCCGGCTGGCGTGATTCGCGCGCTTGCCTTTGGCGGCGTTCTTTGGCAATGTCCGACGCGAAAATTCGGGGCCAAAAGCCTTTTTTAACGACAAACCAGTCTTTTGGGGCGATTCCAGAAGAAAAAACAGGGGTAAGGACATGCAGATTCTTTGGGCCGTCATCGGGTGCGGCATATTGGCTGTGCTCTATAGCGCGGTGACCAGCCGGTCGATTCTGGCGGCAAGCGCCGGCAATGAAAGAATGCAGGAAGTGGCGGGAGCCATTCAGGAAGGCGCGAAAGCCTATCTAAACCGGCAATATCGCACCATCGCCATGGTTGGCGTGGCGATTTTTGCGCTGATTTCCTTTCTGCTGGGCTTCAAGGTGAGCCTGGCCTATGCGGTGGGAGCGATCCTGTCGGGCACAGCGGGCTATGTCGGCATGCTGGTGTCGGTGCGCGCCAATGTGCGCACCGCCGATGCCGCCCGCACCGGCGGGCTGGCCGACGGGCTGAGCATCGCTTTTCGCTCCGGCGCGGTGACCGGCATGTTGGTCGCTGGCCTCGCCCTGCTGGCGGTGGCGGGTTATTATGCGGTTCTGCTGAACCAGGGGGCCACTGGCCGCGAGTTGGTCGACCCGCTGGTCGCGCTTGGTTTCGGAGCCTCGCTGATTTCGATCTTCGCCCGGTTGGGCGGCGGTATTTTCACCAAGGGCGCCGATGTCGGGGCCGATCTGGTGGGCAAGGTCGAGGCCGGCATTCCCGAGGATGACCCGCGCAACGCCGCGGTGATCGCCGATAATGTGGGCGACAATGTTGGTGATTGCGCCGGCATGGCGGCCGATTTGTTCGAAACCTATGCGGTGACGGTAGTCGCGACCATGGTGCTGGCCAGCATACTGTTCGCGGGTGCGGGCGCCGCGGTCATGGGCAAGATGATGCTCCTTCCGCTGGCCATCGGCGGGGTGTGTATCATCACCTCGATCATCGGCACCTTCTTTGTCCGCCTGGGCTCCAAGCAGAGCATTATGGGCGCGCTTTACAAGGGCTTTATTGCCACCGCCGTTCTGTCGCTGATCGCCCTGTGGCCGTTGATCGGCTATATCCTGGGCGGCATGGATACGGCGTTTACGATCGATGGTCACAGCTTTACCGCGACAAGCCTCTATTATTCCGGTGCGATTGGCTTGGTGGTGACCGGTCTGATCATCTGGATCACCGAATATTACACCGGAACCGAGTTTCGCCCGGTGCAGAGCATCGCTAAGGCCTCGACCACCGGCCACGCCACCAATGTCATTCAGGGCTTGGCGGTGTCGATGGAGTCCACAGCGCTGCCGGCGCTGGTGATTGTGGCGGGGATCATCATTCCCTATATGCTGGCCGGCCTGTTCGGCATCGCCATTGCGGTGACCAGCATGCTGGCGCTGGCCGGCATGGTGGTGGCGCTTGATGCTTATGGCCCGGTGACCGATAACGCCGGCGGCATCGCCGAGATGTCCGATCTCAACCCGGAGGTGCGCAAGATCACCGATGCGCTCGATGCGGTGGGCAACACCACCAAGGCGGTCACCAAGGGCTATGCCATCGGCTCGGCTGGCCTGGGCGCGCTGGTGCTGTTCGCCGCCTATACCTCGGATCTGGCCTATTTCAGCGCCAATGCGGAAATGTTCCCCTATTTCAAGGGGGTGACAGTCGATTTCAGCCTGTCGAACCCCTTTGTGGTGATCGGCCTGCTGCTTGGCGGTCTGCTGCCCTTCCTGTTCGGCTCCATGGGCATGATGGCGGTGGGCCGCGCCGGCGGCGAGGTGGTCGAGGAAGTGCGCCGCCAGTTCCGCGAGATTCCCGGGATCATGGAAGGTACGGCCAAGCCCGATTATTCGCGGGCGGTCGATTTGCTGACCAAATCGGCGATCAGGGAGATGGTTGTGCCCTCCATGCTGCCGGTGTTCTCGCCGATCGTGCTTTATTTCGTGATCGAGGCGATCTCGGGCCGCGGCGCGGCCTTCGCCTCGGTGGGCGCCATGCTCATGGGGGTGATTGTCACCGGCCTGTTTGTCGCCATTTCCATGACCGCCGGCGGCGGCGCATGGGATAACGCCAAGAAATTCATCGAAGATGGTAATTTCGGCGGCAAGGGCTCGGAGGCCCACAAGGCGGCGGTGACCGGCGATACGGTGGGTGATCCCTATAAGGACACCGCTGGCCCGGCGGTCAATCCGATGATCAAGATCACCAATATCGTGGCGCTTTTGCTGCTCGCCATGCTGGCGCATTGATCTGAAAGGGCAAAACCTTCCAAGTAAAACCCCGCCTGCTTGTCGCCGGCGGGGTTTTCATTTTTAAACCGGCAAGCGGCTTATCGACCAGGGGATTGGGCGCCGCCCGGTGCGCCGCTGAAGCGGCCGATATTGCTGAAGATCTGCTGCCAGAAGTTCAACTCCTTGCCCCGGGTGGGCGTTTTGTCGCCGACCGGCTCGACATGGCGCGCGTCCGCCTTGGTGTAGGTCTTGATCCCTTCCATGGCGCCGAGCTTGTTGAAATTGAGGGCGAGGATGCGCTGTTTCTTGATCTTGGGCTGAAAAAAGGCCCATTGGTCGTCGATCTTGCTGATATAATACCACGTGTTGTCATCAAAGGCCGAGACCACCGAAGGCCGGCCCATGGAGGCGATAACCGAATCGCGATTATCGACACCCGGCTGCAACGCCTCGACAATATCAGGATCGGCGATATAGCCGCGCACATGGGTGGTGCCGCTGCACCCGCCCAGGATTGCTCCCAGGGCCAGCACCAGACCGGCGGCGGTCATCATTCTTTTGGCGCGGCGGAAGGGGGCGGTGTTGGGTGAATGATGCATTTCGCTGTATCTCTTTGGGCGCAACGGCGATAATCTCCTGTGCGCAAAATGGCACCGCCCCGGGGGGCTGTCAATTGCTTGCTGAAACACTTTGTAAAAGGGGACGGCCAAGATTATGGGGCTGTTCGGAAAAAATCGTCGCCGCGACGCGGCGCATGGCATTTATGTCGCTCTGGTCGAACAGGCGCGCGCGCCGGTGTTCTACCAGCGGCTGGCGGTGGCCGATACGCTGGATGGTCGCTTCGACATGATTTTGCTGCATGCTTTTTTTGTCTTTTTGCGGCTCAAGGATGAAACCGGCGAGGGGCGCCAATTGTCCCAGGATGTGTTCCGGGTGATGTTCGATGACATGGACCAGTCGTTGCGGGAAATGGGGGTTGGCGATTTGAGTGTCGGCAAGCGGGTCAAGGAGATGGCCAAGGCCTTTTATGGCCGGATGAACGCCTATGAGGCGGCCCTGACCGAGGGCGAGGCGGCACTCAAGGATGCGCTGGCGCGTAATCTCTATCGCTCGCAAAGGCCGGATGACGCGGTGCTGGTAACCATGGCGCGCTATGTCGTGCGTCAGGCCAATGGTGTGATCGCCCAGCCGATTTCCCATATCCGGGCCGGACGGCTGCGCTTTTGCTCGCCGCCGGAGATCGAGGACAGGTGAGAGCCGAAATGGATGAGACATTAATCGGGCAAGCCGCCGAATTCAGCCGGCCGGTGGCGCTTGACACCATCGGCGAGGGCGGGCGCAGCTGCCATATCGTGGCCAGCGATGCGGAATGCGCCGCCCTGGCCCGGCGATTTGGCCTGGTGGCGCTCGACAGTCTGGAAGCCGATGTCGCCCTGTCACCGATCAGCACACGGCAAGGTTATTCGGTTGAAGGCCGGTTTTGCGCTAAACTGACCCAGCGCTGTGTGGTAACCCTTGGGCCGTTGCCGGTCCGGCTTGAAGAGACATTTCGCCTTCGCTTCGCCCCGGCTGATGAGGGTGAAGACAGCGCCGAAGTGGTGGTCGGGCCCGACGATGAGGATGTCGAGCCCCTGACCGGTGGCAAGATCGATATCGGCGAGGCGGTGGCCCAGAGCCTGGCGGTGATGCTCGATCCTTACCCGCGCGCAGCCGGTGCGGCGATCGCCGGCGGCGCGCTGGACAATGGGGAGGCGAACCCGTTTAATGTGCTGAAAAAACTTCGGCGCAAGGAGTAGGAGGGCGTTTTAAGCTTGAAGCGGCGGGCTTATTGAGTATTTTCGGAGCCTCGAGCGCCCTGTCGAGGCGGTTTTTACAAGAAAGACGGAAAAAATGGCGGTACCCAAGAGAAAAGTGACGCCCTCGCGGCGCAATAACCGGCGCAGTCATGACGCGCTGGCCGCGGCGGCTCACAATGAATGTCCCAATTGTGGCGAGTTGAAGCGGCCGCATCATGTTTGTTCGGCCTGCGGCTATTATGATGGCCGCGAGGTGACCGAGCCGGCGGGCTCGGTCTA
>Ga0114931_10000636_pt1 | contig 43302 bp, 38 predicted proteins | sample 2SBtaG_FD_89579 | JGI IMG/M metagenome (GOLD analysis project Ga0114931, IMG submission 89579) | Deep subsurface microbial communities from Kolumbo volcano to uncover new lineages of life (NeLLi) - 2SBTROV14_V59a metaG | ecosystem: Environmental > Aquatic > Marine > Volcanic | place: Kolumbo... | reverse complement strand
GCGCCAACAATGCGCCCTTGGCGGCCTGGATCCTTCCCTGAACGAGCCGCGCATCATCCTGCGCGTGCTCGCCGGACCTCGCGCACGTTCACCCGCAGCGCCAATTCGACGCAGTAGTGCTAAATTAGTCCAGGTAGGGACGCCCTACACGGCTCCTTCCGTCGCTCGTCGAATGTTGGCGAGCGGCGCGGCGCTTGTGGAGCTGGTCCGTCGCTTCCCGCCCTAGACGAAGCGCTCGATCTCGTGGGCGGCGGGAGGCCGGCTCTTGCCGTTTGCGGGATCGCGGCGCTAGTTGACGACGATCTCGACGCGGCGGTTGTTGGCGCGGCCTTCGGCCGTCTTGTTGGTCGCGACGGGGTCGTCTTCGCCCTTGCCCACGGCCGAGATGCGGGGCGAATCCACGCCCCTCTGCACCAGGAAGTTGCGCACGGTGTCGGCGCGCGCCTGGCTGAGCTTCTGGTTCCTGCCCCTGGTGCCGATCGAGTCGGTGTAGCCGTAGACCACGATCTTCTTGTTCGGGTCCTGGTTCTGCAGCACCGTGGCGACCTTTGCGAGCTTTTCCTGGGCGATCGGAAGCAGGTCGGCCTTGCCCGTCGTGAACAGCACCGAGCCGCTCAGCGTGATCACCATGCCGCGCTGGTCTTGTTGGACCTTGGCCATCTCCTGCAGGCTGGCCATCGCGGCCTTGTACTTCTTTTCGGCCTCCTCGCGCGCGGCGTGCTCCTTCTTGAGGGCGTCCTGCTGGGCCTCGAGCTCCTTCTTGCGCGCGGCAAGCTCGGCTTCCTGCTTCTTCAGCGCCTTGCCGGCCGCGTCCAGCTTGCTGCCCTGCTGCGCGAGCTTGTCGCGCACTTCCTTCAGGTGACGCTGGTTCGCTTCGAGCGCCTTCTTCGTTTCCTCGGCCTTCTTCTTCGCGGCCAGGCGGAGCCTGTCCTGCTCGGCCTTGTAGCTCTCGTCGGCGTGGCCCATCGAGGCCTTCGCTTCGGCCTGCTCGGCGAGAGCATCGGCGATCTCGGCCTTGCGCTCGGCCACGTAGGCCAGGCTGCGCTCCTTGAAGGAGCCGGGGTCGCTCTTGAACGCGGACTCGGCGCGGTCGAGCGCCTGCTTCGCGGTCAGCACCTTGTCGGGTACGAGCTTGTTGGCTTTGCCCTGCGCCGCGGCGTCGTACGCGCTGCGGGCCGCGACGAGCTCCTTGCTAGGCGTCGCTGCGCCGCAGGCGCTAAGGCCCGCCAGCACGCCGGCGAGCGCGAGAGGTCCGAACTGTCTGGAATATCGTGTGGTCTTCATTGCCATTGCCTCGCGCTCAGTCGCCTTCAGCGGCCTTCTTCTTCAGCTCCTGGACCTTCTTCATCGCATCGGCTGCCTTCGCCTTGAGGTTGGCGGCGTGGGTCAGCTCGATGGCCAGCTGTGCGTCCGCGTCGGCGCGGTCGAGCACCAGCGATGCCTTCTCGTTCTCGCTGTCCTTGATCAACGCGTCCGCGTCCGTGATCTGGTCGCGCGCCATCTTCAGGTGCAGCGCTGCCTGCGGGATGTTCGGTGCACCCACTTCCTCCGCGGCGCGGATGTCCGCTTTGGATGCGGTCATCTGCGTGGCGGGGACGGGCATCGCGCTGCCGCAACCCGCGATCAGGAACGCGCCGCTCAGCGCAAGTACGTACCAGGCTCTCGTCATGACTCCTCCGTGGGGACAGCGTAGGCTCGTCTGTTCCCGTTGGACAATGCGTGTGTTCTCATAATCACACGCCCGCTGGAACACCACCGGTTCCGGTGCTCGACCGGCTCGCGTATCGAGAGCGACCCGGCCCGGTCTTTGCATGGGGCGCGCCCGTTCCTGCCGGAGATCGCAGGGAAAATTCCTGGGCAGGGTGGTCCGCCCCCGGCCCGGTGGTTACAGGGTTTCCATGCATCAGGGGCTGGTTGGGGTGGGAGTGTTGCTGGGTCTGGGGGTGCTGGGGCTGCCTGTCGGGTGCAGCAGCTCGGGCAGCGGAAGCAGCGGGGGCTGTCCCGATGTGACGGGAACCTGGACGCTGACCGGAAGCTGTACCGACACGGTCTGCGGGATCTCGCAGTCCGGCTGCAGCGTCACGCTGCAGTGTCAGCCGAGCGGCGACACGCTCACCGGGACGGTCGGAAGCTCGAGCCTCTCGTTCGGTGACGACACGACCCGTTGCTCGGCCACGCTGGGGCAAGGGCCGGCCAGCGGCTCCTGCACGGGGTCGGGCGCGAGCTGCCAGTTCAACGCCACCTGCTCGTCGGGACACTGCGCCCAGGGCAGCGGGACCGGGGGCTCTGGTACGGGCGGCTCCGGCGGTACGGGCGGCTCCGGCGGTACGGGCGGCTCCGGCGGTACGGCCGGGACGGCGGGCGGTTTCGACTGCGCGAGCGCGTGCTCGGAGCTCGTCGCGTGCTGTAGCGGAATCACGCAGTCCGACTGCACGTCCGGCTGCCCCGCCGCGCAGAGCGTCCCGTCCTGTGTCGCGTGCTTCAGCGATCCGTCGTGCGGGGCGCTGGTTCCGTGCGTGATGGCGAACTGCGGCGTGGCGGCGAGCGACTGTCCGCCCTGAACTGCCTCGCGCCGCGGGGCGAAACGGCTAGGATGCGTCGATGGGCCCCCGATCCGGAACAGACCTCGCCGCGCTCGAGCTCGCGCGTCGCGCTTTTCCATTAGCGGACGACGCCTTCGCGGAGATCGCGCGCCTGGAGGGGCAGCTCCTTATGCCCAAGCCGACGGTGCACGTCGTCTCGGACGTGCACGGCGAGGACAAGAAGCTCCGGCACGTCGTCAACAACGCGTCGGGCGCGCTCCGGCCGCTGGTCGAGGGGCTGTTCCGCGCGCGCTACGACCAGAGCCGGATCGATCACGTGATCGCGCTGGTGTTCTACCCGCATGAAACTGTGGAGCGGCTGGCTCCTCCGCTCGAAGATACCGCCGAGCGCCGCCGCTGGCTGGCGGATGCGCTGTCGGACGTGCTGGAGGTGCTGGGAACGGTGGCGCAGCGGGCCACCGTGCATCGCGTGCAGCGCGCCCTGCCGGAGAGCTACGGCCTGCTATTGCAGGAGCTTATGTTCGATAGCGCGCCCGGGCGGGGTGGCGACTACCTCGGCGCCGTGGTGGGCGCGCTGATGCCCGGCGGACGCGCCGAGCTCCTGATCCGGCTGGCAGCGCGGTTGGCGCGGGATCTCGTCGTGGACGAGCTCGTCGTGGCGGGTGACTGCTGGGACCGGGGACCGCGCGGCGATCGCGTCGTCGACTACCTGCTGCACCAGCCGAACGTGCATTTTACGTGGGGGAACCACGACGCGGGCTGGATCGGGGCTGCGTTGGGGCACGAAGCGCTGATCGCACACGTGCTCAGGATCTCGTCGCGCTACCGGAACTTCTCGCAGCTGGAAGAAGGCTACGGCATCACGCTGCAGCCGCTCGAGCGCCTCGTCCGCGAGTGCTACGCCGACGATCCAGCGGAACGCTGGGCGCCGCGCGGCGAGGGCATGCGCGATCAGGTCACGATGCGGCGCATGCAGAAGGCTGCGGCGGTGATGCAGTACAAGCTCGAGGCGCAGCTGATCCAGCGCAATCCCGCCTTCGGTCTGGACAATCGCCGTCTGATCACCGCGATGGACCTTGCGGCCGGCAGCGTGAGCATCGACGGACGGAGCTATCCGCTCGAGGACACGCACTTCCCCACCGTTGACCCGCGCGACCCGAGTCGGCTGTCGGAACAGGAAGCCGCGTGCATGGCGCGGATCCGCCAGTCGTTCCTGTCCAGCCAGAAGCTATGGGAGCAGGTGCGCCGGATGGTGGAGCTCGGGACGCTGTGGCTCGTGCGCGATCGCAATCTCGTCTTCCACGGCTGCGTTCCGGTCGACGACGATGGACGTCCGCTCGAGTTCGAGGTCGACGGCAAGCCGCGCAGCGGCAGGGCGTTGTTCGAGGCGCTCGAGGCCGTCGTCTACCGGGCGATCGAACAGCCGGAAGAGCGGGACCTGGACCTGATCTGGTACCTGTGGTGCGGTCCGCGGTCGCCGTGCTTCGGCAAGGATCGCATCACCACGTTCGAGCGGGATCTGGTGGCCGACAAGTCCGTTCACGTGGAGACGAAGAACCCGTATTTCCGCCTGATCCACGACGCGGACTTCTGCGAGCGGGTCCTGCGCGAGTTCGGCGTGGATCCGGAGCAGGGCTTGATCGTCAACGGGCACGTGCCGGTGAAGATCGACGCCGGCGAGTCGCCGCTGAAGAAGAGCGGCAAGGCAATCACCATCGACGGCGCCTTCTCGGAGGCCTACGGCGACCACGGATTCACGCTGGTGCTCGACGCGGAGGGAACGCGCCTGGCCAAGCATCACCACTTCGAATCGGTCGAGGCAGCGGTCGAGGAGGGCGTGGACATCGTGCCGGAGGTCAGCGTGATCCGGGAGTTCGCCGAGGCGCGCCGGCTCGGCGAGACCGAGCAAGGCGAGGTGATCCGGGCCCGCATCGCTCTGCTCGAGCGGCTGGTCGGCGGCGGGTCGCGCACCCGCGTGGGGGCGTAGGGGCGTAGGGGCGTTGCCATGTCGCAAAAGCGCTGGAAACGCGCTAGGCTGCCGGCCCGATGCAGCGCGTCGACGACCTTCTCTACGGCGTCATCTGGAAGCTCGTTTTCGTGGGCTTCCCGGTGTTCATCGTGCTCCGGTTGTTCGTTCTGTAGGTTCGGCGCGGCGCCCGGACCCGTCCTGACCTGGACTGGCGATCGCGCAGCGCAGAAGGCGCTCGTCTACATCTCGACCGAGACGGGCGAACGCCGTTCCTATAGCTATGCCGAGCTGCATCGCGAGGTGCAGCGGATGGCGGCGGTGCTGTCGCGCTCCCTCTGCCATTGGCGTAACGCTTGCGGCAGTGACGCATTGTGCCGCGCGTGGTGCGCCGGCGAGCCGCCATTGCGGCGCGAAGGACCCTGGCACGGCCGATGCAGCTGATCCCGGCATGGCCTGTTCGCGACAGATCTCGAGGGTCGCGCTGGCGGCCGTGATCGCCGCGGGCGTCGGTCTGGCGCTCGCGCCGCGGGCGCAGGCCGGCGGCGCGGCGGCTCCTCTCGACCAGGGCAGATGCGACGCCTGGGACGTGACCTACAAGCTGAATGCCAACCTCGAGCTCCGCGATACGCCGATGGGGCAGGGCGACGGCGTGTTCAGGATCGGTCCCGGCCAGGTCGTGCTGCGGTTCGAGAACAAGGGCGGTCAGCCCGGTGGTGGCGTCCGGATGCGGTCGTATCGCATGCGGGACTACTTCACGATCAAGACCAAGACACTCTTCTGGAGCACCACGGTGGTGAACCGCACGAAGACGCGCGGCACTCCGGACAAGTGCGGCAACGTGGCCAAGGGCAAGCTCTATGGAGACAAGCTGCGTTGGCAGACCAAGGTCCGCGGCTATCGCACGGACGGCTACCTCACGTGCGAGGGGTCGCTTTGCGGGAAGTTCGGCGCGCCCCCGCCTGGGCGGACGGATCTGCACATCGGGCCGAACGACGTGCCGTTCAACCCGTTCAGCTTCAGGGACGGGAAGAAGGTGATCACCATGGCGCGGACTTTCGTCACGAAGACGGACATGCCGAAGCAGACCGGCTACATCACGCTGGCCGGCCGCGAAATCAGCCGTGCCTGCGTACACGTGAAGCCCTGCAAGTGAGATTGGGGGTTTGCGCCGTACCCGGCGTGGGCTCGGTGCCGCCGGCGGGGCTGTTGCGGCTGCAGCCCGCGAGCAGAGCCAGGGCGCACCCCGCACAAGCCGGGACACGCAGCCGCTATGCCGCACCGCGGCGGGCTCCGGAACCGGCTCTCCACATTCCGATCGCGTCGGCCCAAGCGCATGCGCCACTGTTTTTCCCGATGGCTGGGTTCTGCGTGGGTTGTGGCGCCACGATGCCGCAGGCGATCTTCGACACGTCGCCGGCGAGCAAGGACCAGACACCGTTGTTCTCGTTCGACGCGTCGAAGAAGACGGCTTCGGTCAGCAACGACGACTTTCACGTGGGGCTTTTGCTGTCGCGTTGACCGCCAGGGCGTCGGTGTACACTAGGCCCCGACGTGCGCGGATTGATGTCGATACCCGGAACCGACCGCGCGATCCGTTGGCAGGATGCCGCCCTGTTCGACGGACTCGACGCCCAGGAGCTGGCCGTCGTCGACGCTATCGCACGTCGGCGCACCCTTTCGCCCGGCGAGCTGTACGCGCGCGAGGGCGAGCCGGCGGAGGAGCTAGCGGTCGTCATCGCTGGGAAATTCGAGATCGCGAAGCAGGAACAGAAGAACGAAAGGACGCACGCTATCGACGAGCTCGGGCCCGGCGAGCTGATCGGGGAGGTCGCCTTGTTCGACGGGCGCCCGCACGGCATGTCGGTGCGCAGCACGACCGACGCCGAGGTCCTGACGCTTCCCTTCGGCGCTCTGCGTTCCGGTGTGCTCGGCGACACGCCGGCACACCGTTCCACCTACCAGAAGCTGGTGCTCAATCTCGGAACCTCGATGGCGCGCGGGCTCCGCGGCCACAGCGCTGAGTCGGTGGCCGCTGCGCAGCGGCGCGGCGCGATGGGGCAGTTCATCGTCAACGTGCTGCTCCTGCTCTGCCTGTACGTCGTGGTCGTTGCCGGACTGCCGAAGATCGAGGGCTTTCTGCCGAGCAGCACCTCGTACATCAGCATTCCGCTACAGCTGCTGTTCGGGATCGCGAGCTGGCGCTTCATCCGCCGCACCGGCTACCCGCTCTCCATGTTCGGGATCGGCGTCAGACGACTCCTGCCGTCGCTGCTCGAAGCCTTGGTGCTCACCGTGCCCCTCTTGGCAGCCGTTACGCTCGTCAAATGGGTCATGCTGCACTTCGTCCCGGCCTACGCCGGGACCGGATTGTTCGAGCACACCGATGTGCTGGCGCGATTCGGCGAACCGGGCGTGGAAAAGCTGCTCGTGATCTACGCCGTCTCGTCACTCGTGCAGGAGCTGATCGTCCGCGGTGCGCTCCAGAGCACGCTCGAGATGCTCCTGACGGGACCGCACGCGGCCGCCCGTGCGGTGTTCGTCTCGGCGCTCGTCTTCTCGGTGAACCACATCCACATGTCGTTCCTGTTCGCGGCGCTGGCGTTCCTGCCCGGGCTCTACTGGGGTTGGATGTTCTCGCGACAGAAGAACCTCGTCGGTGTGACGCTGTCGCATGTTGCAGTAGGCGCCTACGTCTTTTTCCTTCTGGGGGTCAGCCTTCCGCACTGAGCCCGTCGCCGCAGCCGACCTCGTCGGCCGGTCCCGAAGCGGGCGCCGGTGCCGGCGCGTTCCAGGACGAGCGGGCTTCGGCGGGAGCTCCGACCGCATTTCTGGCGCTGCCGACGGGCATCGGGCTACGATCGCGATCTCGCGGGTCGAGATCTACCCGCGCACCAGGGCCTGGATGAACTCCGAATCCGATACCGAACTCGATGAAGGCTGGGATCTTGAGGACGATCCGGTGGTGCCGCCGCGGCCTCCGTCCGTGGCGCCCCCGTCGCTTCAGGCCGACACTGCCGATCTCGACGACGATTGGGGCGAGGCCGAGCCGGCTTCCCCCAAGCCGCCAACGGCCGCGCGCGCCCCCGCCGTGACGTCCAGGGCGGCCGCGAAGCCGGTAGCCGCCGCGAAACCGGTAGCTGCGACCGCGTCCTCGAAGCCGAAGCAGACGGCTGCCGACGGCGCGGTGAAGAAGACGTCGACGCCGGAGCAAGCTGCGAGCCTGCGCCCAAGCCCCGCGCAGACCCCGTCGGCCAAGAAGGCGTACCGGGCGCTGCAGCGCGAACGCGCGAAAAGCCAGAAGCGCTCCCGAAAGAAACCGCGCCGGGCCAAGCGCCGCGCCGCGGCGCCTGAGCCCTCCGGGAGCACTTCCCCGGCGAAGCGCGCCGCCGCGAAGCCTGCCGCCACGACGCCTGCCGCCGCCAACAAGCAGGCGGGCAAGCAGGCGGAGAAGAAGCGTGCGGCGAAGCCCGCGGGGAAGAAGCGCGCGGCCAAACCGGCACAGGCGAAGAAGCGCCGTGAGCCCACGCCCGGGCGCGCGCCCGTCGAGAGCAGCGCGAAGCGCCACGGCGAACGCGCGAGACCTGCGGCCGAGGCGTCGTCGTCGGCCGAAGCGCAGCCGAACAGCGTCTGGAAGTGGGCGCTGCTCGTCGCGTTCGCGCTGCTGCTGGTCGCGCTCGTCGTGTGGCGCGCGCGCACGCGCTAGAGCGGCATCGCTCTCGCGGCAGCCTCCGGGCGGAGCCGGGGCGTCTGTGCCTCACTCCGGCGCGAAGCTCGCACGGGCGACTTCGAGCTTGGCGGTCGTCGGAAACCGGAGCCCCCAGGCCTGATTCGCGATGCACGTCACGATGGCGTGGTGGGCAGGCAGCGTGTGGACGGTCACGCCCACCGTCCGCCCGCCTTTGACGGCCACGCACAGGTGCACCTCGAACAGCTTCACGCTGCCGCAGTCGCTGAACCAGCGCCCGCTCCCTACCAGCTTGGCGACGCGCGGGTCGGCTGCGGCGGGCGGACCGCTCTGGTCCTCGTCCGCCTCGATCGCGCCCTCGCAGCTGGTGTGGCCAACGCCCGACGAAGTGGCCATCGTCGGCGCATCGTCGACACTCGCTTCTCCGGTGTCGCGGGCTTCGCCTCCGAAGCTGTCCGACGCCGCCAACGGACCAATGCCGCTTTGGTCGATGTCGGGATCGGGCTCTCGCGGTGGGCGGGCCGCGACGCTGGCCGTGCTGCTGCCGCCCGGAGCCGGTTCGATCGCGCTCTCGGCCGCCGCCGAAGCTTCGGGCGCCGCGCCGATCGCCCCGCTACTGCCGATGGCCGCGGCCTGCACGGCACCGCCGCGCAGCGGTCCCGAGCGCGACGCCGTCGCGCGCTCGGCAAGGGGTGCGCTCCGGGCCCCCAGCCAGTGGGCCACCGGCACCGAGCCGGTCGCGACCAGGTAGCAGAGCAGCGCAAGCCCCAGCCACAGCATCCCGCCGAACAACACCAGACGGCCGCGCCGCCGACGCGGCAGCGGCGGCGCCCAGGGTTCGTCGGGCAGGCGCACCCGGGGCTTGTACTGGAGCGGTGCGGCCATGCGGGAGCACCTGTGCTAGCCGCTCCAGCGTCGCTCGTCGAGCTTTCGGCGGGCGGGCTCCGAGCCCGGTAGGTACTCGAAATCCGCGCGGATCCGCCCCCAACGGCCTCCTCCGCCGCGCGAATCGGCCGGGCGCGGGGCCTTTTTCGCAGACTTCCGGCCGCGGAAGGAGTACACGCGGGAGCGTCGGGTCTGTAGCACCTGATTCCGGTGGGGTGATCGTGGCCGCCCGGATGCGAAAGAGAAGCAAGTAAAAATGGCGACTGGTACTGTCAAGTGGTTCAATGATTCCAAGGGCTTCGGCTTTATCCGGCAGGACGACGGCGGCGACGACGTCTTCTGTCACCAAAGCGCGATCCAGACGAGCGGCTTCCGCACTCTTGCCGAGGGGCAGCGGGTGGAGTTCGAGATCAGCCAGGGTCCGAAGGGCCTGAAGGCGGACAACGTCCGCCCGATCTGATCGGTCTGGAGGGGGCACCCTCCGCGTTCGGAGCGTGCCCCCTTCGCCCGTTTTCCGGATGGAGCGTGGCCCGGAACCTCAAGCCCCACGCAGCTTCAACGACCGTGCAGCGCCGCCGTGACCTCGGCCGCTCGCGCTGCCACGAGCTCGTGCACCGCCGCGAAGCGTGGATCGCTCCTGAGCGGTTCGAGCAGCGGGCAGAGCTCCAGCCAGTTGTTGTCGATCAGGCCTAGCGCCACGGCTCGTTCGAGCAGGTACATCGCTGGATCGACCTCGCACGCGTAGGCCAATACCTCCGTCGCTAGCTGGAGCAGCAGCGTCTGGAATCGAACCGCGCGCCCGGGTTCCTCGGCGGCCCGGATGATGTACTCCGTCTGGTCCATGGGGACCTTGTCGTGCTCGATCATGTCGCGGACGAGCTTCGCGTAGAGCGTCGGCGAGCCGATCGGGCCGACCTCGAACTCCCGTAGATCCGCGAGGAGTATCTGGGGATCCGGGCTCCATAGCGCGAGCCGGGTGCGCATCACGACGCCCGAGACCACGTCGCTCTCGTCCTTGGCGAGCTCGTCGAGCTGCGACTTCACCTTGTCCCACTCGCCGAGCAGCGCGTACGCCCGCGCGATGTCCACGCGCGGCCTGCGCAGCGATGGGTCCAGCCTTGTCGCCGTCTCCAGTCGGTGGATCGCATCGGGCAGACGGTCGGTCTCGAGTTGGAGCGCTCCGAGCAGCTCATGGGCTTCCGCCAGTGCGGGAGCGTGCGACAGCGCGGTTCCGAGGGCCCGGACGGCTTCAGGCGCGCGCCCCTCGATCGATCGCACGCTGGCCAGCGCCAGCCACGCCTCGCCGCTCCCGGGCGCTTCCGCCACCGCGCGTTCAGCGACGCTCCGCGCCTCGGCGGCCAGCTCCGGCGCTTGCTCGGACTTGAAGAACCAGCTGCGGGCCAGCGCACTCGCATAGCCGGCGACGATGGTGGGGTCGCCGGGTGCGCGCTCGCGCGCTTGGCGGAACAGCCCCACTGCGCGCTCCACGGCATCGCCCCAGCTCTGGCGCAGCTCGGCGCGGGCCCGCAGGTAGAGATCGATCGCGACCGGATCGCTCGGCGCATGCCGTTGCTGTGCGTTGGCATCCACGGTCAGCGCTTCGGCGATGGCTGCCGCCGCCTCGTCGCTGACCACCAGCAGGTCCGCCGCAGGACGATCGAAGCGGCGCGCCCACAGCTGGAAGCCGTCGCTGACGCTGAGCAGCCTGGCAGCCACGCGCAGCGAATCGCCGCGGCGCCGCACCGAGCCATCCACCACCACCTGCACGGCGAGCTCCTCGCCGACGCGCCGGGGATCGACGTTTTGCCCCGAGAAGCGCGCGACCAGCGCGCGGGGCCGCACGCGCAGGCCGCGCGTCATGCTCAGGGTGTCGATCAGATCCTCGGTCAGACCCTCGGCGATGTAGTCGTCGTCTGGCGGACCTCCGTTCCTGAAGGGCAGTACCGCGACGGTCTTGGCGAACTCCGAGCTCTGCGTCGGCGTCACGAGCGGGCTTGCCGGGACTTCGCCCGGCAGGGTCTGGGCGAACGCGCCGGTCGAATGAGCGGCTTTGGCCATCACGGACAGTCCTGTCGGGGCCAGAGCCGAAAGCGCGGTCGCGACGTCCTCGGCCCGGGCGAAGCGCTCGGCGCGATCGCGCGCCATGCAGCGCCGTATCGTTGCGGCCAGCGCCGGCGACAGCTCGGGACGGAAGCTCCGCACGTCCGGCGGTTCGCCCTCGAGACGGGCCATCGCCACGACGAACGGCGAATCGCCCTTGTACGGCAGCTCGCCGGTGAGCATCTCGAACAGCATCACGCCGAGCGCGTAGATGTCGGCGCGGGCGTCCACGTCCGCCGCGCCGCGCACCTGTTCCGGCGCCATGTACGCCGGCGTGCCCACGGCGACGCCGACCGTCGCGTTCGCATTCCCCGCCGAAGTGCGTGCGACGCCGAAGTCGGTGATGACCACCCGGCCGTCGCGCGCGAGCATGATGTTGTCCGGCTCGAGGTCGCGATGCACGACCCCGGCGGCGTGTGCGGGCCGAGAGCCCCGCGCAGATCGGGCTGGAGAGCTCCACCACGCGCGCCGGGGGCAGGTGCCGCGCGCGGCCCAGCACCGCGGCGAGCGACTCGCCCTGGATGAGCTCCATCGTGAGGTACCGGTCGCCCTCGTGCTCGCCGATGTCGAAGGTGCGCGCGACGTTCGGGTGCGTCACCCGTCGGGCGAGCTTGACCTCGCGGCGGAACAGCTCGATGACGCGCTCTGAATCGACCAGATCCCGCCGGAGCATCTTGAGCGCTACCGTTTCGTCCAGCTCGACATCCAGAGCGCGGTACACGCTGCCCATGCCGCCGGCGCCGAGCAGTCCCAGGATGCGGTAGCGGCCACCGACGAGGGCGGGCGGTGCATCTCCGATGCTGGACAGCGAGCTCGCCGGGGGCGAGTCGGCCGCCAGAGTCGGCGCTTGTTGCGCTCCGGGTGGCTTGTGGTCGGCGCTCAAGGGTCCAGTTCGGCTCGGGGCTGGGTCCATGAGTATAGCCCCGCCGGCCACCCGAACCGATCGCAGTTTGTGGGCCAGCGACGGCCCGCGCAAGGCTTGCGCGGGCTCCGGCCCGCCGCGGCGGAGTTCGGCCCGGGGGAGGCGTGGAACGTCGCTTGCTTGTTCTCTAGTCGGAGAAATGACCGCAGCTTCCCGACTTGCCCGCAGCGTGAGCACGGCACTCCTGCCCCGGCAGGAGCGCGAGCGCCTGGCGCATCTCCGTTTCCACGACGCCGGCCATGGCTACGACCTGCTCGGCCTCGAACTGGACGCCCTGATCGCGGCGGTGGCCGCTTCGAGCTTCCTGTACGAGCGCTACTTCCGCGTCAGCTCGCACGGCGCCGAGCACATACCCGCGGAGGGCGCCGCGGTGCTGGCGTGCAACCACAGCGGGCTTCTGGCTCTGGATGGTGTCGTGGTGGTGATGGACGTGCTGCGGCACACCAATCCGCCGCGGCTGCCCCGTGCCGTCGGCGATCTGTTCCTCCAGCTTTTGCCCTGGGTTGGTGCGATGTTCGCGCGGGTGGGCGTGGTCAGCGGTACACGGGGCAACTTCCGCCATCTGCTCGAGAGCGGTGAGCTGGCGCTGGTGTTCCCGGAGGGCACCCCGGGGATCGGCAAGGGTTACAAGAAGCGCTACCAGCTGCAGGAGTGGCGCGTCGGTCACGTCGAGTTGGCGCTGCGCCAGCGCGCGCCGGTCGTGCCGGTCGCAGTCATCGGGGCGGAGGAATCCTGGCCCCAGATCGCGCGCATCGACGGCGTTCGTGCGTTTGGCGCACCGTACCTGCCGATACCGGCGACGCCGTTCCCGCTGCCGACCCATCACCATGTCTACTACGGACAGCCGCTGTACCTGCACGAGCGCTATCCGCCCGACGGAGCCGATGATCCCGAAGTGACCGACGCGGCCGCGGCGGAGGTGAAGGCGGCCGTCGCGGCGCTCATCGAGCGGGGCCTGGCCGAACGCCCGGGGGTGTTCCGGTGAGCGGCGTGCTGGTCACCGGCGCCACCACGCCCATCGGGCACGCGCTCATGCGCGCGCTGCTCGACGATCCGGACTGCGAGCGGGTGCTGGCCGTGGGCGCCGAGGCGGAGCCGGCAACGCTGCCCGGCTACGGCTCCGGGCGTGTCGTCTACGAGCGTGCGGACCTGACACGACCGCGCGAGGTGCGGCGGCTCCTCTTCGGTCCCGCGCGAGCGCTCGGCATCGAGAGCGTCCTCCACACCGCCTTGCACCGCAGCGCCATCGACGAAGGCGGTCGCGTGCGCGCGCTCAACGTCGAGTCGACGCGCGAGCTTCTTCACCTGGCCGAGCGCCACCCGACCCTGCGCCGGTTCGTGCTCCGCAGCTACGGCGACGTGTATCAAATCGACCCGGGCCGCCCGGTGCTGATCAGCGAGGAGCACCCGCTCGATTTCTCGTCGGGCGCGCCCCAGTTCGTGCGCGACCGCCGCGAAGCGGACATCACGGTGTGTACGCGCATGGGCCTGTCGCCGATGCGCATCATCGTATTGCGCTGCGCCGAGATTCTTGCGCCCGCCTCGGGTAGCCAGCTGTACGATTACCTGTCGGCGCCGGTGTGCTTCCGCCCGCTCGGTTTCAACCCGATGCTCGACCTGATGACCATCGAGGACGCCGTCGACGCGATGCGACTGGCGCTCGGCAGCGACGCCAACGGCGTGTTCAACGTTCCAGGCGCTGACACCCTGCCGCTTTCCGAGGTGGTGCGGGAGTGGGGCCGTCGGGGGCTGGCCGTGCCGGGGCCGCTGCTGGCGCCGCTGTACCGGTTCCGCACCTCCACGCTCGGCATGGAGTTCCGCTACGATCTGAATCATCGCCGCTTCCACTTCAGTGCGGTGCTCGACGGCACCCGCGCGCGGGAGGTGCTCGGCTACGTCCCGTCGCATCCCATCGCCTGGCCGAGCGGCGGCGCCGCCGTTCTGGAGCGCGCGGAGCCGCGGTCGAAGGCAGAAGCCACCAAATGACGCTTGTCGCTGCGCCCGCGGCGACAAGCTGGTATCCAGCCTCGCATGGAGCGCAAGCTGGAGCTGGGAGCCGATCCCTTCGAGACCCTCGATGCCTGGTACGAGGAGGCGCTCTCGGCCGGGACGGCCTTCGCCGACGCCGTCGCGCTCGCTACCGCCACGAACGACGGACTCCCGTCGGTGCGCATGGTGCTCTACAAGGGCAACAGCGGTGGCGCCCTCCGCTTTTTCACCAACTACCAGAGCCGCAAGGCCGATGAGCTCGCCGACAATCCGCGGGCAGCCATCGTCTTCTTCTGGGCGCCACTGCAGGCGCAGGTGCGCATCGAGGGGCGGGTCGAGCGGCTCGCCGAGGAGGAGTCGGACGAGTACTTCCGGAGCCGCCCGCGCGAGAGCCAGCTCGGCGCCTGGGCCTCGCCCCAGAGCCGCGAGATTCCAGGCCGCGACGCGCTGGAACGCAGCTTCGCCGAGGCCGCGGAGAAGTACGCGGAACACGACGTGCCGCGCCCGCCGCACTGGGGCGGCTAACGCATCCTGCCCGAGAACTTCGAGTTCTGGATCGGCCAGGACCACCGCCTCCACGACCGCTTCCTGTATCGCCGTGACGGGGACGGCTGGAAGCGGACGCGGCTCGCGCCGTAGCTACTTCCGCGAGATCACCAGCTTTGCCGGATCTGCGGCGGGTGCACTGTTCACGACCAGTTCACCGGATCTCCGCGCAGTGTCGCAGCCGCCGCACTCGACGCTGTAGCCGTTCGGGTACGCTCGCTCCGGTACGGAGATCAGCGTCGGCGCCGCGATGCTGGAATCGGCGTGCCAGGTCAGCGTGAACGCGCCCGTCTTGTCGTCGAACGCGTACGAGATCGGGTCCCCCGCGACGCGCTCGGGGTATGGCCGCACCAGCACGTCCAGCAGCTGGTTCTTCTCCGAGCCGTCCGTGTGCAGCATGCCGTAGCTCTCGTCGCGATCGTACGACCAGTACTCGCTGCCGGCGGCGACCGCCGTCATGCCGTCGTAGTTCGCATCCATGTAGGCCGTGATGCCGGGCGACGATGCGGGGCCGCCGTATTCACCGATCCACAGCGCCGCGCCGAGGCCCTGCGCCTCGTCGGAAAGCGCCTTGATGTTGGCGATGAGCCCGCTACGCGCCGAGGGGTTGAAGCCGTTGCCCTGCTCGGCCGCGGAGTTGTACGAGTGCGGCGCGTACACCACGTCGGGGAAGGGGAAGGGCGTCAGGCTGGTGGAGATGCCGATGTTGCGCCCCGAGCTCGGCTCGAGGAAGGCCAGCCAGTGCGGCGCCACCTTGCGCACCACCGGCACGATCTTCTCGTAGAACGGTTCGAGCTTGTTCCCCCCGAAGCTCGATGCCACGGCCGAACCCCAGTGCGGCTCGTTGATCACGTCGAAGCCAATCACCGCGTCGTTGTCGGCGAGCCGCTCGGCCACGCGCTTCCAGGCTTCGACGTAGTGCTGCTGGAGCTCGTCGGACGACCAGAGCTGGTCGAAGCAGGCCTGCACGTTCGGGTCCAGGTAGTCCAGAAACCACTGGCTGGCCGGCTTGAACGCCGCGTAGCGCGACTCGGCGCAGGTCCAGCGCGGCGCGCCGTCGCCGCCGAAGCCCTCGCCGTACACGTCCTGATGCATGTCAAGCACCACGCTCAGGCCCGCGTCGCGAGCCCAGCCGATGCGCTTGGCCAGCTCGTCGAGGTAGCTCTCGTCGTACGTTCCCTTCTGGGGTTCGATGGCCGCCCAGCTCATCAGGAAGCGCAGCGAGTTCATGCCCCACTCTTGTTTCACCCGCACGTAGTCCGGCGGCTGCTGGAAGCTGAAGTACGGCGATTGCTTGTGCGCGTTGGCCAGATTCGCTCCGCGCAGGATCACAGCCCGCCCGTCCGCGTCGCGGATGAAGCCCTCCGCCACGTGGATGGTGTCCGGCCGCGGCGTCGTGGCCGCCTCCGGCTGTCCCCCGCAGGCAGCGAAAAGCAGCGGTGCAGCGAGGAAAATCCAGCGCATCGAGGCCCAGGATATCACCCCTTTCCGCCAGTCCGGGCTCGGCGAGCGATAGCGAGCCCGTCGCCGAGCGAAGCGAGGCGCGTCGGGGTGCTCGAGGGGCGGCGAGCCTGCTCGAGGAAGACCAAGGAGGGGGTAGGCGGGTGGGTGGAAACCAGCTAGATCTCGCCCCGCTATGACCGAAGCGACCGAGCATCGATTCCAGGCCGAGGTGAGCGAGGTGCTGCACCTCGTCATCAATTCGCTGTACAGCCACAAGGAGATCTTCCTGCGCGAGCTGGTGTCGAACGCTTCCGACGCGCTCGACAAGCTGCGCTTCCGCGCCATCCAGGAGCCCGGGCTGATGGGCGAGGGCGGGGCGCTGGAGGTGCGCATCGTGGCCGACGCCGAGGCCGGCACGCTGACCCTCAGCGACAACGGCATCGGCATGAGCGCCGAGGAGCTGGCGCAGAACCTGGGCACCATCGCCTGGTCCGGCTCGCGTGACTTCATCAAGAAGCTGGAGGAGGCGCAGGGCAAGGAAGACAAGAGCCTGCAGCTCATCGGCCAGTTCGGTGTCGGCTTCTACAGCGCGTATCTGGTCGCTGATCGCGTGGAGGTGGTGAGCCGTGCGGCGGGCTCGAGCGAGGCCTCGCGCTGGTCGAGCGATGCCCGCGACACCTTCCGCATCGAGCCGGCCGAGCGCGCGGAGCGCGGCACGGACGTGATCCTGCACCTCAAGGCCGACCAGAGAGCGCTCACGGACACATTCACGCTGCGCGAGCTGATCCGGCGCTACTCGGACTACGTGTCGTATCCCATCCAGCTCCAGGTCGAGAAGGAGACGGGCGAGGGCGCGGACAAGAAGACGGAGAAGGCCTTCGAGACGGTCAACCAGGCCAGTGCCCTGTGGCAGCGGCAGCCGAAGGATGTGACGAAGGATCAGTACGAGGAATTCTACAAGCACCTCGGCCACGACTGGGAGCCGCCGCTTGCGTGGAAGCACTTCCACATCGAGGGCACCCAGATGTTCGTGGGGCTGCTCTTCATCCCGCAAAGGCGCCCGGCCGACCTGTTCGGTCCCGAGCCGCGCCACGGCGTGCGCCTGCATGTGCGGCGCGTCTTCGTGATGGACAACTGCGAGGAGCTGGTGCCGCGTTGGCTCAGGTTCGTGCGCGGCGTCATCGATTCGGAGGATCTGCCGCTCAACGTCTCGCGCGAGCTTCTGCAGGACTCGCGCGCCATCCGCATCATCAAGAAGCAGGTGGTAAACCAGACGCTCGACCTGCTCGACGAGCTGGCGAAGGATCGCCCCGACGACTACCAGAAGTTCTGGGAGAACTTCGGCGTGGTGCTGAAGGAGGGCCTGCACTTCGATCCCGGGTACAAGGACCGCATCGCGAAGCTCCTGCGCTATCCGAGCACCAAGGAGAGCGGGCTCAGCTCGCTCGACGCGTACGTCGAGCGCATGCCGGAGGGCCAGTCCGCCATCTACTACGCGGCTGGCACCGATCGGGAAGGGCTCTCGCGGAGCCCGCACCTCGAGGCACTGGAGAAGCGCGGCTACGAGGTGCTGTACATGACCGACGGAGTCGACCCCTTCGCGGTCGCCGGGCTCGGCAGCTACCAGGAAAAGCCGCTCGTCTCGGCCATGAACGCCGACATCCAGCTCGACGAGGAGACCCACAGGAAAGTCGAGGAGCAGGCGAAACAGGCCGGCTCGCTCTTCGAACATTTCAAGACCGTGCTTGGCGATCGTGTCGCCGAGGTGCGCGCCTCCGAGCGGCTCACCGACTCGCCCGCGTGTCTCGTGCAGCCCGAGGGCGCGCTCGAGCCGCACATCGAGCGCATGCTGCGCGCGCAGCAGGTCGAGCTGCCCTCCGCCAAGCGCATCCTCGAGCTGAACCTCGAGCACCCGCTGCTCGAGAGCCTGCGCTCCCTCGCGGAACAGGAAACGCCAGCCGAGCGTGTGGACGAGTGGATCGAGATGCTCTACGACCAGGCGCTGCTCGCCGAGGGCAGCCCTATCGACGCACCGGAGCAGTTCGCCCGGAGGCTCGCCGATCTGCTCACCTCTGCGGCCAGCGCGGCGGCGATCAGCGCGGGGTCGAAGTGACGGGTGCTCCATCTGCACCCGAACGCCTCGAGCTGCTCTCGCAGCACCGCGACGACGGCAAGCTGGAGTGCACGCACCTCTGCCGCGAGCGCGGTGCGCTCGGCGTGTGTGTCGATGGCGGCCCCGTGCTGCCCTTGCCCGAAGGCGCGCTCGAACACGTGATGCACCGCTACGGCCGCCCGCTCGCCGAGGACGTGAGCGCCGACGGGCCCGCCATGGATCTGGGCGGCGGGCGCGCGCTGAGCCGGCTGCGCTTCCGCCCCCGCTACGACGTGATCGCGCGCGACTACCTGGTGCTTGAAGAACCCGGGCAGGAGCCGCTGGCCGAGCTCGCCATCGCCGTCACGGCAGCGCTAGTGCACCTGGCCAAGGCCCCCAGCAGCTAGAAAGTGTGCCATTTTGCCACAAAAGCGTGACAAAATGGCACATAAGCGCCCGTGCGGCTCCGCCTCGGTTGCGCGCGCGGCCCGAAGAAGTCCCAGGAGTAGGTGCGGGAGGGCATGGCGATGGAACCTGGCTATCGTGCCGGGACGGGCAGATCCAGCGCCGCCGGTCTGGGCCGCCGGCCGTTTCCAGGCAGTCCGCCCGCGTTCCCTGCGACACAGGCTCGTGTGCTTCGCCCCACGCTTCGATAAGCGATCGGGCTGTTTTCTTGCGGGATCGGCTTGGCCTGGGGCTTGCTCCAGGTGTGGGTGCCGGACCGAACCCCCGGCAGAGGAGATACCCCATGAGCCCCGATCGCCGAATCCGCTGGACCGCCACTTCCGCCCTCGCCGTCTCCTGCTTTGCGCTGGGGTTCTCGGTCTGGTCCGTGAGCTGCCAGGGGCGGAGCCCCACGGGCGCGCGCCACGAGCAGCCAGGCGCGCTGCACGCGGCGGCGACCCGTACGCAGGCTGCCGCCGAGCACGTGGCAGCACCCGCGGTGACCCCGGCCGGAGCGGTGCACGCCGACGTCGCGCCGGCCGAGCCCGCCGATCCGGCGCCGCACGCGGATGCGCCGTCGGCGAGCGATCCCTCGGCTGCCGGGCTCGAGGTCAAGCGGCTGGTCGTCACGCGCGGCGTGAAGCGCCGCGAGCCGCTGGACACGGATCAGTTCACGGCGGGCGCCGGGCCGGTGTTCGCGTTTGTCGAGCTCGGCAACACGAGCGACACCGACAAGGTCATCACGCTGGACTTCCAGCACAACGGGGAGGCGCCGGTCGGCCACATCAAACTGAAGGTCCCCGCGCACAGCTCGCGCTGGCGCACCTGGGGGCGCACGCGCAGGGTCGACAAGGGCGGCGACTGGACGGCGCTGGTGCGCGCCGCCGACGGCACCGAGCTTGCGCACACCGCCTTCGACGTGCAAGCCCCGCAGAGCTGACGTGCTCCGGAACCTCATGCACGCGCGCGGCTACGTCACGACGAACATCGTCGTGAGCATGACGAGCCACACGATCGCGAGGAAGTGCCAGTACTGGGCACAGAGCTTGATGCCTTCGTAGCGGGAGCTCGAGTAGTCGCGGCGTCGGGCGCGGACGGTCACGACCGACAGCGGGATGAAGCCGCCCAGGACATGCACCGCGTGCAGCCCCGTGAGCAGGAAGAAGGTCATGATGTAGAGCGTCTCGCCGTTCGGCCGGAGCTGGGAGCCGCTCATGTGGATCCAGTTGAAGGTCTGGCCGCCCAGGAATCCGACGGCGAACAGCAGCGTCAGCATCAGCGAATGCTCGAGGCGCTCGAGCTGGTTTGCACGGACGGCTTTCATCGCGCGGTGCAGCGAGGCGCTGACGCACAGGATCATCGTGGTGCTGGCGAACAGACCGATCGGAAGCCCCGGAACCTGGTCGGTGCGCCAGACGTTGTTCTCGTAGCGGGTGAAGATGTAGACGAGCAGCGTGGCCGCGAACAGCACGCTCAGCGAGATGAGCAGCACGATCAGACCCATCTGGCCGGCGGACATGCTGAACGACGGCTGGCGGCGCTGGCGCCGGGTGCTGTGGGAAGCAGTGAGGGGCTCGGCTCGCATGGCGGATTTCCAGCGGCGGGTGCCGCCGCCGCGTCCAGTCCTAGCCCGGTTGTGGCGGTTCGTCATGCCCGGACAGGAACTCTGCCAGCAGCCGGGCGAGCTCGGCGGGGCGATGGCGCTGCATCATGTGACCGGCGCCGTCGATGACGGCGCGCCGGGCGCCCGGAAATTCTTTGCTCCGGTCGAGCGCGCGGAAGGGCGACTCGCTGCCCTCGACCAGCAGCACGGGGCAGGCGATGCGCTGCCAGAAGCTCCGCGCCACGTCCAGCTGGAAGGGGTAGGGGCCGCGCGTGAGGTGCAGCGGGTCGTGCTTGAAGCGCAGGCGGCCGTCCTCGCCGCGCGTCGTGCCGTGCTCGGCGAGGCGGAGCGAGAGCGCCTCGTCGAGTCCCGCGTCGTTCTGGCGCAGCCGGGCCGCCGCTGCCTCGACGCTGTCGTAGCTCCTCGGTTCGCGGCTGCGCGCCCGCCGGCAGGCGTCCACCCAGTGGCGGACCTGGTCGGGCACGGCAGTGCTGTCCTCGGGCGGGCCGCTGCCTTCGAGCAGCGCGAGGCGGGTGACGCGTCCCGGCCAGGTGCCGGCGAAGTACGCCGCGATGCTGCCACCCATGGAGTGGCCCACGAGCGAGACGTGCTGGCGGCCGAGCTGTTCGACCAGGCTGTCGAGATCCGCCAGGTAGTCCATGAAGTGGTAGTAGCCGCCGGCGCCGATGCGATCGCTGTCGCCGTGGCCGCGCATATCGGGTGCGATGACGTGGAAGCGCCCGGCGAGACCGGCTTCGATGCAGTCCTGGAAGGACCAGCACAGATCGAGGAAGCCGTGCACCATCACCACGGTGTGCTCGAGCGCGGCGTCGCTCTGCCCCCACTCGAGCAGGTGGTAGTCGAGACCGGTGGAAAGGCGTACGCGGCGCGATTCGGGCGCGGGCATTTCGCACAGCTAGCCGCGTTTCGATGACGGAGTAAAGCGCGCATGCCGCGCTGCGGCACGGATCGGTGCGCGACGAAGCGGGGACGCGGATGCTATCCTTTGCCGGGAGATCCTTGATGAAGACGCTCTTTTCGCGATCGGGACTGATGGCTCTGGTGACGGCTGTGGCCGTCGTGGCGACGGCCGCGCAGGTGCGCGCGCAGACCGGCACCTGCGATTCGAACCCAACGGGCTCGCCGACGAGCATGCAGCAATGCATCAACGCCATCCAGACCGCGGGCGGCGTCGTCAACGACATCTTCAAGGACGCGAACGGCACGACCGGACCCAACCTGCCGCTGTTCGGCAAGCTGTATCCGAACTGGAAGGACAGCTCGGGCAACGCCTGCCCGGAGAGCTTCGCGGGCTGCGCCGGGCGTGACACGGCGCCCTACGACTGCCCCAAGCAGTACACCTGCGACACGACGCCCAACGATTTCGCGACAGCGGCGCAGTACGTTGCCGGGCTCGATCACCTGTGGTGGCACCCCTGCCGCTCGTCCACCCACACGCTGGGCGCCAACGGTTGCCCCGTCTTCACCTGCGTCGCCAACGGGCAGGGTGGCAACTACCTGCCGTGGGAAGGCATGGTCTTCGACCTCGGCGGGCCGTCCAACCGAGTGGCGATCTTCGCGACCAACGACCACGGGCCACAGCCCTGCGAGTCGATCGAGTACACGGTCTACCTGACCGATAACCCGCTCTCGCAGGAGATCATCCAGAAGCCGACCACCGTCGGAGCGGACCCGCAGAAGTGGAACCGCGAGGTGCTCGAGAAGATCTACACCGACGGCTGGTACAACACGCGCGCCCCCGACCCGACCGGGCACGCCAGCTGCGGTGACACGGCCAACTACGCGGTGGAGCAGGACTCGTTCGCGCAGGTGTTCGCGCTCCCGTGTGGCATCACGTTCCGGTATGCGGCGATCGTCGCGGGCTACGACGGACAGGACTTTCCCGAGTGCGGCTTCGATTCCAACGAGGCCGAGCTCGACGCCGTGGCGGGCCTGACGGAGGAGGGCACGGGCGTTTGCCCCGACAAGGACGGCGATAACTACGTCGACTGCAACTGCGTCGAGGCACCGAAGGTCTGCGACTGCAACGACGGCGATCCGTCCGTGCACCCCGGCGCGCCGGAGGCGTGCGACGACGCGGACAAGAACTGCGACGGCGTGCCGGGCTCGTGTCCGGCCGGCGAGTTCTGCAACGCGAGCGTATGTGTGAAGGGCTGCGGCAGCGGAGAGTTTTCCTGTCCGAGCGGCTCGAGCTGCCAGTCCACCGACCAGGGCTCGTTGTGCATCCCGAACGACTGCAGCACGGGGGGGTGTCCGCCCGGCAGCGTGTGCGATCCGGTCAGCAAGACGTGCAAGCCCGCCTGCGACGGGGTGACCTGCCCGTGGAGCCAGGTCTGTCAGGACGGAAAGTGCATCGATCCCTGCCAGACGACACAGTGTCCCTCGTCGCAGGACTGCGTGGCGGGCAAGTGTGTGCCGCCGTGCAGCTGCTTCAGCGGCGACGTGGGCTGTACGACCTCGGGCTGGGTGTGCGACCGCGGCCACTCCGATCAGTGCGTGCCGCAAGCGTGTTTGAACAAGACCTGCGCGGCGGGCGAGCACTGCAATGACCAGGGCACCTGCGTCGGGCTGTGCGACGGGGTGACCTGCCCGCCCGGCCAGACCTGCATCGAGGCGAAGGGCGGATGCGTGAGTCTGTGCGACGGCGTCAGCTGTCCCAGCGGGCAGAGCTGCGACCCGAAGACGGGCAAGTGCACTGGTGATCCGTGCGCGAACGTCTTCTGTCAGCCGGGCGAGGTGTGCGTCGCAGGCAACTGCGTGACGAGCGACGGCGGCACTGCGCCGGATGGGGGTAACGGCGTCGACGGCGGAGCCGGGGGGCCGTCGCGGGGCTCGGCCACGTCCGGCCAGACAGGCGGTTGCGGCTGTCGCACCGCACCCGCGCAGGGCGGCGCGCTCGCGGGTCTGCTGGCTCTGGTCGGGTTGCTCGGTCTGGCGGTCCGTCGACGGCGCCGCGCGAGCGATCCCGAGCGGTAATGCGCTGCGTCAAATGCGAACGAACGCGCGCAACCTGCGTGCTCGTCCGGGGTGTGACGTGCTCGTTGCGCGAATAGATGTTACACAGGCGAAACCTGTGTGGAGCGGGGTCGACACGCACAGCGTCTATAGATCTACGGGAAGCGGCGCGAAATTCCGCGACCCGGCCAGGTGGCACGAGTGCTGCTTGGGGGTGGGGCCGAGGAGGGAACATGAGCGAAAGCAGCCAGAGAGTGTGTGTAGTCGTGATGGAGGCGGGCGGCGAATGGCCTGACTTCGTCGAACGGGACGACGGACGCCCCGTCAACTGGGCCGTCGTTCCGCAGCAGCCCGGCGAAACACCCGCAGAGCTCGCACTGCGCGCCGCGCGTCGGGTCGAGGCCGTCGTTGCCGGTGGCGCAGAGCTCGACACGGTCGTGATCGCCGCGGGCTCGCGGCACAACGACGAGGTGTTCGCAGCGCGTTGTGCTGTCGCGCGCGCGTTGATCCAGGTGCTCCGCGTCCGCGAGGGCAGCCGGCTCGTCTTCTCCGCACCGGCCACGCTGCCGATTTCGGCGCGCCACGATCTCATCGCGCTGGCAGGCACGCTGGCGGCCCAGTCGCGCGATACGGCGCTCGACGTGGGAGTTCGTTTCGATGCGCCCCACGATCGCTCCCATGGCCGGTCCCGCGCGCGGCAGTCACAGGCCGCGAAGGACAGCTCGGCGCTCGTATAGGGCTTTCGGGCGCGGCCGGCTCGCCGTGCAGCGTCCGCCTTGACGCGCGGATGAAGCGCGGGTGACAGCTCGCGGCGCATTGCACTATGCTGCGCCCCGCCGCTTCCGGGCGTTTCCACGGCCTGGGCCGTGCCAGCGCGCGGGCGCGCAAGAGCCGAGCATCGAAGTGCCCAAGCCGTTCACTCTCCAGCGACCGGCCCAGTTCATCGCGGCCGGCGTCTCGGCCGCGTGGTGTTTCGTCGCGCTGGACCTGGCGCGCCGCGGCTCCCCCGGCGTGCCGGCGGTCCGCCACCTCGTTGGCGCTCTCGCGCTCTACGCATTGGTCGGAACGCTGGCGGGTGGTGCAGCGTGGGCCGCCAGGCTCGGCGAGCGGGCGCTGACATCGCCGCTAGGACAGCGGCGGCCACGACTGGCCCGCAGCGTCGGGGCGCTCTTCTACGCTGCGTTGGCGGCGGCGGCCAGCTGGAGCACGGCCTTCTATGCCTTCAGTGGACCGAAGGCCTCGGCGGCGAGCTACGCCGCCTACGGTCCCTATGTCCTCATCGCTGCCGCCGCCGTGGCGGCGGGGACCCTGGCGCTCGCGCTGCAGCGCGCTCTCGCTGCGCCCGGCGCGGGAACGCCGCGCCGGGCGCTTCTCCTGGTGCTGGCGCTGCTTCTCGCAGCCGGAGCGGCGAGCTGGGCGGATCTGCACGTGCTGGTGGCGCTGTACGTGCCGCTGCACACCGCGCTCGAGGCTGCGACCGGCGTGCTGCTGTTCCTTTCGGCGTACGTGCTGCTGTCGATGATCCGGGGCGGCGGTGCCCTGCTCGGCGTGCGGGTCCTGGCCGGCGTCGGATTGGCCTGGAGCCTGGCATTCATCGCGCTGCGTCCTGCGCGCGTAGAGTTGGGCACAGCGCTCGGACACGTGTGGACGAAGCCGGTGTATGTGGGCCGGATGCTCCGCCGCGAGCAGGCGGCGGAGATACTCCTGGCCCATCCGCGCGACTGGAACAACCCCGTCATGCGGCGGCTGGATGCGCTGGGCGAACGCTACGGTGGCAGCGCCGTGGAAGACCCGGCCTGGAAGCGTCCTCTGTCCGAGCCGCCCGCGTTCCGTGCCGCGATCCGCCGCCGGCGGGGCGAGCGTCACGACTACAACGTGCTCGTCTACTACGTGGACACGTTGCGCTACGACGCGGCGTCCGATCCCGGGGTCATGCCGCACGCAGTCGCGTTCAGCCGCCGCTCGCTCGACTTCCGGAACACGTACACGAGCGGATCCGACACGCTGCGTGCGCTGCCGTCGCTGACGAGCGGTCGCTACCAGGGCGGAGCCGCGCACAGCAACGGCATTCTCGAAGTGGCGCGACGGACCGGCCGCACCCGGGTGGTCGCGATTGCCAAGTCTGCTCATGAGTTCCTCGGCAAGCTGGACCCGGCCTTCAAGTTCGACCAGGCGCTTGTGCTGCCCGACTACTCGGAGCAGCGAACCGACGTCTGGGGCTACGGCGCCGATCACTCCACCGCGCGAGGGCTCGTCGACAATTCGCTGTCGTGGTTGCGCTCGCATCCCGACAAGCCCTTCTTCATGTGGGTCTTCAACTTCGACCAGCACGACTGGCGCGAGCTCGACAAGGACTACGTGTACGGCGTGGCGCGCCGCTATCACGTGCCGGACAAGGGGCGGCTCAACTGGCGCTACCGCGCCGTGGCGACCGGTATCGACGCCCAGTTCCAGCGGTTGCTCGACGGTCTCCAGCGCCTAGGCCTTTCCGACAACACGATCGTGGTGTTCGTCGCCGATCACGGAGAAGGTCTCGGAAGGGAGGGCTTCTGGGTGCACGGCGTGTTCCTGTGGCAATGCCTGACGCACGTGCCGCTGGCGATCCGGGTCCCGGGGATGAAGCCTCACGCCGTCGACGAGAAGGTCTCGCTGGTCGACGTGGCGCCGACTCTGGCGCGCTACCTCGACCGGGATCCGGACATGTCCGGTTACCAGGGCGAGGATCTGCTCGGCTATCTGGTCCCGCATCGGCCGCCGCGCCGTCTGCCGCTTGTGATGTCCGGCTTCTCGCAGCACAACCTGGCGCGCGTCGGGATCATCGAGCCCGACAAACCCTTCAAGCTGGTGCTGACGCTCGACTCCGGCGCGCCGGAGCTCTACGACCTCACCGCTCCCGATCCGGATGCGACGAACGTCGCGGGCGCCCATCCGGCGCTGACGGCCTCTTTGATGCGGAAGTTGGTGCGCTCGCCGGTCTTTCCGCGAGCGGCGGGAGGCGTGGCGATGCGGGCGGTAGCGATGCCGACACCGGGCAACTGACGAGGGGCGCCGCCCGCGCGCTCGCCGCTGCGCGGGCCGCCTGCGCCTTCGCGGCGGCGGCCCCGAAGAAGCCGCTCGACGGGCTGGCTAGCTGGCTCTGGGCGGATCGCCGCCCGGGCGATCGTTGGCGCCGGCCAGCGCCCCGATGATGAGAAACGCTGCGGCGAGCAGGCCCAGGAAGATGGGTCGCCGCGCGTGACCGTGGAACAAGCCCCGGCCGTGGGCGGCCGCGCTGGCCGCGGGCGCTGCCGCGCTGGCCGAAGGCGCTGGCGCCGAGGCGGCGCTGGCGGAAGGCGCTGGTGCGGGATCCGCCGCCCACGCGGCCGAGGCCACGTCCAGCGCGAACAGCAGCACGATGGCGCTGCCGAGATGCCGTCCCCAGCTCGCTCGTTGCATCGGCCTTGATCGGTACGCGCACGGCGCGCGCTGGTCAAGGCGACAGGGCGTCTCTGGCCTCCTCGCGCACCGTCGGGTCGGGGTCGCCGTCGATAGCTTCGACGAGCGCCGCCCGCGCATCGGCACCGCCCAGGCGCCCCAGGGCCCACGCCGCATGCCCCCTCACCAGCGCGCTGGAGTGGCTCCTGAGTGCGCGGGAGAGCGGAGCCACGGCACGCGGGTCGCCGCTGTTGCCGAGCGCCACGGCCGCGTTGCGCGCCAGCCTGGCGCGGCTCACGCGTCCGAGCGCGCTCTGGCGGACGAGCCGGCGGTACGCGCCCGAGCCCAGCTCCAGCAGCTCGACGAGATCGGGCGCTTCCAGCGTCGGTCGCAGGGCGAGCTCCGGAGCGGCGGGGCGCGGCGTTGCCGAGGCGTTGAAGGGGCACACGTCCTGGCAGATGTCGCAGCCGAACACGTGCGCTCCGCACAGGGGTCTCAGCTCGCGCGGGATGGGGCCGGTCAGCTCGATGGTCAGGTAGGAGATGCAGCGCCGCGCGTCGAGCACGTGCGCATCGACGAAGGCCTGCGTGGGGCATGCGTCGAGGCAGGCCGTGCAGGAGCCACAGTGCGGAGGCTCCGAGTGGCTGGTCGGAGCGATCTCGAGGTCGACGAGCAGCTCGCCGAGCAGCACGTTGGTTCCGACGCCGGGCACGATGAGCATCGTCGACTTGGCCGCAAAGCCCAGCCCGGCGCGCGCTGCGGCTTCGCGCTCCAGAAGCGGCGCCGTGTCCACGCAGGGGCGCGCCAGCAGCGGGCGCCCGGCGATTTCCGCACAGGCGTCGGCCAGTGCGCGCAGCCGCGCCTTGATCAGCAGGTGGTAGTCGTCGCCGCGGGCGTAGCGCGCCACGTAGCCGGTCAGCCGGCCGGGTCGGGGCGTTCCCGGGGCGGTGGGGTAGGGGAGCGCGACCGCGATCAGCGTGCGGGCGGCGGGCAGCAGCGCGCGGGGATCGGCGCGTTCGCCCGCGAGGTACGCCATCTCACCCTGGCGGTCCTGTTCCAGCCACTCGGCGAGGCGGCCGGCGGCGGCGTCCAAGCGCGCGACAGGCGTGAAGCCGACGCGCACGAAGCCCAGCCCGAGCGCAGCATCGCGGATCTGCCCCGCCAGCTGGCCCGGGTCGGGCGTGGCCGTTTCTCCAGCTGGCGCGTGCCACGCCGCGCCAGCCGGCAGCTGCTCGGCGGATCCGCCCGCATTTCCGCGCGTCCCGCTCGCACCAGGAGGGTTTCCGCCGTCCACGTCGACGCCGGCTACTCTGCCGTCCATCGGGGGAGGCGGCCAGGTCCGTCGACAATGGGTTGCGATCGGGGGCCTGGTCGGGGAATAACCCCGCCCAGTTCTTGATTCGTGCCCCGGGGTTGTCGTGCCAGCCGGAAGAGCCGGGTGGGCGCGGTTTTCCGGCACAAACCAGAGCCAAGCCGTGATCGAGATCCACGAACTGCACAAATACTACGGCGATCGTCGGGCCATCGGCCCGGTGACCGCCCGCATAGAAAAGGGCGAGATCGTCGGACTCCTGGGTCTGAACGGCGCCGGAAAGACCACCACGCTGCGCGTCCTGGCCTGCGACCTGCTGCCGACGAGCGGCACCGTCCGCGTCGATGGCGTGGACGTGGTGGAGCAGCCGGAGAAGGTCAAGCAGCGCATCGGTTACCTGCCGGACGTGCCTCCGCTCTACGGCGAGATGCGCGTGCGTGAGTACCTGGCTTTCGCAGGGAAGCTACGCGGCATGAGCCGGGCGGACATCGACCGGCGCATCGCCGAGGTCGCCGAGCTCACCGAGACGGGCGGCGTGCTCGACGATCTCATCGCGTCGCTGTCGCACGGCTACCGCCAGCGTGTCGGCATCGCCCAGGCGATCCTGCACCGGCCCGCGCTGGTGGTGCTGGACGAGCCCATCTCCGGGCTGGACCCGGTGCAGATCGTCGAGATGCGCGACCTGGTGCGCAGCCTCGGCGGCGAGCACACGGTCGTCGTCTCGAGCCACATCCTGTCGGAGATCAGCGAAACCTGCGATCGCATCCTGGTGATCCGCGACGGGCAGATCGTCGCGTCAGGAACCGAGGCGGAGCTGTCCGAGCGCCTCTTGTCCGGGATGCGGGTCGACGTGAGCCTGCGCCTCGGCGATCTCGAACGGGCCGGGATCGAGGCCGTGCTCGGCGGGGTCGACGGCGTACAGGAAGTGGAAGAGATCGATCCGCTGGAGCCCGGCAAGGGCGTCGTCAGCTACAGCGTCCAGGCCTCGAAGGATGTGCGCGACGCCCTGTGTCGTGCACTGGTCCAGGCGGATGTCGGCATCCTGCAGCTGGCACGCAGCAAGCACGAGCTCGAGAGCGTGTTCCTGCAGCTTTCCGCGCCAGTCGAGGGGCTGAAGCGCGCCAAGCGCAAGCGGCGACGGCGCGTTCCGAAGCCCGAGCCCGCGCCGGCCCAGGTAGAGGAGCAGCCATGAGCCGCGCTCTGCTCATCGCGCGTCGCGAGCTGTATGCGTATCTGCGCTCGCCGCTCGGCTCGGTGATCATCGCTGGCGTGCTGCTCTTCGACGGCATCTACTTCTATTGGCAGGGGCTGACCGAAAAGCTCCTGAGCGCGCAGGTGCTGCAGCAGTTCTTCTACGGCGCGAGCGGTGCGACGATGGTCGCCAGCATCGTGCTCAGCATGCGCCTTCTGGCCGAGGAGCGGCAGACCGGCACGCTGACGCTGCTGAACACCGCGCCGATCCGCGATCGTGACATCGTGCTCGGCAAGTTCCTGTCGGCGTTCGGTATGATCGCGCTCACCACGGTGCTGACCGTGTACATGCCGCTGCTCATCTTCGTGAACGGCAAGGTCAGCGTCGGACATATCGTCGTCGGATACCTCGGGCTGCTCTTGCTCGGCGCGGCGACCGTCTCGATCGGCCTGTTCGCGTCATCCCTGGCGAAGTCGCAGGTGGTAGCGGCGATCGTCGGCGTGGTGATCCTGGTGCCGATGTTGCTTCTCTGGGCGCTCGCGCGCGCGACCGATCCGCCGCTCAACACCTTCCTGGCGGCGCTGGCGCTGCACCACGAGAACCAACGCGCCTTCATGGTCGGCACGCTCGAGCTCTGGCACGTCGTCTACTACATCGCCGTCAGCTACTTCTTCCTGCTGGCTGCCACGAAGAGCCTGGAGGCGCGCCGATGGCGGTAGACGAGGAGCGCCCGGGGCGCGAGGCGGAAGCGGCCGCCGGCGAGAGATCCGCCGAAGCGTCGGCAGAGGCCGGTCCGCCCGCGGATGTCGCGGCGGGCGGTGAGGCGGGAAAGCAGCACGGGAGCGGGCCTCCGCCGGCGCTGCCGGACAGCTCTCCGCGCAGTCGTGCTGCGCCGGTCTGGCTCGTGCCGCTGTACGTCGTCGGCCTGGTGCTCGTGTACCTGGGCGAGCGGCTGCTTTCCACGAACCCGACCTGGCACTGGGTCGTCAGCGGCATAGGTCTGGCCGCAGTGCTCCTGGCGACAGGCGCGCGCTTCTCGCCGCGCTTCCGCGTGGGAGGTGAGCGCCGGCACATCGAGCGCCTGCTCGCCGCGCTGTCGATCACGGGGCTCGTCGGGCTGGCGCTGTATTTCGCCACGACGGACTGGGGAACGGCCAAGCTCGGGCTCGATACCGCCGAGACGATCACGCGCGACCGTGTCGAGGGCATACTGACCGTTCTCTGGATCGCGCTCATCGGGCTGAGCGTCGTCCCGATGCTGTTCGCGGAGGGTGCGCTCTATCCCATGCGGCACGCGGAGCACCCGGAGAGCCGCCGGGTGCGCGCGGCTGCCGCCAGCGGGCTGATTCTGGTGCTCGCCGCGGTCTACGGTGCGCTGTTCGTCTACGCCGCCCAGGGCGTCGATCTCCGCGTCGACTACTCGTACTTCAAGACCTCGAAGCCCAGCCAGTCCACCCGCAAGATGGCGGATGCGCTGGACAAGCCAGTGAAGGTCATCGCGTTCTTCCCCGACGTGAACGACGTGCGCACGCAGGTGAAGCACTACCTCGACGACCTCTCGCGCGGCGTGCCGAAGCTGCAGGTCCAGATCAAGGACAGGCTGCTGGTGCCGAAGCTGGCCCGCAACCTGCACGCCATGCGTGACGGGATCATCGTGCTTGCCAAGGGCGAGACGACGGAAACGCTCGACATTGGCACCGACATGAAGGACGCGCGGCCCAAGCTCAAGACGCTGGACCGCGACTTCCAGGCCAAGCTGTTGAAGCTGGTGCGGTCCGAGCGCACGGCCTACCTCACCGTGGGGCACGGCGAGATCTCCGATGCCGAGGCCGCCAGCGCGAAGAACAGCGGGCGCTCGTCGCGGATCGCCCGGTTGCTCCTGCAGCGGCAGAACTACGTGGTGAAGAACCTCGGTCTGTCGCAGGGTCTGGCGAGCGATGTGCCCAAGGACGCGGACCTGGTGTTGATTCTGGGTCCGTCGCAGCCGTTCGCACCGGAGGAGGTCGCGTCGCTCCAGCGCTACGTGAAGCGGGGTGGGCACGTCCTGATGGCGCTGGATCCGGGCGCGGTGCCTTCGGCGAGCCTCGCGCTCTCCGACGGGCCGCTCGGTGCGGCGTCGGGCGCTCCTGCCCGGCACGCGGACCCGCCCCCCCCGGCCCATTCCGGCAAGACCGCCCGGAACAGCCCGCCGCCCGCCGGTTCGGCACTGCCCGCTCAGCCGGGCGAAGAGAAGCCAGGGAGCGGCGCCGTCGACGCCTCCAACCTCAGCGGCCTCGAGGCACTGGCGCACGTTGTCGGCCTGCAGCTCGCCCCGGCGATTCTGGCGAACGACCGCAACTACATGCGCCGTCGCTTCAACGACTCCGACCGCGCCCAGCTGGTGACGAACCGCTTCTCGTCCCACGCCTCGGTCTCGACGCTGAGCCGCAACGCGTCGCGCGGCGCGGCAGTCGTGGCGTTCGGTACGGGCAGCCTGGAGCGTGCTCCAGGCTCGACCGACAAGGTCGACTTTGTGGTGCGCACGATGCCGGGCACGTTTGCCGACGAGAATCACGACTACAAGCTCGACGACAACGAGAAGCGCTCGATCTTCAACATCGCAGCTGCCGTCGAAACCCCGGCCGCCCACGCGAAGGGGAAGTCCGCCAAGAAGGACGAGAAGGGCGCTCCCGACCAGATGCGTGCCTTTGTGCTGGCCGACGCGGACGCCTTTAGCGATCTGGTGCTCGGGCGGGTGATGACCAACCAGCTCTGGTTCGTGGACGCGGTGCGCTGGTTGGGCGGCGAGGAGAGTTTCGCCGGCGAGGTCAACACCGAGGAAGACGTGCCGATCGAGCACACCAAGCAGAAGGACCTGATCTGGTTCTACACGACGATCTTCGGCGCGCCCGCGCTGGTCCTCGGGCTCGGGCTCTTGTTCAGCCGGCGTTCGCGCCGCTCGCGGCGCAAGCGGCGCTCGAAGGACAAGGGAGGCAACGCATGAGCGCCTTCAAGGGACTCTTGCTTCACGGCGGGCTCCTGGTAGTGGCGGCCGTGCTCGCGCTGCTCGTGTGGACGCGAAGCGACAAGCCCGTGGCCGAGGCACGCGAGCAGGTGAAGGTCTGGGCCGGAGCTCCGGATCAGGTCCAGCGCATCGAGTTCGACGGCGACAAGCGCAAGGTCACGCTCGTTGCACACAAGGACGCTCACGGGCGCTGGTACGTCGGCACGGTGGACCGGACCTACCAGTCGCCCAAGCCCACGCCGCCCCCGGCGTCGACCGACGCGGGCACAGCGGGTGACGCCGGCGCGACGGCGACGGACGCCGGTGCCGTGGCGGCGAAGCAGGGGGACGCGGGAGCACAGAAGCCGAAGCCGCCCGCGAAGCCGGAGCTGGTCGCGCACCACGAGACAGCGAGGTTCGTCTCGGTGGAGGCGGCGGACAAGCTGGTGAAGAGCCTGGCGCCGCTGATGGCGTACCGGTCCGTCGGCAAGGTCGACAAGTCGCGCGAGCCCGACTTCGGCCTGGACAAGCCGAGCGGCACGCTGCGCGTCGCCATCGGCGGAAAGCAGCACACGTTGGTGCTCGGCGGGACGACACCCGGCGGCGGCGACCGCTATGCGCGCGAGAAGGCCACCGGCCTGGTGTACGCGATCCCGGGCGAGATCAGCCGGAACATGATGTTCGCCAAGTCGCGTCTGGTGGAACACGACCTGCACGGGTTCAAGCCCAAGGAGGTCCAGCGCATGCGCGTCAGCAAGGGCAAGGCGCAGCGCGATCTGGTGCGGATCCCCGACAAGCGCGATGCCTGGGCGGACGCGGCCTCGCCCACCAAGCTGGACGAGACCGCCGGAAACTGGCTGGACAAGCTCCGACGGCTGCGCGTAATGAGCTACGTGGAAAAGCCCGCCTCTCCGCCTTCGCCCGCGGACCTCGTTGCCGAAGTGGACTACTTCGACGGTTCACGGGACAAGCTCGGACATCTCGAGCTGTACAAGGTCGCGTCGAAGACGGGTGAGAAGCCCGAGTACCTGGCCCGCACGGAGTACACCCGCTGGTACGCGAAGGTCCTCGAGAGATCGGCCCGCGAGGTCGATCAGGATCTCCGCTCGGTCGTGAAATAGCCGCTACCAGCGGTGGTAGGCCGGGTGGCCCTCCTTGACCGCGACGAACACGCCACGGCAGGTGGCCGTGGTCTTTCCGTCCGCGTCGATGCGCGCCTCCACGACGACCTTGTCGCCCTCGACGCTGACCGGCTTGGCATGCAGCTCGAGCGGCTTGGCCATCGGCGTCGGCGCGCGCAGCTTGACGTGGAATTCGGCGGTGACCGTGCAGGGGGGCGTGTCGGTACCGCGGTCCTGCATCATCGCCCAGGCGGCGGTCCAGTTGCTGTGGCAGTCGAGCAGTGCGCCGGCGATGCCGCCGTTCAGCATGCCCTCGAACGCGAGATGGTGGGGCGCAGGCTGGAAGCTCGCCACCACGTCGTCGCCCCGGACGAAGCTCTTGATGCGCAGTCCCTTTTCGTTGGCGGGGCCGCAGCCGAAGCAGCGGTTCTCCGGGGCGTAGCGGTCCTGCAGGCTCTGTTCGCTCATGGTCCGAGCGTAGGCGAAAATCGGGGGGCGTGCAGCGGGCGTTCAGAAGCGGATGGTCTCGCCCCGGGCCGGGACGTGGACCGCGGGAAAATGGCGCTGCTCGAGCAGTGAGCGGAGCACCTGCTGCGCCTTGGGTTCCCCGTGGACCAGCGCCACGGCGCGCAGCTTGCCGCGCTCGCGCACCTTCTCGGCGAAGTCGAGCAGATCCTCCTGGTCGGCGTGGGCGCTGAAGCCGTTCAGCACGGTCACCTCGGCGCGCAGGTCCCGCTCCACGCCAAAGATCCGCACGCGTTCGCGCCGTTCGACCAGCCGGCGCCCGAGCGTGTGCTGGGCCTGGAAGCCGACGATCACCACGGCGTTCTTCGGGTTCTCGATGGTGCACTTGAGGTGGTGCAGCACGCGCCCGGCCTCGCACATCCCGCTCGCGGAGATGATGATGGACGACTCGTCGGCGGCGTCGATGGCCTTGGAGTCCTCCTTGTCCGTGATGTACTCGAGACCGTCGAACTCGAAGGGCGAGTCGGAGCTGACGAGCATCGCGCGGGCGTTCTTGTCGTAGCACTCGGGGTGCATTTTGAAGACGTCGGTGAGCTTCACCGTCAGCGGCGAATCGACGTACACCGGCATCCGCGGAATGCGCCCCGCCTTCTTCAGGCGCTTGAGTGCGTAGACGATCTCCTGCGCGCGTTCGAGCGCGAACGACGGGATCACGACCTTGCCGCGGCGCTTGTGCGTGCGCTGGAGGACCTTTGCCAGCTCGTCGTCCATGCGTTCGATCGGGTCGTGCAGCCGATCGCCGTAGGTGCTCTCGCTGAGCAGCACGTGGGCACCGTCGGGGATCTCCGGATCGCGCAGGATGGGAATGCGGCGGCGCCCCAGGTCGCCGGTAAACACCAGCCGCTGCTGCTGCCCGTCGTCGTCGATGTCCAGGACGACGATCGCGCTACCGAGTACGTGGCCGGCGTCGAGATAGGTGAGCGTGACGCCCGGCGCGACCTGGTGACGGCGGTGGTAGCCGAGCGACTCCATCTGAGCGAGGGTCTGGACCACGTCCTCCTCGTCATAGAGGGGCTCTACCCGATCCATCCCGGAGTGCTCGCGCTCGATCATCTTGTTGATGTGGCGGGCGTCGGCCGCCTGGATCATGGCCGAGTCCTCGAGCATCGCGGCGCACAGATCGTGGGTGGCGGGCGTGGTGAAGATGGGGCCGGCATAGCCGCGCTTGACGAGCATCGGCAGGGCGCCGGAGTGGTCGATGTGCGCGTGCGAGAGCACCACGGCATCGATGCGGTCGGGGTCCAGCGGCAGGTTCTTGTTGCGCTCGAGCGATTCCTGCCTCCGCCCCTGGAACAGCCCGCAATCGAGGAGCACGGTCGCACGGCTGGTGTGCACCAGATGCATGGACCCCGTGACGGTCTGGGCGGCGCCCAGAAAATCGATCTTCATGTCGCTACGGTAGGTCGAAGCAGGACCGACCGCACGCCGGGGATGACGGCTGTCAGCGTCTACGGGCCGACGTTGCTACACACACACATCCCGTCGCGACCAAGGAAGCAATACGCATGTCGTTCCAGTAGCGGGCGGGCGGCGGCTCCGCAACGTTGGGGCAATCTCTGGTAGGAAGATGTGCGACACGGGGCGAGCGCGTCGCCCGGGCGGGGCGGTTAGTTGCGGGGACCGTTCGCCAAGACGCCGCCGATGAGCTTGTTGCCGCCGTAGGGTTTCACGGCCGGGACCTTCCCCCAGAGCTTCTTGTATTCCGCCTTCATCTTTTCGAGGCGGTCGGGCTCTTCCTTGTTGAGCTTGTGCGTCTCGCCCGGGTCCTTCTCCAGGTTGTACAGGTCGAAGCGCCAGTCGTTGCCGAACGACAGGAGCTTGTAGTCGCCCTCGACGAGCGCGTGGCGCTCGGGGTTGTTGCTGTCGGCGGGTAGGTCGATGAGCACCGGGCGCGGCTTGGCCTCGGCGCCGTAGAGCTCGGGTACCAGGCTCTTGCCTTCGAGCTTGTCATCGCCCTTCACGCCCATCAAGTCGAGCACGGTGGGGGCGAGATCGATGTCGCTGCGCGGCGTGTCGACGTGGCGTCCGTCGACTCCGGGCACGTGGATGAACAGCGGCACGTGCGTGAGCATGTTCCAGAGCTCGAAGGCGTGGCGGAACATGTGGTGCTCGCCGAAGGCCTCGCCGTGGTCGGCGCTGACGATGACCACCGTCTTCTTCCACCAGGGCTGCTGCTTGCAGAAATCGAGCAGCTTGCCGATCCACAGGTCGGTGAAGAACACCTCCGAGTCGTAGCGGTCGCGGCGCTTGTTGCCCCAGTCCGGCGACTCCTTGTGCTTCACGTACACGTCGTGCGGATCCATGTAGTGCATGTAGATGAAGAAGGGCTTGCCCTTTGGTGCCGCCGACAGCTGCTTCTCCGCGAGCGGGGTCATCTTGTCGCTGGTGACGAAGTCGTCCTTCGTATTGTCGAACTTGATGCCGCTGACCACGCGCCAGTCGTCGAAACCCTGGTCCATGCCGCTGTGTCCCGGAGCCAGGTACATGTGTCCGTGGGTGGCCATCGTGTACACGCCGGCCTTGTGCAGGAGCTCGGGGAAGAACAGGTCGCTGTCCGGGTACTTCGTGAAGAAGTAGCCGCTGCGCTTCAGCTCGTCGGGGTACTGCCCGGAAAGGACTGCTGCGACGCTCTTCGCGGTGTAGCTCGAGACGGAGTAGGCGCGGGTGTAGCTCACGCTCTCTTTCTCCAGAGCCGTGAGGTTCGGCGCGATCTTCCGTGGATAGCCGGCCCACGGCATGTCGGCCCGCATGCTGTCGACCAGGATCAGCATCACGTTCATCGGCCGGTCGGGTCCAGTGGGTTTGGCCGGCGCGGGCTTCGCCTTTGCCTCTGGCGCGGCGGGCTTGTCGGGCTGGGCGCTCTTTGCCGGTGCCGCCGCTTTCGCTGGCGGGGCAGGGGAAGGTGCCGGGCTCGGCGCGGGTGCCGGGGGCGCACAGGCGCTCGCGAGCAGCAGCGTCGCGAAGCCGACAAGGCGCTTCACTTCGCGGCTCCTTTCTCCGGAGCGTCCTGCTTCTTCGGTGGCCCCATTGGCCCGTTGGCGGTCTTGCCGCCTTTGATCTTGATGCCGCCATACGGAAGGATCACCGGCAGCTGGTCGAACGTTGCCTTCTCCAGCTTCTCCATCCGCTCGAACTTGTCGGGCTCGGAGTGCGACAGGTCGTTCTTCTCTCCCGGATCCTTCTTCAGGTTGAACAGCACGTGCTTCCAGCCGTTGCCGAAAACGATCAGCTTGTAGTCGCCGTCGATGATCGCGCGACGCCGCTCGTTGTTCGTGTCGTTCGGTAGATCCAGGATGATCGGGTCGCGGTCGCCCGGCTTCTCGGCGCCGTAGAGCTCCGGAACCATCGTCTTCCCTTCGAAGGCAGGGGCCGGCTTCTGCCCCATCAGGTCCACGATCGTCGGCGCGAGTTCGATGTGCGAACGCCGGACGTGGACGCGGCGGGGTTTGACGCCCGGCAGCTTGAATGCGAGGGGGACGTGCACCAGCTCCTGCCACAGCTCGAACGCATGCCGGTACTCGCCGTGCTCGCCGAACGCCTCGCCGTGATCGGCCGACAGGATAACGGCGGTGTTCTTCCACCAGCTCTGCTGCTTGGCCCAGTCGAACAGCTTGCCGATGTAGTAATCGGCGAAGAAGATCTCGCAGTCGTAGCGATCGCGCGCCTTGTGGCCCCACTCCTTCGGACACATGTCGTGCCAGTTGTACTTGTCGTGGGGGTCCAGATAGTGGAACCAGGCGAAGAACTGTTTCCCCGTGTTCTCGGGCTTCGACAGGATGTCGATCGCCATCTTCGTCATCTTGTCGCTGGTGATATCGTTGTCCGTTTGGGGATCGAACGTGATGCCCGGCACCAGCTGCCAGACGTCGAACCCCTGATCCAGACCCTTGCCCCGGTTGAAGTACATGTGGGCCTGGCCGCCGATGGTCCGGACGCCGTGCTCTTGCAGCACCTCGCTGAAGAACAGGTTGGCCTTGCTGTAGCCGGTGAAGAAGTAGGCGGAGCGATACAGCGTGGAGGGATAGCGCCCCGACAAGAGGCCGCCGAGGCTCTTCGCCGTGTAGCTCGAGATCGAATAGGCGTGGTCGTAGTAGACGCTCTCGGCGACCAGCTTCGACAGGTTCGGAGCTATCGGGCGCGAGTAGCCGTTCCACGGCATGTCGGAGCGCATCGCGTCGACCGTGATGAGCAGGACGTTCAGCGGCTTGTCCGGGCGCCCTTTCGGCGCTCTGGCGACGGCAGCGGCCGAGCTCGCGGCTGGCGCAGAAGCGGCGCCTCCAGCGGACTTCGCGCTGGGCGGGGCAGCCCCCGAGGAGTGGGTTTTCTTGTGCTTGCTGCAGCCGGCGACAAGCAGGCCGGCAAGCAGCAGGCTGGTGGAAACGAGCAGACTCCGCACAGGAGCGACCTATCGCAAAACCGCGGGACAGGCCAATTCGGCCCGTCCCGCGGCTGTTGTCCGGGTGGCCGGGGTGGAGGGTCTACTGGTTGATTTCCTTTTCGAGCTTGTCGAGCTGGTCGTCGAGGTTCTGTGCGGTGACCTTCTGTGCGGCCTCTTCCTCGTAGTCCTCTTCGGTCGGGATCTGCGAGTCGGCTACGGAGCTGGCCGGCGCGCCCGAGGTGGCCGCGCTCTGGCCGCTCGTCGACGAGGTGGTCGAGTTGTCCTTCTTGCTGCACGCGACGGTGGTCAGCAGAAGCACGCTGCACGCAGCGATAGCGCGTTTCATCAGTGGGCTCCCTTCGTCTTCAGCACGCCCATGTGCTTGTCGTGGCGTGCCTGTTCTTTCGCGATCAGCTTGTCGACGCGGGCGACGACGTCCGTTTTGTCCTCGGCCGCGGCGAGCTCCCGGACCCGGTCAAGCCGCGCCATCCGCCATGCGTGCACCTTGAGCTCGGCGCGGACGGCGGGATGGGTGACGAGGCCTCCCCACTTGTGCTTGAGCTTGGCCAGGTGGGCAGCGCGCCGCTGCTTGCGGGTTGCGCGTAGCTGCTCGAGCTTCTTCTGGACGGCCTTGGGCGGGCCCTTGTGCTTTCCGTGCTCGTGCTTGTCCTTGTCGGCCTTGTCCTTGTCCCTGTTGGCTTTGCCGTGGTCCTCCCGCTCCGCCTTGCTGTTGCCCTCGTCGGCTTCGTGTCCCTTGGCCTTCGCCGCTTCGTGTGCCGCGGCAGCGGCCGCATGCCGCTTGGCCGCCGGCGCGGCGCCGTGTGCGGGGGCTGCGCGCCGGGCATGCGATGCCTCCGACCCCCTGGGTCCGGCTTGGGCTGGCAGTGCCAGGCCGGAAACGGCCGCCAGGCTCCACGCGAAAGTCCAGTGCGGTGTCCTCATCGTCGCTCCTTGGGGTGGTCTGGAGGGCTCGGCACGGCCCGCAGCGCTGCGCTGGGTGCCGTCTCCACCTGGGTAGTGTGCAGGAGTGACCGGGATTATCAGCAAACAGGCCAGGATTGCGCAGATGCGACGAAAGGCTGGTCGGCCGGCCATTATTCAAAAAACGACTGGCGTGTGGAAAATGTGGATTGATTCCCGGACAGGCCGTGATCAGAGTACGCGGCATGAAAGCACGCTTTATCGTCGCGATTCCGTTTCTGGCTTTGGCGCTGTCGAGCGGGTTCGCCTGCTCCAGCAACGACAACAACAATGGGACTGGGGGCTCAGGTGGCGCTGCCGCGGGCAAGTGCACCAGTCAGAGCGATCAGGACGCCATAGGCAAGGACTATCCGGGCAGCACCGCGGACGCCGGTACGCGTTCCGTCAACGACATCGCTCGCGACTGCGCGCTGGGCGGCTGTCTGAACAAGACGACCGACGCAGAGAAGAGCCAGTGCATCCAGGACTGCATCGAGACGAACACCAACAATTCGATCTCGAAAGACTGCGCAACCTGCTTCGTCGGGTCGGTCAACTGCGGTTTGACCAACTGCGTCGCAGATTGCCTGGGCAGCGATGTGCAGTGCAACCAGTGCCTCTGCGCCAACAACTGCCTGCAGGAGTTCGCGACCTGCGCGGGAATTCCTGACACCATCTGCGCCGGCCTCAACGATGCCGGCACCGGCGGCACCGGCGGCACCGGCGGCACCGGCGGCACGGGCGGCACCGCGGGCACGGGCGGCACCGCGGGCACGGGCGGCACCGCGGGCACGGGCGGCATGGGCGGTACCGGTGGCAGCACCGGCGGCACCGGCGGCATCACGGACGCCGGTACTGGCTGACGCTTCGCGTCGCACATCTCGACGAGCGCCTGTCCGGTGATCCGGATAGGCGCTCGTGCTTTGTGTGCGGCACCCGGAAACCCGAGCGGATGGCGATCTGCCTGCCTTTCGCGCAATGCGAGCCCGGGGGCGGGCGTTGTCGTCGGTGCACCTGCAGCGCGCTTGGCGGCTGATCAGGCGTCGAGCTGTGACTGGAGCTGTCGTGCCTGCTCGCCGACGCAGGGCAGGGCGATGAGGCCGCTGTCCAGCTGCAGGAGCAGGTGGTGCGGTTCCGTTGGGTCGGGTCCGACCGTCCAGGCGTGACGCAACGCGCTGCGCTGGATGAGCTGACGCTTCCAGGCGACCCCGAGCGCGCGGCGTTCGATGCACAGCTCGTCGTCGCCCTGGATGCGCAGTCGGTCGGATGCGATGAACGCGCCGATCAGCAGGATCAAGACCACAGTAGCGCCTGCGAGTGACAGGCTCAACGACGAGACGGGAAGGCCGCGCTCGCGCTGCGCGCCGATCATGATGCCCATCGCCGTCGCGGTGCCGACGCCGCCGATCAGCGTCGTCACTGCCGAGGAGCGTTGTGCCGGATGGCGCAGCACCCGCGCGTCGATGTGCGCGCCGCCACGTGCTGGCGGGGACTGTTCGAGCCTCGCCGGATCCCACGGCGCCGCGTCCGCCGGCAGTCCCCAGCCGGCACGTACCGGTAGCGGAAGCACTTCGCGGATGCGGATCAAATCGGACAGCACGCCGGCAGGCTCGTCACGCTCGAGCAACAACTCGCGTCGCCCGCCAGCGTCGGCGAGCACCAGCTCGGCGCGGTACACCGCTCCCGGGTAGCTGGTTTCCTCGTCGCGCGCGCCGACCAGCTGCACGGAGCAGTTGCCGAGCGGAAACTCGAGCCCGTCACGTTCCAGAACCCGATCACGTATCCGGAGGACGACCTGGGTCGAGCGTGGACGGGTGAACCGCACCAGCAGGAACGCGGACAGCAGCAGCACCGCCGACGTGATCACGCGCCATGCCGTCACGGGACCCGGAGAGAGCAGCGGCAGGAGCGCGAGGGCCGCGAACGCGACGCCCACCAGAACCGGGGCGCGCGTTCGCCGATAGCGGCGGAATTCGAGCCGCTCGGGGCTTACGTGGCTGAGGAGCATTCGAAGTGCGCGTTCATATCCGGACGCCCGCGGATCTGCGGCGCGAAGCTAGATCAGCGGCGCGGGATGTCGACCAGTTTTGCAGCGTATCCGTCCTGCCGGCAGTCTGCGCCCGGCCGGGGCGCCTGTTCCCGAGCGCTCGACCTGCGCGCGGGAGCGTTTCTGATCCGAAGGAAATATTTCAGATCTGAAAATTATTGGACCCATAGAAATAGTGTATCTATCTGTAATCACGTGGTTCTGCTGCGGCACGTGAATTGCTCCACCAGAGAGCCACGGCAGTGGCCCGCGCCGTCCCCCCCTCCGCCCGGGCCACTGCCTTTCCTTTTCCATGCTCCGGGGATGAGATCGCAGCGGTGCGGTAGCGGCCCGCTTTCTGGCAAATCGGCGCCCGTCTGTGCGATCTAGCCGGGGGCATGAGGCTGACAGCGATCCCCAAGCCGGCTGCTCTGTTGCTGCTGGCGGCGTGCTCGCACCAGCGCGCGGAACCGACCAGCAAGGCGGAGCCCGCGGGGACGGGCTCCGCCAGCCCGGGCGCTTCTGCCCACGGGGCACGCGGCAGCGCTCCGTTTCCCCAGGCTCCGCCGGCCGCGCCACGGCCGCCCGTGGTCTCGCTCAGCGGCAAGAGCCATCCCCTGGCCGTTGCGGTGGTCGACCCGGGCGCTCCTCGCGTCTACAGCCGCGCGCTCCGGACATGGGTCCACGAGCGCCCGCGTCGGTCGTCGGCCCGGCTCGGCTACATGCGGGCGGGGGCGTCGACGCCGACCAGCAGCAAGCCCGCGGGTCACGACGACTGCAAGGGCGGTTGGTATCCCGTGCAGCCGCGCGGCTACGTGTGCGTCGGCCGGCGCGCCACGCTCGACGCGAACGACCCGATCGTGCGCGCCACGCGCGAGTATCCGCCCGACCCCCTTCGCCGACTTCCCTACATCTACGGCACCGTGCGCCGCCCGGGGCCGACCTACGCGCGCCTGCCCACCGCCGCGGAGCTGCGCAAGGCGGAGCCCAGCATCGACGAACGCATGCCGAAGTGGCTCGCCGCCAAGGGCGAGGTCGGCGCCAGCTACGCCCAGGACGTATGGATGGGCGCCAGCGGGCCTGCGCCGGATCCCGCCGAAGCGTGGACGAACAGGACGTCCGACCCGCTGCCGTGGTTCTTGAAGAACAACGCGGCGACCCCCAACATCTACAGGAAGCCACGCGACAAGGGCGCGCTCGTCGTCGGCCACATGAAATCGCACGTCGGCTACTCGATCCTCGAGACGTTCCTCTACCAAGGCCGTCGCTATGCCTTGACGACCGATCTGCTGGTGATCCCCACCGATCGCCTGCGCCCGATCCAGGGATCGGATTTCCACGGCTTCCAGATCCCCCAGGACGTCGACTTCCCGTTCGCGATCGTGCGCCAGCCCAGTGCGCACTACGTGGTCGTCAAGGACGGCAAGTTGAAGGACGGAGGCGAGGCTCCGTATCGCCACGCGATCAAGCTCACTGGCAAGCAGCAGTTCTTCCACAAGCGGCTTCACTACGAGACGGTGGATCACAAGTGGCTGAGCGACATGGATGCGTCGCGTCTCGACCCCGCGAAGCACATGCCGGCCTGGGGAAAGCACGGCGACAAGTGGATCGACGTAAACCTCACCAAGCAGACGCTGGTGTTGTACGAAGGTACGAAGGCCGTCTACGCGACGCTTATCTCCAGCGGGGAAGCGGGGCTCGAGGACCCCAAGCACACGACGGCCACCAAGCGCGGTATCTTCCGCGTCCACACCAAGCACATCACGGCCACGATGAGCTCGGACGAGGTGGGCGAGAGCTTCGAGCTGAGGGACGTGCCGTACGTGGAGTACTTCGACAAGCAGGGCTACGCGCTGCACGGTGCGTACTGGCATGACCGCTTCGGGATCCCGAAGAGTCACGGCTGCATCAACCTCTCGCCGGAGGACGCCCGGCGTATCTTCTACTGGACCGACCCGCAGGTGCCGGTCGGCTGGCACGGCGTGCTGCTACCGCTCAAAGGCACCGTGCTGTTCGTGCATCCCTGACGTGGCGGGTCAGCCCGCCGCGGCGTCGCCCGCGTCGCTGCCCGAGTCGGCGGCTGCGTCGCCGGAATCGGCGGCTGCATCGCTGGAAGCGTCGCCGGAATCGGCGGCTGCATCGCTGGAAGCGTCGCCGGAATCGGCGGCTGCATCGCTGGAAGCGTCGCCGGAAT
>Ga0114931_10000635_pt1 | contig 43309 bp, 41 predicted proteins | sample 2SBtaG_FD_89579 | JGI IMG/M metagenome (GOLD analysis project Ga0114931, IMG submission 89579) | Deep subsurface microbial communities from Kolumbo volcano to uncover new lineages of life (NeLLi) - 2SBTROV14_V59a metaG | ecosystem: Environmental > Aquatic > Marine > Volcanic | place: Kolumbo... | reverse complement strand
ATTTTTGTCCAAGGTCAAGGAAATCAAGCGTTTGTGCGGAGACGTAGCTGGCTACGTCGCACAAACAAACGCGCCGATTGACGCCGAGATTGGGCAAAAAGACCATTTGTGGATGGAAACTCGCTAGTGCCCGGGCGCATAAAGTTTATTTGGGCCGAAAAGTCAAGAAGTTTTTCGCCCGAAACAGGCTATCTGCCGGCTATCCCTTGACAGAGAACCTTTTTTCTGTATAAGCACTTCCAGGCCGATCCGGCCTGCCCTGTTTTTTCGTGGTTTTTCGACCTGCTTGTTCGAGTTGTTTCGAGCCGCCTGTTACGTGTAACTGAAAGTCTGTTACGTTCCGGCGCCGTTTCCGCGGCCTGGCCCTGCGGCCGGGCCGGAACCGCTGCAAATAGAGGAGATATGCCGACGGTGAGAGCCTGTCTTTTTGCCGCTTTGTGGATGCTGTTCGTTTTGTCCGGATGCGCCATGCCCTTCCGCCAGGCCACCCGACCACCCCAGCCGGCGGCGCAGCGGAGTCCGCAGCACCCCGCCGTACAGCCGGACGCCGAGGGCGCCAGCGAAGCCCCGGCCGGACAACAGGCCGCAACCGCCGCGCCCAGCCAGCCGGCCGCACCCCGGGATGCGTCGGCCGCTGTTCCCGCGGTGGCCTGCCCCACCGGCGATCTGCCGGCCACCGGCCCGGCGCAGCCGAAATCCGGAAAACCTTCTGCCCATTCGTTCCAGGGCCGGCTCGACAAGGCCCTCAGCTACTGCGAGCTTTCACAGGACCTCTGGCAGAAAGGCGAACTCGACAACGCGCTGGATGCGCTGGACCACGCCTATTCCCTGATTCTTACGGTAACCCCCGAAGACAGTTCGGATGCCGAGCAGCAGAAGGAAGACTTGCGCTTTCTGATTTCGAAACGCATTCTGCAGATCTACGCGTCGCGCAACACCGTGGCCACCGGCAGCCACAATGCCATCCCCATTGTGCTGAACTCCCATGTGAGAGCCGAAATTCGTTCATTTTCAACGGGATGTGAGAAAAACATTTTCAAAGCGGCCTACAGACGTTCCGGGAAGTACCACGCAGCCATCGCCGCCGCTTTCCGCAAGGCCGGTCTGCCGGAAGAGCTGTCCTGGATGCCGCTGATCGAAAGCGGTTTCAAAGTCCACGCCATGTCCAGGGCCAGGGCCCTGGGGCTGTGGCAGTTCATCTCTTCCACCGGCTACAAGTTCGGCTTAAAGCGCAGCCGCTATATCGACGAGCGCCTGGATCCCTACAAGTCCACCCGGGCCGCCATCGAGTACCTTCGCGAGCTGCACCAGATATTCGGCGACTGGACCACGGTACTGGCGGCCTACAACTGCGGCGAGGGCCGCGTCCTGCGGCTGATCCGCAGGCAGAAAATCAACTACCTGGACAACTTCTGGGACCTTTACGAGCACCTGCCGCGTGAAACCGCCCGCTATGTACCCCGCTTTCTGGCCACCTTGTACATGGTCAGGCACCCCGAAAAATTCGGTTTGAATACCATCACGGTGGACCCGCCGCTGGCGTTTAAAACCGTTGCCGTCGAAAAAAGCATGCGCCTGCGGGATATCGCCGGTGCCATCGGCACGCCCTACCGGCGGCTGCACGCGCTGAACCCGGAGCTGCGCCGCAATATATCGCCGCCGGGGCGGTACACCCTGAGGGTACCGCCGGACAAAGCCGAGGTACTGACGGCCAAGCTCGCACAGATTCCGGAGCTGGCAACCGCAGCCCGCACGTATGCCTACCATCGCGTCCGGCGGGGGGAAACCATTTCAACCATTGCCCGACGGTACCACACGCGGCCGGAGCGCATCGCCGAGGCCAACCACCTGAACCGGCACTACCTGATCGTGGCCGGCCAATCGCTGAAAATCCCCATGAACAGCGGTCGCCATGTGCGCCGTACCGCCGCTGTACCGGTTCGGCGGCGTACAGCCACGCAGCATGTTGTGCGCAGCGGCGATTCCCTGTGGAACATCGCGCGCCGCTACGGCACGACCATTCGGGAAATCCAGACGGCCAACGGCCTGGCAGGCACCCAGCTGCACATCGGCCAGGTGCTGATCATCAACAGCGCGCCGCGGCCGGCCCGGTATGCAGCGCGACCGCCGCAAAACACTGCGCACGGACAGTACGAAGTCAAACACGGCGACAGCCCCTTTCGCATCGCCGCCATCCACAACATGCGTCTGGAGCATTTCCTGCGGATCAACCACCTGACGCCGCGTTCAAAGATCTACCCGGGTCAGACCCTGGTGGTCGAATAGCTCCTCGGTATCCACGGGGCTGCGCACAATGCAGGCCAGCGCCGCGTAAGCGGTGTCCGAAACCGTCGCAAAAGGCTGCTGAAGGCCCCGCAGGTGTTTGAGATGATCGGCCGTGCGCAGCACCAGTGAGGCGATGTCGCCTTCCGCCATTTCCGCCCAGGCACTCAGCTGCTCCCAGGTCTGCCCCTCTGCCCAGGCATACAGCACACACGCCGGCTTGAGGTATAAATCACGGACATCGAAACCGCGCTTGCGCATCTGGCGCATCAGCCCCGACAGTTTGCGCTGCAGCCTGGAAAACACAGCCGCCAGCGGCTGGGGCACCTGTTCATCGTGCAGACCCTCATCTGTCTGGCGCTCATTGACAAACGCCGCCATAACCGCTGCCAGCAGCGCCGGATTGCGCCGCGGCAGGACGCCCAGGCGCAGGGCTTCGGCGATCAGCAGCGGCTGGTCCATCCTGAGGCGCGACGCCCAGACGCCGTCGGGTGTCAGGCGGCCGTCGGCGGTGACGAAAGCTTTCTCCTTCAAAAAATCCAGGTGGCGCGCAAAATCTTGCTGCAGCTGCTGTGCGGCACGGCGCAAGGTTCCGCCTTGCCGGCGTACCATAAGATAACACGCGTAGCTACGTTCCAGCAGATCCTCGATCTGCGGCGGCGTATGGGAAAGCAGCAAATTGAGCACCATGGAAAAATTGATCCGGATCTGGCTGAACACGTCCGAAGGCAGTGAGGCCGTCAGTTTCACGATCCAGCGCGTGTCCATGAACCTGCCGGGCACTACCAGTGCAAAACCGATGCGGTCTTTGCCTCTGCGGCCGGCGCGTCCGGTCATCTGGTGAAACTCCGAAGCCGTCAGCGGCAAAAACTCGGTGCCGTTGTATCGATCGGAATTCAGCAGAACCACCGTACGCGCCGGAAAGTTTACTCCGGCCGCCACGGTGGCGGTGGCAAACACGGCGTCCAGCATTCCCGCGGACATGAGCTTTTCAATCACCAGCTTCCAGGCCGGCAGCTGTCCAGAGTGGTGTGCACCCAGCCCCAGATGCAGCAGATGCCACATCTGTGCGTGGCCGGACAGCGGCGCAGCGCTTCCCACGAGTCCTTTCAGCTGCGCCTGTATGGCCCGTCGGCGTGTCTCCGTCATGCGATGGCGTCTGCACATTTCCAGCGCCAGGTCGCAATCGGCACGCGATTTCAGGAAAAAAATGGCCGGCAGCAGATGAAACTTCTGCAGGATTTCCAGCACTTCGTTTAAAGGCGGGGTCTGCGGACGGCGGCGCAAAGGACCCTTGGCCGCCGGCAGAGCGGCGGCCACTTTTTTGTTGACCCGCTGCCGGCCGCCGGGTCCGGGCGCGGCCAGCAACGGCATCAGAGTTCCGGTGGGGTGCAGGAAAAGCGGGAAAAGCGGCACCGGCCGCCTGCGGGCCGTCACCACCCGGCAGGGCTGCCCGCGCACCTGTGACAGCCAGGCGGATATCTCCGGCGCATTGCCCACAGTGGCCGAAAGCATCAGCAGCGCCACGCGCGCGGGCAGGTAAATCATCACTTCCTCCCACACCACGCCGCGCTCGGCATCGCCTAAAAAATGGGCCTCGTCAAGCACCACCAGGTCCACCGCCAGCATGCGCCCGGCGCCCATGGCGTCGTACAGCTGGTTGCGCAGGATCTCCGTGGTGCCCACGATAACCGGTGCATCCGGATTTTCCTTGCGGTCGCCCGTCAGGATGCCGACCCGGGGGCGGCCGAAGGCGGCTGCAAACTCTTCGTACTTCGCATTGCTCAACGCCTTGAGCGGGGTGGCGTACCAGGCGCTGCGGCCCTGTTCGAGAACCCGCAGGATCGCCTTTTCAGCGATCCAGGTTTTCCCGGACCCGGTGGGCGCCGTCACCAGGCAGTCGTGGCGGGCGATGGTCTCCAGGGCTTCGCGCTGGAAAGGGTCGGCCCGGAAAGGCCTTTCCACCGGGGTCCCGATGCGCTCCAGAACCGCCTTGAGTCCGGGGTCGGCTCCCGGCTTCAGCCGCCGGCGGGCACCTTGCGGGCGCCGTTTACGCCGACGCCCGTAAAAAGTCCTGTGGCGGCCGGTAGTCATTATAGTTCGTTGATCATGCGGCAGACAGCGTCTTTGGCCGCCGTACTGCGCTCATAAGGGGAGATGCCCTCCAGGTCCGCTTCGATCAGTGCGTCATCGTAGGGCATAAAGCCGAGGAAATCGAAATCGGACAGATTCCGTTCAAGAAAATCCCGATCCCTTGCGCCGCGCACCTTGTTGCCCACCAGTTTGATCCGCGTCAGACCGATCTCGGCGGCCAGCTGCCGGATATGGCCGGCCGTCTCGATGCTGCGCCTTCCGGGTTCGACAACGACAATCAGCCTGTCCACGGACTTGGCGGTCCCCCTGCCGAGGTGTTCGATGCCGGCTTCCATGTCCATGACCACGACTTCATCCCGCACCACCACCATGTGGCGCACCAATGCCTTTAAAAGGGTGCTTTCCGGGCAGAAGCAGCCGGCCCCGCCGCGCTCCACGCCGCCTAAGCGCATCATCTTGATGCGGTTCATTTTGGCTGAAAGCGCATCGGGCAGGTCGTCCACCTTGGGGTTGAGCCTGAAAAACTGGCCGATCCCGCCGGGCTGCGCGCCGGTGCGCTCGAAAATCAGCGACTTCATCTCGGAAATGGGCGTAATCGTCTCCGCACCGCGGATGCCGATGGCCGCCGCCAGGTTGGCGTCCGGGTCGGCATCGATGGCCAACACATGTTTGCCGTTCGCATCCAACGCCCGGATCATCAATGCGGAAAACGTGGTCTTGCCCACCCCCCCCTTACCACTGACTGCGATTTTCATAACCGTTCCTTTCGGTACCCTCTCATGACTGCAGAAGGAAAGTTTTTTTCCGGTGACGCTTCCTATTATAAGACAGCACCGCTGCAGGGCAAGCACTGTTTGCGAACAACGGCGGTATGCCTCTTGTTACGTCCGGGCTTGACTACGGGTCCATTCATCCGTAAATTCAGGGTTCATCCCTTACATCGTCCCGATTCGGAATCGACATGCCGCAACCTGTAGACACCCAACCCGAAAATTCCCGCCGGACGCCGCCTTCGGCGCCGCGCCCGGCCATCCTGGCGCCGGCCGGCAGCCGCGACGCTTTTCTGGCAGCGCTGGCCGCCGGCGCCGACGGAATCTACTGCGGCCTGAAGACTTTTTCGGCGCGCATGGCGGCCGTCAATTTCAGCCTCGGCGAGCTGGCCGCACTGACGGCGCTGGCCCACCGCCACAACACCCGGGTGTACGTGGCGTTAAACACCCTGCTCAAACCCGATGAGCTCGAAAGTGCCGCGGAAAGGATCGCCGGGCTTGCCACCCAGGTCAACCTCGACGGCCTCATTATCCAGGACCTGGGCCTGCTGTCCCTGGCCCGGCAGGCCGGTTTTACAGGCGAAATTCACCTGTCGACACTGGCCAATGTCAGCTTCCCGGCCGCCTTGAAAGTGATCCGCCGCGATCTGGGTGTCGATGCCGTCGTGCTGCCCCGCGAACTGGGCATCGACGAGATCAGGGCCATGGCGGCCGCCTGCCCCAAAGGCCTGCATCTGGAGGTTTTCATCCACGGCGCGCTGTGCTTCTGCGTGTCGGGGCGCTGTTACTGGAGCAGCTACATGGGCGGCAAAAGCGGCCTGCGCGGACGCTGCGTGCAGCCCTGCCGGCGGGTCTACCGCCAGGGCCGGCGAAGCGCCAGAGCCTTTGCCTGCCAGGACCTGAGCATCGACGTGCTGGTCAAGGTGCTGGCCGGCATTCCCCAGGTCCGCACCTGGAAAATCGAGGGGCGCAAAAAAGGGGCGCACTATGTATACACCACCGTGCGCGCCTACCGCATGCTGCGGGACCAGGCGGACGACCCGCAGGCCAAAAAGGCCGCTGTGTCCCTCCTTTCCCAGTCCCTGGGACGTTCCGGCACGCACTACAACTTTCTCCCGCAGCGGCCCCAGCACCCGGTGGACACGACGCGCCAGACGGCCTCCGGCCTGTTCGTGGGCAAGGTGCACGGCACCCTGAAGCGGCCCTTTATCGAACCGCGCACGGCGCTTCTGGCCGGCGACCTGCTGCGCATCGGGTACGAGGACACGGCCGGTCATCGGCTGCAGCGCCTCAAGCGCGCGCTGCCGCGCAAGGGCCGCCTGTACCTGTCGATGACCCCGCCGCTGCGCGCCCCTTCCGGCACACCGGTGTTTCTCGTCGACCGGCGTGACCCCCGGCTGCAGCAGCACATTGATGGACTGGCCGCCCAGCTGGCACCGGCGAAGGCCCGCAGGCCGGCCGCGCGGCGGCCGCCGCCTTCCGGGACACCGGCGCGTCACCGCCGGCCGGCGCATCACCTGGAGGTGATCCGGCAGCCCGGACGCCGCAGGGCACGCACGCCCGTCGGCATCTGGCTGAGCGCCAGCGCCCTTAAAGCCGCCGGCCAACAGGCGCGTGCCGGTATCTGGTGGTGGCTGCCGCCGGTGATCTGGCCGCTTCAGGAGCAAACCCTTCATTCCCTGGCAAAACAGGCCCTGGCCGCCGGCGGCCGAACCTTCGTTCTCAATGCACCCTGGCAGATTGCACTTTTCAAGCCGTCGGCGAAACTCAATCTGTGGGCCGGGCCCTTCTGCAACTGTGCCAACGCCACGGCCATCGGGGTCCTGCGCCGGATGGGGTTTAAAGGCGTCATCATCAGCCCGGAGCTGGACAAGCACGCCATCCGCCGGCTGGGCGCTAAGAGCGTCCTGCCCCTGGGCATTGTGCTGTCCGGCAACTGGCCGCTGGGCATCTCCCGCATGGCGCCCGCCGACTTCGCGCCTCTCACGCGTTTCACCACCCCGCGCGGCGAAGGCGCCTGGTTTGCAGGCTACGACGGTCTGTTCTGGCTCTTTCCGGACTGGAAGCTGGACCTGACGGCCAAAAGGGGCGCGCTGGAAAAAGCGGGCTTCGAACTCTTTGTCCACCTGAACGAACCCCTGCCGCCAAAGCTGAAACTGAAAAAACGCCCCGGTACCTGGAACTGGCGCCTGGGCCTGAAGTAGGAGAAAAAAACGATGCCGGCTCTAAAGCTTCACTGCGCGACACTGCGCGTGGAAATGGACCGCGGACCCAGTATTGCGGATATCACCGCCGATCTCGAACATGTCATCACCGCTGCGAAAATCACCTCCGGGAGCCTCGCCGCCTGCATGACCGGGTCCACGGGTGCCCTGACGACCATCGAATTCGAACCCGGTGTGGTGCAGGACCTGAAGCGCGCCATCAATCGCCTGGCCCCGCCGCAAGACGTCTACGAGCATGAAAAAGCCTGGCACGACGGCAACGGGCACAGCCACGTGCAGGCCGCCCTGCTGGGGCCTTCCATCCACCTGCCGGTCAGGCGTGGACGCCTGCAGCTGGGCACCTGGCAGCAGGCGGTGGCCATCAACCACGATGCCCGCGCCCGCAGCCGGCACATCGAAGTCACCGTCATTGGAAGTACGGCCTGATCAGGATTTTTTGGCCAACTCCTCCTTCAGGCGCTGCTGCAGATCGGCAAACATGTCTTTTTTCTTCTTCTCGCCGGCGGCTTTCAGCGCGGACACCTTTTGCGCCATCTTTTTCCTGGAGGCCTGGTACTTCTTCAGCTCCAGATCCAGCTGGGACTCACTTTCGTTTCGGGCGATCTCCTCGATTTTGCGGTGGTCCCGGATAAACAACCGGCCGCCCTGGGCAGTTTCCACCGCCTCCAGAACACCCAGCTGCTCGAGCCGGTGGCAGATAAAATTGACGCGCTCGGCGGAAAAAGAGAGGATTTTGCAGATCGCTTCGCGTGTGGCCGGTGTGCCTGCCTGATGGGTGGCGATCCGGATGGCGGCCACGACGAGGTGGGCTGAATGGTAAAAATCATACTGCTGCATGGCGATCCTGTCTGCCGGGTGCACCCGGGCTTTTCTTGGCTTCCGCACGCGTGAAAGAGAATAACGTTTTCAGCGCTTCGCTTCTTGACACAACCACCTAAAAAGAGTAACCGTTTCATTTGATTTGTCAAGAACGCAGCATCGTTGGATGCCGGCACCGAAAAACCTTCAGAAGGCCTTAAACTAACCCTTAGGGCTCGCGCAAAAATAACTTCACATTTTAATCGCCGATGCATCCCGGCTGGCTACGTTGCGAAAGCTCGGCATATTCCCGATATGCCTGCACTTTCGCGCCTTGCCAGCCGGGCGCCTCGACACCAAAAATCTGCGAACTTATTGTTGCGCGAACCCTTAGAACAAAAGAGGAGACTGTCATGACCGAAATTGTCGATGTCAAGGCCAGGGAAATTTTGGATTCGAGGGGAAATCCGACAGTGGAAGTTGATATTCTTCTCGCCTGCGGGGCCCTGGGACGCGCGGCCGTGCCGTCGGGCGCCTCAACCGGCAAGCGCGAGGCCCTCGAGCTGCGCAACAAACGCGCCAAGCGATACGGCGGCAAGGGTGTGGTTTCGGCGGTCAACAATGTGCATACGGTCATCGCTCCGGAAATCCGGGGCATGGATGCCGCCCGCCAGATTGAGCTGGACCGGTTTCTGATCAAGCTCGACGGTACGCCCAACAAATCAAAGCTGGGTGCCAACGCCATCCTGGGGGTTTCCATGGCCGCCGCCAGGGCAGCCGCCATGGCCTACGACATGCCGTTGTACCAGTACCTCGGCGGCGTCAATGCGCGCTATCTGCCGCTGCCCCAGATGAACATTGTCAACGGCGGCATGCACGCCGCCAACAACCTGGATATCCAGGAGTTCATGATCGTTCCCGTGGGTGCCAAATCCATCGCCCAGGCCATGCAGATGGGATCAGAGACCTTCCACGCTCTGAAAAAAATCCTCAGGGCCAAGGGCATGAGCACCGCCGTTGGCGATGAGGGCGGGTTTGCGCCCGACTTCGACTCCCACGAAGCGGCCCTGAAAGTCATCGTGCAGGCCATCAAACAGGCCGGCTACAAACCGGGTGACGACATCGGCCTGGCACTGGATCCCGCCGCCAGCGAATTTTATGAAAAGGACAGGTACATCTTCCGCTCCGAAAAGCGCAAACTGTCCTCCAAACAACTGATCGACTACTACGAAAAGCTGATCGAGCAGTTTCCGATCCTGTCCATCGAGGATGGACTGGCCGAGCAGGACTGGGCCGGTTGGGAGGCCATGACAGACCGCCTGGAGGGATCCATTCAAATCGTGGGGGATGATATTTTTGTCACCAACCCCAAGATATTCACCAAGGGCATCGAGAGAGGCATCGCCAACGCCATCCTGATCAAGCTGAACCAGATCGGCACACTGACGGAAACTTTGGATACCATTGAAATGGCCAAACAGGCCGGCTACATGACGGTCATCTCGCACCGCTCGGGAGAAACCGAGGACACCTTTATCGCCGACCTGGTCGTCGCCATCAACGGCGGCCAGATCAAAAGCGGCTCCCTCTCGCGAACGGATCGCGTGTCCAAGTACAACCAGCTGCTGCGCATCGAAGAGCAGCTCGGCGAAGCATCCCTGTTTGCCACCAACGTACTTTAACCCGCAGCCGCAGGCATGATCAATGGGCAGTATCTTTGCCATCGGTGATATTCACGGGTGCATCCACAAGCTGGATGCACTCCTGGACAAGATCGCCATCGACTTTACGCACGACACCCTGCTCTTCGTGGGCGATTACATCGACCGCGGCCGGCACGCTTTCGAAGTGGTCGAACGGCTGATCAGCCTGAAAAACCGGTATCCCGGCATCATCCTGCTGAAAGGCAACCACGAGGACATGCTGCAGCACTATCTCGCCGGCGAGGACAAACTGAGTTATCTTTCCAACGGTGGCCGCCAGACGCTGGAGAGCTACCTGCGGCACAAGCGGTCGGGGGAGGATTTCCCCATCCCGCAGACGCACCTCGATTTTTTCCATTCCCTGGCCCTCTACCACCAGACGGAGCGCTACATCTTCGTACATGCGGGCCTGAAGCCCAAGGTTCCCCTGGAACGTCAGGTGCCCGAAGACCTGCTCTGGATCCGCGAGCGCTTCATCGGCTCACATTACGATTTCGGCAAAACCGTGGTATTCGGCCACACGCCTTTTCCGGAGCCTTTCGTGGACACCAACAAAATCGGCATTGACACCGGTGCCGTATACGGCCGCCAACTGACCTGCGTGCAGCTGCCCGAGCTGGTGTTTTATGCCGCCGGGTAGATGCACCGCGGGCGCTGAAACAAACGCCATGAGATCCACAAACCTGCACAGGCTGATCGGTGTGATCGCCGCCGTGGCCGTATTGTTGTCTTTTCATGATGCCGGCGCCTATGTTCTGCCGGGGCCGTACCTGGTTTCGCGCATGCTGCGCAGCATGGGCAGAACCACGGCGTTGCTGGTCGTGCAAAAACAGATCATTTACGGCATAGGCGAAAACCAGCCGCCTCCTGAAATCCACGAGACCCTGCGCTTCCAGTTTCCCAATCGTTTTCGCGCCGACAGTTCGACCGACAGCACCAAGCGCATATACGTCCAGGCCGATGCACAGGCACTGACCCTTCTGGACGGCCGCGTGGCCGCCGCCGACAGCCGTGCGGAACTTTACAAGGATCTGCTGTTGTACCGCGACCGCGACCTGCTGACCGCACGGCTCGCGCGTACCGGCGTCGACATTAACGTTTCGAGCCTGGGTCATGACGGCCCGCGGGTCTTTTTCGTGGTGGGTGCCGCCTTCCCGGACACCGCCACACCGCAGCTTTGGATCGACAAGCAGACCTTTCTACCGCTGCGCTGGATCGTGGGTTCACAGGCACTATCCGAAGCCCAGCCACGACTGGAGTTCCGCTACCTGAAGTGGACGCAGGTCGGAGAAGGCTTCTGGTATCCGTTGCGCATCGAATGTTACCGCAATGAGACGCTGATCCGTGAAATCCGGGTCGACAGCACCCGCTTGAACGTGACGTTTGGCCGCGACCTGTTCGACATTGCGGCACTGAAATCGGGCCTGGCCGAAACCTCCGAACCCGCAGTGCAAGCCGCACCACGGCCGAAAATGGATGAGGTCCGCAAAACCATCGAAGAATTCAAGAAAATATACCACTGACAGGGCCTGCAATGCCGGAAGGCGCCAAAATCGCTTTCCAAAAGGGCGATGGTATGCTACCTGTCGCAAGAGGATTCCGGCATATATGATCTGCCAACGTGCTGCCAAACAATCTGATGTGATTTAGGGTCGTAAAAAGTTATTTGGGGCGACATTCAAACCTTTGCGGAAAAAGCGCTGTGAAGGGTTGAGCGTTTAAATCCCAAGCTGCTTGAGGAGCTTGCGGCGAGTTTTTGGGATTTAGAGAAGCCCTGATACAGCTCCCGCAAAGGCTTGCGGAGCGAAAAATTAGACTCTTTACGGAATCATCAACCTTAGGGAGCCTCATGATCTGCAATTCAAAGTTTATTTTTGTTACCGGCGGCGTGCTGTCGTCGCTGGGCAAAGGGCTGGCATCGGCGGCCATCGGTGCCCTGCTCGAAAGCCGCGGCCTTTCGGTTACCATCCAGAAACTCGATCCGTACATCAACGTCGATCCGGGCACTATGAACCCGTTTCAGCACGGCGAGGTCTTTGTCACCGACGACGGCACCGAAACCGACCTCGACCTGGGGCACTACGAGCGCTTCACGCACGCCAAGCTGGGCCGCGACAACAACTACACCTCGGGCAAGATCTACCACGCCGTGATCACCAAGGAGCGGCGGGGTGACTACCTGGGCGGCACGGTGCAGGTCATTCCGCACATCACCGACGAGATCAAGTCCAGCATCCTGCGCGTGGCGGACAAAGTCGACATCGTGATCGTCGAAATCGGCGGCACCATCGGCGACATCGAAAGCCTGCCCTTTCTGGAGGCCATCCGCCAGTTCAAGGCCGACGTCGGCAAAGAAAACGTGCTTTACATCCACCTGACCCTGGTGCCCTATGTGGGCACGGCCGGCGAACTCAAGACAAACCCACCCAGCACAGCGTCAAGGAGCTGCGCAGCATCGGCATCCAGCCGGACATTCTTTTGTGTCGCACCGACCGCTACCTGTCCCAGGAGATCAAGCGCAAGATCGCGCTGTTCTGCAATGTGGGCGTGGAAGAAGTGATCACCGCCAAGGACGTCGAATGCATCTACGAAGTGCCGCTGGTCTTTCACAACGAGGGACTGGATGACCGCATCGTGGACATTCTGCATATCTGGACGCGCGCGCCGCGCCTGGAGGCCTGGGAACAGCTGATCCAGCGATACAAGACGCCGCGGCACGACGTAACCATCGCCATCGTGGGGAAATATGTGGATCTGACGGAATCCTACAAGAGCCTGAACGAGGCGCTCTACCACGGGGGCATCGCCAACGAAGCGCGTGTGCAGTTGAAATTCGTGGATTCAGAAACCATTACGCCGCAAAACTGTGCCGAGCTGCTCACACCGGCGGACGGCATCCTGGTGCCGGGAGGGTTCGGTTCCCGCGGTATCGAAGGCAAAATCTGCGCGGCGGAATTTGCGCGCGAAAAAAAAATCCCCTATTTCGGCATCTGCCTGGGCATGCAGATCGCGGTCATCGAGTTCGCGCGCCACGCCGCCGGCATGCCCGACGCGCATAGTTCGGAATTCGACCCGCAGACGCCCCACCCTGTGATCTATCTGATGAAGGAATGGCTGGACGAGAAAACAGGCACCGTCCAGCACCGCGACGTCAACTCGGACAAGGGCGGCACCATGCGGCTGGGGGCTTACCCCTGCAATCTGAGCGCAGACACCATCGCCTTGCGCGCCTACGGCATGCAAAAAATCTCGGAGCGCCACCGCCACCGCTACGAATTCAACAACGCCTACGCGGAAAAGCTCCAAAATGCGGGGCTGGTGATCAGCGGCACGTCGCCTTCCGGCGACCTGGTGGAAATCATCGAACTGCGCGAACATCCCTGGTACCTGGGATGCCAGTTTCACCCGGAGTTCAAATCACGCCCCATGAACCCGCACCCGCTGTTTAAAAGCTTCATCGCCGCCGCGGTGCGGCAGGCCTCAGCGCGCCCCCACGGCACCGGCTGACACCCGTTCAGCAGCCGCCATCGTATGCTCTCAAAAAAACCGCCGGTAGCAGGTCGCCACATGGGGCATGCGTGTCTCGCGGAAGCGGCACGCTCCCGATGGCAAGGCCAGAAACGGTCCGCGGCCGGCACTTTCAGCTTTGCCGCCGCACAATCTCTTCGACTTTGTCCAGTGCCTGGTCGAGGTGCTGCGGCTGGCTGCCGCCGGCCTGGGCCATGTCGGGCCGCCCGCCGCCGCGGCCACCGACCACCGCCGCCGCCTGGCTGATGATCCGGCCGGCATGATAGCGCTCCACAAGGTCCTTGGTCACCAGCGCGATCAGCAGGGCTTTGCCGCCCGCGCGGCTGCCCAGCACGATCACCCCGCTCTTGATTTTCTCCTTGAGCCGGTCCCCCATCTCGCGCAGTGCCGCCGGAGAATCCGCCGCCACCTTTTTCACCAGCAGACGCGTGCCGTCGATCTGGCGCACACTGTCGCTCACATCGCCCATGGACTGCGCGGCGAGCTGCACACGCAGCTGCTGCACTTCTTTTTCCAGGTGTTTCTGGGCGGCCATCATTTTCCCGATCCGCTGGACCACCGTTGCCGGCGCCTCGCGGGTCATGTGCGCGATGGCCTGCACCGCGGCATCGGTCTTTTGAATGTGCACCAGGGCCGCCTCACCGGTCAGGGCCTCGATGCGGCGCACACCGGAGGACACACTGGCTTCGGAAACAATCTTGAACACACCGATATCCCCGGTGCGTTGCGTATGCGTACCGCCGCACAGTTCCCGGCTGAACTCGGCCAGGGAAATCACGCGCACCCGTTCGCCGTACTTTTCTTCGAACAGCGCCGTTGCGCCGGATGCGATGGCGCTGTCCATGTCCGTTTCACGGATATCCACCGCCACGTTTTGGCGGATGCGCCGGTTGACCAAAATTTCGATCTCTTCCAGCGCCGCGGTTTCCACCTGTGCAAAATGTGTGAAATCGAAGCGCAGGCGATCGGGCGCCACCAGTGAACCGGCCTGCTTGACGTGGTCTCCCAGCACCTTGCGCAGCGCCCAGTGCAGCAGGTGCGTGGCCGTGTGGTTGCAGGCCGTCGCCGCCCGCCGCCGGGCATCGACCTGCAGTGTCAGCCGGTCCCCCGGACGGACACGGCCGGCGGTCACCTTGCAGCGGTGCACCACCAGTCCGGCGGGATCTCTGACGGTATCTTCAATGCGCAGCTCCCCGTTTTCGCCCACCGCCCTACCGCGGTCCCCCACCTGGCCGCCGGCTTCGGCGTAAAAGGGCGTGACGTCGCAGACCATCTCGACCATATCCCCGGCCTGCGCCGCATCCAGTTCGCGCCCGTCGTGCACCAGGGCGAGCACCGTGGCCGGCGCAGACAGCTGCTCATAGCCGCAGAACTCCGTGAAGCGGCCGGCAGCCGTCAATTTTTTAAAGGCTTCGACGGTCGAGGCAAAGGTGCTCACCTGACGCGAGCGCTCGCGCTGATGCTGCATGTTACGTTCGAAGCTGTCCATGTCCAGCTGCATGTCTTCGTCGCGCACCACATCGCGCACGATATCCACCGGAAAGCCGTAGGTGTCGTAAAGCTTGAAAATCAGACCGCCGGGCACCACTTTCCGTCCATCGGCCTTGAGTTCCGCCAGCGCATCGTTGAGCACGCGCAGGCCGTGGTCCAGGGTTTCGAAAAAGCGCACTTCCTCGTTTTTAATCACACTGCTGACAAAAGCCCTGGCGTCGGCAAGCTCGGGATAGGCGGACTGCATGATGTCGAAGACCACGCCGGCGGTGCGGTGCAGAAAGGGCTGCGTCAGGCCGATGTTGCGGCCGTAGCGGATGGCCCGGCGCATGATGCGCCGCAGCACGTATCCGCGGCCCTCGTTGGCGGGCAGGATGCCGTCGGCGATCAGAAAAACGGCGGCCCGGCTGTGATCGGCAATGACTTTCATGGCCACGTCGGCCTGCTTAGACTCCTTTCGGCCAACGCCGGCCAGCATTTCGGCCTGTTGCATGACCGGCCGGATCAGGTCCGTGTCAAAGTTTGTAGGGACCTTCTGCACGATGGACGCCATCCGTTCCAGTCCCAGGCCGGTGTCGATGCTCGGCTTGGGCAGCGGCGTCATGTTCCCGTCGGCATCGCGATTGAACTGCATGAAGACCAGATTCCAGATCTCCAGAAAACGGTCGCATTCGCAGCCCAGCGCACAGTCCGGTTTGCCGCAGCCGTGTTCGGCGCCACGGTCGATGTGAATTTCGGAACAGGGCCCGCAGGGACCGGTATCCCCCATGGACCAGAAGTTGTCGGCTTCGCCGAAACGCACGATACGTTCGGCTGGCACGCCGATCTGTTTCTGCCAGATGTCGAAAGCTTCATCGTCATCCAGGTAAATGGATACCCACAGCTTGTCGGCCGGCAGACCGTACCCGTTGGTCAAAAGGTCCCAGGCGAACTCGGTGGCTTTTTCCTTGAAGTAATCGCCGAAGGAAAAATTTCCCAGCATTTCAAAGAAAGTGTGATGCCGCGCCGTGTAGCCGACATTTTCCAGATCGTTGTGCTTGCCGCCGGCGCGCACGCACTTCTGCGAACTGGTGGCCCGCACATAGGACCTTTTTTCCTCCCCCAGAAAGGTGCGCTTGAACTGTACCATACCGGCATTTACGAAAAGCAGCGTCGGGTCGTCCTGGGGCACCAAAGAGGAGCTCCTGACAATCTGATGTCCATGCTTTTTAAAATAGTCCAGAAACTTGCTGCGAACCTCGTTACCTGTCATCGCGCTCTCCAACACCCCCTGCTCACTTTGTTTTTCTGGTTTGCGCCTCTTGGGATGGTGCTTCGCCCGCCGCGGGTTCCGTTTCACGCACCAGCCCCAGGGCAGTGCGCACCTCGCCGTAAACGGCACTGAAAATGTCCGGATTGTCCCGCAGAAAATTCTTGACGTTCTGGCGCCCCTGGCCGATGCGTTCGCCCTTGTAGGCATACCACGAACCGCTTTTCTCAATACTGCCGGTGGCCACACCCATGTCGATCAGATCGCCGGCCAGTGAAATGCCCTCACCGTACATGATATCGAATTCGGCGTCTTTGAACGGCGGCGCCAGCTTGTTCTTGACCACCCGCACCCGCGTACGGTTGCCGATGACTTCCTGGCCGTCCTTGATGGCGCCGATGCGTCGGATGTCCAGGCGCACCGAGGAATAAAATTTCAGCGCATTGCCGCCGGTGGTGGTTTCCGGATTTCCGAAAACCACGCCGATTTTCATGCGGATCTGGTTGATGAATATCACCGACGTCATGGTCTTGCCGATGGTGCCGGTCAGTTTCCGCAACGCCTGGGACATCAGCCGGGCCTGCAGACCCATGTGCGAATCCCCCATTTCGCCTTCGATTTCGGCGCGCGGCACCAGCGCCGCCACCGAATCGATCACCACGATGTCGATGGCGCCGCTGCGCACCAGCATATCGGTGATTTCAAGGGCCTGCTCACCGGTGTCGGGCTGCGACACCAGCAGTTCGTCGCAGTTGACGCCCAGTTTGCGGGCATAGGCCGTATCCAGCGCATGCTCGGCGTCGATGAACGCGGCGATTCCCCCCTGTTTCTGGACTTCAGCCACGGCGTGCAGCGCCAGCGTGGTTTTGCCCGAGGACTCGGGCCCGAAAATCTCGGTGACACGCCCCTTGGGCAGGCCGCCGACACCCAGGGCCTTGTCCAGCGAGACCGAGCCTGTCGAAATCACCGGTACGTCGGCGACGGCGCGGCTGCCCAGCTTCATGATGGAACCTTTGCCGAACTGGCGTTCAATCTGTCCCATGGCGGTTGCCACCGCCTTTTCCCGATCCGCAGAAATACTCACGGCATCCTCCTGTGTTGAAAAACGAATATCCGCCGCTGGCTCACGCACCACCCGCCGGCACCCGCGGCAGCCTGTAGGTGCCACGGGGTGTGTAAAGCGCTCCGGACGGTGTCAGCCGGCTTTCGTACAGTACCAGTGTGTCGGCGCAAAAAGCAAGCGGTGCAAAACCGGAGACCCGCGTCACGGCGTTGACGACCGTCCGTGCATCCGGCCGCGACTTGATCCGCGCCAACGTCAGGTGCCCCTTAAACGCCCGCCGTTCTGCGGGAAAATTTGCAGGATCCAGCGCCATCAGCTCTCGATCCAGGCGTTTTTTAAACGCGGCCAGCCCACTGATCGCACCGCCCAGTCCGGCCCAGACCACCCGTGCACGCCCAAGCGTCGGAAACGCACCCATACCCTGCAGCACCAGATCAAAAGCCGGTACCCCACGGGCGCTTTCCCCGACCAGCGCCGCCACCTGCGGCAGCATGCCGGACGGAATCTCCCCCAGAAAACGCAAGGTCAAATGGACGTTTTCCACCGGCACCCAGCGCGCCCGGAGGTGCTGCTGGCGCAGCTGTTCCTGGAGGTCCGCCAGGGTGCCCCGGACGTTCTCCGGCAGATCCAACGCGATAAAAGCCCTGATCTTTGCGGTCAAGCGCCCCGATCCTTTTTGTGCCACCCGCGGCACCGCAGTTCATTGCGGCAGCGTAAACTGCGGTGCACCCAGCAGAAACTGCCCCCCGGAGATCCTCTGTTTCAGTGCCTCGGCAATTTCGCGCGCCTTGACGACACTGGACAGCGGCACGCTGGGAATCTGCTTTCCCTTGAACTGGATGCTGCCGCTCTTGAGTTCGGCGTAGCTCACCATGCCGTGGCTGTGCGCGCGCCCCTTGGGATAGTCGTTGCCGTAATCGACGATCTGGGTGAACAATTCTTCGTCCGCAACACCCGTAAAACGCGCCAGGTCTTCATTGAGAATGGGGATCGGCACCCCGACGCCGACGGCCAGCGAACATCCGTAACCCTGGATGCTGACACCCCTCAGCCATTGCGGCTGCATCTGCTTCAGGTCTCCCATGACCCACAGCGTGCCGGCCGGCCGCACGGGCACCCCACGTGCCGTGCGCTCCTGGCCCGGGTTGTGCTGGGTCCCATGCCATGTGACATACCCCTCGCCGCCGCCTAAAAAAATGTGCGTACCCATACCGATGGTCTGGTAAAAGGGGTCGTTGAGCAGGGGGCTGAGCTGCCCGGCGCTGCAGTAATTGGCGTTGGCCGCCATGGGCTTCAGCGTCCCCATATAAGTGTAGATGGTCTTGCGCGTCAGGTTGATGGCGCAATTGTAGTTCTGGTAGGCGTTGCGTGGATTGCACAACGTGGCCTGCGGAAGGGTCGCGAGGTCGATCTCCTTTTCCAGTTCCTTGCGCGGATAGCAGTCCGTCCCGTAAGAGCGGGCCTTCAGGTGGATCTTTTCACCGGCCAGCAGGTCCTGGATCACGTGCCCACCGCCGTAGCGGAATTCCCCCGGATAAACCTTGTTCAAAGGATCGTCGCTGCGCGGTTCGGTAGCCCCGATATAACAGTCTACGGCGGCAATACCGGCATAGGCCGGCACGTCGTTCAGCCAGACCTGCGAAGCCTTGATGCCCGGCACGGCATGCCCGAAATTGATGAAAGCGCCCGATGAGCACATGGGCGAGAATGTCCCGGTGGTGACCACATCCACCTGGCGGGCGGCCTCGGCGGCGCCGTTTTCCCTGACGATATCGATCATTTCTTCGGCGGTCACCACGACCACGTCGCCTTTCCGGATTTTGGCGTTGATCTGGGCGTAAGTTTTGCTGACCTTGCTCTTTTTCATTCCTTTTTGCTCTTTTCGGTCGGCGGCTTTTCGGGCGCCTTTGCCGCAGACGCACCGCCTTTTGCACGCGGCTGGCCCGCTTCAACCAGTTTGTCGGTAATATTGTTTTTAATCCAGGCCGCATCCCACCACTCGATGGGGTTGACAAAGGTTTCATGAACCAGCATGGCGTAATGCAGGTGGTCACCGCCGGCCAGGCCGGTGGAGCCGGTCAGGCCCAGGATTTCCCCCTTTTTCAGCATCTGGCCGATGTGCACGTCGATGCGACTCAAATGGGAATAGGAGCTGAACAAACCAAAGCCGTGGTCGATGACCACGGTGTTGCCGTAAATGCCGACGCGGCCCGTAAAGGCCACCCGGCCGGCATTGGCCGCCGGCACCTTGGCATTGGCCAGCGAAGCCAGGTCCGCCCCCAGGTGCACCTGGTGGTCGACGATCTTCCCTTTATAAACGTAAGCCCGGTGGTCGGCAAAGCCGGCCCGCGGTGCAGAATTGGGCAGACGCTCGAAAATCCCATGCCAGTACATGTGCGGGTCGCTCTTTTTACCCAACGCCACCAGTTGATCGTAGTTGGCCTGGCGCAATTTGCCGTTGACGGCGAGAAACATGTCGATCAGCGGTTGTCCCGCCGGATGCGGCACGTACGCCTCGAACTCGGGCATCTTGCGCTGCAGAAAACTATCCGAAATCCGGATGGTGTCTTTGCGGAAGCGCTTTCTCTTGATGTGATAGTAGAACCCTGCCCGTGCCCGGTTGCCGGCGGTGTCGGTCGCCGTCACGAAAAGTTTGGTGCCGGGGCCCTGGCGGTAGTCCAGCGCAATAAAGGCCAGGTAGATTTGAGGGTCTCGGTAATACCCGCTGGCGCCGGGGAAAAAATTCTTGCCCACCTGTACGCCGCTGGCGGGACAGTCTTCGGAGAGCTTGTAGATCACCAGACCGGCGCCGCCCCGGGTAATGTTGTGGGCCCGGCTGAGCACCGCGATGCGCGGCGGCTGCGTATCGATGCGGATTTTCTTCTCCAGGCGGGCAAGATTCCCGTGCAGCCAGTTGCGCCATGCATAGTCGCGTACACTGACACGCAGCACGGCCGGCCCGTCGGAGATACCCAGCTTGCGTTTGTCGATCTTGAAGCGCTGGGTGACGGTATGCACTTCACCGCCGCCGATAAAGCCGGCCGACGGGAAATGCCGGGCGATCAGTTCATGGTCCTTGCCGTCCTTGGTCAGCACAACCGACAGGCTGCGGATACCGCTTTTTTGATCGCCGGCCGTCAGCACGATTTCTTTCATCGCACCCACGGCCGCATCATCCGGCGACAGGGCCAGGGTCGGCTTCTCGGCTTCGAACTTGATCCACCAAAGCAGCGCCAGCGGGACCAGAATTATCACCGCCAGGATGAGCACCAACCGCGATTTGAAACTTTTTTTTCTGCCCAGCAATTTCCGTACCGCTCCTTTTTCGTCAGATTCATGGGAACGTGAACAATAACAGCAATAAATCCCCTGATCAAGGCCTGTTTTGGGCTTTTTCGTTTCTTGACTTTTGTCCTTTGGCAGGATAAATCAAAGAAAGAACCAAAGCTTTCGATGGCACCGAACCGGAGATTGCAAATAATTACGAATCACGAAGGGAATGTTATTTTCCCCAATATTATTTTCCGGTTAGGGTTCGCGCAACAATAAGCTCGCAGATTTTTGGTGTCGCGGCGCCCGCATGGCAAGGCGCGAACGTGATGGAATATCAGGCATATTTCGAGCTTTCGCAACACAGCCGGGCTTCGATGCCGCGGCGATTAAAATGGAAAGTTATTTTTGCGCGCGCCCTTAAGTGCAGGATAAGCCCAGCGATAAGCCCAGCAATAATGATTTCAATTTTTTCAGGTTGCCTTGAGGCGTAATCTCTAATTCGTAAATTCTAACGGTTTCACCTTACGGGCCGGGCATTTCCGGATTTGCACATGCGACACAATGACAAAGGAATGGCCCCGCCTATAGCACAGATTTGGATAAAATGAACCCCGAGAAACGCGCTTTTGAAATCGACGGCATTCCCGTCGGGCAGGGCCAGCCCCTGCTGCTGATCGCCGGCCCTTGTGTCATCGAGAGCTACGAAATGACACTGAAGATCGCAAAATATCTTCAGGGTGTCACCCGTAAACTGGGACTCGCCTTGATTTTCAAGGCATCTTTCGACAAGGCCAACCGCACGTCCATCGAATCTTTCCGGGGGCCGGGGATCGGCCGGGGCCTGGAGATCCTCACGCAGGTCAAAAGAGAACTCGATATCCGGGTATTGTCGGATGTGCACACGCCGGCGCAGATCGAAGCCGCCGCCGAGGTTCTGGACGTCATCCAGATACCGGCGTTTCTGTGCCGCCAGACCGACCTTGTCCTGGCAGCCGCGCGCACGCAGAAACCGCTCAACATCAAAAAGGGGCAGTTCCTTGCGCCCTGGGACATGGCCAACGTGGTGCAGAAAGCCGCTTCCACCGGCAACACACGGATCCTGATCACCGAACGCGGCGCCATGTTCGGGTACAACAACCTGGTGGTCGATTTCCGCTCTATCCCGATCATGCAAAAGACGGGCTTTCCGGTCATTTTCGACGCCACCCACAGTATTCAGCTGCCTGGCGGGGCCGGTACGCAGTCCGGCGGACAGCGCGAATTTGCGCCGCCATTGGCACGTGCGGCCGTGGCGGCCGGTGCCGACGGCGTTTTTATGGAGGTACATCCCGATCCGGACCACGCGCTCTGCGATGGGCCGAACTCCCTGCGGCTCGAGGCGGTGGGCGACCTGCTTTCCCAGCTGATTGCGGTTAAAAATGTTTTGTCAAACCGCCAACAGTGATTATAGTCTGTTCATCAAAAATGGCAACCGGCCGGAAAGGCTGCAGCCGGATGGATATCGCCCAAAGACTCGGACGTATTGAACTGCTGATTCTCGACGTGGACGGCGTGTTAACCACGGGTGAGGTCGTCTTCAACGGCCGGGGTGATGAAATCAAGGCTTTCAATGCCAGAGACGGATTTGGCATGCGCCTGCTGCAGGCGGCGGGCATGCAGATCGCAATTGCAACCGGCCGGAAGTCTGAAGCTCTGGCACGACGATGCCGGGAGCTGGACATCGATCTGGTTTTCGACGGCTTGCGGGACAAGGCCGCGGTAATCGGGCCGCTTGCCGCGCGTACCGCCGTCGACCCCGAACGTATGGCGTTTATGGGCGATGACCTGCCGGATATTGCACTGATGAAGCGCGTGGGTCTGGCCATCGCGGTGGCCGATGCCCACCCGCTGGTACGGCAGGAGGCCCATCTGACCACGCGTGCCAGGGGCGGCCGGGGGGCCGTGCGTGAGGTATGCGAACGCCTGCTTGAGGCCCGGGGGAAATGGCAGCAGGCAGTTGAAAGATTTGTCCGATGAATTATACCAGCGCCTCCAAAAAACTCCGAATCGCCTTGATCGTGGTCATGGTGGCGATCCTGGGCGGTGTGGGAGCGATATTTCTGAATTACCGTACGGACAGCCAGCCGTCCCATGACCGGCCGGTGGTACGCCAGGAATCCAAGGCGGATGTTTCACTGGGCAAAATCCATCAGGTTTCCACGCGTGACGGCATCGTCCAGTGGAGCCTGGATGCCCAGTCGGCCCAGGTGCAGCAGAAAAAGAATATTGTCACTTTGAAAAAAATTGCCGTGACCTTTTTCCTGAAAAACGGCCAGCAGGCCCATCTGACCGCGGACGAGGGCGTGCTGCGGGCGGATTCCAGCGACATGGACGTATCTGGCAATGTCGTGCTGCACTACGACAATTTCGTTCTGGAAACGGACATGCTCAAGTACCGGCACAAAAAGCGCCTGGTATTCACCGACACACCGGTCTTGATTTCCGACAACCTGTCCCGGCTGATGGCGGATTCGGCCTCTTTCGACCTGAATTCCACCAAAAGCGATTTCAAGGGTAATGTCGAGGGATTTCTCAGTGGTCAATTCAAGCTGTAGCCTTAAATGGGCGAAAATAGCAGTAGGCCTTGTCTTGGGTATGTTGCTGTTTCAGATTCCGCCGGCCGCCAGGGGCGACGAAAAGCCGCTGACACCGAAGGGTCTGACCGGTGCCAACAAGATCCACATTACATCCGACCGGCTGGAATCTCTGCCAAACCAAAACGTTGCCGAATTTATCGGCAACGTGCGGGTGACCCAGGGGCAGACCATCATCACCTCGGACCGCTTGAAGATATACTACCGTGACAGCCTGGGATCTAAAACGAAAGCCAAGAGCGGTGAAAATGCCATCCGGAAAATTATCGCCCGCGGTCACGTGATCATCAAAATCGACGGCCGCATCGCCGTTGCCGATAGGGCCGAGTACCAGCCCGAATCCGGCATCGTGATCCTGACGGGCAAGAATTCCAAAATCAGCCAGGGTGCCAATTTCGTGGCGGGCGAAAAAATTACCTATTACCGCAAGTCCAGCCGCATCACGGTTCAGCGCAGCGGCAACAAACGCGTCGAGGCCGTTTTCTTTTCGAACGGCCAGAACCCGGTGCTGCCGGCCAAGGGGACCCCAAAAAAGAAATAGAAGGTATGCCGGCAAAGATGCCGCCTGAAGGTGCAAGTGGCCAAACTGTCTCTGCAAAATATGGTGAAGATCTACGGTGGGCGGAAGGTCGTCAACGCCGTCAACCTGAACGTGGTCAGCGGCGGAATCGTGGGGCTGTTGGGCCCCAACGGCGCCGGCAAGACGACGACTTTCTACATGGCCATCGGCATGATTCATCCGGACGGCGGCAAAGTTTACCTGGATGGCCAGGAGATCACCGATTACCCCATGCATATCCGGGCGCGCCGGGGAATCGGGTACCTGCCCCAGGAAAACTCGGTATTCCGTAAACTGACGGTGCGGGAAAATCTCATCGCTATTCTGGAGCAGATGCCGCTTTCCAAACTGGAAATGATCGAACGCAGCGATGCGCTGTTGGAAGAACTCGGCATCCGGCGCCTGGCCGACCAGAAGGCCAGTGTGCTTTCGGGTGGTGAACGCCGACGGCTTGAAATTTCACGTGCCCTGGCCACCAACCCGGTTTTCATGCTGCTGGACGAACCTTTTGCCGGCATCGATCCACTGGCGGTAATCGACATCAAGGCGATCATCGAACAGCTAAAAAAAAAGAACATCGGGATCCTCATTTCGGATCACAACGTCCGGGAGACGCTCAAGGTCTGTGACGAGGCTTATATCCTGAACAACGGAGAGGTAATCGAATCCGGACCGCCGGAAAAAATTGCGGCCAGCGAAGTCGCCCGCCGCATCTACCTGGGAAACGAATTCTGTCTTTAGTATGGCACTTGAACTTCGACAACAGCTCAAACTGACCCAACAGCTGATCATGACGCCGCAACTGCAGATGGCGATCAAGCTGCTGCAGCTGTCGCGTCTGGAGTTGGTCGATGCCATTCGCCAGGAGCTCGAAGAAAATCCGGTGCTAGAAGAGATGTCTGAAGCTTCGGCGGCGGAATCCGACGGCATCGACAATAAGAGCACGGAAAAATCCGATACGGTTGACGAAGTCAAAATCGAAGAGCGCATGCCCGACGATGTCGACTGGAGCAACTACATCGACGAATACAACACGCCCGGGCGGATGAACCGCGAGACAGAGCGCCGCGATGCTCCCAGTTACGAGTCCTTTATCGCCCGCAAGGAATCCCTGCAGGACCACCTGCTCTGGCAGCTGCTGATGGCCGCACCTTCGGAAGAAGAGGAGCGCATCGGCAGCCTGGTTATCGGCAACCTGAACGCCGACGGCTACCTGGACACATCGGTGGAAGAAATCGCCAAGGCGGTCCCCTGTGACCCGCAGGATGTGGAAACCCTGCTCCGGATGATGCAGACCTTCGATCCCGTCGGCATATGCGCCAGGGATTTAAAGGAGTGCCTCATGATCCAGGCACGCCACCTGGGCCTCGACAACACCCTGGTGACGGATATCGTCAAAAATCACCTCAACCTTCTTGAAACCAGGAACCTCAAGGCCCTCAGCCGGGCTTTGAAGATCAACATACGGACGTCGTTGCGGCCGTCGACATCATCAAGCAGCTGGAGCCGAAACCAGGCCGGCTTTTCAACGATGAAGAGGCTCAACATATTATCCCCGATATTTATGTCTACAAATTAGAAGGCGAATTTGTCATCTGGCTCAACGACAACGGCATGCCGAGGCTGAGGGTGAACGCTTATTATAAGCGGGCTCTAAGCGGCAGCGACAAAATCTCCGAAAAAACGCGCGAATATGTGCAGGAAAAGATGCGCTCCGCCACCTGGTTGATCCGCAGTATTCATCAGCGCCAGAAAACCATTTACCGGGTCATGGAGAGCATCCTGAAATTCCAGCGTGAATTTTTTGAAAAGGGGGTCTCGCACTTGAGGCCCATGGTACTGCGCCACGTGGCCGAAGACATCGGCATGCACGAATCAACGATCAGCCGCGTTACCACCAACAAGTACGTACACTGCCCACAGGGCATTTTCGAACTGAAGTTCTTCTTCAACAGCTCCATCAACAAGGTTCACGGCGGGTCCGTGGCATCGGTGAGCGTGCAGGACAAGATCCGCCAGATCATCGAAAGCGAAGACAGCCGCAAGCCGTACAGCGACAACCAGATTTCCGAAATCCTGAAAAAATACAACATCAATATCGCCCGTCGGACGGTGGCCAAGTACCGTGAAATGCTGAAGGTGCTGCCATCCAGCAAGCGCAGAAAGTACTGAGTGCTGGTCATGACTTTTAATCTGCCGTGGGGTGCGAACCTCTTTGCGAATATATTTTTGACAAAGGAGACCTGATTCATGCAAACTTCGGTAACCTTTAAAAACGTCGATTCTTCTGAAACCCTCAAGACATACGTCAGCAACAAACTGGACCGCTTCGACAAATACCTGAACAATCCCGCCGAGGCCAACGTTGTGCTTTCCGTGGAAAAATTTCGGCATATCGCTGAAATCAATTTATCCGGCGACCGCCTGAGTATCGTCGGCAAGGAAGAAACCAGCGACATGTACTCGGCCATCGACATGGCGCTGGACAAACTGGAAAAACAGATCAAAAAAAGCCGCGAGAAAGTCAGAAGCCGCAGGGCCGACATGCGCGGCAGGTTAAATGAAATTCCAGACCGGGAACCGTCTGCGGTCGAGGACCGCGAGCGCCACATCCAGGTAAAAAATATCGACTATAAACCCATGGACGTCGAAGAGGCGGCCATGCAGATGGACCTGATGGATGACAGCTTCATGGTTTTCACCAACGCGCGTACCGACCGGGTGAACGTCCTGTACCGCCGCAGGGACGGAAACTACGGCCTGATCCAGCCCAGGAAATAGGAACGCGGCCAAGCGCCGGTGCGGCTTCCACGACCAGACAGCCGGGCGGCGCAACAAAGAAGAATACCCTTGCACGGTGAACATGGATGAAAATACTCGATGCCCTGAAAAAAGAGGCCATTCGGGTCGACCTGCGCGCCAGCGACAAGCAGGGCGTGATCCGGGAGTTGGCCGAACCGCTGGCCGCCATCGCCGGCCTCGATGCATCTGAACTGGCGACCGTACTGCTTGAGCGCGAACAACTGGGAAGCACGGGTATCGGTGGCGGTATCGGTATCCCGCACGGCAAACTGAAACACCTGGATTCCCTGCTGCTGGGATTCGGCGTCAGCCGTAAGGGGGTTGATTTCGATTCCATCGACGGCAAGCCGACACACATATTTTTTCTGCTGGTGACGCCGGAGAACTCGACCGGCCTGCACTTGAAGGTGCTTGCCAGGATATCGAAAATCTTAAAGGACGAGCTCTTTAAAAACCGCCTGCTCAACGCCGCTGATCCGGATGCGGTGTATGCCATCATCCAGGAATATGACGAGGAGTTCTAGACAACGCGACAGCTGCGCGAATGCCGGCTTCTTGGCAAAAAAACGTGACCCTGAATAAACTTATGATCATCACCGGATGTTCCGGTGCCGGCAAGCACACCGCCATGGCAGCCTTCGAGGACGCCGGGTACTACTGCATCGACAACATGCCGGTTGCCCTGCTGAGCGGATTTGTCGAGCTGCTGGCCAAAGACGATTTCGGTGCCCGCGGTTTTGCCTTTGTCATGGACCTGCGGGAACCGGGCTTCCCCGAACGCTGCCGGCCTGTTTTTCAAGGCTTGCGGGATCGCGGTCTGGGTGTTGAAATTCTCTTTCTGGAGGCTGAAGATGACGTCCTGCTGCAGCGCTTCAGCCAGACCCGGCACCCGCATCCGGTTTCGCACAGCAGACGGCTGATTGAAAACATTAGCGCTGAAAAGGCGCTTTTGCAGCCCCTGAAGCGCGACGCGGATCGGGTTATCGACACATCCTGTTTCAGCGTGCACAACCTGCGGGCCGTTATCGGCGATCTTGCCGAAAAGCAGCGGCACGGGGCGCACATGCGCGTCCAGGTGCTGTCTTTCGGCTTCAAGTACGGCATTCCCATCGATGCCGACCTGATTGTCGATGTCCGTTTCCTCGACAATCCTTACTTCGTACCGGACCTCAGGGATTTGAACGGCCGCAGCGCGGATATCCGGGAATACCTGTTCGCATTGCCGGAAACCAGCGCTTTTCTGGAGCGTTACCTTGGGCTGCTGGATTTCCTGATGCCGCTCTATCAAAAGGAGGGCAAGCGCTACCTGACGGTGGCCGTAGGGTGCACCGGCGGGCGGCACCGCTCCGTGGCGATCGCCGAGGCCATTTTCAGTCACCTGAAATCATCTACGGCGGGCATGGCCATTACTCATCGCGATATCGACCGATAGGACGATGGACACAGGCCTGCGGCACAAGCCGCGGCAAAAACAGAAAAGAAACCGGGAAAATTATGATCGGTCTGGTTGTCGTCACCCACAGAGATCTGGCCGCGGCGTTGCTCGATGCAGCGACGTCCATTCTCGGCCAGCGGCCCGAATTGGTTTGTGCGGTTTCCATCGACCTCAATGAAAGCGCGGAAAAACTGCGCCGCAAAATCCGCGATGGCATTAAAACGGTCAATCGCAACCGTGGCGTGCTGATTCTGACGGATATGTTCGGCGGAACGCCTTCCAACCTGAGCTACTCCTTTCTGGAGGAGGGCAAAGTCGATGTGATCTGCGGCGTGAACCTGCCGCTGCTCATCAAGGCCGTCAGCACCTGGGAAAACCAGCCCATGACCGAACTGGTGACCTTGCTCGAGGCTTTCGGGAAGGAGAGCATTTCAGTGGCCAGCAGGATTCTCAAGGGCAACAAACGCAACTGAAAGCGTTTCAACAGTACATAACGAAAACGTTAAAGGAGATTGACGATGGCTATAAAACTCGGCATCAACGGATTTGGCAGAATCGGCAGGATGGTGTTCCGGGCAGCGCTCGCACGTCCCGAAATCGAGGTTGTGGCGGTGAACGACCTGACGGATGCCGCCACCATGGCGCATCTGCTGACCTATGACTCGGTACACGGCAAACTGACCGCCGCCGTCAGTGCCCGCGATGGGGCCATCGACGTCGACGGCCGTTCGGTCAGGATTACGTCCGTCAAAGACCCCGCCAGCATCGACTGGAGCAGCATGGGTGTGGATATCGTGGCTGAATGCACCGGTCTTTTCCGGGATCGTGAAAACGCCGCCAAACACCTGACCGCGGGTGCGCGCAAGGTCATCATTTCAGCCCCGGCCAGCAACCCCGACATCACCATCGTCATGGGCGTCAACTCCAACCAGTACGACCCCCGCCAACACCACGTGCTCTCCAATGCGTCCTGCACAACCAACTGCCTGGCACCGGTGGCCAAGGTCCTGCTGGAAAATTTCGGTCTGCGGCACGGGCTGATGACCACCATCCACTCCTATACCGGCGATCAGCGGCTGCTCGACTTTCCGCACAAAGACCTGCGCCGTGCCCGGGCGGCGGCCCTGTCGATGATCCCGACGACCACCGGCGCGGCCCGCGCCGTGGCGCTGGTCCTGCCGGAACTGACCGGAAAGCTCAACGGCCTGGCCATCCGGGTCCCCACACCCAATGTTTCCATCGTCGACCTGGTGGTGTCCGTGGAAAAATCCGGGGTCAGCGCCACCGAAGTCAACGACGCCCTGAAAGAAGCTTCCCAGGGTGTTTTGAATGGTATCCTGGGGTTCTCCGACATTCCGCTGGTTTCTACCGACTACAACGGCTCACAGCTGTCTTCCATCGTCGACGGCCCCACCACGCATGTCATCGACGATATGGTCAAGGTGCTGTCCTGGTACGACAACGAAACCGGGTATTCCCACCGCATGGTTGATTTGGCGGTTATGATCGGCGGGCAGCTGTAGGACCCGGGCCGTTCCGGTCAGGGAGCCTGACCGCACGGGACCGCAACAAACCTATCGGTAAAAACGTCCAGGGAGGGATTCATCCATGCAGCAGCGTACGCCACTGATCGCCGGTAACTGGAAAATGCACAAGACTGTTGACCAGGCGCGCGAAACCGCCCGGCAACTGGCTGCCCTCGCGGCCGATGCCGATGGCGTGGAGGCCATGATCGCCCCGCCGTTCACCGCCCTTGCCCCGGTTGCCGAGGTGCTCGGTCAAGGCCCGGTCCGGCTGGGCGCCCAGAACCTTTTTCACGAAGACGAGGGTGCCTTTACCGGCGAGGTGTCGGCACCCATGCTGGTATCGGCCGGCTGCCGTTATGTCATCATCGGACATTCCGAACGCCGCCAGTATTTCGGCGAAACGGACCGGACGGTCAACCTGAAAATTGCCGCCGCCCTGCGGGCCGGCCTCAAGCCGATCTTTTGTATCGGCGAATCGGAAACCGAGCGTGAGGCCCAAAAGACTTTTTCCGTGCTTGACAAACAAGTGCGGAAAGGGTTAGAAGGATTTTCTTTGGCGCAGCTTTCTTTGCTGGTGATGGCCTACGAACCGGTCTGGGCCATCGGCACCGGCAAGACGGCGAGCCCGCAACAGGCACAGGAAGTGCACGCTTTCGTGCGTTCGCTGCTGGCGGAAATGTACGATACCGCACTGGCGCAAAGCGTGCGCATTCTTTACGGCGGAAGCGTCAAACCGGCAAATGTACGCGAACTGATGGCACTGGCAGATGTGGACGGCGCACTGGTCGGCGGGGCCAGTCTGGATGCCGGCACGTTCAGCCAGCTCATCAACTATCGAAAGTAAAAGCGCGGCCCGCCAGATCCCGTCGTTGGCCGCATTTAACGGAAACGATGCTTACAATACTCACTATTATACATGTCATCGTCTGTATCGCACTGATTTTGATCGTCCTTTTGCAGAAAGGCAAGGGCGCCGACATGGGCGCCGCCTTCGGTGGGGGCGGTAGCCAGACGCTCTTCGGCAGCAGCGGTGCAGGAACCTTTTTAACCAAAGCGACCACGACGGTGGCTATCGTCTTTATGGTGACGTCGGTTTCCATTGCCTATATTTCCTCACACCGGCAGTGCAAGTCGATCATGGCAAGTGAGCCGGTCACCAAACAGTCAACCGCTGTTCCGGCCGGGGCCAAAAAACCGCTGCCAGCCAAATCCAATGGCAGTGGCCCCAAGCCGCCTGCAAAAACCAAATAGCCGTTTGTTGCCGAAGTGGTGGAACTTGGTAGACACGCTATCTTGAGGGGGTAGTGGGCCACGCCCGTGCCGGTTCAAGTCCGGCCTTCGGCACCATTTTATTTTATCATTTAAGGGGTTTGCGAATTTCGCAACCCCTTAAATTTTTAGTCATGGATTGGTCACCACTCTCGCCAAAAATATTTAGACAAATTCTATTGAGCCCCCTGCATATTTAAAAGACTCAAAACACCAAAATCACACTCTTTGGAGTGTTGAATCGTCTGTCGGTCATTGTTTTGAGGCTGCCCACCGACTTCATCATCAGTGCAACTCATGGGTGAATATTCCTGCTGGCGCTTCGAGTTTTTGTGCCAACTCGACAACTCTTGAATGATGGGTAAAAACCAAAACCTGGGTGTTGGCGGCAAGCTCTGAGAGCACTTCCAGGCAGACTCTGGTTCGGTCATCGTCAAATCCAATGAGAATGTCGTCTACCACAAAAGGCATCGGCTCCCCTTTGCGCAGATGCTGCTCGAGGGTCGCCAGGCGCAGCGCCAGGTAGAGTTGATCGCACGTTCCATCACTCATCTGGTCGACCGCCACCTCCAGGTCGTTTGGCCGAACACCCAGCAGAATGGGCATGCCGTTTGCGTTCAATTCGTCTCGCAGATCCACAAAGGAGCCGAGGGTGAGTTTTGCAAAGAGTCTGCCCGCCCTTGCAAGCACCGGGGCCTGGTTTTTCCGGCGGTACTCCTCTATGCGCTGCTCTAAAATGAGTGCCGCGATTTGCAGACGCAGGTACTGCTCGATATCGGAAACCATGGCGGCGAGGTGCTGCTCCGCCTCCTCCGATGCCTCGGCGGCCGTGTCGCTGCCGTCTTTGGTCTGCAGTTCGTTTTGAAGCGTCTGCCTGCGGTCACGCAGCTGGTCCCGGCCGGCCAGCAGATTTTCCAGCGCGGTGGAAACTCGCGACAGTTCCGGCTCGATGGCATCGGCATCCAGTTCGGCGGCATCCTGCTCCAGTTCTGGAATGCTCAGTCCGTCCCCGTTGCGTGACAGTTCGCGTTCAACCGTCTCAAACCGCTGCCGTAGCTCTCGCATGGTTTGGGAACGCTCCCATGCCGCGTCAAGTTCGTCGTCTGTTTTGACACGGGCCTGGTCCCGCATGGCGGCCAGTTGCTCCCGGGTTGCCCGGATCTTCAGCTCGGCATCTTCGATTTCCGCCGTTGTCTCTTTTACCTGGGCCTCTATCTTTGAAAGAGCCGCCCGCGCCTCCCGTACCGCGGCCAATTCCCGGTTCAACTCCGCGGCAATGGCGACGGCTTCCTGGCCTTCTGTCTTGAAACCAATGCCGTCGGCGAAGGTCGAAACCTTTTGGCTGAATTGTTCGGATACCTGGTCAATACCGTAAATCCGCCTGCGCAGTTCCTCGGATTTGTCGAATTTGTCAAAAAACGCCAATAACTGCTCCAGGGCCGCTGTCGCCCGCTCCGGGTGCGCTTCGGCCTCCAGTCCCAAGCCGGCGATGGCCTGCGTCCATTGCCTGGACCAGCCGGATTGATCGTTCTCGATGGACGTAAGGTCTTCACGCGCCCTCTTGATGCGGGCGGACAGTTCGCTCAGCGAATGCGCCAGTTGCCGTTTTCGATCGAGCATCGCATCCTCTTGCTCGATGCGCTGTTCGCACAGGCTGAGCATGGCCTCAAGGCTCATCCTGTCCGGATCGATGGTGTCGTCGAATTTTAAAATTTGAAGGGCAATGGTTTCCCTCAGCGATTTACAGTCCGCGGCGAGATTCCGCGCCTCCCCGGAAACCACCCTCGCCGTCCGGAAATTTGACAGCAGATGGTCCACCTTCAGCAACCACTGCTTCATTTCCCTGGGCGTTCCGGCTTTTATCCCCAACGGCTCCCAGATAACGCGCCATTCCTTCTCACCGGCGATTTGACCGGCCTGCACTTTCTCACTTTCATCACCGATGGTTTCAAGGCGCGATTTCAGGTCTGCTATCCTGGCTTCGAGATCCGCACGTTTTACCACCTGGTCGGAGGCCAGTCTGAGTCGATCCGATATGTGATCCGCTTTATCGACTTTCTGCTCATAAAGCGCCGGCAGGTCCGAACCCCGCGCATAGGCGGCGATTTCCGCTTCCACGTCGATTTTTTCGATATACTTGCGCTTTATGAGGTGCCACCCGGTCTTGCGAACCGTGCGCGCATCCTCAAGTTCGGCCGTTGTCGGCGCATCGCTGGTCAACAGCAACGCGTTTAAATCCTGCTCCGTCTGCTGGAGTTCCTCTGTGAGTTCATTTTTCCGGCGGTCAAGATCCCTGGCCGTCTCAGACAGCTCATCGAACTTCCTTTCGAAGGTGTCCAGGGTTTCGGGCACGGGCATGGCCATTTTCAAAAGGGCGTCAACGGCCCCGGAAAACCTCCCGAGTCGTGAAAACTCGTTTTCGCAGGCATGGCTGTCTTCGGAAGCCCGTTTTTGGGCATCGGATAGACGTTGCTCGAGATCGCCGGCCTTGCGGGCAGCTGCAACCGCCGCCTTCAATTCTCCCAGATCCAGGCGCGACTCGGCTTGCTCGCCCAGTTTTTTCTTGATAGCTGCCTGTTCGTGCTCGAAGTCACGCAGGGCGCTCTCCGTGTCTTCCTGCTTTTGTTTCAAAAGGCTGTGCTGCCTGGCCAATTCGGTAATCCACTTTTTATTGATGGTCAGCGGCCGCAGCCGGTCGGCATCATCGAGATGGATGTCGGGACGTATGCTCTTGAGCAGCTGTTCGGCTTCACTGCGCAACAGCCGCCGTTTGGCATCCTGCCGGGGGCGGTCCTGGATCGCTTTTTCAACGCCGCCGGTTTCTTTGTAAAGCGCTAAAATCATCTCTTCGTTGTCCAGCAACTCGCTGCGGACATCCAGTTTCCCGGCCTCTTTTTTCAAGCGCAACAGCTTGGCTTCGGCTCGGGTTTTCATTTCTTTGGCCGATTGCAGCCCCGTGCGGGCGGCCTTGAATTGCTCCCCGAAATCTTCCGGCAGCACCAACACCTCCCCCAGGGCATCGATGCGCGCCATGACGGCGCGTCGCTCGGCCAGGGCGCCTTTTACACGATTGAACCGGTCCAGACGGCTCTTTTCTCTGCTTTTGATCTTGATGTCTGCTTCAACCTCTTCGATGGCGGCGGCCGTGTCCGCCAGTCTTTTTTTCAGCCGCTTCCATTCCGCAACCGGGAGACTCGCCTCTTTGATTCGCTTTTTCGCCTCTTTAAATTTGGCTACCGCCCGGTTCACGACCCTTGTGGAGGCCCTCGGTTTAAAAAGGGCTTCGGCACCATCTCGCAGGTCGGACAATATTTCGCGAAGGCTTGCGGTACCGATGGCCGCGCTGAAGAGCGCCTGGCCAAGGTCGCCGGACTGGCTCAGCAGTTCCTGACCGCCGGCCACCAGCCTGCCATGATCGATGCCGTACAGTCTCGTAAACAGTTTTTCATCCATGCCGCCCGGCAAGAACGGCACCAAAATCGAATCATCGAGCGTGTCACCGGTTGTCGGATCCAGCAGCGTCCCTTTGGTCCCCTTCCTGCGGACGAATTCCAGTTCTTTGCCGTCTGAAAGCCTGAGCTTGCCGCCGATTCGCAACTGCGGGTTGGCGTGCAGGAAGTTGTCGTTGGTACGGACCGGTATGCCGAACAGCCACCCGGTGAGTGCTCTCAGTGAAGTGCTTTTCCCCGCTTCGTTATCCCCGTATATCAAATGCAGGCCCGACGTCCCCTCCGACAGGTCCAACAAGGTGTCGGTGAACGGCCCATAGGCCAGCAAATCAAGCCGATCGATTCTCATTTGGCACCTCCCACCGTCAGCAGCCTTCCGGCCAGCATCTGTTTGGCCTCATCGACCAAGCGCTCGAGGGTTCGCGCTTCATCGAGATCCAGGGGAGAATCCTTGCCGAGAGCCTCGGATGGAAGCTTTTGTCTGACGGTGGCGATCACATCCTCGAGGCCGCTGATTTCGTCCGGACGGGCCGGTGTCGCCAGTATGCCCTCAAGCAATTTTCCGAATGCGCTGCCGTCACGCAACACGGCCCTCAGATCCAGCTTGCCGGTCGTTGCCATTTCAACTCTTTCGATCCACAAATCATCTCCGGCAATTTCGGCACCGAGCGCTTTGATGCGTTGCTCGAATCGTTCCGGATATGCCGCCAGTTCGTTTGAAATCGGTGTGGCGCCTTCGAAACGAATACGCATGGCCATGGGCCGTCCGTCAGCCGACGCGCTTTCTCTGGAAATGGATAATCGCGTGCGCTCAAGCACCACTGTCATATCAGTCGCATCCGTCAGGTCTACGATGCAGTTGACCCAACGCAGGACATCCAAGGGGCATTTTTCAATTTCGCTCACGTAGCCGTCCGCTACGGTGACGAGCACACACCCCTTGGCACCGGTTTCCCGGATATGACGTCCTTGGATGCAGCCGGGGAAAACAATATAGGGGTCCTCCGACACAAACTCTTGCCGGTGGACGTGTCCCAGGGCCCAATACTGATACCCTTTGGAGCGCAGGTCGTCCAGTGAGCAAGGGGCATAGCGCGCATGGCCTTCGCGACCGTTGAGGCTGGTGTGCAGAAGGCCGATGTTGAACATGCCTTTTTCGGCAGGACCAAATTCCGCCACGATGTTTTGGTCAACGTGCTGATTGGCAAAACTGCGCCCATGAATCGCAACTGCACAACGATCCTGCCTTATGGTTTCGACCTTCCGGTACGACAGCATCTTCATGTTAGCCGGACAATCAAGCGCCCTGGTCATACGATTGGCGGCATCATGATTTCCGGCAACACTGAAAACAGGGATGCCGTTCTTGCCGAGCCTGCCCACCTGCCGGCTCAGGAATATACCGGTGCTGTAATCCTTCCAGTCACCGTCGTACAGATCGCCGGCCAATAAAACGAATGCAACCTTTTCCTCGATGGCCACATCCACGAGATTTTCGAAAGCTTTGCGGCAGGCATTGCGAAGGGATTCGACAGGTGCCGACTCGTAGCGGGACAAACCGCGCAACGGGCTGTCCAGGTGCACGTCGGCTGCATGAATAAACTTGAACATCACCAACTCCTATGAAATAGTCCTTCTAAATCAGGTAGTTACCATCCATAAATTCACCATTCCGAAGCAACGAAGAAGTAAAATGAGCAACCCCGCCTGACTGAAATGAATTGAGTCGACTTCCTACCTACTCTTACCCATGCCTTCTCCAATTTATGGTTAAAATTTCGGGCTTGATACGGACACATATTCCGTATAGGTTGGAGTTCTGATTCCTTTCATTTCATGTCTTAAGCGCCTTTCCCCATATTTCCAACAACGGCCCGTCCTCCCCGAAAACCGGGTCCGTTTTCGGGAACGGTACGGATCCGATGTTTTGATCCACCTGCGGCCGTTCGTCAGGCCTGCCGTATTGCATATCCGGTGATTGCCCTCCGGGATAGGCTCCCACACAACGAAAATCCGACGATTGTTCGATGTTTTTGTGAGATACGCCTGCAGGGATGATGATTACATCTCCAGCCTCGGCAGATACCATTTGTCCGTCAGGTCCGCCGAACTGGGCCTTTACTCTTCCGGCATATAGCCCCAGAACTTCGTGCGCGGTACTGTGATAGTGGTGAAAGTTGTATATGCCATTGCGCCAGGATCTTCCCCAGGCATTTGCATGAAATGTTTTTTCAATGGCTCGCACCAAATTCTTTGCTGTGGGATCAAAGACTAGCTGCATAAGGATCAGCGGCAGCGTATTGTTGTTCGGGAATATGCCATCGTCCGGTATTTGGAGGGTTTGTATACCCGGTTTGACCATTTTTTCAGCCCCCGGCTATTTTTGCCTTGTAACCTTTCTTTTTGATTTCATCCAGAAGGGTTTTCCGGTGATCGCCTTGTATAATAATGGCGCCGTCTTTTACTGATCCGCCACTGCCGCATTTTTGCTTCATATTTTTGGCAAATTGCCTCATATCCTTGTCATCAAGGGGAAGCCCGATAATGACGGTGGCGGTTTTCCCTTTCCGCCCCTTAACCTCCCGCCTGATCCTGACTGTTCCATCATCAGGGAAGCCAGACTGAAAATTTTTGGTTGCCGCCGATTTTTCCTTTTTGCATGTGCAGTTTGCAACCGCTTTTCCGCATTTGCGGCAGATTCTTCCCGTTTCAGTTGAATATACAAGACGACTGCTCATTTAAAATGCCTTCCAAGAACATCTTTCACGAACATGCCAGGCGATCTATCCTGGTCAATAATCTTACGGATATCCTTTCGAACTTGCGCTTCCAACCCAAGTTCTTCAGCGGCTTTTAGGGCAAAATCAAACGCTGAAAGAACATCGAAACCCGTGATTTCATACCCCCAGCCCTGCGACAGCCAGTGCAGGGATGCCATGGCAACCCCCAGTGCAAATTCGGGCTCTTTTTCCAGGTAATCTCTGGCAGCCCGGCTCAGCGTCCTGGGGTCGCAGGGACTCTGGTTGGCAAGTTTGAGGGCCAGCGGCAGCATGCCCAGCGACTTCGCTGTGGCAAACCATTTCCCCTCTTCGCCCGGTGTCGATCCGATCAAATCCTCCAGGATCTGCGATTTGTCTTTCATTGGATATTTTTTAGCGATTTTTCTAAACGTGGCCAGGTTCGTACCACCCCGGTTCACCGTCAGCCCGTATTGTTGATAGGCTTCATCGTAGAGCCCGGACGAAAGCAGGATCTCTTCGCAGGCGCGATCGATCGCTACCGGGCTGTCGTTCAACCCGCAGGAGGCTTTTGCATATTTGATCGCCTCCCCCTTTTTGCCCATCGCAACCAGGGCACGCACACCGTACCTGCGGTTGTGCCAGGAAATATAGGGTGCCAATTCTATAAGGTCCAACAGCTCACGGTACCGGCCGGCTGCCAGCAGGCAGGACAAGCAGGCATCGGTTCCCCGGAAATACGAAAATGTCCCTTGCCTGGTTTCCTCCCAGGTGCTTTGGACAATCGGGAGCAGTTCATCAGCCCATTGGGATGCAACTTCGGGTGACCCGCAGACATCCCCCCACCGTTCACCCAAAACGTCGAGAAAGCCAACGCCGTCGCCGTTAAAGGCACCCCAGAGCCGATCCAGCCATTTCTTCCTGGTTTTCTCATCGGCAGGCGCTTCAACCACGACATCGACCAGCACGCCCATGGCATTGTAGACTGCAGTGCCAAGGGCACCAGACGAAGAATCGACATGCTGCAGGGCCGGCCACAGTTTTTCCATCAATTTGATGGCGCCTTCAGCGCCCAGCAACGGATCCTTGCGGGCGACTTTTCGGATTTCCAAAACCGCCTCTTTGATCCGTTGGCAGGCCAACCGCGATCCTTTCCATCCGAAAGCGTTTGTTCGGAATCTTGATGTGAAGGTCCATTTGTGGGATGTTTTTCTGGCCATGCATACCTGTTTGCCGGTTAAATGAATCGAAAGAAGATTTATTTTACAGGAAAAACCACAGCAAGTCCATATCATAGGAACTCTTGCCACAGCCAATCGAACTTCTCTCAATGATGCTATATATCAAATCACCTTGCCGTCACAAGGTACCAATTTATAGCCCGAACCTGTTTCGCAAATCACTCACCAGGTCGGTCTTTTCCCATGTGAAGGCGGGCAGATTGCGGCCGAAGTGGCCGTAGGCCGCCGTCGGGCTGTAAATGGGTCGACACAGATCCAGTGTCTTGATAATCCCCGCCGGTGTCAGGTTGATCATGCCCTTTACGAATTCCAGCACTTCGTCCTCGTCCACTCTCCCCGTCCCATGGAAATCCAGGAAAACCGATGTCGGGTCGGCCTTGCCTATGGCGTAGGAAAGTTTTACGGTGCAACGGCTGGCCAAACCGGAGGCCACCAGGTTTTTTGCAAGGTAGCGTGCCATGTATGCTGCTGAACGGCCCACTTTCGTTGCGTCTTTTCCGGAAAACGCCCCACCACCATGGGGCAGCTGCCGCCGTATGTGTCGACGATAATCTTCCTTCCGGTCACGCCAGTGTCCGCCTCGGGTCCTCCCGTAACAAACCGCCCGGAAGGGTTGATCAGGTATTCGATGTTGTCGGCCCTCAGCTCGGAAGGGATCACCGTGTTGATGACGTGCTGGGTTACCGATTTCTCGACCTCTCCGTTGCCGATATCGGCCGCGTGTTGAGTGGACAGAACAACCTTTTCAACGACCTCAGGCCGTCCCTTCTCGTACCTAACGGTTACCTGGCTCTTGGCGTCAGGCCCGAGCCATGGCACAGTGCCGTTTTTGCGAACTTCAGCCTGTTTTTCAACCAGCCTGTGGGCAAGCCAGATGGGCAGGGGCATCAGTTCCGGGGTCTCATCCACCGCAAACCCAAACATCATACCCTGGTCGCCTGCCCCGAAGTTGTTACCACCGCGCTCAACCGCCTGTTCGATGTCACGGCTTTGCCGGTGCAGGCGGTTTTCGAATTCGAAGCGGTCGCAGTTGAAGCCTACAGTGTCGTCGACATAGCCAATGTTTCGGATTGTATTGCCGACGATACTCCGCAAAGCGTCGTCGTCTAACCTTGCTGTGCTGTTCACCTCGCCGGCCAGTATCAGGGCGCCACGGGTCACCAATGTCTCGCAAGCGACTTCACGGCGATTATGAGGATATAAATGTCATTAAAAAACAGGGTCACCGCATCTATGTGGCTCCCAGGTACTGATCAGGTGAGTTTTAGAGCAGTTGTAAACTTGTTGTAATAAATCTTTTCGTTTTTCAGATGTCAATCCAGTTTGCAAGATCAATGTTTCACGCAATGGATGATGACTATTTATTAAATATTCATTACGGGTATACAATCGTTCTAGCAGGTTCAAAGAAGGAACTCTATCAGATTTACCGTTTTCTCCTCTGTTGCAATCTTTGCAGGCCAAGACAAGGTTGGCAACTCCATCAATAGGCTTTTTTCCTGCACAATAATACAATTTATGCGGAAAAAAGTGGTCAACATCTGCCAAGTTATCAGCTTTTGTATAAATAGAAATAGGACGAAAGCAATAAAAACACCGCCCTTTTTGGTAACCATTCAATGCGTATCTTGATGGAGTGATATTTACTCGGCGTTTCTTGTGATCAAAAGTATGAAATATATTTGTTTTTAGATCATGCTGAATTTGGATGATATGTCTGGAAAGATTAAGTTCCCAAGCCGTCTCAACAAGTCTCCAACGCGCCTCGGTTTCGTTTATAAGGTTTTGAAACTCAGACGATCCTGCTAACTGGTAAAACTGATCTGTTAATCGAATACCATTGTTTTGCTTACGTTCATCAATAAAAAAACGCTTTTCAATCGCAGTATTGTGAACATTATGAAACGCGTCTATAACGTGATTAAAGCCACGCTGCACGGTGATATCCAGCATTTCTGTTTCTCCCAGCTGGTTTGCGTTAAAACGACGACACGCATCAAGAAATAAGCTTTTTGGCTGGGTTCCCTGTTTATCGCAATTTTTTAAATGCTCAAGAATGTGCTTAACAAAATGAGGGGCAAGTTCGTCAAGCTTAACCAGATCGGTCTTTCTTTCTTGTAAATCGTAAAGTGCCTTTGCCAATGCAAATTTATATGATGCTGTATTCCTGCCGAAAAGAATGATAGCACGCCAGTAATTTTCTGTTGTAGGCGTGATTTCGTAAAATCTGTTTTCTTTCATGGCAAATCACACTTCTTCATTTTTTGACATAAATAGCATTCAACCAATACTCATTTTGTCTGTCTTTCCTGATATCTTCTGTTTTCCAAACATCTACCTCGACCAGTTCAGGAAACTTCTGCATCAATGATGTTAGCTTGCCATTATTGAAATCATTAAAAAACCTGTCATTTCTAATTCCTTCAAAAACTCCATATTTGAACGAAAGATAAAATGCGCCACTTTGCTTGAGAGAAATTACGATGTGACCGATAACATCTGGCAGTTTATCTGTTTGAATATGTAATAAAGATGCGCATGCCCAAACACCATCATATTGTTCTCGTTTATTGAAATCAAAAAAATCTAAATGTTGAATATTTAGTTTTGTCAGCTTATGAGCCTTTTTGCAAAGTTCTAATGAACCATCAAGTGCATCGACCTGATAGCCCCGTTGTAGAAATGCCAGGGAATCACGTCCAGCACCGCAACCAAAATCGAGGATACTACCTGATGGTTTAACGTGCTTCAAAAACCTCGTATGAATATCACTCATATCAACATGTTGGGTTGAAATTGCATATTTATCCGCATTTTCGTTATAGTATTTAATTGTTTCGTTCATTTGTTTCACCTCAAAGCTCGCCCATACCCTCCGCAAGGCATAGAAAAATCTAGATATCAACATCAGTCCATTGCTCGAATGGGCGGTTGGTAATCAGGGACAATGCGGACCGCGCATTGTGGCGATCAGCGATTCCAATATTCACGCAATTACGGAAGGGGATTAGCACATCGTGCTTGACGCGCGGAGCAAGCCAGGTAGCCCTTCGCTCCAGCTCATGCCACCCGTTCATATTTCCCGGAAGACCGCACTTCCTCAACCATAGGTTCGTGTTTTTCCGAAGAAGGTTCTGTGCATGATTGCGTAGCGTGGAAAAACTGCTATTAAGTTGTTCAAAGAAATAATTTATGTCCTTTTCCCGCTTCTCTCCCTGCTCGAAAGGCTTCAATCCAAAACAACGTGGAAGGTCGACAAAAAGCAGTTCCTCTGGTGAAGCTGCTTGCAACAAACAGTCCCTCATTTTCGCCACGGTAGCATTTTTTATCTGAGTCGTCTTTAATGCAACGGGAAGGAGCGTGTTTAATATCCGATACAATGCCCGGACCACAGACGCCGTTTTAGGCGGTTGTTTTAAGCCTTTTGCCCCCTGGCTTTGTTCAGGTCAGTGTTGTCCGCATCAAGACGCATAATCCACGCTTTGCTCGGATATTGTCTGTTTCGTAAAAGCTGTGGTGGGTGCTGCGTATTGTGAGAGGGCATTGCGCAGCTCGGCTTTGACCAACTCCTGCAGGCTTTTCGGTTCCAGCACGCGGGCTGCGGCACCCATCCCTAAGACCCACTGTTTGATCTCTTCCAGGCCGGCCACGCGAAAGGTCATTTCCAGGGCGCCGTCGGGCAGTTTGCGGGTCTGCTGGCTTTCATGCCAGATTTTCTCGCCCACGTAGCGCGACCAGGCCGGCGATATGCGGATTTTCACCGCGTAGAGCTCATCCTGCATTACCTTGAAACTGTTGCGCAGGTAGTGGTTCAGGTCAAAACTCTCGGGCACCTTGAAGGTCTCGTCGGTGAGCCGCAGCATCCTGATGCGGTCCAGCACGAAGGTGCGCACTTCCTTTCGCAGGTGGCATTTGCCGATGATGTAGATGGTGCCGTCGAAAAACCAGACCTTGTAGGGATCGAGCCTGCGCAGGGTCTCGGAGCGGGTGTTCAAGGCGCGGTAGGCCATTTCAACGCGCCGGCCTTCCACCACGGCCTGGTTGATTTGATCGATGATGCCGCGAAACCGGGCATAGTCTTTGTAGGGTCGGATGCCCATGTGAAAGGCGGACTGCACTTTGTCGAGATAATTCAGGGTCTGGGGCGGCAGGGCCACACGCACCTTTTCAAACAGCGACTGCATGGATTCGAAAAAAGCCGTGCCGGCAAACACTTTGAAGAGATCACGGCTCAGGTGCAGGGACATGAGTTCCGTGAAGGTGAACGGCTGGGGCAGCCTGAAGCGGTAGGTGTCGATGAACTTCCAGCGCCGGCCGGCTTCGCCCTCTTCGGCATACAGGGGAAAGCCGGCCAGCTGCAGGTCGTTCAGGTCGCGGTAGCCGGTTTTCAGCGACACGCCGCCGAGTTCCGCGATTTCAGCGGCGGTCAGGCCGTATTTGCTGGCCTCGATCTGCCGGAGTACACGCCACTGTCGGGATAGCTGATCGCCCCGCATGAGACCGCTCCTTTACGGTTGCAAAAAGGTCGACTCCTTTATCTATCGCCCATTTTAGACTGTTTGGCAAGCCAAAACAGACCCTTAGTTCCAAAAGACGGCTCTGCCTGAAAACGGATCTATTGACGCTGGCGACGCCTGCGCTGCGAATAACGCAGGTATTTGACCTCGGCCGGTCCGTTGCCGGCCTCTTTTTTGAATGCCGACAGGTGCAGCATGCGCCCATTTGCCACCAGCGCTGTACCGTCGGGTGCCAGTACAGGGAAAATGGTGAGATTTTCAAAGATCTGTTGGCGCGCCAGTTTTGTCTGTTCCAGATAAAGTTTTACAGCTTCCATGGTGCCCTCCTTTCGGTTTGGACATAGAGGATACCACGGGCCATTGTCAGATGAGGACAAAGCGCAAAAGGCCATCGGTCTCATAGCGCACTTCCATCAACCCGCATCCCCGCAGCAATATGGCATATGTCTTGACATACAAAGGCCGATCTGGGATCCTTTATCCGCCTGACGATAACATCCCAGCCGTTAGACAGGAGAACTCAAAATGGGTAGATCAAGACTCACAGAAGCCGTCCAAAAGGGCCATATCCTGGTTTCTGATGGTGCCTGGGGGACCTTTCTGCAGCAAAAAGGGCTGCAGCCCGGTGAGTGCCCTGATTTATGGTCCGTCAGCCGCCCCGAT
>Ga0114931_10000634_pt1 | contig 43321 bp, 39 predicted proteins | sample 2SBtaG_FD_89579 | JGI IMG/M metagenome (GOLD analysis project Ga0114931, IMG submission 89579) | Deep subsurface microbial communities from Kolumbo volcano to uncover new lineages of life (NeLLi) - 2SBTROV14_V59a metaG | ecosystem: Environmental > Aquatic > Marine > Volcanic | place: Kolumbo... | reverse complement strand
TGAAGCGCAGCAGGATGCGAAGCTTCAAAGGGCGTATCGTTGATTACGGCCGACCGAGGGAATATTTCTTGTGGAGACAAGAGACAAGCGAGATCGGTGCAAATTTGTGAAAGATCCGGGCTAGATCTCTTTGTAGAGCCTGGCCCCCTCCTGCTGGAACTCCACCGCCTTCTCTCGCAGGCCCTGTTGCAGGGCCTCGGATTCGGCGACCCCATGGGACCTGGCGTACTCCCGCACGTCCTGGGTGATGCGCATGGAGCAGAAGTGGGGCCCACACATGGAACAGAAGTGGGCCACCTTGTGGGCCTGGTGGGGCATGGTCTCGTCGTGGAAATCGCGCGCCCGCTCGGGATCCAGCCCCAGGGCGAACTGATCCTCCCAGCGGAACTCGAAGCGTGCCTTGGACATGGCGTTGTCCTGGATCTGGGCGCCGGGGAAGCCCTTGGCCAGGTCGGCGGCGTGGGCGGCGATTTTGTAGGTGATGATGCCCTCGCGCACGTCGGCCTTGTTGGGCAGGCCCAGGTGCTCCTTGGGGGTGACATAGCAGAGCATAGCGGTGCCGTACCAGCCGATCTGGGCCGCGCCGATGCCGGAGCTGAAGTGGTCATAGCCGGGGGAGATGTCGGTCACCAGGGGCCCCAGGGTGTAGAAGGGGGCCTCGAAGCAGTCCGCCAGCTCCTTGTCCATGTTCTCCTTGATCATCTGCATGGGTACATGGCCGGGGCCCTCGATCATCACCTGCACATCGTGCTCCCAGGCGACCTTGGTCAGCTCGCCCAGGGTCTCCAGTTCGCCGAACTGGGCAGCGTCGTTGGCGTCGGCCAGGCAGCCCGGGCGCAGCCCGTCACCCAGGGAGAAGGCCACGTCGTAGGCCTGCATGATCTCGCAGATCTCCTCGAAGTGGGTGTAGAGGAAGTTTTCCCGGTGGTGGGCCAGACACCACTTGGCGAGGATCGAGCCGCCCCGGGAGACGATTCCGGTGACCCGCTCGGCGGTCAGCGGCACATAGCGCAGCAGCACCCCGGCGTGGATGGTGAAGTAGTCGACCCCCTGCTCCGCCTGTTCGATCAGGGTGTCGCGCATGATCTCCCAGCTCAGCTCCTCGGCCTTGCCGTCGACCTTCTCCAGGGCCTGATAGATGGGCACGGTGCCGATCGGGGTGGGGGCGTTGCGCAGGATCCACTCGCGGGTCTCGTGGATGTTCTTGCCGGTGGAGAGGTCCATCAGGGTGTCACCGCCCCAGCGCGCCGACCAGGCCATCTTCTCCACCTCCTCGGCGATCGATGAGGTCACCGCGGAGTTGCCGATGTTGGTGTTGACCTTGACCCGGAAGTTGCGCCCGATGATCATCGGCTCGGACTCCGGGTGGTTGATGTTGGCGGGGAGGATGGCGCGCCCGGCGGCGATCTCCGCGCGCACGAATTCGGGGGTGATCTCCTCGGGGATCCGCGCCCCCATGGGCTGCCCCGCATGCTGGCGCAGCAGCCGGGCGTAACGGGGATCGGCCCGCAGCTCCTGCAGGCGGCAGTTCTCGCGAATCGCCACGAACTCCATCTCCGGGGTAACTATGCCCTGGCGGGCGTAGTGCATCTGGGTGACGTTGCGGCCCGCCCTGGCGCGCCTTGGGGGACGGATGTGTTCGAAGCGCAGATGCGCCAACCCGGCGTCCTGCTGGCGCCGCCGGCCATACTCGGAGCTGGGTCCCGTCAGTCGTTCGGTATCCGCCCGCTCCTCGATCCAGGGCTCACGCAGGCTGGGCATGCCGCACATCAGGTCGATCCGCTGTTGCGGGTCGGTGAAAGGCCCGGAGGTGTCGTAGACGGTGATCGGTGGGTTCTCCTCTGCGCCGAAACTCGCCTCCGTGGGCCCCTGGACGATCTCACGCATCGGCACCCGGATATCGGGTCGTGAGCCCACCACATAGATCTTGCGTGACCTGAGGAAGGGCCGGGTCACCTCCCCGGAGAGGCTGGCGGTCTTCTGGATGAAATCTTCTGGGATGGCACTCATATCGTTGTCTCGCATGTGGATTGGGGGAAGCGGGCGCAATTCCGTGCACTGCCCGACCTCCCAATGCCGATAGGCTCTCCCGGCCCGCGACTGGCTGCTTTACGTCTATCCGCAAGCGAGCCACCAGTTCGTCGCGCCGGGAATGTCACCGGAGATTCGCTCGCGGTGCCCAAACGGGCCCTCAGTATATCAAAGTAATCCACCCCCCTATGAGGAAATGACACTGCAACGGCGTGGGATCAGCCAGGACTGAATCCTTGCCTGTCAGGGGCAAAATCCGTACGCTAGGCCGCACCACCCCTAATTCATTACAAACATCAAGGGATTTTTAGACGATGACGAACCCTGTCGCCCAGGCCCGCTTCAACATGGTCGAACAGCAGATCCGTCCATGGGAGGTGTTCGACCCCAAGGTACTGAAACTGCTGGAAGAACTGCCCAGGGAGGCGTTCGTGCCAGAGGAGTATCTGCACCTCGCCTATGCCGACATCGAGATCCCCATCGGGCACAACCAGGCGATGATGCTGCCCCGCGTGGAGGCCAAACTGCTGCAGGCCCTGGACCTGAAACCAAGCGACCAGGTCCTGGAGGTCGGCACCGGCAGCGGTTTTCTCACCGCCTGCCTGGCCCGCCTGTCCAAGCGGGTGGTCAGCATCGATATCCACGAGGAGTTCACCCGCCTGGCCGGAGAACGTCTGGACCGGCAGGGGATATCCAATGCCCTGTTGCGGGCCGGCGACGCCCTGGCCGGTCCCCTCGATGAAGAGGGTCCCTTCGATGCCATCGCGGTAACCGGCTCCCTGCCCGACGAGGCCCAGTGCGAGCTGTTCCGCCGCCAGCTCAAACCGGGAGGCCGGCTGTTCGTGGTGGTGGGCAAGAAACCGGTGATGGAGGCCTTCCTGATCACCCGCCTTGCCGGACAGGGCTTTAGCGAGGAGCGCCTGTTCGAGACCCTGCTGGCCCCTTTGGAACATGCGGAACCTCCCCCGACCTTCGAGTTTTGACCTGATCCCGTGGGCTGCGCCGAGTCGCCCACGACCACCCAGGAGAAGAGCCTATGAGTCTTCATAAAGTCGAACTGCCGCTCACCCACGCCATCAGCTCCCAGTTGCTGATCGTCAACGTCCAGGAGAAGCTGGTGAAGGCCATGCCCAAGACCCAGCGCGACATCATGGTCGCCAACATCAACCGGCTGGCCCAGACCGCCCGCTCCCTGGAGATCCCAATTATCCTCTCGGAACACTATGGCAAGGGCCTGGGAGAGACCATTCCGGAGATCATGCAGCATCTACCCCCCGGCACCGAGGCCAAGGACAAACTGACCTTCTCCTGCTGCACCGCCCCGGGCTTCGAAGAGGACCTGGGGCAGGACGAGAAGCGTAAACAGATCGTGATCGTCGGCCTGGAGGCGCACATCTGCATCCTGCAGACCGCCTCCGGCCTGCAGCAGTGGGGTTACCAGCCATTCGTCGCCGAGGACGCCATCTGTTCCAGACGCGAGGCGCACCGTCTCAACGCCATCCAGCGCATGCGCCGGGGCGGAGTGACCGTGAGCAACAGTGAATCGGTCGCCTTCGAGTGGGTGGGCAACGCCAGCCACCCCCACTTCAGCCAGATCTCTCAGCTGTTTCGTTGAGCAGACGCTGACTCCTTCAGCAACCGTTCCACCAGCACCAGCAGGCGCCCCAGGGCGCCCCGGTTGCGTTGCACCAGGCGGTGGCCGTTCTCACCCACCCGGCTGCGTTCGCTAGCGTCGGTCAGCCAGCGCAGCAGCAGCTCCACCAGTTCATTGACCCCCGCCACCTGCACTGCCGCCTGCTGGCCCAGGAACAGCTCCCGGGTCTCGGCGAAGTTGAACATGTGCGGTCCAAACACCACCGGCACCCCCTGGGCCGCCGCCTCCAGCACATTGTGGCCGCCGTGAGGTACCAGACTGCCACCGATGAAGGCCAGGTCCGCCGCCCCCATGAACAGGGTCAGCTCCCCCATGGTATCCCCCAGGAAGACCCCGGTCCCTGCGCCACAAGCGGTCTGTTCGGTGCGCCGCACCAGGGCGAAGCCGGCGCCGCGTACTAGAGCCGCCACCGCGTCGAAGCGCTCGGGATGACGTGGCACCAGCACCAGCAGGCAGTTCGCCAGCCGCTGCCGCACCCGCGCATGGGCCTCCAGCAACAGTGCCTCCTCCCCCTCGTGGGTGCTGGCGGCGAGCCATACCGGGCGCTGCATGCCCCAGTCACGGCGCAGCACGTCGGCCCGCTCCCGCAGGCTGGCGGGCAGATGGATATCGAATTTGATGCTGCCGGTCACCTCCACCTGCTCGCTGCGTGCCCCCAGGGCCCGGAAACGCTCCGCATCCGCCTCACCGTGGGGGGCGATCAGGGTAATCTTGCGCAGGGTCTCCCGGGTCAGTCCGGCGAAGCGGTGATAACGCCGGGAAGAGCGCAGCGACAGCCGGGCATTGGCCAGCAACACGGGCACCTGCCGGCTGGCCGCCTGGTGGATCAGGTTGGGCCAGATCTCGGTCTCCATGAGGATCAGCAGGTGAGGTTGCAGATGCTCGAAGAAACGCCGCACGCAGAAGGGGGCGTCGAAGGGGGCATAGAAATGGCGGACCCGATCGCCGAACAGGGCCTGGACCCGCTGCGCCCCGGTGGGGGTGGTGGTGGTGACCACCAGGGGCAGCTCGGGATGGCGCTCTAGCAACTGTCTAACCAGCAGGCTGGAGGCCTGGACCTCGCCCACCGAGACCGCATGCAGCCAGAGGCAACCCGGTAGGGGTTCGCCGGGCAGTATCCCCAGGCGTTCCCGCCAGCGTTCCCGGTAGGCCGGCGCCTGCCACCCCCGCCACCAGAGACGCAACAACAGCAGGGGCAGCAATGCCGTGATCAGCAGGGAGTAGAAGCGGCGCATCTTCAGGGGGCGGACGGCTGCTGGGGCATTTCGCTGAACTGGTGGCGGCAAAGCTGGTAGTACTCACCCTGTCGGGCCAGCAGTTTCGCGTGGGGGCCGTCCTCGACGATACGTCCGTCGCGGATTACCAGGATACGGTCGGCGTGTTGGATGGTAGAGAGGCGATGGGCGATCACCAGGGTGGTGCGGTTGCGGGTCGCCTCCCGCAGGGCCGCCTGCACATGCTGCTCCGACTCCGCATCCAGGGCCGAGGTAGCCTCGTCGAGCAACAGGATCGGGGCGTCTTTGATGAGCGCCCGAGCGATCGCCAGGCGCTGCCGCTGGCCGCCGGAGAGGCGTACCCCGTCCTCGCCGATGAGGGTCTCGAATCCCTCCGGCAGGGCCTCGATGAAACCCAGGGCGTGGGCGTCCCGGGCGGCCTTGCGCAGGCGCTCCTGGCTCACTTCGCCCTCGGCCCCGTAGGCGATGTTGGCCGCCACCGTGTCGTCGAACAGCACCGACTCCTGGCCCACATAGGAGAGACTGCCACGCAGTGAGGCCAGGGTCAGCTGCTGGATATCGATGCCGTCGATCAGCACCCGCCCGGCGCTGGGCAGATAGAAACGAGGCACCAGGTTGGCGATGGTGGTCTTGCCGCCACCGGAGTGGCCCACCAGGGCCAGGGTGGTGCCGGGCTGGACCTCGAAGCTGAGCTGGTGCAGCACCTCCCGCCGGCTCCCCGGATAGTGGAACGAGACCTCCTCGAAGCGGATGCGCCCCTCGGCCCGGGTCAGCTCCTGGTGGCCCTGATCCAGCTCCGGCGGCTCGTCCACCAGGGCGAACACCGACTGGGCCGCGGCCAACCCGCGCTGCAAGGGCTGATTGATGCCGGTAAGCCGCTTGATGGGTGAAAACAGCAGGCCGATGGCCATCATCAGGGAGACGAAACCGCCCACGGTCAGCTCCCCCGCCTGGGTCTGGTGAGTCCCCACATAGACCAGCAGGGCGATCATCAGGGCGCCGATGAACTCCACCAGGGGCACGTGGGCGGAACCCGAGACCTTGTTCTTGAGGTTGTAGCGACGCACCCAGTTGGCGCGCCGAACGAAGCGCCGCAGCTCGTAGGCCTGGCCGGCGAAGAGCCGGATCACCTTCTGTCCCCTGACCGACTCCTCCAGCATGTGGGTCAGGTCCCCCATGCTCTGCTGCAGCGCCAGGTTGATGCGCCGCAGGCGCTTCGCCAGCACCCGCACGGTCAGGACGATCAGTGGCAGGACCAGGAAGATCACCAGGGTCAGCAACCAGTTGAGATAGAGCATGTAGGCCAGCAGCCCGACCACCACGATGCTGTCTTTCACCAGGATGGTCAGCACCTGAGTGGCGGCGACGGTGACCTGTTCCACGTTGTAGGTCACCTTGGAGATGATATTGCCGGTGGAGTTGGCGTCGAAGTAGGCGGTGGGCAGGGTCAGGATACGCTGCATGATGTGGATCCGCAGGTCCAGCACCAGCTTGCCGGAGACCCACTCGAAGGCGATCGCGCTGAGGAAGCTCATCACTCCGCGGATAGAGAACAGCAGGATCAGCAGGATCGGCGACCAGAAGATGACCTGTGAGTCCTTCTCCACGAAACTGCCGTCGAGCATCGGTTTCATCAGCACCGGTACCGCCGGCTCGGTCAGCGCCAGCACCACCATGGCGAACAGGCCGCCGGCAAACTGGCGCCAGTAGGGGCGCACCTGGCGCAGCAGCCGCAGATAGAGCTCCTTACCGCTCATCGGCCGCGCAGGCCCTCGATGATGCGGCTGGTGGAGTGGCCCGGGTGATACTCCAGCGCCTGCACCTCGCCGCCGTTGGCCCGCACGCAGTCGTACCCGGCGATCTGCTGCGGCCGGTAGTCCCCCCCCTTCACCAGCAAGTCGGGCAAGACCTGGCAGATCAGGGCCTCCGGGGTATCCTCGGCGAAGGCCACCACCCAATCCACCGAGGCCAGTCCCGCCAGCACCGCCATACGCTGCGCCAGCGGGTTGACCGGTCGGCCGGCGCCCTTGAGCCGGCGCACCGAGGCATCGTCGTTGACCGCGACGATCAGCCGATCCCCCAGCTGACGCGCCTGCTGCAGGTAGCGCACATGACCCGCATGCAGGATATCGAAACAGCCATTGGTCATGACGATGCGCTCACCCTGGTAGCGCGCCTGCCGCACCGCCGCCAGCAGATCCTCCCGGGAGAGGATACTGCTCCACTCCCCCTGCTGGCGCAGCGCGCCCTTGAGCTCCTCGGCGGTGACGCTGCCGGCCCCCAGCTTGGCGACCATCAGGCCCGCCGCCAGGTTGGCCAGACCAGCCGCCGGTGCCAGTTCCATCCCCGCCGCCAGGGCCGCCGCCAGCACACCGATCACCGTGTCCCCGGCGCCGGTCACGTCGAATACCTCGCGCGCCCGGGTCGGCAGGTGCTGGGCCGGCTGGTCCGCCTGCAACAGCAGCATGCCCCGTTCACTCAGGGTGATCAGCAGGGCCCCCAGCTCGAGCCGGTGGCGCAGCGCCTCGCCGCGCTCGATCAGTTCCCGGTCGTCGCCACTCACCCCGGCCACCGTCTCGAACTCCTGACGATTGGGGGTCAGCAGGCTGGCCCCCCGATAGCGCTCGAAGTCACTGCCCTTGGGGTCCACCAGCACCGGAATGCCCTGGGCGCGCGCCGCCTGGATGAGGCGTTGTGGGTCCCGCAGGGTCCCCTTGGCGTAATCGGAGAGGACCAGCGCCCCGGCGTCGGCCAGCCCCGCCAGCAGCTGGCGCTCCATCTCCTCCATATCCAGCTCACCCAGGGGCTGCTCGAAATCGAGGCGGATCAGCTGCTGGTGCTGGCTCAGGACCCGCAACTTGGTGATGGTGGGTACCACCGGATCGCACTGGAAGCGGCAGTGAATCCCGGCCGCCTGCAGCCGCTGGCGCAGGATTTGCCCCGCCTCGTCCTCCCCCACCAGCCCGGCGAGGGTCACCTCCGCCCCCAGACTACGCATGTTCAGGGCCACGTTGGCGGCACCGCCCGGGCGGTCCTCGGTACGCTCGACCCGCACCACCGGTACCGGGGCCTCGGGGGAGATGCGCGCCGCCGGGCCCTGCCAATAGCGGTCCAGCATCAGGTCGCCGGCCACCAGCAGGCGCGCAGTCGAAAAGTCCGGGAGTTGGAATTGCATGAATCGGGTTAAAATCGGGGGCCAAACCGCCTATATTAGGGGCCCGCCAGCAGACGAACAAGAAAAACCGCGAAACCCGCCAGATGGCCGACACTCGATCCACTCGTCTCCTCACCCCCCGCTACTGGCCCGCCTGGGCCGGTCTCGGCCTGCTGTGGTTGAGCGCCAGGACCCTGCCCTATGCCCTGGCGCTGGGTGCGGGCCGGGGCCTGGGAAGGCTGGCCTACGTCTTCGCCCGGGAACGCCGGCATATCGCCGAGGTCAATCTGCGGCTCTGCTTCCCCGAACTCTCCGCACCGGCCCTGCAGGCACGCCTGCGGGCCCACTTCGCCTCCCTCGGCATCGGTCTGCTGATGACCGGCTTCGCCTGGTGGGCCAGCGATCGCAAGCTCAAGCCCCTGGTCGAGATCGAGGGAGTGGAACGGCTGCGCGAGGCGCTCGGGCGGGGTCGCGGGGTGATCCTGCTGAGCGCCCACTTCACCGACCTGGAGATGACCGGGCGCCTGCTCAGCCTCCACCACCCCTTCGCGGTAATGTACCGGCGCCATGAGAACCCGGTGATCGAGCGGGCCTTCCAGGGCAACCGGAAGCGCCGTTTCAGCGCCGCCATCCCCCGCGACGACATCCGCCGGCTGTTGCGCGCCCTGCGCGACAAGCTGCCGGTCTGGTACGCCCCTGACCAGAGCTACCGGGGGCCCAACAGCACCCTGGCGCCCTTCTTCGGGGTACCCGCCGCCACCAACACTGGCACCGCGCGGCTGGCCCGGGTCAGCCGCGCCCCGGTGCTGCTGTTCACGGGCCGACGCCTGCCCGGCGCCCAGGGTTACCGGCTGACCATCTCCTCGCCCCTGGAGGCCTTCCCCAGCGGCGATCCCCAGGCCGACGCGGCGCGGATCAATGGCCTCATCGAAGCGGCGGTGCGCCAGGCCCCGGAGCAGTACCTGTGGGTCCACCGCCGCTTCAAGAAGCGCCCGGGCCTGCCCGACCCCTATTGATGCGCCAGCGCAGCGGCTCCCCCTTGGGGCGGTTCTTCATCACCAGCTTCCACAGGAAACCGGCCAGGCTGTCGCCGTAGGAGATCGCCTTGCGCGGCAGCAACAGGGGGTCGAAGGCCGGGGTGGCCGCGGCCCGCTGACAGGTCACCGCGGAGGCGTAGCCGGCGGCCTCCACCGCCGCCAGGGCGGTCCGGTCGTGACTACCGTAGGGGTAGCAGAAGTGGCGCACCTCCTCCCCCAGGAGGGCCTCCAGGGCGGTCTTGCTCTCACCCACCTCCCACCGCAGCGTCTGTGCATCCACCTCCGCCAGCCTGACATGACTGACCCCGTGGGAACCGAACCCTACCCCGGCATCGCGCAGCTGCAGGATCCGCTCCCGGTCCATCAGCCTGGGGGTCGCCCGGCCATCCCCGGCGAACCAGGCCGAGGGTTGACCGAGCAGGCCCGAGAGCAGATAGACCATACTCGGGAAGCCGTAGCGCCTGAGCACCGGCCAGGCATATTCGTAGAAGTTCTCATAGCCGTCGTCGAAGGTCAGCACCAACGCCCGCGGCGGAGTCGGGCGCTCACCATTGAGGCAGGCCAGGGCTTGATCCAGGCTCAGGACATGAAAGCGCAGGCGGTGCAGCAGCGCCATCTGGGCCTGGAAGCGGCGGTAGTGGCAATAGGTGGAGCGGTGCGACTGCATGGGTGGGAAGTCGCCCACCTGGTGGTACATGAGGATGGAGATCGGGTGTTCCCTGGACATCAGCGCTGCTCAATCAATCGGCTATAGAGATCGGTATATTGTCGCATGACCGCGGCACGGGAGAACTCCCGCTCCAGGCGCCGTCGTCCCTGCCCGGCCAGGGATTCGGCCAGCTCGGGTTCTTCACACAGCCGTCGGATGGATGCCGCCAGGCCCTGAGGGTCGTCGCAGGGACTCATCAGGGCATCCTCCCCCGGGCGCAGGATCTCCCGGGCCCCGCGAAAGGCGGTACTGGCCAGGGGCCGGCCGAAGCCCCAGGCCTCGAGGATCACGTTGCCGAAGGTCTCTGCGTCCCGGGAGGGGAAGACGACCCGGTCCGCCATGCGGTAGAAGGGGGCCGGATCGCTCTGCCAGCCCGCCCAGACCACCCGCCCGGCAATCCCCAGGGAGTGGGCCTCCGCGCGCAGGGCCCCGGCCAGGGGGCCGTCCCCCAGCACCAGCAGCCACAGGGGGCGGCCGGCCAGCTCCGTCGGCAGCATGCCGAGGGCCCGCAGCAGGGTGCTCTGACCCTTGACCGGTATCAGCCGCCCCGGTGTCAGCAGTACCCAGGCCTCCTCCGGCAGCCCCCAGGTGGCGCGCTCGGCGGTCGCGCCCCGGGCCGGGGGCGGTTCGAAGAAGTTGTAGATATGAAAGACCCTCCGGGCTGGAAAGCCGTGTCCCAGAAGGTAGTCGCAGATCCCCCGGGTGTTGCCGATCCAGGCGTGGGCATGATGGTAGCCGTCGAGCTTGTAGTAACCACCGATGCGCGCGATGTGCAGCGGATCCGTGGCGCGGGGCAGGTGGGTCAGACGGGTGGCGCGCCCCATGTAGGTCTGCACAATGGCGGGGCGCAGCCGCCGGATCAGGCGCGCGACCTCCCAGCGCGACAGGGGATCCCAGACGGTGCGCATGGGCAGGGCGTGACGGGGCAGGCCCTGCCAGATGTCGGCGTCCAGCCCGAAACCGCGGCGCACCAGCAGCTCGGTGGGCTGGCCCTGCTCCGCCAGGGCCAGTGAGAAGCGCTGAAACCACCGCTCCGCGCCCCCGAAGGCCTTGCTGCCAATCACCTGCAGGCTGTGGATCTCAGCCATGGCCCGCTCCCAGCAGCTCCCGGTAGACCCGCAGATTGCCCTCCACCATCCGATCGATGGAGAACTCCCCCTCGACCAGCTCCCGGCCGGCTCGGCCCATCTGGCGCATCTGCCCGGGATCGGCCAGCAGGCGGCGGATCGCCGCCGTCAGCGCCGGCACGTCTCCGGGAGGCACCAGCAGGCCGTTGAGCCCGTCACGCACCGCCTCGGGCATGCCGCCGGCATTCGACGCGACGATCGGCAGCCCGGCCCCGGCGGCCTGCAGCAGGGCGATCCCCAGCCCCTCCATCAGCGCCGGATGGACCAGCAGGTCGAGACAGGGCAGGAGCCGGGGCAGATCGCTGCGAAATCCGGCGAAGATCACCCGTCCGTCCAGCCCCAGTTCCCCGGCCTGTTGGCGCAGCCGTGCCTCGATCGGTCCCTGACCGAAAAAGATCGTGCGCAGCCCGGGAAAGACGGCGAGCAGCCCGGGCAGGGCCTGCAGCAGAAAGCGGTGGCCCTTGCGCGGGATCAGCTGGGCCACCACGCCCAGCAGGATCGTGTCATCGGGCAATTCGAACTCCCGCCGAAACGCCTCCCGCTCACAGCGGCTGCGGTAGCCCTCGGGACCCACCGCACTGCGCACACAGACCAGCTTGTCGGGGGCCACCCCCTCCCTCAGCAGCACCCGACGGATACCCTCGGAGATGGTGATCACCCGGTCGTAGAGGCGGTACTTGAGGCTGACCAGCCAGCGTGCCTCCGGGTTGTCGACGCGCCGCGACAGGACCACCGGGACCCCTTCCAGCCGCCCCGCGATACCGCCCAGCAGGTCCGCCCCGCGGCGGCTGTGCAGGTGCAGCAGATCGGGCCGTTCGCTGCGGATCAGCCGGCGCAGCCGCCGGATCAGCCCGAGGTCTAGGTCCCCCCCCATGGGGACCTCATGCACCCGGCTCACCCACTGGCGCGTCTCGGCGCCGATGGCGCTGCCGGCGGGACAGACCAGCACGCAGCCGATGCCCCTCCGTTCCAGCCCCTCCAGCAGGTAGGCCAGCTGGCGCGCCCCGCCGTAGAGATGGCGGCCGGCCTCGACGTGCATCACCTTCATGCCGGTCGCTCCAGCGCCAGCAACTGCGCGGCCTGCCTCAGCACCTCGTCCACGCCGATCGCCGCCATGCAGTCGAAGCGTCCGTCACAGGTGGGGTTGCGCTTGCAGGGGGAACAGGCCAGCCGATGGTAGAGCACCCGGGCGTTGGCATGGCCGGTCTCCAGGTAGGGACAGGTGGAGCCGAACAGGCAGAGGGTCGGGCGATCGAAGGCTATGCCCATGTGGGTCAGGCCGGTGTCCACGCCGATCAGCAGGCGGGCCCGGGCGATCAGCGCCGCCGCCTGGGTCAGACCGGTATCGCCGACCACGCTGTGCAACGCCACCCCAGCCCCGGCCCGGATGCGCCCTGCCGCCTCCCGGTCCCGGGGGCCGCCGAGCATCACTACCGGCAACCCCAACCACCGCTCCAGCTGGGGGATCAGGGCGATCCAGCTGGCCTCGAACCAGTGCTTCTGGGGTCGGGTGGTGAAGGGACAGATCACCACATAACCGCGCTCCAGTCCCTGCCCTTCTATGAATCCGCGGGCAAAGGCCCGCTCCTCATCGGCCAGCGCCACCCGCATCTCGAACCGCCCCACCGGCAGTCCCAGCTCCCGCGCCAGCCGGCGGTATTCGGAGCCGATCCGCCGGGAGTCGCCACCCCGCCCGACCACCCGGGTCATCAGCCACTGGCTGCCCTCCCGGGAGCCCAGGCCGACGCGCTCCCGGGCCCCTGAAAACCAGGTCAGCAGACCGCTCTTGAGCAACCCCTGGGCGTCGATCGCCAGGTCGAACCGGCGCGCCCGCAGCTTCCGGCGGAAGGCCCGCAGCGACCGCCACAACGCCAGGTAACGACGTTCCCGCCACAACCGGGACCAGTCACCGCGCGGCCAGACGATCACCTCGTCCAGGCCCGGGTGGGTTGACAGCAGGGATCGGGACTCGGGTTGCACCAGCCAGGCGATATGGGCATCTGGATAGCGCCCGCGCAGGGCGTCGATCAGCGGCGAGGCGAAGACGATATCGCCGATGGCGCTGAGCCGGACCAGCAGGATGCGGCGGGGTTCCTGAATCATGGACAAAGCTCCGGCAGGCCGAAGGCCTGCAGATAGGCCGAGGTGGAGGCCTCGACCCCATAGGGGCGGGCGGCCTCGCGCAGCCGTCCCCCCGGCAGGGGATGGTCCAGGGTCTCCCGGATCGCCCGGCTCAGGGCCAGATCGTCCGCGACCGCCACCAGGGGGCCGTACTCCCCATCCTGGAGAATCTCCCGTGGACCGCTGGGGCAGTCCACCGAGACCACCGGTGTGCCCATCGCCAGGGCCTCGATCAGGACGAACCCCAGCCCCTCCCAGAGGGAGGTGAAGGCAAACAGGGCGGCATGGGCCATGAAGGCGTAGGGGTTGGACTGGTACCCCGGCAGGGCCAGATCCTCCCCCACCCCCAGCCCGGCGGCCAGGGCTTGCAGCTCCGCCCGTTGCCCGCCCTCTCCCAGGATCACCAGACGGCAGGGCCGTTCTGCCCGGACCCGGGCGAAGGCGCGGATCAGGGTGGGGAAGTCCTTGCGCATGGCCAGCTCCCCCACCCCCAGGATCACCGGTGGCTGGCCCGCCTGGAACCAGGGGTGGGCGGGGCGGGGCGGGGTCGTGTGAAACAGCGGGTCCGGCACCACCGGGCTGGGCACCACGCGGATCAGCCCCCGCGCCAGGCCGGTGTAGGCCGCCATGTCGTCGGCCACCCCCCGGGAGGTGACGATCACCTGGTCGGCAAACCGGTAGAGCCGGCCCATGGAGTTACGCTGCAGCCAGCGCTCGAAGGCGCCACGGTGGGCCAGGTCGATGGAGATGGTGGTCCCAGAGCTGAGCACCAGGCGCGGCCGGGCGCCCGAGAGGCGGCGCCCCAGCAGGGCGGTGCGGTTGACCCGGTCCTTGTCCGCCAGCAGCACCGCCGGGCGCTCGCGTCGCAGGTAGCGGATCAGCGGCAGCAGGCTGGGGTAGGTGCTGCGGGTGCCCAGATCCACCACCCGCACCCCGGGTGGCGGGTCCTTCAGATAGGGCCCGTGCCGCCTGACATGCAGCAAATCGACCCTGTATCCCCGTCCGGCCAAGGCCGGGATCAGGTGCTGCATGGCCCGGTCCACACCACTGTGGCCCGAGGTGGAGAGGAAACAGGCGATCCGCAGCCGGCCCTTCATCGAGCCGGCCTCCCACCTCGCAGGAACAGGCGCAACTCGTCGGCCAGCCAGTGCAGCAGCCCCCCCGGCATGACCCGCCACCAGAGCCCCTTGTCGTTCATTTCGCGATATTGCCGGCGCAGCGACTTTCCAGCATGCAGCGCATAGCGGACATAGTTGGCGGCGTCGCGCCGGAGCTGCTTCGGCGGACAGACGTCCGCATGCTCGTTGACCATCTCCAGGAAGGCCAGAGAGAAGCCCCGGGGGCTCTGCAGGCGGCGCTCGGAGGTCCTGGCCGAGAGGCCGTCGGGCTGGTAGTAGACCTGCTGCACCACCCCGTTGAAGTAGCGGAAGCGGTACTTCCTGGCCATGCGGCACCAGATGAGCGACTCCCGATTATGTCGTTCGCCGGGAAACAGGGGAAAGGGGAACTCGCGCATGACCTCGCTGCGCAGGGCATGGCGCTTGTCCCCGGAGACACCCAGGCCGAAACGCATCTCCGGGTAGCTGGAGTCCATGCCATCGCGCGGGAAGGGCTCTCCGGCGATCTCCCCCGACGGCATCAGGGCGGAGAGCCCCTCCACCCCCGCATAGCGCCCCCGCTCCCCAGGGGGTATCCGCTGCCACTGGTCGTAGAACTGTTGCAGGGCGCTGGGCACCAGGACGTCGTCGGAGTCGAGCAGGACCATCATGAAGCCCCGCACCAGTCCCAGGGCCCGGTTGTAGGCGGCGATCTTGCCGGCGTTCTCCTGCCAGACATAGCGGACCGGGAAATCGACCCCCGCCGACCAGGCATCCACCAGCATCCGGGTGGCGTCCGTGGAGCCGTCGTCCAGGATCAGCAGCTCGAAGTCCTGGAAGGTCTGGCGCGCCACGCTCGCCAGGGCGCGGGGCAGCAGACCGGCGCGGTTGTAAGTGGGGATGAAGACCGTGAAGAAGGGGCCAGCTCCATCCGCCGCTCTTGCAGACCCTTTCCCCATCACAGCCGCTGGCGCAGCAGGCCCAGCTTGACGAGGCGCTTGCGCAGCGAGTTGAACCACTTTTCCGGGCGGGTGATCGGCCGCCAGGGCTGAAAGGGGTCGCGCACCGTGCGCCGGTTGCCCAGGTGGAAGACCCCGCCGTCCTCCAGCATCACCATGCGGTAGCCCAGGGCCTTGTAATGGGCGCTCAGGTTCTTCTCCTCGCCGATCGCCTGGTAGCTGCCGATACGCTGGTAGTCCCGCAGGCGCCGCAGGCCCGGGTTGAAGGAGATACCGAACCACTCGGGGCGGGCCGCCGAGGAGAGGCGACGGTAGCGGATGTCCTGGAACGCCTCCACAGGCTGTTCCAGGGCCTCGGGCGGGGCGTCCCGGGGGCTGCGCAGGGCCACCATCACCACCTCGTCGAAGGCCTCCAGCAGGCGCATCGACTCCTGGATGAACCCACCTCGGGTGAACTCCCAGTCGTCCTCGCAGTGGAAGATGTAGGGGGTGGTGACGCTGGAGTAGACCCGGTCGATGGAGGCCATCTGTCCCAGCTTGGGGCGGTTGACGATCAGCTCGATGGGCTGGGGGAACTTCCCGACCAGATCGCGCACCGCCTCGTCCCCCGAGTCCTCGATCACTACATAACGGGCGATCGGGGCATCGTTATGGGCGAAGAAGCTGGCCAGGGTCCGCTCCAACAGGTCGAAACGCCCGCAACTGGTCAAAACAAAGGTGATCTCTCTACCCATCCGGAAACGGCATGCAGCTCTCAGGAAAGGCGCAATCTTAGCACAGGAGTCGGCCAGCCCCTGCTTGCCTGGTCCAACGGCTGCCTGTATAAACTCACGGCATACTCTCTCTCCTGCAGAGATCCCAGATGTGCGGTATAGCCGGTTACTACCTCAACAATAACCCCCGTTCGGATCGATCCCTGCGGCGCATGGCCAATGCCCTGCGGCATCGTGGCCCGGATGACACAGGCACTCATATCGATGGCCGCATGGGTCTAGCACATACCCGCCTCTCGATCATCGACCTGGAGGGAGGCCACCAGCCCCTGTTCAGTACCGATGGGCGGCTGGCGCTGGTGGCGAATGGCGAGATCTACAACTATCTGGAGCTTCGCGACGAACTGACAAGGGCGGGTTGCCGGTTCACCAGCCACTCCGACTGCGAGACCATCCTGCACGCCCATGCCCGCTGGGGTAACGACGCGCTGACCCACCTGCACGGCATGTTCGCCTTCGCCCTCTACGACAGGGCTGCCCAGACCCTGACCCTGGCCCGCGACCGCCTCGGCATCAAGCCCTTGTTCTATGCTCGTCTACCGGACGGCCTGGCCTTCGCCTCGGAGATCAAGGCCCTCCTCCCACTGCTGCCCACTCCGATGGAGATCAACCCCGCGGCACTGGTGCAGTTCTTACAAAACCAGTTCAATACCGGTACGGAGACCATCCTCAAAGGCGTCTACCGGCTGCCTCCTGGCGAGGCCATGCGGATCGATGTGGAGGGTCGAATAACGGGCTGGCGCTACTGGTCGGCCGCCGAGATTGAACCCATGGAGATCGGCTTCGACGACGCAGCGCGTCAGTTCGATGATCTGCTCGCCAGGGTAATGAAGGAACATATGCGCGCGGATGTCCCGTACGGTCTGTTCCTCTCCGGTGGCGTGGACTCATCGGTCCTGCTGGCCCTGCTGGATCGCTATCAGGAGAAACCCATCCGCAGCTTTTCGGTCGGTTACAGCGGGACGCGGATGGCAGATGAACTGGATGACGCGCAGCGTATGGCGCGGCGTTTCAACACCGAGCACACACCGCTCATTCTCGACCGCAAGACGGTCTTCAGCCGCCTGGTGCATAGCGTCTGGGCTGCTGACGACCTGATGCGCGATTTCGCGAGCCTGCCGACCTCAATCCTGGCCGGGCAGGCCAGCCGGGAACTCAAAGTGGTCTTTACCGGAGAGGGGGGTGACGAGGTCTTCGCTGGCTATGGCCGTTACCGCGAACCCCGCCTGCAACGCTGGGCCAAGAACCTTATCGCCCCCGGCTCCGGCGGTTTCCGTACCCGTGGCCACTGGCGCAGGCCCTGGCCCAAGGCGGTCTTCGGCACCCGGCTGAAGGCCGCCCGTGATGCGGTTCGGGCCCCGTTCATCGCGGCCTGGCAGGCCACACCCGCGGACTGGAGCGACATTCAACGCAGTCAATACGTCGATCTCACTACCGCCCTGCCGGACAACCTGCTGGTCAAGGCCGACCGTATGCTAATGGCCTTCGGCCTTGAAGGGCGGGTGCCTTTTCTCGACCACCGCATCGTGGCGTTTGGCTTGGCGCTGCCTGATTCGCTGAAAGTCAAGCCTGGCCAAGGCAAGCTATTCCTGAAACGCTGGGCCGAGCAATATCTTCCCCGCGAGCACCTCTACCGCAAAAAACGTGGATTCCATGTCCCAGTCGGCGACTGGTTGCAGGGTGATTTTTTGGCACGACTCTCCTCCCGGCTGCTGACCAACCCGGCGGTCAACGACTGGTTCGAGCGTCCGGGTATAGAGCGGATGCTACGGGCCCATGGCGCCGGCAAGCATGCCAGCCGTGAGATCTGGGGGCTGATGCAGTTTGCGATCTGGCACCGGATGTTCATCGAGCAGCCAGGGCGTACTCCTGGAACGGCGGAAGACCCCCTGGATTGGATCAGTTGAACTCCGCCATGGACCGGCAACCAACCCCGGACCTGACGGTGCTCGCCTCTTTCTCCGGCGAGGGGGGGGTGGAGCGCATGCTGCTCAACCTGCTCAATGTCTTCGCCACAGGAGGGCTGCGGGTGGAGCTGCTGCTGATCAAGACCCGCAGCCGCCATCTGAGGGAACTGCACCCGGCGATCCGGGTGGTGGAACTGGGCAGCCGCCACACCGCCACCAGCCTGTGGCCGCTGCTGCGCTATCTGCGCGCCAGGCGCCCGCCCCGGCTGCTGGTGGCCAAGGACCGGGCCGGACGCCTGGCGGTGCTGGCGCGGCTGCTGGCTCGCTCTCCGAGCCGCCTGGTGGTGCGCCTGGGCACCAATCTCAGCGCCGCCCAGGCCCAGACCCACCCCCTCAAGCGCTGGCTGCGGCGCCTGCCGATCCGTCTGCTCTACCCCCATATCGACCAGATCGTCGCGGTCTCCGAGGGGGTGAAACAGGATACCCTGGCGATCTCCGGCATCCCGACTGGGCACATCAGCGTGGTGCGCAACCCGGTCGTCACCCCACGCCTGCTGGAGCTGGCGCAGGCCCCGGCGCCCCACCCCTGGCTGCAGGAGAAACAGGGGCCGGTGATCCTGGGGGCCGGCCGTCTGACCCGTCAGAAGGACTTCCCCTGCCTGCTGCGCGCCTTCGCCCGCCTCAACGAATCTCACCCCTGCCGTCTGATCATCCTCGGGGATGGCCGGCAGCGAACGCTGCTCGAGACCCTGGCCCGGGAGCTGGGCATCGCCCGAAAACTCGCCCTGCCCGGCTTCAGCGACAACCCCTACGCCTTCATGGCCCGGGCCGACCTGTTCGTGCTCTCGTCACGCTGGGAGGGCTCCCCCAACGTGCTCACCGAGGCCATGGCCCTGGGCACCCCGGTGGTGGCCACCGATTGTCCCAGTGGCCCGCGGGAGACCCTGGCCGGGGGGCGCTTCGGTCCACTGGTGCCGGTCGGCGACTGGCGGGCCCTGGGGGACGCCATGGGACGGGCCCTGGACCAGCCGATGGACGGCGACAGCCTGCGCGCGGCCGTGCGAGAATATACGGCCGAGGCCAGCGCCTCGCGCTATCTGGAGATCCTGGAGATGCCGCCACGGCCGAGCGATGCTGCTGTCGATTAAGTACAACTTCCTGTTCGTGCACATCGCCAAGACCGGCGGCACCAGTGTGCGCGCCGCCCTGCAGCCCCTGCGCTGGCGCGACCCATGGTATTACCCCCAGTTTCTCTGCTCGCGTCTCAGCCACCTCTCCGGGCATCGCATCGGCAGCAAGTTTCCGCGCCACGCACGCATCGTCGCCGCCCAGGAGATGCTGCCGACCGAGTTCTTCCGCGGCCTATTCAAGTTCGCGGTGGTGCGCAACCCCTGGGACCTGCAGGTCAGCTCCTACCACCACATCCGCCGCGAACGACCCCACCTGATCGCGCATCTCCAGGACTTCGACCAGTTCATACGCTGGAAACTCGACCCGCAACGCCCCTACCAGTTTCATGTGGACACCTCGATCCAGTCCCAGCTCGACTATCTGATCGACCTGCACGGCCGGCTGCTGGTGGACTACATCGGCCACTACGAGAACCTGCAGGGGGATTTCCGGGAGATCTGCCAGCGCATCGGCGTGGCCCGGCTGCGCCTGCCCCACAAGCGCCGGGCCAGCGACCGCAAGCGGGATTACCGCAGCTACTACAGCGACGCCTTGGCGGAGCTGGTGGGGGACTATTTCAAACGGGACATCGAGGCCCTGGGGTACGGCTTCGACCCGCCCGGACCTTGAGCGGGACTCAGTCGGTCAACTGATAGCGGGCGCCACAGTAGGGGCAGGTGGCGGTGCCGGTCTGTTCGATCGGCAGGTAGACCCGGGGATGCAGGGCGACCAGGTCGTCACCGGGGCGGGGACAGCTCAGGGTCAGGTCGTTGCGGGTCACCTTGATCACTTCGGGTACGGGAACCTGGGCTTGGGCCTGGGACATTGCTCGCTCCTCAACGAATCGGGATCAGACCAGCGCCAGCCACTCGGGATGGGCCTCACGGCGGCCATGCACCTGGTCGAAATACATCTGTTGCAGCCGTTCGGTGATGGGGCCGCGGCTGCCACTGCCGATGCTGCGGTTGTCCACCTCGCGGATCGGCGTCACCTCGGCGGCGGTGCCGGTGAAGAAGGCCTCGTCGGCGATATAGACCTCGTCCCGGGTGATGCGCTTCTCCACCACCGGAATCCCCAGTTCACCGGCCAGCTCGATCACCGTGCGGCGGGTGATGCCGTCCAGGGCCGAGGTCAGGTCCGGGGTGTAGAGCACCTGGTCACGGACGATGAAGATGTTCTCGCCGGAGCCCTCCATGACATAACCCTCGGCATCCAGCAGCAGGGCCTCGTCGTAGCCGGTCTGCAGGGCCTCCTGCAGGGCCAGCATGGAGTTCATGTAGTTGCCGTTGGCCTTGGCTCGGCACATGGTGATGTTGACGTGGTGGCGGGTGAAGGAGGAGACACGGATGCGGATACCCTTCTGCATGTTCTCCGCCCCCAGGTAGGCGCCCCACTCCCAGGCCGCCACCATGCAGTGGACCCGGAGGTTGTCGGCGCGCAGCCCCATGCCCTCGGAGCCGTAGAAGCACATGGGGCGGATATAGGCCGATGCCAGGCCGTTCTCGCGCACCGCGTCCCGCTGGGCCTGGTTCAGGGTCTGTCGGTCCCAGGGCATGGGCATGCCGAGGATGTGGGCGGAACGGAACAGCCGGTCGGTGTGCTCCTCGAGGCGGAAGATCGCGGTGCCCTGCTCGGCGTGGTAGGCGCGCACCCCCTCGAACACCCCCATGCCGTAGTGCAGGGTGTGGGTGAGGACATGGGTCTTCGCCTCGCGCCAGGGCACCATCTCGCCGTCCAGCCAGATCACCCCGTCCCGGTCCGCCATCGTCGCCGTCATCGATACATCTCTTGTAAAAGGTTATTCCTATGGATCGACCCGCTCAGCTCTCCATGAGGCCAATCCAGAGCGCCCTGACCCGCTCCCGTTCCACAACCAACCGATCGTCGGCGACCAAGGTGGCGCGATCCTGCAGGGTATTGTGGTGATAGGCCGCACGAAAGGCCCGATAGGCATCCATCGTCTGCCGGGCCGCCTCCCCGCTCAGGCGCCCGCAGCGGGCCAGGCCCTCCAGCAGGCGTACATTGTCGGTCCAGCCCAGTAGTTCGGGATGTTGGCTGGCCCAGCGCAGCACCAGGTATTGAACCATAAATTCGATATCGACGATACCGCCCCGCCCCTGCTTGAGGTCGAACAGTCCCGGCCGGCCCCGGTCCAGATTGACGCGCATCTTTTCGCGCATCGCCACCACCTCGGCACGCAGCCGCTCTCCATCCCGCGGCTGTGTGAGCACTCGGCGCCGGACCGCCTCGAAGCGGGCATCCACCCGCGCGTCCCCGGCCACCGCCCGGGCCCGCACCAGGGCCTGGTGTTCCCAGGTCCAGGCGTTGCGCATCTGATAGGTCTCAAAGCCTCGCATGGGGCTGATCATCATGCCGGAGTTACCATGGGGACGCAGCCGCATATCCACTTCATAGAGAATACCCGCCGGGGTGCGGGTAGTGAAGATGTGGATCATGCGCCTGGCCAGGCGGGCGTAGAAGAGGTCCACCGCCAGTGGCTTGGGCCCGTCGGTCTCGGCCAAGGGATCGTCGATGCCATGCAGGAAGACCATGTCCAGGTCCGAACCATAACCCAACTCGATCCCCCCCAGCTTGCCGTACCCCACCACCACCAGGCCAGTCTCACCGGCGGCCAGCCCCGGTGGACGACCATGCCGCCGCACCAGCTCGTTGAAGGCCAGTTCCATCACCCGGGCGATGGCGGTCTCGGCGATCTCGGTCAGATAGTCGCTGACCACCATCAGCGGGATCCGGCCGGTGATATCGGCGGCGGCCACCCGCAGTTTGTTGCTCTGGACGAACAGCCGCAGCCCCTCCATCTGGCGCTCCAGATCGGCCTCCGCCACCCCCGCCAGCTGGCTGTGCAGCTCCTGCTCCAGCTCCCGGCGCTTGAGGGGGCGTAGAGGCGGCGGGGATCGAGCAACTCGTCCAGCAGGATCGGCTGGCGAGTCAGCCGCTCGGCGATCCAGGGACTCATGCCGCACAGACGCACCAGCTGGGAGAGGGCAATGGGGTTCTCCACCAGCAGGGCCAGATAGGCGGTGCGCCGGGTGATCGCCTCGACCAGCCTCAGCACCCGTCCCAGGGCCTGATCCGGCTCTTCGGCCCCACTCACCGCCTCCAGCAGCAGGGGCATCAACTGGTCGAGACGCTCCCGTCCCCGGCTGCCCAGGGCGCGGCAGGCATGGCCGCCGCGAAACTGTTCGAGGTGGCGCAGGGCCTCTGCCGGGTCAGAGAAGCCGGCCTGGTCCAGCTCCCGTAGCGCCGCCTCCTGCTCCAGCTGGTTGAACCAGAGACCACCCAGCCCCCCTCCTCCCTCATCCGCCTCTGCCTGGGGGGCCGCGAACAGCATGTCGAAGTGGCCCTGAACCCGTTTGCGGTGGCCGTCCAGTACCTTATGGAAGGCATCCCAGGTGGGGAATTCCATCGCCCGGGCCAGGCGCAGGCGCCCCTCCTCGTCCGCCGGCAACCGATGGGTCTGCTGGTCGGCCCAGGCCTGCAGACGGTTCTCCACCCGGCGCAGAAACCGGTAGGCCGCGCTCAGCTCCTGTACCACATATCCCGGCAACAGGTCGCGTTCGCGCAGGCGTTCGAGGACCGCCAGGATGGGCCGGATCTGCAGTTCGGGATCGCGCCCGCCACGGATCAGCTGAAAGGCCTGGCCGATGAACTCGATCTCGCGTATGCCACCCGGCCCCAGCTTGATATTGGTCTCCATGCCCTTCTTGTACAACTCCTTGCCGATCAGGCGTTTCATCTGGCGCAGGGAGTCGATGGCGCCAAAGTCGAGGTAGCGGCGGTAGACGAAGGGCCGCAATATCTCCATCAGACGTTGCGCCGCCCAGGCGGGCCCACTCACCACCCGAGCCTTGATCATGGCGTAGCGCTCCCACTCCCTGGCCTGGGAGTGGTAGTAGCCCTCCATGGCGTCGAAGCTCATGGCCAGCGGGCCGGCATCGCCGAAGGGCCGCAGGCGGGTATCCACGCGAAACACGAATCCGTCCGCGTCATGGCTGTCGAGGGCCCGCACCAGGTGCTGGCAGAGGCGGATGAAGAACTGTTCGTTGGTGGTGGGCCGGGCGGCATCCGTGTGGCCCGCCTCGGGATAGGCGAAGATCAGGTCGATGTCCGAGGAGAGGTTGAGTTCCCGCGCCCCCAGTTTTCCCATACCCAGGACCACCAGGGGCTGGGGCTCGCCGGCGCTGTCACGGGGGCTGCCCAGTTCGGCGCGGGTCCAGCCATCGAGGTATGCCAGGGCCTGCTGGATGACCGCATCCGCCAGGGCGGAGAGGTCCTCCAGGACCTCCGCCAACGGCGCCCAGCCGGCGATGTCGCGCCAGATAATGCGGACCATCTGATAACGGCGGAAGCGGCGCAGCTGGCGCGCCAGGGAGGGTTCATCGGCGACCGGCGCCAGCCACTCCTCCAGCTGGCGCGCCATCTCACCGGGCCCATAGGCCCCTTCGAGGCGGCCGCTGTCGAACAGTTCCAGCAGCAGCGAGGGCTCCCGGTGGCAGGCCTGGAGCACATAGTCGCTGGCCTCCCAGACCCGCTTCAAGGACGTCTCGAAACGGGGCCCGGCGGGTACCGACAGGCCCTGCCCCCGGGCCTGCTGTCGCCACTCCCGCCACTGGGCGTCGACCCTGGATTCAATAGACACACCCTACTCCTGCGGCTGGGGACTGATCATGCCATCGAATTATCCACCCCCGGACGGACGGAGAAAACCAGCGACTGCCCACTGGTCCGAGGGGACAAAATCAGGGGGCATCGGGCAAGTCCGGTACGACCTGGATCATGGCGTGACGATAATGCCTTGCTGGCTCAGCCAGGCCCGGTCGAGTTCCCAGCTGACGTGCTTGATCCCGGGATCGGCCAGGACCAGGTCCCGGACCCGGGTCTGCAGCTTGGCCAGGCGCTTCTGGGCCCGCTGAAACTCCACCGAGTCCGCGGCGCGGCCGGCCACTTCTGGGTAGAGGATGCCCAGGATGCGCACTACCGGGACCAGGGTGGACCTGGGAGTGGTCAGGGTCGCTACGTCATTGTGTACCTTGACGACCCGAAATGGGAAGGGGAAGTTCGCGATCTCCGGGTCGCCCTGCAACCGCTGGTTGAGTTCGGAGACCTTCGGATCCTGGTAGAGAAAGAGGGCCATCAAACCCAATACCAGGACGGCGAGGAAAATGGCATAGTTTCGGGTGGAACGATCCATACGCTGGGTCTCGTGGTGGAACGGTGATCCCAGCCTAGCAGCCGCTGCAGCGGGACGTCCTTGCGAAAACGCAAGCCGACCGGGCAGGGGCCATGAGCAAGGCAATGGCGGCCCCCAACAAACCTTGCCACCCCACCAGCAAAATGGGTTTACAGATACAAAAAAGGCCCCGCAACCTCTGGGTTGCGGGGCCTCTTGGTGGCGTCCTGGCCGCGGGGGTTACATCATGCCGCCCATGCCACCCATACCGCCCATGCCGCCCATGTCACCACCACCCATCGGCGCGGCGGGCTCCTCCTTGGTCTCCTCCGCCACCATGCACTCGGTGGTGATCATCAGGCCGGCCACCGAGGAGGCGTTCTGCAGAGCGGAACGGGTCACCTTGGTGGGATCGAGTATACCCATCTCCACCATGTCGCCGTACTCACCGGTGCTGGCGTTGAAGCCAAAGCTGCCGTCACCCTCCTGCACCTTGTTGAGGACCACCGAGTCCTCACCACCGGCGTTGGAGACGATCTGGCGCAATGGCTCTTCCATGGAGCGGCGGGCGATCCCAATACCCACATCCTGATCGTGGTTGCCACCAGCGAGTTCACCCAGGGCGCCCAGGGCACGCACCAGGGCGACCCCGCCGCCGGGCACCACGCCCTCTTCCACCGCCGCGCGGGTGGCGTGCAGGGCGTCTTCCACCCGGGCCTTCTTCTCCTTCATCTCCACCTCGGTGGCGGCCCCGACCTTGATCACGGCCACCCCGCCGGCCAGCTTGGCCACTCGCTCCTGCAGCTTCTCACGATCGTAGTCCGAGGAGGTCTCCTCGATCTGTGCGCGGATCTGCTCGACCCGGGCCTTGATGTCACTCTCACTGCCCGCGCCATCGATGATGGTGGTCTCTTCCTTGGTGATGATGACCTTCTTGGCATTACCCAACTCCTGCAGACCGGCCTTCTCCAGGGAGAGGCCCACCTCTTCGGAGATCACGGTGGCGCCGGTGAGGATCGCGATGTCCTGCAGCATGGCCTTGCGGCGGTCGCCGAAACCCGGGGCCTTGACCGCAGCCACCTTGACGATACCCCGCAGGTTGTTGACCACCAGCGTGGCCAGGGCTTCACCCTCCACGTCCTCGGCCACGATCAGCAAGGGCTTGCCGCCCTTGGCGACGGCCTCCAGCACCGGCAGCAGATCACGGATATTGGAGATCTTCTTGTCGTGCAGTAGGATGTAGGGGTCTTCCAGCTCGGCGGACATGTTCGCCTGGTTGTTGGCGAAATAGGGGGAGAGGTAACCACGATCGAACTGCATACCCTCGACCACATCCAGCTCGTTCTCCAGGGTCGAGCCCTCCTCCACGGTGATGACGCCCTCCTTGCCCACCTTCTGCATCGCCTCAGCGATGATGTTGCCGATGTTCTCGTCCGAGTTGGCTGAGATGGTGCCGACCTGGGCGATCTCCTTGTCGTCGGAGCAGGGACGGGAGATCTTTCTCAACTCCTCCACCGCTGCGCTGGTGGCCTTGTCGATGCCCCGTTTCAGGTCCATGGGATTCATGCCGGCGGCCACTGCCTTGAGCCCTTCGCGGACCATGGCCTGGGCCAGCACGGTGGCCGTGGTGGTGCCGTCACCGGCGATATCCGAGGTCTGGGAGGCGACCTCCTTGACCATCTGCGCACCCATGTTCTCGAACTTGTCGGAGAGCTCGATCTCCTTCGCCACCGAGACACCGTCCTTGGTGACGGTGGGGGCGCCGAAGGACTTCTCGAGCACCACGTTGCGCCCCTTGGGGCCCAGGGTGACCTTCACCGCATTGGCCAGGATGTTTACGCCCGCGATCATGCGGGTGCGGGCGTCGTCGGAAAATCTCACTTCTTTTGCAGTCATAGCCTATTCCTTAATGAAAATCGTTGAATTCAATCGTTGTTGGAGCTGCCGGCCGGCAGGGGCGAAGCGGCTGCGTCGCTATCCCACGACCGCGCTTCGGCCGACCATGCACGGTCACCGAAACGGATGCCTGGACTCACCCCTCGATGATGCCCATGATGTCCTCTTCACGCATCACCAGGACCTCCTCGCCACCGACCTTGACCTCGGTGCCGGAGTATTTGCCAAACAGCACCTTGTCGCCAACCTTGACATCCAGGGGACGGACCTCGCCCCGGTCGTTGATCTTGCCGTTACCGACCGCCAGCACCTCACCCTGAATGGGCTTTTCGGCAGCGGAATCGGGCAGGACGATGCCGCCCGGGCTGGTACGCTCTTCTTCCATACGACGAACGATCACACGATCGTGCAGTGGACGAATATTCATCGACTGAGTTCTCCTAGGGTTACTTGAGTTGACATATGTAATGGGTTAGCACGTTAGCGCCCGAAAACAGCCTCCCCGGACGTTTCGGGCATTAAAATTGGCTGGCAAACTGTTAGCACTCGCCAAACCTGAGTGCTAATAATAGGGGCAAATCGGAGGCTGTCAAGGGGCAGAGGGGGACTTAATACGCCCACCATCGAACCCGGCATGGAAATATGTGGTAGCCTCTTGCGCCTGTGCAGATGAGCTGCGGAGGAGACTGGCATGGCCGAACAGAAGAAGACGAAACCGAGCAAACCGAAGAAAATCAAGGACAAGGTCTACGAGAAGGAGCTGTTCAAACTCCAGGTGGAGCTGGTCAAGCTCCAGGAGTGGATCAAACACGAAGGTCTGAAGGTGGTGGTGATCTTCGAGGGTCGTGACGCAGCGGGCAAGGGGGGCGTGATCAAGCGCATCACCCAATACCTCAACCCCCGCATCTGCCGGGTCGCCGCCCTACCCGCCCCCACCGGACGGGAGACCACTCAGTGGTACTTCCAACGCTATGTAACCCACCTGCCGGCAGCCGGGGAGATGGTGCTATTCGACCGCAGCTGGTACAACCGGGCCGGTGTGGAGAAGGTCATGGGCTTCTGCACCGAGGAGGAGCACCGTGAGTTCCTGCGTTCCTGCCCCGAGTTCGAGCGCATGCTGGTGCGTTCCGGCATCATCCTGATCAAGTACTGGTTCTCGGTCTCCGACGAGGTCCAGGAGCAACGCTTCCAGAGCCGTCTCACCGAGCCACTAAAGCGCTGGAAACTGAGCCCCATGGACCTGGAATCGCGCAAGCGTTGGCTGGAGTACTCCAAGGCGAAGGACGAGATGTTCGCCCATACCGATATCAAGCAGGCGCCCTGGTATGTGGTGAATTCGGATATCAAAAAGCATGCCCGACTCAACTGTATCGCCCACCTGTTGAGCCTGATCCCTTACAAGGACCTGACCCCGGAGCCCATCGAGCTGCCGAAGCGAACCAGCCACAAGGCGTATGTACGACCCCCCATCACCGACCAGACCTTCGTCCCAGAGATCTATCCCTGATCAGCCGGCCGCCGCCGGCGGCTGCAATACGCTCCAGGCGCGCATGGAGCGGAAGGCCGTGGCGGTGAGCGGCGGGCTGAACAGGTAGCCATGGATCAACTCGACCTGGCGCCGGCGCGGGAGCTCCGGCCGCCCCTGGTTCTCGACCCCTTCGGCCACCAGCTCCAGCCCCAGTCTGTGGGCGACGCGGCTCTCTTCCAGAAGGCAGGCGCCAGCCGAAGGGCCGGGCCGGTTCCCCGGTGGCGGGCCGCCAGCCGTTATTTCTTGTCATCCTCCCGCTTGAACTCCCCCTCGATCACCCGGGTCGGGGTCTCTCCGTGGGGGCGCGGCCGGCCCGGGGCCGGGCGCATGATCCCCGCCCTCTTCAATCCCACCGCGATCAACCAGCGGCGCAGTGGCGGAATCAAGAGGATAAAGCCCACCGCATCGGTGATGAAACCGGGCAACAGCAGCAGGATGCCACAGATCAGCAGTATCGCCCCCTCCAGCATCTCCAAGGCCGGGACCTCGCCCCGTTCCATGGACTCGCGCACCCGCAAGAGGGTGGAGAAACCCTGCTGGCGCACCATCCAGCCCCCCAGCAAGGCGGTGAAGATGGTCAGGAAGATGGTCGGGAAGGCGCCGATCTGGGCACCGACCTTGATGAGAAAATAGAGTTCGACCAAGGGGATGCCGACGAACAGCAGCAGGAAGGCGAGGGCTGGATTCATCGCGCTAGCCTACCCTCCACCCATCGCCTGCACAAGATTGCACAGCGACTTTGCCCCGCGTTGCCCGATACAGTATCTTTGCCCGATGCCTACGCCCTTCATCCTGACCCTCACCAGCCTGCCGGAACCTCAGCAGGCCGAACGGCTGGCCGAGGCCCTGGTGGACCAGGGTCTGGCCGCCTGCGTCAACATCCTGCCGGCGGTGACCTCCGTCTACCGCTGGCAGGGACGGCGGGAATCGGCCCAGGAGGTGCTGCTGCTGATCAAGACCCGGGCGGCCGTATACCCCACCCTGGAAGCGGCGATCCGCGAACGGCACCCCTATGAACTTCCGGAAATTATCGCAGTCCCTGTAGAACAGGGCCTGACCGGCTACCTCGACTGGGTGGAGCAATGCACAACACAAAAACCCTGATCTTCCTCTTCTTCGCCCTGTCGCTCCTGAGCGGTCTGGCCCAGGCCCTGGTCGACGAGGAGGAGCTGCTGACCCCCGACCAGGCCTATCGCATCGCGGGCCGCGCCGACGGTCCGCAGCAGCTGGTCGTGCAGTGGCGGATCGCCGACGGCTACTACCTGTACCGGGACAAGATCCGCTTCACGACCAGTGATGGCGGCGTGGAACTGGGTGATCCGGAGCTGCCCAAGGCGAAGATCAAGCACGACGAATTCTTCGGTGATGTGGCCATCTATCGGGATCGGATCCGGGTAAGCATCCCGCTCAAACGGACAGACCCCGCCGCCCGGACCATCAAGCTCGAGGCCCGATCCCAGGGCTGCGCCGATGTAGGGATCTGCTTCCCCCCCCACCGGCAGGAGCTGCTGCTGGATCTGCCGGCCCTGGCCGCCGAATCCGCCAGCCCGCCACCGCCCCAGCTGCTGAGCGGCCCCGCCAACCCCCTGTTCGACAACGGTGAGGGCAAGCTGCTCGATCCGGAACAGGCCTACCGACTCAGCGCAGTGGTGGAGAATGGCCGGCAGCTGCGCCTGCTGTGGAACATCGCCGACGGGACCTACCTCTACCGGGACAAGATCCGGCTGAAGCTGCTGAAGGCCGACGGCGTCAGCCTCGGTGACTACCGGCTGCCCCAGGCGGACATCAAGAAGGACTCGGTCAAGCCAGACGGCTCCATCGGGGACGTGGCGGTCTACCACCACCAGATCGATCTGCCCCTGCACCTGCGGCGCGACAATTCCCAGGCAACCGAGATCATCCTGCAGGCGGACTACCAGGGCTGCGCCGAGCTGGGGGTCTGCTATCCACCGATCCACAAGCAGTTCACACTCTCCCTGCCGGGCATAAGCGCGGCCCAGGCGGCGCCCGTCGAGACCCCCAAGGCAGTACCGGCCAAGGCCGCCACTGCTGCGGTCACCAGTGCGGCCACCGGCACCCGGGAACCGCTCTCCGAGGTGGATCAAATCACCGCCACCCTGGTGGGCGGTTCCACCCTGGCGGTCATCGGCATCTTCTTCCTGCTCGGCCTGGGCCTCGCCTTCACCCCCTGCATCTTCCCCATGATCCCCATCCTCTCCGGCATCATCGCCGGCCAGGGGGCCAATATCACCACTCGCAAGGCCTTTGTGCTCTCCCTGGTCTATGTGCTGGCCATGGCCGTCACCTACACCCTGGCGGGAGTCCTGGCCGGGCTGTTTGGCGGCAACCTCCAGGCCGCCTTCCAGAACCCCTGGATCCTCAGCGCCTTCGCCCTGGTATTCGTACTGCTGGCCCTCTCCATGTTCGGTTTCTATGAGCTGCAGCTGCCCAGCAGTCTGCAGAGCAGGCTCACCGCGATCAGCAACAAGCAGCAGGGCGGGACCCTCATCGGTGTCGCCATCATGGGCTTCCTCTCGGCGCTGATCGTCGGCCCCTGCGTCGCGCCGCCGCTGGCGGGGGCGCTGATCTATATCGGCCAGACCGGCGATGCCCTGCTCGGCGGTCTGGCCCTGTTCGCCCTCAGCCTGGGCATGGGCGCCCCGCTGCTAATCATCGGCGCCTCCGCCGGCAAACTGCTGCCCCGGGCCGGTAGCTGGATGGATGCGGTCAAGGCGGTCTTCGGGGTGGCCCTGCTAGGGGTCGCCGTCCTCCTGCTGGAGCGCATCCTGCCGACCGATATCACCATGCTGCTATGGGGCATACTGCTGATCGTCTCCGCCATCTACATGGGAGCACTGCGCGACCTGGAGATCGAGGCCAGCGGTTGGCAGAAGCTGTGGAAGGGGCTGGGGATGGTCTTTCTAGTGTACGGCTCGCTGATGCTGGTGGGGGCCGCCGCCGGTGGCAGGGATACCCTGCAGCCCCTGCGCGGGCTCACCTTCGGCAGTGGTGGCGGTGGCGTGGCCCAGACCCAGCAAGAACTGGCCTTCAAGCGCATCAAGACCCTAGGCGACCTGCAACGGGAACTGGCCGCCGCCAGCGCCCAGGGGCAGACGGTGATGCTCGACTTCTACGCCGACTGGTGCACCTCCTGCAAGGAGATGGAGCGATACACCTTCAGTGATCCGGCGGTGATCACCGCCCTCGAGGGGACCCGGCTGCTGCAGGCCGACGTGACCGCCTGGGACGAGCAGGATCAGGCCCTGTTACAGGACCACTTCGGCATGACGGGACCACCCGCGATCTTCTTCTTTGGGTCGGATGGCAAGGAACTCAGGAACTACCGGGTGGTCGGTTTCAAACCCGCCAAGGAGTTTGCCGCGATCATCGAACGGGCGGTGCGCCGATAAGTGGCCGGGTGAGGGCTTCGAACTGGGAAGCGAGCCACTTCGCCCGTTGTAACGGCCACTCGGGGAAGCCCGGGCCCCGCTCGATGCCGTCGGACCAGCCATAGCCCCGATGACGGGAAGAGACGAACAGGCACTCGGCCGCCCAGGGTCCTCCCGGCGCCAGCCAGAGCGGTAGCGGCGGCAGGTAGACGACCCCAGACCTCATGGCTGATACCACGAATGCCTGATGGATGGCCAACCGTCCGTTGTGACAACCCCCCATCCCGACAGGAAGATGATTCGTAAACCGGACAGAGCAAGGCAGGCCAGGGAGCGCGGGTAAAAAGAATAATTGCGACGAACTGGGGGGTATTTTGCCTTGAAACTGGACAAAATCCACTGGATCTCGCAGAATTCAACAGTTTTTACAGCGACCTGGAGGCGCTCCCCCAGGAAGCATGACAAGCGTTTTCTGCCGCGGAACCCGACGACATGGCGACCATTCTGGTACTCAACGGCCCCAACCTCAACCTGCTGGGCATGCGTGAGCCGGAACACTATGGGCGCGCCACCCTGGACGATATCCGCCGCCGCCTGGAGCGACAGCTGGAATCCAGCGACCATCGCCTGGAGTTCCACCAGAGCAATGCGGAACACCAGCTGGTGGAGTGGATCCATCAGGCCTACCGGGACGAGGTGGCCTTCATCCTCATCAATCCGGCCGCCTTCACCCACACCAGCGTGGCCCTGCGAGACGCCCTGCTGGCCACCGCCATCCCCTATATCGAGGTGCATCTCTCCAATGTGCATGCCCGGGAGCCGTTCCGCTCCCACTCCTATCTATCCGACAAGGCCATAGGCGTCATCACTGGACTCGGCGCCCAGGGTTACGAACTCGCCCTGCAGGCCGCCGTCCGTCATCTGGCCGCCGGCCACAACTGAAAGAGACAGAACATCATGGATATTCGCAAGGTAAAGAAGCTGATCGAGCTGCTGGAGGAGTCCGACATCGCGGAGATCGAGATCCACGAGGGCGAGGAGTCGGTGCGCATCAGCCGTCAGAGCTCCCTGCCCACCGCGCTGACGGCGTTGCCGGCGATTCCTCCCCCGCCAGCGCCCCCCACCGTCGCACCCGCCGCCCAGAGCGAACCCCCCAGTGAAGAGATCGAGGGCCATGTCATCAAGTCACCCATGGTGGGCACCTTCTACCGCTCCCCCTCACCGGGCAGCAAATCCTTCGTCGAAGAGGGCCAGCAGGTGGCCGTGGGAGACACCCTGTGTATCATCGAGGCGATGAAGATCCTCAATCAGATCGAATCGGACCAGGCCGGAACGGTGAAAAAGATCCTGGTGGAGAACGGCCAACCGGTCGAATACAACCAACCCCTCTTCATCATCGACTGAGCAGCAGCATGATTGACAAGATTGTAATCGCCAACCGGGGCGAGATCGCCCTGCGCATCCTGCGGGCCTGCAAGGAGCTGGACATCAAGACCGTGGCGGTCCACTCCGAGGCCGACCGGGAACTCAAGCACGTCCTGTTGGCGGACGAATCGGTCTGTATCGGCCCCGCCCCCTCCGCCGACAGCTACCTGAACATCCCGGCCATCATCAGCGCCGCCGAGGTCACTGACTCAGTGGCCATCCACCCGGGCTACGGCTTCCTCGCGGAGAATGCCGACTTCGCCGAACGGGTGGAGAACAGCGGCTTCATCTTTATCGGCCCCCGGGCGGAGACCATCCGCGCCATGGGCGACAAGGTGGCCGCCATCGAGGCCATGCAGAAGGCCGGCGTCCCCACAGTACCCGGTTCCAACGGCCCCCTGGACGGCAATGCCCGGCGCACCCGTGAGCTGGCCGCGCAGATCGGCTACCCGGTGATCATCAAGGCCGCCGGTGGCGGTGGCGGGCGTGGCATGCGGGTGGTGCATTCGGAGGCCGCGCTGCTGAACTCGGTCGCCATGACCCAGGCGGAGGCGGAAGCGGCCTTCGGCAATGGCACGGTCTACATGGAGAAGTTCCTCGAGAATCCCCGCCATGTGGAGTTCCAGGTGCTGTCGGATAGCCACGGCAACGCCATCCACTTGGGCGAACGGGACTGCTCCATGCAGCGACGCCACCAGAAAGTGGTGGAGGAGGCCCCGGCACCGGGGATCAGCGAACAGCAGCGCCGAGACGTGGGTGAGCGCTGCGCCGAGGCTTGCCGCCAGATCGGCTACCTCGGCGCCGGCACCTTCGAATTCCTCTATGAGAATGGCGAGTTCTACTTCATCGAGATGAACACCCGGGTACAGGTCGAACACCCGGTCACCGAGATGATCACCGGCGCCGATATCGTGCGGGAGCAGATCCTCATCGCCTCCGGCAAACCTCTCAGTCTCACCCAGGACCAGATCACCCTCACAGGGCACGCGGTGGAGTGCCGAATCAACGCCGAGGACCCGGAAAAATTTCTTCCCAGCCCCGGCACCATCACCCAGCTGCACATGCCGGGAGGACCGGGTATCCGGGTCGACACCCACATCTACGACGGCTACCGGGTGCCGCCCTACTACGACTCCATGATCGGCAAGCTGATCGCCCATGGCTCGACCCGCCAGTCCGCCATCGCGCGTATGCGCATCGCCCTGCAGGAGATGGTGATCAGCGGTATCAAGAGCAATATCCCGCTCCAGCTGGAGATCATGCGCGACTCCGCCTTTCAGGCCGGTGGGGCGAACATCCACTATTTGGAGAAGAAACTGGGGCTCTAGGAGCTTGTCCGAGAATAGAGAATCTACTGCGAAAAAGCTCCTACCCCCCCTCAGTCCTGCCATGTCCTGGCTGCAGATCTCCCTCGAAACCACCCGGAATCAGGTCTCCCTGCTGGAGCAGCTGTTCAACAGTCTCGGCGCCCTCTCGGTCACCCTCGGCGATGCCGGGGACGAACCGCTGCTGGAGCCGCCTCCGCAGGGCGAACCCCTGTGGCAGACCACCCGCGTCACCGGCCTGTTCGATGGCGCGTGCGATCCCGAGGAGCTGCGCAGCCGCCTCGACCAGGCCCTCTCCCCCGAGGCCAGCCGTACGCTGCGCCTGCAACGGTTGCAGGACCAGGTCTGGGAGCGCGCCTGGCTGGAGCACTTCCGGCCGATGCGCTTCGGCCGCCGCCTCTGGGTCTGCCCCCATGGCCAGGCCGTGGAGGTCGACGATGCGGTGATCCTGAAGCTCGACCCCGGGCTCGCCTTCGGCACCGGCAGCCACCCCACCACCGCCCTCTGCCTGGGCTGGCTTGATGGCCTCGAGCTGCACGACCAAACCCTGATCGACTATGGCTGCGGTTCGGGCATCCTGGCCGTCGCAGCGTTGCGCCTGGGGGCCCGCCGAGCCATCGCGGTGGATCACGATCCCCAGGCCCTGCAGGCCACCCGAGACAACGCCCAGTGCAACGGCGTGGCCGAGCGCCTGCAGGTCTATGCGCCAGAGGAGTTGCCGGCTCTCCGGGGCGACTACCTGGTCGCCAACATCCTCGCCGCCCCCCTGATCGAACTGGCGCCCCGCCTGCTCGGCCTGCTCGCACCCCAAGGCCACTTCGCCCTCTCCGGCATCCTCCAGGAACAGCAGACGGAGGTGAGCGCTCCCTATCGCAGGCAGGCCCGGCTGGCGCCCCCCCAGGTCCAGGGTGAGTGGCTGCTGTTGACTGGGCAAAAGGGGCCATGAGGCCAGGACCCTGCCTTGCATCCGACCGGAAAGAGACGGGGCTTGCCAGCCCCACCCCATCGAGGCTAGTTTAGGGACAGCCCATCCATCTCCGTGAGTCAGCATGTTCACCCAGTGCCCCCACTGCCAGACCTTCTTCCGTATCAACAGCGCCCAACTCAAGGCCGCCGCCGGCAAGGCCCGCTGCTGCCAGTGCAAGCAGGTCTTCAACGCCCTGGAAAACCTGCAGGAACAGCCGCACCCACCCCATCCGGAGGACGACGAGCCGTTCACCCCGCTGCTGGAGAACGATCCGGGGGCGGGGCTGTTCACCCAGACCCTCAACCTGGACGTGGAACAGCTCATCGACGAACAGGCGATGCAGCTGCACGCTGAGCCCAGGCCGCTGCCCCGGGAGGAGCCGGCCAGCCCGGTACTGGAGTGCAACGACGGGCTGGAGCCCGAACCCGACTATTTCGCTGCCGGCAGCGAGTCGCAGATGTCCGCCCTGCTCGACCAGGACTCCCGCCCGCACTTGGCGGAGAGCGAAGCTGAAGCCGAGATCATCCCCCTGGTGTCCCGGGCCGATGAGGCGCAAGCCAGCGGGGATGAGCCCCCCCAGGGGGCGGCGAATGACCTGCCTCAGGCCGCACCCTCGACCGGTGAACCGGCCCTGTCCCAGACCCCGCCAGAGGCGATGTTCGAGCGCCAGCCCTTCCCCTGGGCCGGCCTTGCCTGGGGCCTGGGGAGCCTGCTGCTGCTGGCCCTGCTGACCACTCAGGTGGCCTGGCTCAAGCGTGACCAGCTAGTTGAGATTGCACCGGGCCAGGCATTCCTCCAGGGGCTCTGCAGACTGGCCGGGTGCCAGCCCCCGCTACGCCGCGACCTGAGCAAGATCGCCATCATCGACCGGGACCTGCGGGCCAATCCCGACCGACCAGACGTGCTCGACCTGCACCTCGGCCTGATCAACCGGGCGGCCTTCAGCCAGCCCTACCCCAAGCTGCGGCTCAGCCTCTATGACGACAACGAACGGCTGATCGCCCGCCGCACCTTTCTGCCCCGGGAGTATCTGCGCCCCGAACAGCGCGCCCCCGGGGCACTGATGCCGAGCGCCCGGGGCATCGATATCGCCATGCAGCTGCGTGATCCCGGCAAGGAGGTCACCGGTTTCAAATTCGAGTTTTTGTAATCACTTACTAACCATCTGACCCACCACCCGCCTGCATCCCGCCGAGGAGGCCCTTCACTCTCCCGGAAAGGGTGATTTTGCCTTTGCTTCGCCCTACATTTGGCGGTAGTATTTTATCCCCTTTGGGCCCGCTGGGTTGGGGCCGCGACAAGAAGAATCATTGGTCAGGCCGGATGCAGATCGGACCCTACAGACTCGACAACAATCTGCTGCTGGCGCCCATGGCCGGCGTCACCGACCGGCCCTTCCGCCAGCTCTGTCGCGAGCTGGGCGCGGGGATGGCGGTATCCGAGATGATCTCCGCCGATGCCAGCCTGTGGGGCAGCCACAAGACCCTGCACCGCCTCGACCACGCCGGCGAGGCCGCCCCGATCGTGGTGCAGATCCTCGGCGCAGACCCGGACAGGCTGGCCCGGGCGGCCCAGCTCAACGTGGACCTAGGCGCCCAGATCATCGACATCAACATGGGCTGCCCGGCCAAGAAGGTCTGCCGGGTGGCCGCCGGTTCCGCCCTGTTGCGGGACGAGCCCCTGGTCGCGAAGATCCTGGAGCGGGTGGTGGGCGCAGTCGCGGTGCCGGTGACCCTGAAGATCCGCACCGGCTGGGACCCGCAACACCGCAACGGGGTGCGCATCGCGCGCCTGGCCGAGGCGGCGGGCATCCAGGCGCTGGCGGTACACGGCCGCACCCGGGCCTGCAGATTCAGCGGTGAGGTGGAGTACCAGAGCATCCGCAAAATCAAGCAGGCGGTCGACATCCCGGTGATCGCCAACGGTGACATCGGCACACCGGAGCGGGCCAGAGAGGTGCTGGAATGGACCGGCGCCGACGGCCTTATGATCGGGCGTGCAGCCCAGGGGCGACCCTGGATCTTTCGCGAGGTCGAACACTTCCTGCGCACCGGCGAACGGCTGCCGGCGCCCGACATCGATTGGATCGAACGGTTGCTGCTGCGACACCTGCAGCAACTCTATGGGTTTTATGGGGAGTATCGGGGGCTGCGCATTGCCCGCAAGCACATCGCCTGGTACAGCCGGTCGTTCCGGGGTAGCGCGCAATTTCGCCAACAGATCAATAAAGCAGAGACGGTCGATGCCCAGCGGCAACAGGTCCGGTGGTTCTTCGACCAGCAGCGCAACAGGGGGGGGTTAGCGGCATGAACGTGGAAGCCGGCATCTTGCAGGAGAACGGTCAAGAGGCCCTCACGGTGGCCCATAGCAAGCGTAGCGAACCCCTGCGCCACTGCGTGCTCGACGCCATGCAGCGCTACTTCGAGAACCTGGATGGCCACGGCGCCAGCAACCTCTACCGGCTGGTAATGAACGAGGTGGAGTCGCCACTACTGCAGAGCGTGATGCAGTATACCGGCGGTAACCAGACCCAGGCCGCGAGCCTGCTGGGTATCAGCCGCAGCACCTTGCGCAAAAAGCTCTCACAATACGATTTGGATTGAGCCAGACCCAAGAGACTCACCCGAACGGCTCCGCGCACCCCGCGCCCAGCCCCAACCCACTACAGCTAGGAAACCATCGAACATGCCTGCCATCACCCGTGCCCTCATCAGCGTCTCCGACAAGTCCGGCATCCTGGAGTTTGCCCGCGCCCTGGCCGCCCGGAACATCGAGATCCTCTCCACCGGCGGGACCGCGAAGCTGCTGACCGACCAGGAGGTGCCGGTGATCGAGGTCTCGGAGTACACCGGCTACCCGGAGATGATGGATGGCCGCGTCAAGACCCTGCACCCGAAGATCCACGGCGGCATCCTCGGCCGGCGCGGCATCGACGACCGGGTCATGAAGGAGAACGGCATCGGCCCCATCGACCTGGTGGTGGTCAACCTCTACCCCTTCGAGCGGACCGTCGCCGATCCGGACTGTCCCCTGGAGCAGGCCATCGAGAATATCGACATCGGCGGCCCGACCCTGCTACGGGCGGCCGCCAAGAACCACCGGGACGTGGCCGTGGTGGTGGATGCGGACGACTACCCACGGGTGCTCCAGGAGCTGGAGCAGGGAGACGGCTCGCTCGGCGACGCCACCCGCTTCGACCTGGCGGTCAAGGCCTTCGAGCATACCGCCCGCTACGACGGCGCCATCGCCAACTACCTGGGCGCCCGCCTGGGTGAAGAGGTGAGCGACTTCCCGCGCAGCCTGTCGCTACAATTCGAGCAGGCCCAGGTCATGCGCTATGGTGAGAACCCCCACCAGAAGGCGGCCTTCTTCGTGGAGCGGGAGATCCAAGAGGCCAGCGTGGCCACCGCCCGGCAGATCCAGGGCAAGGCCCTCTCCTACAACAACATCGGCGACACCGACGCCGCCCTGGAGTGTGTCAAGAACTTCGACGAGGGCCCCGCCTGCGTGATCGTCAAGCACGCCAACCCCTGCGGCGTGGCCCTAGGCAAGGACCTGCTGGAGGCCTACGACCGGGCCTACAGCACCGACCCGGAGTCGGCCTTCGGCGGCATCATCGCCTTCAACGGCGAACTCGACGGCGCCACCGCCAAGGCCATCGTCGAGCGCCAGTTCGTGGAGGTGATCATCGCCCCTCGGCTCTCGCCCGAGGCGATCGAGGCGGTCAGTGCCAAGCCCAACCTGCGCCTGCTGGAGTGCGGCGAGTGGAACGCCGAGGCCCTGCAGCGCAGCGAATTCAAGCGGGTCAACGGTGGCCTGCTGGTGCAGGACGCCGACCTGCAGCTCTACCACGAGCTCAAGGTGGTGAGCGAGCGCCAGCCCAGCGAGGCGGAGCTGCGCGACCTGCTGTTCACCTGGCGGGTCGCCAAGTACGTCAAGTCCAACGCCATCGTCTATGGCCGGGACGGCATGACCATCGGTGTCGGGGCCGGCCAGATGAGCCGGGTCAACTCGGCACGCATCGCCGCCATCAAGGCCGAGCAGGCGGGGCTGCAGGTGGCGGGTTCGGTGATGGCCTCGGACGCCTTCTTCCCATTCCGCGACGGTATCGACAACGCCGCCGCGGCCGGCATCGCCGCGGTCATCCAGCCGGGCGGCTCGATGCGCGACCAGGAGTCCATAGACGCCGCCAACGAGCACGGCATGGCGATGGTCTTCACCGGTATGCGCCATTTCCGGCACTGACATGGACGTCCTGGTCATCGGTTCCGGCGGGCGCGAACACGCCCTCGCCTGGAAGGCCGCCCAATCCCCCCTGGTGGAGACCGTCTATGTCGCCCCCGGCAACGCGGGCACGGCCCTGGAGCCCAGACTGGAGAATGTCGAAATCCAGGTCGAGGCGATCCCCGAACTGCTGGACTTCGCCAGGCGCCAACGGATCGGCCTCACCATCGTGGGACCGGAGGTGCCGCTGGTACTCGGGGTGGCCGATGCCTTCGCCGCGGCCGGCCTGAACTGCTTCGGACCCACCCGGGGCGCCGCCCAGTTGGAGGGCTCCAAGGCCTTCAGCAAGGCCTTCCTGGCCCGCCACCAGATACCCAGCGCCGCCTACCGCAGCTTTACCGAGGTCGCGCCGGCCCTCGCCTACCTGCGCGAGCAGGGGGCGCCCATCGTGGTCAAGGCGGACGGCCTGGCCGCCGGCAAGGGGGTGATCGTCGCCATGCAGCTGGCCGAGGCGGAGGCGGCAGTGCGTGACATGTTGGCCGGCAACGCCTTCGGCGAGGCCGGCCACCGGGTGATCATCGAGGAGTACCTGGAGGGTGAGGAGGCGAGTTTCATCGTCATGGCCGACGGCGAACACATCCTGCCCATGGCCACCAGCCAGGATCACAAGCGCATCGGCGACGGGGACAGCGGCCCCAATACCGGTGGCATGGGGGCCTACTCCCCCGCCCCGGTGGTGACCCCGGAGGTCCACCAGCGCATCATGGAACAGGTGATCCGGCCCACCATCGCGGGTATGGCGGCGGAAGGCCTGCCCTACACCGGCTTCCTCTATGCCGGGCTGATGATCATGGCGGACGGCAACCCCCGGGTGATCGAGTTCAACTGCCGCTTCGGCGATCCGGAGACCCAGCCGATCATGCTGCGCATGCGTTCCGACCTGGTGGCCCACTGCCTGGCCGCCCTGGAACAGCGGCTCGACCGGGAGCAGGCCGAGTGGGACCCCAGGGCCGCCCTCGGGGTGGTACTGGCCGCCGGCGGTTACCCGGGCAGTTATCCCAAGGGCCGGCCCATCCAGGGCCTGCCCCAGCCCCCCCGGGAGGGAGAGAAGGTCTTCCATGCCGGCACCGCCCTGCGCGACGGCCAGCTGGTCACCCAGGGTGGCCGGGTCCTCTGTGCCACCGCCCTCGGCCGGGACGTGGCCGAGGCCCAGCAGCGGGCCTATCGTCTGGCCCGCTCCATCCACTGGGAGGGGGTCTACTATCGGCACGACATCGGCTACCGGGCCATCGCGCGAGAGGGCTGAGTTGCTTACCCCGCAGGCATACCATCCCCATGCCTACCGGCTCGCCCTGGGTCTCGCCCTGGTGGTCTTCACCTTCCTCGCCACCACCTCCAGCGACTACCAGGTCGTCGACTTCGACGGCCTGGACAAGCTGGAGCACTTCGCCAGTTTCCTGCTGCTGGCCTGGCTGGCCGACTTCGCCTTTCCCCGGCCCCCCGGGCGGTTACGCAAGTTCCTGGCCCTGCTGGGCTATGGCCTGCTGCTGGAGGTCATCCAGCACTTCCTACCCTACCGCGACGCCTCCCTCTGGGACCTGCTCGCGGACGCCCTCGGCCTGGCTGCCTATCCCCTGCTGATCCCCTGGCTGAGGCGGCTCCCCTGGCTGGCGCCCCGCTGGACCGCCGGCAGCAACTGAATTCACCCTGAAGGTAAGCCCCATGAACAGCATCCAGCACAACGCCTTCAAATACGACTTCCTCGGCTCCGACCCCAAGTCCATCCAGCGCTCCGTCTCCAACCACCTGGTCTACACCATCGGCAAGGACCCCTTCACCGCCACCGACCACGACTGGATGATGGCCTTCAGCCATGTGGTGCGGGACCGCCTGATCGAACGCTGGATGGAGACCCAGCGCAACTACTACCGGCACGACGCCAAGCGGGTCTACTACCTCTCCATGGAGTTCCTGATCGGCCGCAGCCTGGTCAACAGCCTGCTCAACATGGGCATCCACGATGCCTGCTCCCTGGCCCTGCACAAACTCGGCATGGAACTGGAGAAGCTGCGCAGCCTGGAGCACGACGCCGCCCTCGGCAACGGCGGCCTGGGCCGACTCGCCGCCTGCTTCCTCGACTCCATGGCCAGCCTCAACATCCCCGGCATCGGTTACGGCATCCGCTATGAATACGGCATGTTCCGCCAGAAGATCGAGGACAACCAGCAGGTGGAACTGCCGGAGAACTGGCTCGCCCACGGCAACCCCTGGGAGTTCCCCCGCCCGGAGGTCTCCTACAAAGTGCGCTTCGGTGGTCGCGTGATGGAGTATCTGGGCCCGGAGGGCAACCGCCACTTCGACTGGATCGAGGGCGACGTGGTGATTGCCCAGGCCTACGATACCCCCATCCCCGGCTACCGCAACGACACCGTCAACAACCTGCGCCTGTGGAGCGCCAGGGCCTATGAGGACTTCGACCTGGGTTGTTTCAATCTGGGCGAGTACACCCAGGCGGTGGAGGACAAGACCGCTTCCGAGATCATCTCCAAGGTCCTCTATCCCGACGACAGCAGTCAGATGAACCGGGTGTTGCGGCTCAAACAGCAATACTTCTTCGTCAGCGCCTCGCTAAAGGACATTCTGCGCCGCTTCTTCTCGGATCACGACGACCCGCGCGAGCTGCCCAACAAGGTGGCGATTCAGCTCAATGACACCCACCCGGCCATTGCCATCCCGGAGATGATGCGCCTGCTGCTCGACAAGCACCACCTGGACTGGCAACCGGCCTGGGAGATCACCACCCGGGTCTTCTCCTATACCAATCACACCCTGCTGCCCGAGGCCCTGGAGACCTGGCCGGTCGCCCTGTTCGAGCAGCTCCTGCCCCGTCACCTGCAGCTGATCTATGAGATCAACCGACGCTTCCTGCTGATGGTGGGACACCTGCATCCCGGCGACATGGAGATCCTCCGACGGGTCTCCGTCTTCGACGAATATGGCGAGAAGCGCATTCGCATGGCCCATCTGGCGATCATCGGCAGCCACAAGGTGAACGGGGTCTCCGCCCTCCATACCAAGCTGCTGTGCCGTTCCACCTTCCGTGACTTCGCCCAGCTCTATCCGGGCAAGATCATCAACATCACCAATGGCATCACCCCGCGCCGCTGGCTCTTCCAATCCAACCGGGAGCTCTCCCGGCTCATCTCCGAGGCCATCGGCGACGGCTGGGTACGGGATCTCAGCCAGCTGCGTGGCCTCGAGGCCTATGCCGACGACCCGAGTTTCCAGCAGCGCTTCCGGCAGGCAAAACAGGCCAACAAGCAGCATCTGGCCGAGCTGGTACACTATTTTCTCGACGCAGAGCTGGATACGGATACCCTGTTCGACGTGCAGGTCAAACGCATCCACGAATACAAGCGCCAACTGCTCAACATCATGCGCGCCATCGCCCTCTACAACCGGCTGCTCGACGCACCCCAGGCCGACTTCGTGCCCCGCACCCTCATCTTCGGTGGCAAGGCGGCCCCCGGCTATCACACCGCCAAGCTGATCATCCAGCTGATCAACGAGGTGGCGGCGGTGATCGACAGCGACCCCCAAGTCAACGACCGCCTCAAGGTCCTGTTCATCCCCAACTACGACGTCACCACCGCCTCCGACATCATCCCGGCGGCGGAACTCTCCCAGCAGATCTCCACCGCAGGCATGGAGGCGTCGGGAACCGGCAACATGAAACTGGCCCTCAATGGCGCCCTCACCATGGGTACCATGGATGGCGCCAACATCGAGATGAGCGAACAGGTGGGGGGGGAGAACATCTTCATCTTCGGACTCACCGCCCCCGAGATCGAGCAGCTCAACCGCAGGGGCTACAATCCTCGCAGCTACTACGAGACCAATCCCACCCTGCGCCGGGTGGTGGACATGATCGGCAACGGTTTCTTCTCACCGGAGGATCCCCACCGCTACCTGGGTATCACCGACGGCCTGCTCAACCACGATCCGTTCAAGGTCCTGGCGGACTTCCAGGCCTATCTCGATTGCAGTGACCGGGCGGACGCGGCCTACCGGGACCCCGCATACTGGGACCGCATGGCGATCCTCAATACCGCCCGCATGGGCTATTTCTCCAGCGACCGCACCATCGGCGAGTACGCAGAGGAGATCTGGGGCGTGGTGCCGTCCGGGCGCTAGGCGTGATTCCTCCCGGGATCAGAAATAGACCTCATCACGCAACTGAAAGAGATTGTGCCGGTCTATGATCCTAGATTCCTCAGTTGATCGCTCCATTCTGAAACTATGTGATTGATATGGAAAACACTCACTTCGATTTACCCTATCACCCGCTGGGTGAATCACGCTACAGGGCAAATTGCACGCCTGCGGTGGCGCATGGCTGCGT